>Ga0136622_10000022_pt1 | contig 48842 bp, 43 predicted proteins | sample AntDrymUQ4482106_2_FD_104803 | JGI IMG/M metagenome (GOLD analysis project Ga0136622, IMG submission 104803) | Polar desert sand microbial communities from Dry Valleys, Antarctica - metaG UQ448 (21.06) | ecosystem: Environmental > Terrestrial > Soil > Desert | place: Antarctica: Dry Valley...
ACAAACGCATCATCGTCGGCCCACGAGCTCAGTGGCCGGTGTTTCACGGGAGTCCCGGTCGCTGTGCGTTCGTTGCCCCGGCAGCAGTTCCCGGTCAGCCGCGCCATCAACGCCTGTGGGTCCGCACTACCGACCTCGGCGAGGAACTGCTGCGCCGCAGCCCCACGAAGCGTCGTCACTGGACGGTTGCAGTGCCGGATGACCACCGTATTGCTATGGATTGATCAGCTAGGCCGCCAAAGGACCGTCCATGTCGACGCCCGCCAAGTACCCCCTGCCGCTGCTGGGGGACCTCCGACTGCTTCCACACCGGGGGGCGGCCCCCCTCGGCGATGACTGCCAGGGACCGGGGGGAAGGTGTCTCGACGTGGAATCCTGTGAAAACCGTCCGGGGTAACGGAGAGTGACATGGACCCGGATGCTCTACCATTGCCGCGCTCCCGCTGCGACCGACGGTGCCGTCCTCATGCCGCCGGAGCTCACGTTTCAGGAGCGAGGCGACTGGTCCAGCGGTCGAGGGTTCCACCAGGCACAGCGAGCCTGGCTGCTGGCCCACGGCATCGAGAACGCATACGGCCACGAGGCGTCGAAGGTCCACAGTGCCAGCAAGCGTGCCCACGCTCAGATCGTGCGTGAACTCGACAGCCTGGGCCGGCTACTGCATCGCAACCTGCACGGCCGCCAGGGCCCCAACGCTCCGGTGATCCGGGATGTGAACGGCAACATCGCCTAGGTTTACGGGGCTTGTGCGTTAGCCGCGCTGGAGCAGATCGAGGTCGGCACGCTCGCGGACTCAATCTCGGTGCCCGGTTGCCACCCGGACTGCATACGGATTGCACGCGGCCGGTGCCCGGAGGTCGAAAACCGTCGCTGAGCTGCGGCGATGCCGCTGCGCGCAACAGGTACGGCATCTCCTGCCCGACCCGGCCGTCTGATCGGAGAGGGATCCGCCACGTATAGAGCACAGACGTGCTTTGGGTGCGCAGTCTGCGGATCGACCCTCCGCTGACGCGGGGCGGTGACCGGCTGCGACATCAGTCCGCAAGCCCATGCCCACCGGGTGGGAGTCCAGCCCGTGCGTCGCTCAAGAGTTGGTCAGACCGGAGCGTCGCAACTGTTGGCACGTCGTGTGACACTGTCATACAATCATGCCGACAAGAGGAGAGCCGGACTGGGCCCACGCGGCGTCTGTATGCGTGCCCGGCACGGCGTCGAGCCGAGTTGGGCGAACGCGGCCCTCGACGATCCAGAGCGGGTCGTCATCTGCCGGACCCGGCCAGCAGGTCCGGTCGTGGCGTGCGCACGATCGGTTGGTCGTACTCGGCTGGCCGTCTGCTGACGGTGATCACGCTCGTCGACGCCGACCGGCTGCTCGGGGTGAACGGATGGGTAGCGAACACCGGCGACCAGCGGCTGTACCGGGAGGAGGACCGAGATGGCTGACATTAGCGACGTGCTCCGCGACGAGGCGGAGCATGCGGAGCAGAACAAGGACGCGGTGCCGGGCGATGACTCGACGATCACTCGACCGGGACGGGATCGGGCCAAGGTGCTGTCGGTGCGGCTGAACGCCGCAGAGTACGAGCGACTGGCAGCGAAGGCCGCCCTGTCCGGCGTGGGACCGTCGACACTCGCTCGGACCTGCATCCTTCGGGCGCTTGACCAGACCGAGGGTCAGGGGCTGGACGAGTCATGGATGGCTTCGGTCAGCCAACGCCTCTCGGACCTGGAGGACCGGGTCGGCAGCGCGTCATAGCCGCCGCTTTGCGTCCCGCGAGGTTTGGCAACGAGGCCGCCAACGGCGGCGGCGACGGCCGGGTCCGCGACGTCGGGTCGGGGAAGCGTGCCTGCCACCGCCCCGAGGCCAGCCAGCAGACCGCACCGTATTCACGTCGGACCGCCATCGCACTGCCTCGTCCCGAGTCGAGGAGCGCGACGCTAGGAGGGTCCCATCAGCCCTTCCAGCGCTCTGTCCACAGGCCCGTGCTACTCGTCGTTGGACGCGAGGTGCACGACCACGAGGGCTTTCTGATCTGCGAGTCGGCGCCACACGGCCTCTGATCTACGCAAACACCGGAGCGGGTGACCGCGATCGAACCGGCATGACCAGCTTGCGAGGCTGGTGTCGTTCGAGAGCATCGTCGCAGGTCAGATCGGATTTACGGAGCCTGTGAGGGTTCGCCATGGCCTCTACGTGACTGGCTACCAGTGGGGACTTTCTCATGGCCACGGACAGGGGTTCCGGCACGGCGACGGGCCTGGTTGGCCCTGACGTCGAACTGCTGTACGACCACGACAAGAGCCAGCTGCCTGACGGTGTCTGGCACCCGACGAGCTGAGCCACGTGTTCGCGTTGCTGATGCGGTGGGACGGCGCGGAGTGGCTCGTCCTGAACCTGGGCTCGGAGGGGGTTTCGCAGCCAGGCTGGCCCCGAGCTGGGATGGATCCTTCCCGTCGCCAAGCCGCGCAGGCGAGTAGGGCGGTCGTCAGTGGCTCAGTCGCCGTGGGAGATCAAGCACCAGCGCTAGCCGGTGAGGCGGCGCACGGGGAGGGACTTGCGGCCGGCAGACTCCGCCAGCCGCACGTCGGCAGTGATCAGCTCCGCGTCGAGGTCGACTGCCAGCAGGACGTACAGCGCGTCGTAGGTGGTCACCTCCCACTGCAGGGCGGCGCTGAGGGACCGGAACCAGCGCTCGGACCCGCCGACCAGCTCCAGGTCGAGCGCGGCGATCGCCTCCATCGCCGCCAGCGCGTCGTCGGCACTGAGCGCGCCTTGGGCGACCCGCTTGCGCAGTCCGTTGCCGATCTCGCCCAGCAAGTGCTCGGGAGCGACCAGCGACAGATCGCGGTCCACCATGTCCGCCAATAGGAGGCTGGCTTCGTCGCTGCCCGCCTCGGTCATGACCCACTTCAGCGCGATCGATGCGTCGACCACGAGCACAGTCGTCACCCGGCCATGTCCCGGTCGTCACGCATCAAGGTCTCGGAGGGAGGGGCGTCGGCTGGGAGTCGGTTTCGGAACCGGATTTCCTGCAGATGTTTGGCCGCAGTCCGCCGCTGCGCGGCTCGGTCGACCGCAGGCTGGAGCGCCATCCGCAGGAGGGTTACGGCCTGCGCCGACATCGACCGCCCTTCGGCCGACGCCCGCTCGCGGAGCAGCTCGTGCACCTCCGGAGGGAGGTTCCGGACGTGCAGTTCAGTCATGGGACAAGAGTAGTCCCAGAATGGGACCGTCGCTAGCTCTGACTCGGGGGTTCCCCGATCCAGGCGCTACGCGCCGAGCAGACCGCATCTGATCTGGGCAAACACCGGAGCGGGTGACCGGGATCGAACCGGCATGACCAGCTTGGAAGGCTGGGGCTCTGCCATTGAGCTACACCCGCGAGCCCGGGCCACCACCCGGGTCCAGGACCATCGTCCCAGATGGGCCCTAGCCCGTCCGGTTTCGCTGACCGAGCGCGGAGTCGATCAGCCCCCCAGGGCGCGCCGCTCGCGCGCGGTCACAGGCCGAGCCTCGCGCGCGTCGAGGTCGAACATCACCACGACGACGCGCGCGTCGAGCACCAGGCGACCGTCGCGCGCGGTCAGTCGCTCAGCTAGCGTGAGGCTCTTGCGGCCGACGCGCTCGACCTCGACCTGAGCGGTCAGGGGCCCGTCCTCGAGCACCAGCTGGCTGCGGTAGTCGAGCTCGAGGTGGGCGACCACGAACAACGGGTCGGCACCGTCGCAGGCCGCCCTCAGCATCGCGACACGAGCCTCGTCGAGAAGGACGAGGTACTCCCCGTAGTAGACGTGACCGTACGCATCGAGGTCGCGCCACCGCAGTGGCACGACGCCGGTCCAGCTGAACCCGCCCCTCTCGGTGTTCTCTGCGCTCACGCTTTTCCTCCAGTCAGCAGCGCTCCGCCAAGTGACCGCGGTCGGCAGGCGGGTCGCGCGGCTCCGGCCACCAGTCGGTCACCTCGGTGAGTTGGTACCCGCGCACGGCGCGGTTCGTCCACTCGTGCTCCGGACATGGGCGCACCGTACGTCCCGGCGCCGACGTCGCCACGGGGGGAGGGCGTCCAGGACTGCACTAGACTCCCGCGGGCGCCACGGGGCGTAGCGTAGTGGCTAGCGCGCCTGCTTTGGGAGCAGGAGATCGCAGGTTCGAGTCCTGTCGCCCCGACCCTTGCCAGCGCCTATCACCAGCCCGAGGAGCCATCACCACCGTGAAGAGCGATGCCGAGACCTTGGGCCCCACCCGGGTCAAGCTCACCGTCGAGGTCACCTTCGACGAACTCAAACCCAGCCTGGACGAGGCGTACAAGCAGATCGGCCGGCAGATCCAGGTGCCCGGCTTCCGCAAGGGCAAGGTGCCGCCGGCGATCGTGGACCAGCGGCTCGGCCGGGGCGCGGTGCTGGATCAGGCGGTCAACGACGCTTTGCCCAAGCTGTACGTCCAGGCGGTGCAGGACAACGACCTGCAGCCGGTCGGACGCCCCGAGGTCGACGTCACCCGTCTCGCCGACGGTGAGGAGCTCGCCTTCACCGCCGAGGTCGACGTTCGCCCGCCGATCGAGCTGCCCGAGTACGACGGTCTCGAGGTCGAGGTCGCCGTCTTCGAGGTGACCGATGAGGATGTCGAGGAGCAACTGGAGGCGCTGCGCGAGCGGTTCGCCAGCCTCAGCGACGTTGACCGCCCGGCGGCCGACGGCGACTTCGTCAGCATCGACTTGTCGGCGTCGAAGGACGGCGAGCCGATCGAGGCGGCCCAGGCCATCGGTGTCTCCTACCAGGTCGGCAAGGGGACGATGATCGACGGTCTGGACGAGGCGCTGCTGGGCATGTCCGCTGGAGAGCAGAGCACCTTCCGCTCGGTGCTGATCGGGGGCGACCAGTCCGGCGACGAGGTCGACATCCAGGTCATCGTGCAGGGCGTCAAGGAGCAGGAGCTGCCGGAGCTGGACGACGAGTTCGCCCAGACCGCTAGCGAGTTCGACACCGTCGACGAGCTGCGGACCGACCTGCGCGAGCGGCTCACCCGCGGCAAGAGGCTCGAGCAGGCCAGCCAAGCGCGGGACGCGGTGCTGGAGCGGCTGCTCACGATGGTCGACGTGCCGCTGCCGGACGCGCTCGTCACTGCCGACCTCGAGTCGCGTCGCGAGCAGATCACCCAGCAGCTCGCGTACGCCGGCATCACCCAGGAGGACTACCTCGTGCAGGAGGAGCAGACCGCCGAGGAGTACGAGGGTGAGCTGGAAAAACGCGTACGTGACGCAATCACGGCTCAGTTCGTGCTCGACGAGGTTGCCCGCAAGGAGCAGATCGGTCTGGCCGAAGCCGAGCTCGCCCAGCACATCACTCGCCGCGCCCAGCAGGCCGGCGTCACGCCGGATGAGTACGCCAAGCACGCGGTCGAGCACGACCACATGTCTTCATTGGTGAACGAGGTCGTCCGGGGCAAGGCGCTGGCGTTGTTGCTCCAGCGAGCCTCGGTCACGACCACCGGCGGGGAGCGGGTCGAGCTGGCGACGCTTCAACCGGACGGCACGTACGCCGATCCTGCCGTCGATGACGCCGACAACCCCAGCGACCCCGGCGACCCCGGCGACCCCGGCGACCCCGGCGATCCCGGCGACCCCGGCGACCCCGGCGACCCCGGCGACCCCGAGGGCGCCAGTGACTCCGACGACACCGACGAGGCGAAGCCGTAACCGCGACGGCAATGTCACACGTGACTGCCGGCCCAGGCGCGGCGGCCGGGGGGAGCTGACGGTGTGATCTCCCGCAAGCTTGCCGAACGGCTGCGTGATGCCGGGCTCGGGTGGCAACCCACGGCCGGCGATCGGTTCGTCGTCCCCGACCGAGACATGGACGACGACGTCTTCGTGGTCAGCGACATGGTGGTCGACGTGCACGACCTTCCCGGCGGCCGGGTGATCGGCTTCAACGGCACCGTTGAGTGGGCACTTGACAGCATCCTTGCCGCCGAGGTGGTCTGGCTCCCCCGCGAGGACCAGCTGCGCGACCGGCTGGGTGGCGCCTTCGTCCGGCTGGAGGCGGTACCGCCGGGCTGGGTCGTCGTCGTACGCACACGAGCAACCGAGCAGCGGCATGCGGACGCCGACGTCGAGAGTGCGTACGCGCGGGCCCTGCTCGAGCTGCTCGCGCTGCAGGACGGCTGAGAGCCGCCTCGCCGGGGTTCACCTGATCGTCGTACGCCCGCCGCGAACAGCACCTCCGCACAGGTGGATCCGTCGGTCGGCGACGCTAGTGTCGAATCCATGACCTTCCCAGCAGGACTCCCAGCGGCAAACGCCGTGGCAGGCGCGGCGGCGGCGGACTCACCGCGCGCCGCGGGCTCCAACGGCAACCAGCCCGGCCTCGACGAGCACATCTACCAGCGGTTGCTCAAGGAGCGCATTGTGTTCCTCGGCTCCGAGGTGCGCGACGCCAACGCCAACGCGATATGCGCCCAGATGCTGCTGCTGAACGCCGAGGACCCGACGTCCGACATCTTCCTCTACATCAACTCGCCAGGCGGCTCGGTCGACTCCGGCATGGCGATCTACGACACCATGCAGTTCATCTCCAACGACGTCGCCACCGTCGCGATGGGGCTGGCCGCCTCGATGGGGCAGTTCCTGCTGTGCGCCGGCGCACCCGGCAAGCGGTACGCGCTGCCCCACAGCCGGATCATGATGCACCAGCCGTCCGGCGGGCTCGGCGGTTCAGCCAGCGACATAAAGATCCAGGCCGAGCAGTCGCTGCACATAAAGCGGCAGCTGTTTGATCTCATCAGCACACACACCGGCCAGTCGGTCGAGCAGATCGAGAACGATGCCGACCGTGACCGCTGGTTCACCGCTCCGCAGGCGCTCGAGTACGGCTTCATCGACAACGTGGTCAGCAGCGCCGGCGAGGTCGCCGCGCAGGGCCGACCGGCGCAGAAGTGAGAGGGCTGACCAGATGAGCTACTACATCCCACAGTGGGAGGAGCGAACCTCCTACGGTTTCCGCCGCATCGACCCCTACGCCAAGCTGTTCGAGGACCGCATCATCTTCCTCGGTACCCCGATCTCCGACGACGTGTCCAACGCCGTCATGGCTCAGCTGCTGTGCCTGGAGTCGATGGACCCCGACCGTGACATCCAGATCTACATCAACTCGCCCGGCGGCTCGTTCACCGCGCTGACGGCAATCTACGACACCATGCGCTTTGTCAAGCCTGACATTCAGACGGTGTGCCTCGGCCAGGCAGCCTCGGCGGCGGCGATACTGCTCGCCGCGGGTGCCCCCGGCAAGCGGCTCGCGCTGCCCAACAGCCGGATCCTCATCCACCAGCCTTACACCGAGGGAACGTACGGGCAGGCCTCCGACATCGAGATCCAGGCCAACGAGATCCTGCGGATGCGGGCACTGCTCGAGCAGATGATCTCCGAGCACACCGGCCGCTCGGTGGAGGAGGTCAGCCGCGACGTCGAGCGGGACAAGATCCTGACTGCCGAGGGCGCGGTGGAGTACGGGCTGGTCGACCAGGTCTTGGGCTCGCGAAAGACCTCGCTCGCCCAGGTGTAGCCAGCTCGACACCGGCCTCGGGTGCTCACCCGTGTTCGCCCCCGGCGTAGAAATGCGTCGGCGCGTAGCCGACCAGGCTGGGGGCGGAACGGGGTACGGTCAGGACCCAGACGTTGCCCGCGTGGGAGCTGCCCGGGTGGCACGAAGAAGGGACGTCGTTCGTGGCACGCATCGGAGACGGCGGCGACCTGCTCAAGTGCTCGTTCTGCGGCAAGAGCCAGAAACAGGTCAAGAAGCTGATCGCCGGCCCAGGCGTCTACATCTGCGACGAGTGCATCGACTTGTGCAACGAGATCATCGAGGAAGAGCTGTCCGAGGGCGCCGAGAGTGGTGGACTGGAGCAGCTGCCCAAGCCGCGCGAGGTCTATGACTTCCTGAATGCCTACGTCATCGGGCAGGACCCGGCCAAGAAGGCCTTGGCGGTGGCGGTCTACAACCACTACAAGCGGGTACAGGCCGGCGGAGCCGGGGGCAAGCACTCCAAGGACGAGGCCGTCGAGCTAGCCAAGTCCAACATCCTCGTCATCGGCCCGACCGGGTGCGGCAAGACGTACCTGGCCCAGACGCTGGCCCGGATGCTGAACGTGCCGTTCGCCATCGCCGACGCCACCGCGCTCACGGAGGCCGGCTACGTCGGCGAAGACGTGGAGAATATCCTGCTGAAGCTCATTCAGGCCGCAGATTATGACGTCAAGAAGGCCGAGACCGGAATCATCTACATCGACGAGGTCGACAAGATCGCCCGCAAGAGTGAGAACCCGTCGATCACCCGAGACGTTTCCGGCGAAGGGGTGCAGCAGGCCCTGCTGAAGATCCTCGAAGGCACCACCGCGAGCGTCCCCCCACAGGGCGGGCGCAAGCACCCGCACCAGGAGTTCATCCAGATCGACACCACCAACATCTTGTTCGTGGTGGGCGGAGCCTTCGCCGGCCTGGACCAGATCATCGAGCAACGCAGCGGCAAGAAGGCTCTCGGCTTCGCCGCCGACCTGACCTCCGCTGCGGCCACCGACAAGGACAAGGTGTACTCCCGGGTGATGCCCGAGGATCTGCTGAAGTTCGGCCTGATCCCAGAGTTCATCGGTCGGCTGCCGGTCATCGCTACCGTCGGCAAGCTGGATGAGCCCGCTCTGATCCAGATCCTCACCGAACCGCGTAACGCGCTGATCAAGCAGTACCGCAAGCTGTTCGAGCTCGACCACGTCGAGCTGGAGTTCACCGACGACGCCGTGCAGGCCATGGCGCACCAGGCGATGCTGCGCGGCACCGGCGCCCGCGGTCTGCGCGCCATCATCGAGGAGGTCCTCCTCAACGTGATGTACGAGGTGCCCAGCCGCGATGACGTCGCCAAGGTCGTGGTGACCGGTGAGGTCGTGCTGCGCAACGTCAACCCGACCCTGGTGCCACGCGACGAGAAGGCCCCGGCTAAGCGGGAGCGTCGCGAGAAGGCGTCCTGAGCCTCCGGCTCCTCGCCTGCACCGTAGAACCGAGCGACTGCCGCTGTGCGCTACTCGAGCCTCAGCACGGCGTGGTCGCATCCACGGTGAAGCCCCTCGCGGTGACGGAGCCGTCGCTGACCAGCTGCACGATACCCTTCCGGGTAGGGATGCAGGCGGACAGAACCGGGGCGTCGTACGTCCCGGTGTAGGTGTTCAGCAACCTGCCGTTTCCGTCCCGCACGTACACGTAGTCGAAGTTCTCCTCGGTGTCGAGCAGGCTGAACCGGAACCGGAAGCCACCCGAGCCGTTGTCGTGGATCCAGGTGCAGTCGGCGTTGTTGCCGTACGGGTGCGGCGACCCGAACGGCAGGTCCGCGCTCCCGTCGCTGAGGCACGGTGGCGGCGGCGGTACGCCGGGACGGCAGCCACCGAGGACTCCAACGGCGGCCCACGCGTCGCTGACGCTGTCCTGGACCCCCTGGTAACCGGCGAGTGCCACGGTGGCGTTGCGGGCGTCGCACATGTTGGCGTACTCGGTGAGGCCGGTGTAGGCCTGGTAGAAGATCTGCCGCGACCGGTTCAGGCCGATCGCGTCGACGTTGCGCGAGCAGTTGCGCTGGTGGGTGTGGCCGGAAGCAGAGCCGGCGCACCCGGCGTTCCTGCCGCCGTTGACGGCCAGGTAGTAGGCGTGGTTGGAGATGCCGCTGTTGATGTGCACGCCGCCGTTGTCCTGCGGGCCGCGGTAGCGCTCGGTGTAGTGGTCGGGGTCGCCGAACTCGGCCGGGTCGCCCATGTTGCGGAAACCGCGGGACCGGCCGGGGCCGATGATGACGTCCTCACCGATCCGCCAGTCAGGCCGTGCGGCCGGGTCGAGACCCTCCTGCTGGGCGTAGAACTCGACTGTGTTGCCGATGATGTCGCTGAACGACTCGTTGAGGGCACCGGACTCGTCCTCGTAGATCAGGTTGGAGGTGAACTCGGTGACACCGTGGGTGAGTTCATGGCCCACCACGTCCAGCCCGCCGGACAGGGCCAGGCAAGCGAAGTCGTTCTCCTCGTCGACGAACCCGTCGCCGTAGGTCATCTGCTCGCCATTCCAGAACGCGTTGCAGTATCCGCGGGCGAAGTGCACCACGGAGCGCAGCTGCATACCCTCGTCGTCGAGGCTGTTGCGTCCGAACACGTCGGCGTAGAAGGAGTCGACTACGCCGGAGTAGTAGTGCGCATCGACGCCAGGGCGCTGGTCGGGGCTGCGGTAGTTCGGCCGCGTTCGGTACCAGCGGTTGTCGTCGTCGCGCAGGACGGGACCGCGCAGCCGGACCTTGTTGTCGGCGGTCTCGGTGACCCGGCGGGCGTCGCCGATGATGTCGACCCCGTTGCCGTCGGCGTTGCGCAGCTCCCATACCCCACCACCTCGGCGGGTCTCGAAGCGCTTGCGATCCCCCTTGACCCCGATGCCCACACCCTCACCCTCAGCCAGGGCGTTGTAGGTCTTGCTCACGTTGCCGCTGCCGGCATCGACCCAGGTGACCCAGCGCTTGGCGCTCCGGATCTGGTCGACGATGTAGAACAGGCGGCCGTCGCGTGGGTCGATACGCAGGTCCGTGCTCGCTGCTCCGGCCGCCCCGTGCACGCGCGCCGCCGTGGCCACGGCGCTGCGCACCGAGACCTTGACCGAGTTCGTGGCGGTGAGACCGGGATAGTAGGCGCCGATGACCGCGGCGCGGGAGCCGTCGGCTCCGCGGACCACCGTGATCTGCCCGTTGAGGACCGCGGCCCCGTCTACCACCTGCTGGTAGCGGGTGGAGGTTCCGCCGCCGGGGGCCGTCGAGCGATGCACCCGGACGACATCGGAGGGCAGCCGGAACGCGTCCGCCGCGTCGCCGCCGAGCGCGAAGGATCCTGCTGGCACCCGAGCGTCTGCCGGCTTCGCGGGCGTGGGCGCCGAGCGGGCGGCGCCGGCGGTGCTGCTGAGCCCGGGGATCGCCCCGGCCAGCGCCACGACTGCGGCGAGCGCGACGGTACGTCTGAGCATCGGGTCTCCCTTGAAGGTGAGGGTGAGACCCGGGGGAGACTAGGTCAAACCGGCGAGCCGCGCATCCCGGCAGCCAGGTGGTTATTCGACCACCTGCACTCAGACGGAGGGCCGGGCAGAAGGCGGGGCGGCGGTCGGGGGCGCGGGGGCCAGATCCGCCTGGACCCGGACCGGGTCGGAGCCGTCCGCGGTGAGCAGCAGGTCGCCCGTGACCCGGCCCGCCGCGCGGACGTCGGCCAACGCCTCACCGGCCAGTCGCAGGGCCTGCTCTGAGCCGCTCGCCGTCGCGGCGACGACCTCGGTGCGCATCGACACCTTCGCCTGTGACTTGGCGCCGCGCAGGGCGCCGAGCAGCTCGCCGGCCGCGACCAGCACCTCCGGGTCGTGCGGCGTGGTGGCCAGGTCGGTGGCGGCGGCGGGCCACGGCGCCCGGTGCACTGAGCCGTCCTGCCACCACGACCAGACCTCCTCGGTCACGTACGGGAGGAACGGTGCGAGCAGGCGAAGCTGGACGTGCAGCGCCCGAGCCAACGCTGCCCGCGCTGACAAGGCCGCCTCGTCGCCGCGGGTGCCGTACGCCCGCTCCTTGACCAGCTCGACGTAGTCGTCGCAGAAGGTCCAGAAGAACCGCTCGGTGACCTCCAGCGCGGTGGTGTAGTCGAAGGCCCCGAACGCCTCCGTCGCGGCGTCGACCACCTCGCGCAGCCGGTGCAGCATCGCCAGGTCGAGCGGCTCGGTCACCGCCGTCCGCGGGTCGGCCGCCGCGGCATCGGCGACACCCGGCTGCCCGAGCACGAACCTGCTCGCGTTCAGCACCTTCGTCGCCAACCGGCGGCCGACCTTCATCTGGGTCTCGTCGAACGGGCTGTCCAGGCCCGGCCGTGCCATCGCCGCCCGCCAGCGCACAGCGTCGGAGCCGTACCGCTCGAGGACGTCGCTCGGCACCACCACGTTGCCCTTGGACTTGCTCATCTTCTTGCGGTCCGGGTCGACGACGAAGCCCGAGATCATCGAGTGTCGCCACGGCACGGTGCCGTTCTCCAGGTGCGCGCGCACCATCCGGGCGAACAACCAGGTACGGATGATCTCGTGGGCGTGCGTGTTGAGGTCCATCGGGAAGGTTCGACGGAACAGGTCGTCGTCGTGCTCCCAGCCGCAGGCGATGTGTGGGCTCAGCGATGAGGTTGCCCAGGTGTCCATCACGTCGGGGTCAGCGGTGAAGCCGTCCGGCCGGTCCCGCTGGCTCTCGTCGAAACCCGCCGGCGCCTGCGACGTCGGGTCGATCGGCAGCTCGTCTTCGTCGGGCACCAGGAGCTCGTCGTGTAGCGGCTCGGCGTGGGTGTCGAGGCGGTACCAGACCGGGAACGCCACCCCGAAGAACCGCTGCCGGCTGACCAGCCAGTCGCCGTTCAAGCCGTTCACCCAGTTCTCGTAGCGGTGCCGCATGAAGTCGGGGACCCAGTGCACCTGCCGCCCCCGGGCGACCAGCTCGTCGCGGAGCCCGGCGTCGCGACCGCCGTTGCGGATGTACCACTGTCGGGTGGACACGATCTCAAGCGGCCGGGTGCCCCGCTCATAGAACTTGACCGGATGGGTGATCGGACGCGGGTCGCCCTCCAGGAGGCCCGCGGCGCGCAGCAGCTCGACCATCGCCAGCTGCGCCGAGTGCACGGTCTTGCCCGCCAATGCCGCGTACGCCTCCAACGCTTCCGGGGTGTCCAGCCAGACCGGCGGGTCGAGCTGGAACCGGCCTGCCCGGTTGATCACGGTGCGGGTCGGCAGCTCCAGCTCGCGCCACCAGGTCACGTCGGTGGTGTCGCCGAAGGTGCAGACCATCGCGACGCCGGAACCCTTGTCGGGGTCAGCCAGCCGGTGCGTGACCACCGGTACCTCGACCCCGAACACCGGGGTGCGGACCGTGGTGCCGAACAGCGATCGGTACCGGTCGTCATCGGGGTGCGCCACCAGCGCCACGCAGGACACCACCAGCTCCGGTCGCGTGGTCTCGATGTGCACCGGACCCGCGTCAGACCCGTCGGCGCGGGTGAACGCCAGCCGGTGGAACGCACCCGCTGTGTCGCGATCCTCCAGCTCGGCTTGGGCGATGGCGGTCTGGTCGACCACGTCCCACAGCGTCGGCGCCTCCGCCCGATACGCCTCGCCCCGCGCGAGGTTGCGCAGGAAGGCGCGTTGGGAGGCGGCCAGCGACCGGTCGCCGATGGTCGTGTAGAGCTGTGTCCAGTCGACCGACAGACCGAGGGTGCGCCACAGCGACTCGAAGGCGGCGACGTCGGTGTCGATGAGCTTTTCGCACATCTCGATGAAGTTGCGCCGGCTGACCGGCACCTGCCGCTTCGGATCCGGCTCGGTTGGCGGTGCGAAGTTCACGTCGTACGGCAGCGACGGGTCGCAGCGCACGCCGAAGTAGGTCTGTACCCGCCGCTCGGTGGGTAGGCCGTTGTTGTCCCAGCCCATCGGGTAGAACACGGATTTGCCGGTCATCCGCTGGTAGCGCGCGATCAGGTCGGTATGCGTGTAGCTGAAGACGTGGCCCACATGCAACGAGCCCGACACGGTCGGCGGCGGGGTGTCGATGCTGAACACCTCGGCCCGCTCCCGGGTGCGGTCGAAGCGGTAGGTGCCCTGCTCCTTCCAGACCTTGCCCCACCGCTGCTCCAGGCCTTCCAGGGTCGGCTTGTCCGGCACGCGGATCGTCCGGGGCGGGGCGCTCATGGGGCGCCATCGTACGGAGGCCGCCCAGCCGTTCAGCGCGACCACTGTGCCTGTTCGACGGTGCGCCGCGTCTGCCCGCCCTAGGGTGTGGTCGTGCTCGACGGCTCGGAGGACGGCTCAGCCGCTGCGCGGCACGACCTGGCCGTGGACCGGCTGGTGGCCTCGTACGCGCGGCTACCGCCCGGCTCGCCGGTGCGGCTGGCCAAACGCGCCTCCAACCTGTTCCGTCCCCGCGAAACGGCCGGGGTCACCGGCCTCGACGTGTCGGGACTCGACCAGGTGCTGCACGTCGATACCCTGGCGCGGACGGCCGAGGTGCAGGGGATGTGCACGTACGAGCGGCTGGTGGCCGCGACCCTGCCGTACGGCCTGATGCCGCTGGTGGTACCGCAGCTGCGGTCGATCACACTCGGTGGGGCGGTCAGCGGCCTGGGCATCGAGTCGTCGTCGTTTCACGCCGGCCTGCCGCACGAGTCGGTGCTCGACCTCGACATCATGGTGGGCAGCGGGGAGGTCGTCACCGCCCGCCCGTACGGCGAGCACGCGGACCTGTTCGCGATGTTCCCCAACTCCTACGGCTCGCTCGGCTACGCCACGCGGCTTCGCGTCGAGCTGGCCCCGGTCGCGCCTTACGTTGCCCTCGAGCACATCGGCGAGCCGGACCTGGACAGGCTGGCCGACCTCGTCGCGCAGGTGGTGGAAACCGGCGCCCACGGCGGCCGCAGGGTCGACTTCGTGGATGGGGTGGTGTTCGGACCCGGGGAGGCGTACCTCACCTTGGGCCGATTCTCTGAGCATCAGCAGGCAACCAGCGACTACACCGGACAGCAGGCGTTCTACCGCTCGATCTGCACCCACCGTACCGACGCGTTGACCACCGAGGACTACCTGTGGCGCTGGGACACCGACTGGTTCTGGTGCTCGGGGGCGTTCGGCCTGCAGCACCCGCTGGTCCGCAGGGTGTGGCCACGGCGCTGGCGGCGCAGCGACGTCTACCACCGCCTGGTCGGGCTGGAGCACCAGTACGGGGTGGCGGCCCGGATCGACCGGATGCGTGGCCTGCCGGCGCGCGAGCGGGTCGTGCAGGACGTCGAGGTGCCGGTCGAACGGCTGGCCGAGTTTCTGACTTTCCTGGACTCTCAGGTCGGGATGCGCCCGGTGTGGCTGTGCCCGCTCCGGCTGCGTGAGCCGTCCGGAGCCGGGGCCTCGGCCCGTACCTGGCCGGCGTACCCCCTACAGCCGGGCCGGACGTACGTCAACGTCGGCTTCTGGGGCACGGTGCCCATCACGGCCGGCGCCGCCGACGGCGACGTCAACCGGGCCGTCGAGCGGCAGGTCAGCCTCGTGGGCGGGCACAAGTCGCTGTACTCAGATGTCTACTACGATCGCGCCGAGTTCGACGCGCTCTACGACGGGGCAGGTCGGGCCGCGGTGCGCAAGCGCTACGACCCCGAGGGCAGGCTGACGGGGTTGTACGAGAAGGCGGTGCACCGTCGATGATCACGACCCACTCCCAGGCTGCGGCGCAGGTCAGGGCGCCATTGGCGAACGCGTTGGCGGCCTTGAGCGCGCATGGCCTGCCGTTCCGGCTGACCGCGTTCGACGGCAGCAGCGCGGGTCCGCCGGACGCCGACGTCAGCCTGCACATCGCCAACCAGCGCGGGCTGTCCTACATCCTCACCGCGCCCGGCGACCTCGGCATGGCGCGGGCATACGTCGCCGGTGATCTCGAGGTACGCGGTGTGCACCCCGGCGACCCGTACCTGCTGATGCGCACCATCACCGGCGGGTTCGACGACCGGTTGCCGTCGCCGGCGGTACTGGTGCGGATGATCAACCAGATCGGCTGGGCGCACCTGCGCCCGCCGCCGCCGCCGCCGCAGGAGCACCTGCCGCGCTGGCGTCGGACGCTGGAGGGCCTGCGCCACACTCGCGGTCGCGACGCGGTGGCGATCGGGCACCACTACGACGTATCCAACCGCTTCTACGAGCTGGTGCTCGGCCCGTCCATGACCTACACCTGCGCGGTCTATCGCAAGCCGGAAGCGAGCCTCGAGGAGGCGCAGGCCGAGAAGTACGACCTGGTGGCGCGCAAACTGGGGCTGCAGCCGGGCATGCGGCTGCTCGACGTCGGTTGCGGGTGGGGAGGCATGGTTCGCCACGCCGCCCGGGAGTACGGCGTCCAGGCGGTCGGGGTGACGCTGTCGCGGCAGCAGGCGTCCTGGGCGCAGCAGGCCATCCGGCGCGACGGGCTGGACGCGTCCGCGCAGGTGCGGCATGCCGACTACCGCGACGTCGCCGAGACCGGCTTCGACGCGATCAGCTCGATCGGCCTCACTGAGCACATCGGGCTGCGGGCTTACCCGGTGTACTTCGGTTTCCTGCGCGACCACCTGCGGCCCGGTGGTCGGCTGCTCAACCACTGCATCACCCGCCGGGACAACACCTACCGGTCGGTGGGGGCGTTCATCGATCGGTACGTGTTCCCCGATGGCGAGCTGACCGGCTCGGGACGGATCATCACCACCATGCAGGACGTGGGGATGGAGGTGCGGCACGAGGAGAACCTGCGCGAGCACTACGCGCTGACGCTGGCTGGCTGGTGCCGCAACCTGGTCGAGCACTGGGACGAGTGCGTGGCCGAGGTCGGTGCCGGGACCGCCCGCGTCTGGGGGCTGTACATGGCCGGCTCCCGGCTCGCGTTCGAGCGCAACGAGATCCAGCTGCACCAGGTGCTCGCCTCGCGCACCGACGCCGAGGGCAACTCGGGCTTCGCCCTGCGCCCGGACTGGGCCAGCTGACCCGCAGTCGCTCCTACAGTCGGCGGGGGTGGCGAGGTCTGGGAGACTCGACGGCGATGGCCGACTCACCACACCCGGAGACCGCGCGCGTTCCGCACCGCCAGTACGGCGAAGTCGAACGCGCCCTGCTGGAACGCTGGCCCGAGACCCGGCTCGATCCCACGCTGACCAGGATCCGAGCACTGGTCGACCTGCTGGGTGAGCCCCAGCGCGGCTACCCGGTGGTGCACGTCACCGGTACCAATGGCAAGACCTCCACCTGCCGGATGATCGACGAGCTGCTGCGCGCGGCCGGGCTGCGCACCGGTCGCTACACCAGCCCGCACCTGCAGCAGATGACCGAGCGGATCAGCCTTGACGGGCAGTCGCTCACCGAGGAGCAGTTCGTCCGCGCGTACCTGGACGTGGCCGCATACTTCGAGGTCGTCGACCGGTCGGGTCCGCACCCGCTGAGCTTCTTCGAGGCTCTGACCGGAATGGCGTACGCGGCGTTCGCCGACGCCCCGGTGGACGTGGCCGCCGTCGAAGTGGGGATGGGTGGCACCTGGGACGCCACCAACGTCGCGGACGGCCAGGTGGCTGTCGTGACCCCCGTCGCGGTGGACCATGCGGCGTACCTGGGCGACGACCCGGTCGAGATCGCGGGGGAGAAGGCCGGGATCCTCAAGCCCGGTGGTGTCGCGGTGCTCGCCGAGCAGCAGGTGGAGGTCGCCGAGGTGCTGGTGCGCCGAGCGGCCGAGGTTGGGGTGAGCATCGCTCGGGAGGGCCAGGACTTCGGTGTGGTGCAGCGACAACCCGGCGTCGGCGGCCAGCTGCTCACGCTGCGGGGGATCAACCGGAACTACGACGAGGTGTTCGTGCCGCTGCACGGTGCCCACCAGGCGCACAACGCCGCCCTGGCTCTGGTCGCCGCCGAGGGTTTCTTCGGCGGCCTCGGCCAGGCGGCGATGCTCGACCCCGACGTGGTGCGGGAGGGGTTCGCGGCTGTCTCCTCGCCCGGCCGGCTCGAGGTCGTGCGTCGCGGGCCGGCCATCGTGCTGGACGGGGCGCACAACCCGCACGGCGCACAGGCGACGGTGGCTGCGGTGCAGGAGGCGTTTGCGTTCAGCCCGCTGGTCGGGGTGGTCGGGGTGATGGGCGACAAGGACGTCGACGGGCTGCTGGCGGTCTTCGAACCGGTCTTCGCCGAGATCGTCTGCACCCAGGCGGCGACTCCCCGGGCGATGCCCGCCGACGAGCTCGCGGACGCCGCCGACGCGCTGTTCGGCCAGGACCGGGTGCACCGGGCACCTCGCCTGGACGACGCGCTCGACGTCGCGGTCGGGCTGGCCGAAGGCGGTGGCGGGTACGGGGAGGCGCTCGGGAGCGGCGGGGTGTTGGTGACCGGGTCGGTGGTGACCGTCGGGCAGGCCCGTACCCTGCTCGCCGTTTCCAGTGATCGGGGCTCGGGCGGGGTGCGCTAGTGCGGATCATGGCCGCGGCCGTGCTCGGGTTCGAGGCGGTCGTGATAGCGCTGTCGGTGCCGGTGCTGATCCAGGTCTCGGGAGTGGACCCGGCCCCGGCGACGGTCGCGGGGCTGGGCCTCGCGCTGCTCGCCGTGGTGGCGGCCGGATCGCTGCGGTACAGCTGGGGTTACCCGCTGGGGTGGGCGGTGCAGGTCGGCGCGTTCGCGCTCGGCTTCCTCACCCCGGCGATGTTCGTGGTCGCGGTGCTCTTCGGCGGGCTCTGGGTGCTTGCGCTGGTGCTCGGCCGCCGGATCGAGGCCCAGCGCGCGGGCTGGGCCGACGATGAGACATACCAGTAGCCGCGACAGCCAGAATCTTATCGTCGGTCGCTGGCCGCTAGGTTGTGCCGGTGCCCGTCGACCTCCAGCGCACCCTCGTCCTGATCAAGCCGGACGCCGTATGCCGCGGCCTGGTCGGCGACGTGCTCGGCCGCTTCGAGCGCAAGGGCCTGTCGATCGTGGCGATGGACCTGCGGACCATCGACGGTACGTTGGCCGACCGGCACTACGCCGAGCACGTTGAGCGTGACTTCTACCCTCCGCTACGCGAGTTCGTGACGTCCGGGCCGCTCGTGGCGATGGTGCTGGAGGGTGACGAGGCGGTCGAGGCCGTCCGGGCGCTCAACGGGGCCACCGACGGTCGCCAGGCAGCACCCGGCTCGATTCGCGGCGATCTGTCGCTGTCCAATCGCGAGAACCTTGTGCACGGATCGGACTCGCGCGAGTCCGCGGCGCGCGAGATCGAGCTGTTCTTCCCCGGCCTCGGCTGAGCCACTCGTGCCCCGACGGGTGCTGCTGGCTACCTGCGCCGAGCTGTCTGACGGTGACGACGACGAGCGGCTCGCGGTCCGGGCTTTCGCCGACCGCGACCTCGTTGCCGACTTTGCAGTCTGGGACGACCCGGCTGTCGACTGGACCGGTGCCGACCTGGTCGTCGTACGGTCGACGTGGGACTACGTGTCGCGCCGGGCGGACTTCCTCGGGTGGGCCAGCTCGGTTCCGCGACTGGCCAACCCGGTCGAGGTGCTGGCGTGGAACAGCGACAAGACCTACCTGCGGCTGCTCGCCGATGCGGGACTGCCGGTGGTGCCGACCACGTGGTACGAACCGGGCGAGCATCCAGAGCAGCCCGCCGGCGAGACGGTGGTCAAGCCGACGATCAGCGCCGGGGCCCGAGACACCCGCCGGCACCGGCTGGGCGGGGCGGCCCGAGCACATGCGGTCGAGCTGCTGGCCGCCGGGCGCTCGGTGATGGTGCAGCCGTACCTGGACGGGGTCGACACCGCCGGCGAGACCGGCCTGGTGTGGATGGGTGACCGGTTCAGCCATGCGTTCCGCAAGGGGCCGCTCCTGGCCGCCGGGGCGGGCGCCACGAGAGGACTCTTCGCTGCGGAGGAGATCGTCGCCCGAACACCCTCCCGGGCCGAACGTGACTGTGCCGAGCGGGTGCTGGACGCGCTCGTGGACGTGGCGCCGGTCGGACGGGAGCAACTGCTCTACGCCCGCGTCGACCTGGTCCCCGGTCCCGACGGGGCGCCGGTGCTGCTGGAGCTCGAGCTGGTCGAGCCCTCGCTGTGGTTCGCCGCCGACCCCGACGCGCCAGCCCGCTGGGCCCGTACCCTCGCCGCCCGCCTCGCGAGCCCCTGACGGCGGCGGGGAGCACTCGGACCGCCAGAAGCTCGCGATTCGCGGGAGGTCTACGCGCGGGGGGTCACGCGTGTCGTGGCCGAGCTGAGGGTGGCCGCGCACCTAGCCTGGGGCGCGGTAGTGCTCGAGTGACGATCTGCGACCTCAAGGGGCCCGAGTGGGCAACAGCTTCCTCGGCCGGGACATGGCCGTCGACCTCGGCACCGCGAACACGCTGGTCTATGTCCGCGGCCGCGGGGTGCTATTGAACGAACCCTCGGTGGTCGCCCTGGACGCCACCACGCGGGAGATCCTCGCGGTCGGGTCCGAGGCCAAGCGGATGCTCGGCCGCACGCCCGGTGGCATCACTGCGATCCGGCCGCTGAAGGACGGCGTGATCGCCGACTTCGAGTCCACCGAGCAGATGCTGCGGCTGTTCATCCAGCGGGTGCACCGGCGGCGCTACTTCGCCAAGCCGCGGGTGGTGATCTGCGTGCCGTCCGGCATAACCGCCGTCGAGCAGCGCGCAGTTAAGGAGGCCGGCTACCAGGCCGGCGCGCGGCGTGTCTACATCGTCGAGGAGCCGATGGCGGCCGCGATCGGTGCCGGTCTGCCGGTGCACGAGGCCACCGGCAACATGGTGGTCGACATCGGCGGCGGCACCACCGAGGTCGCTGTCATCTCGTTGGGTGGCGTCGTGACCAGCCTGTCCATCCGTACCGCCGGTGACGACCTCGACGCCGCCATCGTGTCGTGGATGAAAAAGGAGTACTCCCTCATGCTCGGCGAGCGCACCGCCGAGGAGGTCAAGATCGAGCTCGGTTCGGCGTTCCCGCTGGCCGTCGAGCCGCAGGCAGACGTTCGTGGGCGGGACCTGGTCTCCGGGTTGCCGCGCAGCGTGCCGGTGTCGTCGGCTGACGTCCGGCTGGCGCTCGAGGAGCCGCTGCAGGACATCGTCGACGCGGTCCGCACCACGTTGGACAAGACGCCCCCCGAGCTTGCCGGGGACATCATGGACCGCGGCCTGGTGCTCACCGGCGGGGGTGCCCTGCTGCGCGGGCTGGACGAGCGCCTGCGGCACGAGACCGGGATGCCGGTCCATGTCGCCGACGACCCGCTGCACTCCGTGGCGGTCGGGGCCGGCCGTTGCGTGGAGGAGTTCGAGGCGCTGCAGCAGGTGCTCGTCTCCGAGTCGCGGCGCTGAGCCGTGACACAGCTGACGCTCCGTCCGCCCGGCAGGTCCTCGGGCAGCCTCCAGGGCAGGTCCGCGGGCAAGTCACTGCGCCGTCCCGTCGGCCGGTCCCTTCGCCGAACCTTGCCGCGCCAAGGCCGACCGGCACCCGCACCCACGCGCGACCGGGACCAGTCCCGCCGGGCCCGTACCGCCTTGGTGCTGAGCTTGCTGTGCGCGGTCACGGTGATGACGCTGGACGCTGCGGGCGGAGAGGACTCCCCGGTGCAGCCGCTGCGGACCGGTGCGGTCGCGGTGTTCGGCCCCTTGCAGACGGGTGCGGCGACCGCGTTCGACCCCGTTGTCGGCGCGGTCGAGACAATCGGCGAGCTGCGTCAGCTGCGGGACGAGAACGCCGCGCTGCAGGAGCGCAACGACGAGCTGGCGGCGGAGCTGGCCACCACAGAGCTCGACCGCAACCGGCTCGCCGAGTACGACGCGCTGAGCGAGGCGTCAGCGATCGGCGGATTCGACCTGGTGCCGGCGCGGGTCGTCGCAGTCGGTCCCGCGCAGGCATTCGCCCGGACGGTCACCATCGACGCCGGCGCTGCTGACGGCGTGCGCGACGACCTCACGGTGGTCGCCGCACCCGGCCTGGTGGGGCGGGTGCTCAGCGTCGGGCAGCACACGGCGACCGTGCTGCTGGCCGTCGACGCCGGCTCGGTGATCGGGGGCCGCCTCGACCGGTCGATGGAGCTGGGCTTCCTGCGCGGCAACGGCAGTCTCGGGTCCGACGGCGCCTTGAGCCTTGACCTGGTCGACCCCGACGCCGTGCCAGCCGCAGGGGACACCGTGGTGACGTGGGGCTCGCGCGGCGGCGCACCGTACGTCGCCGGGGTGCCGGTCGGCGAGGTGGTGCAGGTGCGGACCAGCGCCGGCGAGCAGTCGGTCACTGCGTCGGTGCGGCCGTTCGTCGACATGTCCGCGATCGACCTGGTCGGCGTGGTCGTCGGCCCGGCTGACAGCGCGGAACGCAGCTTCGACCGGAGCTTGCCGTGATCGTGGCGCGGGTGGCGGTGACGGTGCTGCTGGTGCTGGTGACCGTCACCGCCCAGGTCGGCCTGTTCGCCCATCTGTCGGTCGCCGGCGTCGTCCCCGATCTCGCGCTGCTGCTGGTCGTTGCCGCGGCGATCGTGCGCGGACCCGCGTACGGCACCGTGCTCGGCCTGCTCGCCGGACTGTGCGTCGACCTGGCCCCGCCGGCGGACGGGGTCGCCGGGCGGTGGGCGCTGGCGCTCGCGGTGGCCGGCTGGCTCGCCGGTCAGGCGCGCGGCGACGCCAGGTTGTCCGCCGTCGCCACCGTCGTGACGGTCGCGGTGTCCTCGCTGGCCGCCACGTCGATCTACGCTCTGACCGGCCTCGTGCTGTCGGAGCCGGGGGTGAGCGTGGCCCGAGCGCTCGAAGTGCTGCCGGTCGCGGTGCTCTACGACATCGCGATCACCCCGCTGGTCGTCCCGCTGGCGATGCTGGTTCTCCGCCGGCTCGATCCGGCGCCGACCCGCTGGTGAACCGATGGTGGACCCGGTGGTCGGACCCGTGGTGAACCAGGCGGCTGCGCCGTGACCGCCCGCCCGGCCGGCACCCGCGCCCTCGACCTGTCCCGCACCCGGCTGGTCGTCATCCAGGTGCTCGTGGTCGCGCTGATGGCCACGCTGCTCGGGCGGCTGTGGTACGTCCAGGTCGTCGGCGGTGATGCGTACCAGGCGCAGGCCGCCGCGAACGCGGTGCGCGACGTGGTGGTGCAGCCGCAGCGGGGTCTCGTCGTCGACGCGATGGGCCGCCCACTGGCCACCAACCGGCTGCTGTGGGTGGTCAGCGTCAACCGGACGCTGCTCGCCCGGCTGTCCCGCACGGAGCGGGCCGACCTGCTCCGAACGCTGGCCCGAATGGTGGACGAGCCGCTGCGCGAGGTGCACGACCGGTTAGAGCTGTGCGGTCAGCCCGGCGCGCGTCCACCGCCACGGTGCTGGAACGGCTCGCCCTACCAGCCCGTCCCGATCGCTCACGGCGTCGACGAGCGGGTGGCAGTCGACATCCAGGAGCGGCGCGAGGACTTCCCGGCGGTGATCGCCGAGCAGCAGCTGGTGCGCGACTACCCGCAGCCGTACGGCGTCAACGCCGCCCACCTGCTCGGCTACCTGTCGCCGGTCACCGCTGACGAGTACGAGCGCGCTCTGGCCGAGGACGACGCCACCCTCACGGCCACCTCTCTGGTGGGCCGTTCCGGCGTGGAGAAGCAGTACGACCGATGGCTGCGCGGGGTTCCCGGCAGCCACGGTCTCAACGTCGACTCGCAGGGACGCGTGCTCGGGCCCGAGAACAGCCGCCGGCCGAGGCCAGGGGACACGCTGGTCACCAGCATCGACGCCCGGCTGCAGGCGGTCGTCGAACGCGAGCTCGAGACCACGATCATGAAGGTCCGCGGCACCGTGGACCCGGTCACCGGCCGCGCGTACGAGGCCAACTCGGGGGCCGCCGTGGTCCTCGACCCGGACGACGGCAGCGTGATCGCCATGGCCAGCTACCCGACGTACGACCCGGAGGTCTGGGTCGGCGGGATCAGCGACCGGCAGCTGGCCCGGCTGTACTCGCGGGAGGCGGCCGAACCGCTGTTGTCGCGACCCACCCAGGCCCAGCTGGCGCCGGGATCGACGTTCAAGCCGTTCATGGCGATGGGTGCGCTGTCGACGCCGGCATACAGCCCAGCGACCCGGCTGAACTGCCCGTCGGCGTTCACCGTCGGCAACCGGTCGTACGACAACTTCGAGTCCGGCGCCTACGGCTACATCGACTTCGCCAGAGCCATGCAGGTCTCCTGCAACACGTTCTTCTACCAGGTCGGGTACAACCTGTGGCTGCGGGCCGGCGGGGACGACGCGCCGCTGCGGACCCGTGACCCCTTGGTCGAGGCTGCCGAGTCGTCCGGCTTCGGCACCCCCACCGGGATCGACCTGCCGAGCGAGGCCAGTGGCCGGATCGCCGACCGGCGCTGGAAGATGCGCTATTGGGAGGACAACAAGGACTACTACTGCGAGGTCGCCGAGGAGCCGGGTAGCGACTTCCTGCATGTGTTCGCGCGCGAGTTCTGCGTCGACGGGTACGACTTCCGAGCCGGTGACGCGGTCAACTTCGTCATCGGCCAAGGCGACACGATCATCACCCCGCTGCAGCTGGCGACCGGCTACGCCGCGATCGCGAACGGCGGCACGTTGTGGGAGCCCCGCGTCGGCAAGGCGCTGCTGAGCCCGTCCGGCGAGGTGGTGCGCCGCATCGATCCCGAGGTCGAGGCGAAGCTGCCCTTCCCGCGCAGCGTTGTCGACTACGTCGACACAGCGCTTCGGGGGACACCTGTGAGCGGCACGCTGGCGTGGAAGATGGGTGGGTTCCCGCTGGACGAGATCTCGCTGCGCGCCAAGACCGGCACCGCCGAGGTGTACGGCAAGCAGACCACCTCGTGGCTGTCGACCTATAACCAGGACTACGTCGTGGTGATGATGGTCGAGCAGGGCGGAACCGGCTCGGGGACGTCGGGCGACTCGATGCGACGGATCTGGGAGGCGCTGTACGGCGTCGACGGGACGGTGATACGCCCGGAGGACGCACTCATTCCCGGCACCACCCCTCCGGAGGGGCTGCCCAGTGTCAACGCCCGTGGACTGATCGAGCCACCCGACATCGGCCGGGGTGACTCGTGACGGTGACCCTGCCGCTGCGCAGCCCCCGGCGGGCATCGGCTGCCCGGGCCGCAGGGGCGCCGAGCCGCCCCGCGGCTGCGCTGTGGCGCCGGTTGGACTGGGTGCTGCTCGCCGCCGTCACCGCGTTGCTCGCGATCGGCGCGCTGCTGGTCTGGTCGGCCACCGTGCACCGGGTCGACCTGACCGGCGGTGACTCCACCGCCTTCTTGCGCAAGCAGGTTGTCAACGCCGGGATCGGCGCGGCGCTGGCCGCCGTCGTCGCGGCCACCGATCACCGCTGGCTGCGGCTGTGGGCACCGGTGCTGTACGGGCTGTCGGTGCTGGGTCTGGCGCTGATCTTCGTCCCGGGGGTGGGCGCCACCCTGAACGGGTCGCACTCCTGGTTGCTGGTCGGCGGGCTGTCGCTGCAGCCGGCCGAGCTGGCCAAGTTCGGCGTGGTGCTGGGCATGGCGTTCGTGCTGGCCGAGCGAGCCGAGGCGCACCTGCGTCACGGCGTCAACGCCGTGGACGTGGTGCCGGCGCTGCTGATCGCGGTCGTACCCGCGGTGCTGATCCTGGCTCAGCCCGACCTCGGCACCCTGATGGTGCTGAGCGCCACCGTCTTCGGGGTGGTCGGGCTGTCCGGAGCGCCGCGGCGGTGGCTGTTCGGGCTCGCAGTGGCCGGGGCGGTGGTTGTGGTGGCGGCAGTCCAGTCCGGGCTGCTGGCGTCGTACCAGCTGCTGCGGTTTGCCGCGTTCACCGACCCGTCGCTCGACCCGCGCGGTGCCGGCTACAACACCCAGCAGGCCCGCATCGCGATCGGCAACGGTGGCATCACCGGGCAAGGGTTGTTCGAGGGCACCCAGACCCAGGCCGGCTTCGTGCCCGAGCAGTACACCGACTTCGTGTTCACCGTCGCCGGTGAGGAGCTCGGGCTGGTTGGCGCGGCGGCGGTGGTGGCGCTGTTCGCGCTGCTGCTGTGGCGGGCGCTGCGGATCGCCCGTGACGCCGACGACCTGTTCGGCCGGGTCGCCGCCGCGGGGATCGCTTGCTGGTTCGGCTTCCAGACGTTCCAGAACATCGGCATGTGCCTGGGGATCATGCCGGTCACCGGCGTCCCGCTGCCGCTGGTGTCATACGGCGGCACCTCGATGTTCGCCTCGCTGATGGAGGTCGGCCTGCTGCTGAACATCCACCTGCGCACCGCCGGCCGGTCCGGGCACGGAGTGGTCGTGCGCTCCCGGGTGGCCCGCTCCCGGTTCTGACCCGGCGGCGGGCGGTCCTGCGCCAGTCGCCGAAGGCTCGGCGCGGCCGCGGCACTAGTGTCGCGAGGTGGCGACGCCGACCGACGGGTCCGGAGCTGCCGGCCGGACCCGGGCCGACTCGCCATCGAGCCACCCGCGTACGCAGCCGGTTCCGCTGCTGCCCGCCGGGCTGTTCGTGCTGGTGTGGTCGTCCGGCTACGTCGCCGGCATGGTCGGCGTACGAGCGGTGGAACCGTTCACGCTGGTCGCCATCCGCTTCGCCCTGGCGGCAGCGGTGATGGCCGCCATCGCCCGGGTCGCCCACGGGCCGATGCGGATCGAGCGCAGCGACTGGCCACGCGTCGCGGCCGTGGGTGTGGCCATCAACGCGGTGCAGTTCGGCAGCTACTACACCGCCTTCGAGCTCGGTGTACCGGCGTCCCTCTCGGCCATGATCACGGCCCTGAGCCCGGTCCTGACCGTCGTCGTCGCGCACTTCATGCTGCACGAGCCGGTCCGCACGCTGCAGACGGTCGGTCTCGTGGTCGGCATCGGCGGGGTGGTGCTGGTCCTCGGCCCGGACGTGCAGGCCGCGGGGGGTGGGCTCGGGATCGCCTTCACTGTCCTGGGAACGGCGGCGCTCAGCTTCGGCACGCTCGGCCAGCGCTGGATCAGCCCGGCGACGGACCCACTGTGGTCGACCACCGCGCAGTTCGGATTCGCCGCGCCGCCGGCGGCCGTTCTCGCGGTCGGCCTGGAGGGACTGGACGGAGTCTCCGACTGGTCAACCGGTGCCGCCGCGATCGCCTGGCTGATCCTGGTCAACTCGGTGGCCGGGATGCTGCTGCTGGGCTGGCTGGTACGCAAGGGCGGTGCCGGCGCGACGTCGAGCGTCTTCTTCCTGATCCCGGCGGTGACTGCGGTCCTGGCCTGGCTGTTCCTCGACGAGTCGCTGCGCACCTACCAGCTTGTCGGGATGGCGTTGGCCACCGTGGGCGTGGCGCTGGCCACCCGCTCGGCCGACCGGAGCGGCCCGTCCTCGTAGCGGCAACCGGCCCGGACCGATCTCGAGGCGTAGCGGTCGCTGGGAAGGCCGCAATGTGTCGGCAAGGCCCATCGCGGCACCACCTGGACACCGTCTCGCGCACGGCGGACCGCCGGACCCGGCTAGGCTGAACTGCCCACCTGAGCGCCACTGCCTTTCGCCCCTGGAGGGCCGACCGCATGCCCGGCACCGTGCAGCCTGACAGCGCAGCCCCGTCGGTGTGGCCGCGACTCGAGCCGCTGCTCCCGCTGGTCAGCAAGCCGATCCAGTACGTCGGCGGCGAGCTGAACGCCGCCACCATGGAGTGGAACGCAGCAGAGGTCCGTTGGGCGCTGATGTACCCCGACGCGTACGAGGTGGGCTTGCCCAACCAGGGGGTCGCGATCCTGTACGAGGTGCTCAACGAGCGGGACTGGGTGCTGGCCGAGCGGACGTACGCGGTGTTTCCAGACATGGAGCGGGTGATGCGCGACCACAGCATCCCGCAGTTCACCGTCGACGGTCACCGGCCCGTGGGCGCCTTCGACCTGCTCGGCATCTCGTTCTCGACCGAGCTCGGTTACACCAACATGCTCACCGCTCTCGACCTCGCCGGTATCCCGCTTGACAGCACCGATCGCACCGAACGGCACCCGCTCGTCATCGCCGGAGGACACGCGGCCTTCAACCCCGAGCCGGTCGCGCGCTTCCTGGACGCTGCGGTGCTCGGCGACGGGGAGGAGGTGGTGCTTGCGATCAGCGCGGTCGTACGGGAGTGGAAGGCGCAGGGTCGCCCCGGCGGTCGCGACGAGGTGCTGGGCCGGCTGGCCGCGTCCGGTGGCGTCTACGTACCGCGCTTCTACGACGTGGACTACCAGCCCGACGGCGCCATCGCCCGGGTGGCCCCCAACCGTCCGGGCGTGCCGGAGCGGGTGGCCAAGCACACCTTGATGGATCTGGACGCCTGGCCCTACCCGAAGCAGCCGCTGGTGCCGCTCGCGGAGACCGTGCACGAGCGGTACTCGGTCGAGATCTTCCGCGGCTGCACCCGCGGGTGCCGTTTCTGCCAGGCCGGCATGATCACCCGGCCGGTGCGCGAGCGCTCCATCACCACCATCGGCGACATGGTCGCGGGCGGCATCGACCGCACCGGATTCGAGGAGGTCGGGCTGCTCAGCCTGTCCAGCGCCGACCACTCCGAGATCGCAGAGGTGGCCAAGGGCCTCGGTGACCGCTACGAAGACACCGACGTGTCCCTGTCGCTGCCGTCGACGCGCGTGGACGCCTTCAACATCACGCTCGCCAACGAGTTCAGCCGCAACGGCCGCCGGTCGGGTCTGACCTTCGCGCCCGAGGGTGGCAGCGAACGGATGCGCAAAGTGATCAACAAGACGGTCAGCGAGGACGACCTGATCCGCACCGTGGCCGCGGCGTACTCGCAAGGGTGGCGGCAGGTGAAGCTCTACTTCATGTGCGGGCTGCCGACGGAGACTGACGACGACGTGCTGCAGATCGCCGAGCTGGCCAAGCTGGTCATCGCGACCGGCCGCGAGGTTTCCGGGCGTCGCGACATCCGTTGCACGGTGTCGATCGGAGGCTTCGTCCCGAAGCCGCACACACCCTTCCAGTGGGCCGCGCAGCTCGACCACGAGACCACCGATGCGCGGCTCGCCAAGCTGCGCGCCGCGCTGCGCTCGGATCGGCGCTACGGCAAGGCGATCGGCTTTCGCTACCACGACGGCAAGCCCGGTGTCATCGAGGGCCTGCTCAGCCGCGGCGACCGCCGGGTGGGTGGGATCATCGAGCAGGTGTGGCGCGACGGTGGCCGCTTCGACGGGTGGAGCGAGCACTTCTCGTACGACCGCTGGGTGGCGGCGAGCGAGCGCGCGCTGGCAGACGAACCGGTCGACCTCGACTGGTACACCACCCGCCAACGCGACCAGGCGGAGGTGCTGCCGTGGGACCACCTCGACGCCGGTTTAGACAGAGAGTGGCTCTGGGAGGACTGGCAGGACGCGCTGGACCCGGACGCGCGTGAGGTCGACGACTGCCGCTGGACGCCGTGCTACGACTGCGGCGTCTGCCCGGAGCTGGGCACCGAGATCCAGGTCGGCCCGACCGGCCGCCAGTTGCTGCCGCTGACCCCCGCTTGACCCCCGCCTGACCCACCCTCCGTCGCCCCGGAGCGGACACTGCGGGCTGCTATGGCGACCGATCGCTGAAAGTGACGCTCGCTCCCTTGTGCACCGGCGTGTCGCAGCAGAAGGGTCACTCTCAGCGGAGGTGGGGGCGGTCGTCCAACTCGTCCTCGAGCAGTCGGGGACGGGCGAAGCGCAGACCGGTGACCAGCATCGGCACGGTGAGCGCCAGCAGCACCGCGACCGGCAGCGTCCAGCTGCCGGTGGCGTCGTGCAGCAGGCCGGTGCCGAGGGGTCCGACCGCGGCGAGCAGGTAGCCGATGCTCTGGACGAAGCCGGACAGCGCGGCGGTCCCCTCGGCGGTCCGGGTGCGCAGCGCCAGCATTGCCAGCACCCAAGGGAACGCGGCGCCGCCGAGGCCCAGGCAGGCCGCCCACAGCCAGGGCACGGTGGCCGGTGCCAGCAACAGCCCGCAAAGACCCGCCGCGGTGAGCCCGCAGAAGCCGGCGACCAGCAGCCGGTGGTCGCTCGTACGACGGGCGTACGCGGGCAGCACCAGCGGCGCCGGGACCCCGACCGCCGTGGCTACGGTGAGCATGAGCCCGGCGGCGGCCGGGGACAGCCCGGCGTCGGAGTAGATCGCGGGCAGCCAGCCGAACTGCGCGTACGCCTGCGCCGACTGCAGGCCGAAGAAGAGCGCCATCGCCCAGGCCAGCGGTGAGCGCAACAGCCCCTGCCGGACGCGAACGCCGGCGCGTGCGGCGTCGTCGTCGCGCTCGCGAACGTCGCGCCGCAGCAGCAGCACCCACGGCAAAGCAGCAACGGCCGCGGTGGCCGCCCACACCCCCAGCCCGACCCGCCAGCCGCCGGCCGCATCGGCCACCGGGACGGTCAGGCCAGACGGGACGGACGCCCCGATGAGCAGTGCGCATGAGTACAGCGCGGTCACGGTCGGGATGCGGTCGGGGAAGTGCACTTTGACCAGGTGCGGCAACGACACGTTGCCCACGGCCATCCCGGCGAGCGCCAGCGTGGACGCGACCGTGAACACCGTCGGCGAGTCGGTGCCGGCCCGCGTGACGAGGCCGAGCGCGATCGCGACCAGGGCGAGTAGGGCCGACCGGTGCAGCCCGAGCCGGTGGGTGAGCAGGTGGGTGAGCGCGCCGATTGCAGCAAAGCACAGCACCGGCAAGGTGGTGAGCACGCTCGCCAGCCAGCTGGCCAGTCCGAGGTCGGTCCGGACCTCCACGAGCACCGCCCCGAGGCTGGTCACCGCGGGTCTCAGCGCGAACGCCAGCGCCACGATGCCCACCAGCACCAGGCCGCGCTGCCCCGGCGACGAGCCGGCGTCGGCGGGCCGTGTCTCGCCGCGGGTCACGGCCCCATGATCGCCCCGCTGCGCTGGTCAGCGGTCAGCTGGCGACCGCCGTCACAACGTCCGCGAAGACGCGGGTGTGCAGTGTCACGTCCGCCTCGGTGGTCGCGGGACACATCAGGGCCATGTTGTGGAACGGGGTGATGAGCACGCCGCGGTTCAGCAGGGCGAGGTGCAGGTACGCATCGAGCAGCTCGTCATGGGCCGCGGCGGACTCGGTTCCGTTCCGCGGCGCCGGCGCGCAGAAACGGTACTCCGCCCTGGCGCCGAGCTGCACGACCGACCAGTCGAGCCGGTGCCGGTCGATGGTCTCCTGCACCCCGGCGGTGTACGCCTCGGCCAGCGAGCACATGTGGGCGAACGCATCCGCGGTCAGCACGTGCTCGAGCGTCGCTCGTGCCGCTGCCAGGCTGAGTGCGTTGCCGGCCAGCGTGCCCCCGACGCCGCCCACGTCGACGAGGTCGATGTCGCCGCCAGTGGCCGCGGCCGTCACCCGCTCGGCCAGGTCAGCGCTGATCCCGTACGCCCCGATCGGGACGCCGCCGGCGATCGACTTGCCTACGACGACCATGTCCGGCTCCAGCTGCTCGGTGCGGGTCATGCCGCCTGGTCCGGCGCTGAGCGTGTGCGTCTCGTCGATCAGCAGCAGGGTCCCGTGTCGGTCGCAGGCGTCCCGCAACCCGGCGAGGAAACCCTCGTCGGGAAGCACGATGCCGATGTTGGTCAACGCCGGCTCGGTGATCACGCAGGCCACGTCTCGGTGACGCAGTGCCTCCTCGACCGACGCCAGGTTGTTGAACTCCGCCACCCTGGTGGTCTCGGCGACGTCGACGGGAGGCCCGACGTTACCCGGGCTCTGCTCGGCGGCACTGTGCTCGCCGCGGACGGCGAAGGTTTCATCGACCGTCCCGTGGTAGCAGTGGGCGAACACCAGCACCTTCGCGCGTCCGGTCAGCATCCGCGCCAGCCGTAGCGCCCAGCGGTTGGCGTCGGTCGCGCTCAGCGCGAACGACCAGCGGGGGAGCCCGAACCGTTCCGCCAGATTCGCCGCCACGGGCTCGGCGTCCTCGGTGGGCAGCATCGTGGTCAACCCACCGCGTACGGCCGCCCTGAGCTCGATCGCCGCCACCGTCGCGGGTGGCGAATGGCCGGCCATCGCGCCGGTGTCGCCGAGGGCGAAGTCGACGTAGGTGTGCCCGTCGACGTCGGTCACCAGGTTGCCGGCGGCGGTGTCATGCACGAGTGGGAAGCCGCCCGCCCACTTGGCCATCCACGTCATCGGCACGCCAGTCAGCAGGTGCGTGCCGGCGGCGACCACCGCCCGGGTCCGAGGATGGGCGTCGTAATAGCTCTGACGCTCCGCGGCCATCGCCTCGCCGAGCCTGCCGGGATAGATCTCACCCATCCGGTCCTCCTGTCTGGCGTTCCGAGGCATCGTGGCACCAATGGCTGCCGTGAACGCATGGCGGGCCGGATGAGTTCGGTCGGTAAGGTCCCGGCGTGCCGAGTCCCCCGCCCGCGCAGCCACCGGTGCAGCAGCCGCCGCCGGTGCAGCGGGTGCGGATCCGCTACACCAAGCGCGGCCGATTGCGCTTCACCAGCCACCGCGACATCGGCCGGGCGTTCGAGCGGGCGGTCCGGCGGTCCGGCCTTCCGGTGGCGTACTCGTCCGGCTTCAACCCGCACCCGCGGCTGTCGTACGCCGGTGCCGCGCCGACGGGTGCGGCCAGTGAGGCGGAGTACCTCGAGATCGCCCTCGCGCGCCGGTGCTCGGTCGAGACGGTGCGGGAGGCGCTGGACGCGGCGATGCCGCCAGGACTGGACGTGGTCGACGCCGTCACCGCACAGCCTCGAGGCGAGTCGGCCGGTCTGTCCGAGCGGCTGGAGGCCAGCAGGTGGCTGGTGCGGCTGCCAGGCGCTTCACCCGCCGCGGCCGATCGGGCCGTGGGCGCGCTGCTCGCTTCCGAGCGGGTCGAGGTCAGCCGCATGACCAAGCGGGGGCTGCGCACCTTCGACGTACGAAGCGCGCTGGTCAGCCTGGCGGCCGCCGCCGACACGGTGACCGTGGTGCCCGCTGATCTGCCACCGGGCCCCTCAGATGGTGCGCGGGGCGTGACGCCAGCGGCCCCAGGGGCGCCTTGTGCGATACTGCAGATGGTCGTCCGGCACGGGCAACCGTCCGTACGACCCGACGACGTCCTCGCCGGCCTTCGTGAGGTCGCCGGTCTCGAGACCAGCTCAGCACCCCTGGTGCAACGGCTGGAGCAGGGGCCGCTCGACCTTCGGAACGGCACGGTGGGTGACCCGTTGGCACCCGACCGCGACACGCCCGACGCCTGACTCCCACACAGGGAGCTGGCCGCCAGCGTTGACCGCGGCGGAGCGACGGGCAGCCAGTGACGCCAGTGGACGTCGCCGCTCGACTTCGGCACCCGTCAGGTCGAGGGCACCACAGGCTTGAGCCGGCCCTGCCCGGACCTTCCGGGGGGCGGGCGACCGACATGTCCCCGCGTGGCGCATCGCGCCCGGGGGCGAAGGAGAGCGAATGCTCGACGACGACAGCACTACCACCAGCACCGAGACCAGCAGCGACACCGACCCCGGAGCCGGTACGGCGGCCGGGGTGGTGACCGCGGCCCCGCCGCCTAGACGTCGCCGTGCCGCAAGCCGGCCGGCGGGACCTCCAGCGGAACCGCCGGCAGACATCCCACCCGACCCGGTCTCGGACCAGCCCCCAGCCGACGAGACGCCGGTTGACGAGCCGCCGGCCAAACGGGCCGCAGCCAAGAGGTCCCGCCGGACGTCGACCGCCAAGAAGGCGGCGGCTCAAGACCCGGAGCCACAACCAGAGGCAGCCGGCGACTCTGCCGCTGTGACGAAGGCACCCGCGCGCAAGCGGACCGCGAAGAAGGCGTCAGCCAAGCCGTCCGAGCTGTTCTCCGCCGCCGACGATGACCCCGACAGCGACCCTGATGCCGGCCGTGGCGAGCAACCCACTGCGCCGTCCGCCGCCCATGTGCCCGATGTTCCGCTGTTCCAGCCCCCCGACCGGGCATCTGCACCGCCCGACCGGGCCGACGCAGCAGACAGCGAACAGGACGGATCCGGCACCGAGGACAGGGACGGCGCCGGTGACGGCGAAGACGAGACAGGGGACGCGAGCAGCTCGCGCCGGCGCCGGCGCCGGGGCGGGCGACGCCGTCGCAAGGCCGGCGAACCCGACCCGGACAGCGCCTCGAGCCCGGAACCGGACAGCTCGCCGGAGCCGACGTCCGGCGACCAACCGACCAGCGACCCACCCTCCGATGCCAAGCGCGGCAGAAGACCCAAGACGGGCAAGACGGGCAAGACGGCCGAATCCGGCGCCGACCCGGACGTCGAACCAGGCACCGACGCTGGCGCTGGCGACGACGCGGAGGGTGCCGAGTCGAGTGGTTCGACCAGCCGACGACGCCGCCGACGCCGCCGACAGGGCGAGGCGCCCGACCCGGGCGACGACGACCCGGACAACACCGTCGTCAAGGTCCGCGAGCGGAAGAAGGCCGAGCGCCAGATCACCGGCGTGGAGGGGTCGACCCGCCTGGAGGCCAAGAAGCAGCGCCGCCGGGAGGGTCGCGAGGTCGGTCGGCGCCGGCCGCCGATCCTCAGCGAGTCGGAGTTTTTGGCCCGGCGCGAGTCGGTCACCCGCAACATGGTGGTGCGCCAGCGAGGCGACATGACCCAGATCGCCGTGCTCGAGGACAACGTGCTCGTGGAGCACTACGTCGCTCGCGAGTCACAGACCTCGCTGATCGGCAACGTCTACCTCGGCCGGGTGCAGAACGTGTTGCCCAGCATGGAGGCCGCCTTCATCGACATCGGCAAGGGTCGCAACGCCGTCCTGTACGCCGGGGAGGTGGACTGGAAGGTCCTCGGCATGGACGGTAAGCCGCGAAAGATCGAGGATGCGCTGTCGTCAGGTCAACATCTGACCGTGCAGGTGACCAAGGACCCCATCGGGAACAAGGGGGCACGGCTGACCGCCCAGGTCTCGCTGCCCGGCCGGTTCCTGGTCTACGTGCCGGCAGGCCACACCAGCGGAATCTCCCGCAAGCTGCCCGAGCCGGAGCGCGCCCGCCTCAAGGGACTGCTCAAGGATGTCCTGCCCGAGGACGCTGGTGTGATCATCCGTACGGCCGCGGAGGGGGCCACCGAAGAGCAGCTGATTCGGGACGTGCACGCGCTGACCGCCCGGTGGGACGACATCACCAAGGGCGCGAAGAAGAAGGGTCAGGGTCCCAAGCTGCTCTACGGCGAGCCGGACCTGCTGCTAAAAGTCGTCCGCGACCTGTTCACCGAGGACTTCGCCTCCCTGGTGGTGCAGGGCGACGACGCGTGGAACGACATCGAGGGCTACGTCGCACATGTCGCCCCCGACCTGGCCGGCCGGTGCGAGCGCCACGACAGTGAGACAGACGTGTTCGCCGCGTACCGGGTGGACGAGCAGATCGACAAGGCGCTGGATCGTAAGGTCTTCCTGCCTTCCGGCGGGTCGCTGGTCATCGACCGCACCGAGGCGATGACCGTGGTCGACGTCAACACCGGGAAGTTCACCGGCTCCGGCGGGAACCTCGAGGAGACCGTCACTAAGAACAACCTGGAGGCGGCCGAGGAGATGGTCCGCCAGCTCCGGCTGCGCGACATCGGCGGCATCATCGTCGTCGACTTCATCGACATGGTGCTGGAGTCCAACCGGGACCTGGTGCTGCGTCGGGTCATCGAATGTCTGTCCCGAGACCGTACTCGTCACCAGGTCGCCGAGGTGACCTCGCTCGGGCTGGTGCAGCTGACCCGCAAGAAGATCGGCACCGGCCTGCTGGAGGCGTTCAGCGAGCCGTGCGGGACCTGTGACGGGCGTGGTGTGCTGGTGCGCAGCGAGCCGGTCATGGGGTCGGACGGCTCGGACGGCGATGGCGGTCGCGGTGGTGGCCGCCGACGCGCTGGCCGCCAGCGCGGCGACAAGCCGGTCGGCGAGTCGGCCGACACCGGTGCCGACGAGGCCGATCCGGGCGTCGGGGACGCGACGGTCCTGGAGCCACCGAAGCCGCGTCCGCCGCGCAAGCGGGCCACTCGACCGGCGGCGCCGCCCACGCCTACCGATGGGCCGCCGGATGAGCCGGCCGACCGCCCGGCGGCTCAGTCCGGGGGCGAGCCGGCTGACGCACCGGCTAACGCGCCGGCGAGCGAACCTGTGACCGCCGGGGCATGACCTGCTGCAGCAGATGCCGGGCACCGGCTTTGACCGGTGTCCGGCCGCCTCCGTAGACTCAGCTGTCGGTGTCCCGGCCGGTCACGGGTCGACGGGCCACTCGAGGTCACCTTCGTCATGGGCGGAGCAGTCGTTGGTTCGTATCCATCCAGAACGTGCGGAAAGTGGGCGAAGCCGTGTACGCCATCGTGCGCAGTGGCGGCAAGCAGCAGAAGGTGGCCGTCGGTGACGTCATCGAGATCGACAAGGTCGCCGGTGCGCCGGGCGCCAGCCTGGCGCTGCCTGCAGTGCTGCTTGTCGACGGCGACACCGTGATGTCCGACGCGGACGGCCTGGCCAAGGTGTCGGTGACGGCTAAGGTCGTCGGGCCGTCGAAGGGCCCGAAGATCCACATCCTCAAATACAAGAACAAGACCGGGTACCGCAAGCGCCAGGGCCACCGCCAGCACTACACACAGGTCAAGATCACCGACATCTCCGGCAACCAGTGAGCGGCGAGGACTGACGGATGGCACACAAGAAGGGTGCGGCCTCGACCAAGAACGGTCGCGACTCCAACTCGCAGCGACTCGGCGTGAAGCGTTACGGCGGCCAGCAGGTCAACGCCGGTGAGATCATCGTCCGCCAGCGCGGCACGCACTTTCACCCTGGCTCCGGTGTCGGGCGCGGTGGCGACGACACCCTGTTCGCCCTGGTCGAGGGCGCGGTCGAGTTCGGTACCCGCCGGGGCCGTCGGGTCATCAACGTCGTGCCCGCCGCCGGCGGGTGAGTCCCCCGAACAGCGGACCGAGGGCCCGAGTATTGCGGTCGCCAGGGCAGCCGAAGCATCCGAAGTTCGCCTCGACCGCAAGCGCCCGGGCCCGCCGCCCCCGCGGGGCCGAGCGACTCCAGACGCGGTACTGAGCCAACCATGGCGGTGCCCACGTTCGTGGACCGCGTCGCTGTCCGGGTCACCGGCGGGCGCGGCGGCAACGGGGTCGCCTCGGTCCGCCGGGAGAAGTTCAAGCCGCTGGGCGGTCCCGACGGTGGCAACGGCGGGAACGGTGGCAATGTCGTGCTGCGGGTCGACGCGGCCACCACCACGCTGGTCGACTACCACCACGAGTCGCATCGCCGCGCTGGACCTGGTCGACACGGCAGCGGCAGCCTGCGCAGCGGCGCCAACGGCGCCGATCTCACGCTGCCCGTACCGGATGGCACGGTGGTCCGTACCGCGGCGGGCGAGGTGATCGCCGACCTGGTCGGCGCGGGCACCGAGCTCATCGTCGCGGCCGGCGGGAGGGGCGGGCTCGGCAACGCCGCGCTTGCCTCGACGAAGCGCAAGGCGCCGGGGTTCGCGCTGCTCGGCGAGCCCGGCGGCGACGCCAGCCTTGTGCTGGAGCTCAAGGTGGTGGCCGATGTCGGACTGGTCGGCTTTCCGAGCGCCGGCAAGTCCAGCCTGGTCGCCGCGCTGTCGCGGGCCCGGCCCAAGATCGCCGACTATCCGTTCACCACTCTGGTTCCCAATCTGGGGGTGGTGACCGCTGGGGAGACCACGTACACCGTCGCGGACGTGCCGGGGCTGATCGAGGGCGCCAGCGAGGGTCACGGGCTTGGCCACGACTTTTTGCGGCACGTCGAGCGGTGCGCCGCGCTGGTGCACGTCGTCGACTGCGCGACACCGGAGACCGGTCGTGACCCGCTCAGCGACCTCGATGTGATCGAGCGCGAGCTTGCCCGCTACGGGGGGCTGGACGACCGTCCCCGACTGGTTGCACTGAACAAGGTCGACGTCCCGGAGGGGCGCGAGCTGGCCGAGCTCGTGCGTGGCGACCTCCAGGCTCAGGGGCTCACCGTGCTGGCGGTTTCCGCAGCCACCCGTGCGGGTCTGCGGGAGCTGGCGTTCGCGATGGCGCGGGTCGTCGCAGACGTACGCGCCGCTCGGCCAGCAGCGGAGCAGACGCGCATCGTGCTGCACCCAGCCGCGGTGTCCGGACCCGAGTTCACCGTGCGTCGCGAGGGCCAGGTGTGGCGGGTGCGAGGCGTCAAGCCGGAGCGGTGGGTGCGCCAGACCGACTTCGCCAACGACGAGGCGGTCGGCTTCCTGGCCGACCGGCTGGCCCGCCTCGGCGTCGAGCAGCGACTGCTCGAACTCGGCGCCGAGCCCGGCGAGGCGGTCGCGATCGGCGGTGAGGACGCCGTCGTGTTCGACTTCGATCCGGGCGTCAGCGCCGGTGCCGAGACTCTGCTGGGTCGCCGCGGGCAAGACCCCCGCCTCGACCGGGGCTGACGACGCAGGCCGCTCGCGAATCGCGGGGTTCTGGCGGGTGATGTGCCCATCCGAAGGCCCCGGGACCGCCGCAACCCCGCAACTCGGGGTGGAGGCGGGGGCGAGCGGCGGGCCGGAGCGGGCGGGGGAGCGGCGCGACCGGGGACTCGGAGGGTAGGCTGACGGGTACAGGCGTCGACCCGGCCATCACCGGCGAGCCTCCGGAAGAACAGGCCCGTGTCGGGCCCCAGTAGACCCGGACGGGACCGGCCCGTCACAGCCGACGAACGAGCGGCCGAGCCCGGCTAGGACGGTCGGGACCGGCACGCGAGGTGGTACCGCGGTGCCTGTCCGGCGGCGGGTGTCGTCCTCGCACCGGTGGACCAGTGCGAGGAGTGCCATGCCCTACCCGAAGGCCGGAGCCGACTCGGTCCCTGCCAGCCCTGATTTCCCTGCCCTCGAACGCGCTGTGCTCGCGCATTGGCGCGACGACGGCACCTTCGTTGCGTCAGTCGAGCAGCGTGCGGCCGGCACGGACGGCGACAACGAGTTCGTGTTCTACGACGGCCCGCCGTTCGCCAATGGACTGCCGCACTACGGCCACCTGCTCACCGGGTACGTCAAAGACGTGGTACCGCGGTACCAGACGATGCGTGGACGCCGGGTCGAGCGGCGTTTCGGATGGGACTGCCACGGCCTGCCCGCGGAGGTCGAGGCCGAGAAGCAGCTCGGCATCGGGCACAAGGCCGAGATCGAGCAGATGGGGGTGGCGGCGTTCAACGACGCGTGCCGGGCCTCGGTGCTGCGCTTCACCGACCAGTGGCAGACCTACGTCGAGCGACAGGCCCGGTGGGTGGACTTCGAGCACGACTACAAGACCCTCGACACCGACTACATGGAGTCGGTCATGTGGGCTTTCCGGTCGCTGTGGGACAAGGGGCTGATCTACCAGGGGTTCCGGGTGCTGGCGTACTGCTGGCGCTGTGAGACACCGCTGTCGAACACCGAGACCCGGATGGACGACGTGTACCGGCAGCGCCAGGATCCGGCGGTGACGGTGGGGTTCCGGCTGGAGACCGGGGAGCTCGCGCTGGCCTGGACCACGACACCGTGGACGCTGCCGAGCAATCTCGCGCTCGCCGTCAACCCCGCCGTGGACTACGTCGTTGTCGCGCACGGCGCCGAGCGCTACCTGCTCGCCGAGGCCAGACTGCCGGCGTACGAGCGCGAGCTGGACACCGGTGAGATCGTCGCGCGGGTACGCGGCGACCAGCTGGTGGGCCGTCGCTACGAGCCGCTGGCTGACTGGCTCACCGACACCGAGCGCTTCGGCACCGGCGAGGCATTCCGCATCCTGGCCGGGGACTTCGTCACCACCGAGGACGGCACCGGGGTGGTGCACATGGCGCCGGCCTACGGCGAGAACGACCAGATCATCTGCGGCGCCGCCGGCATCCCGGTCGTGCTCACCGTCGACGACCAGGCCCGCTTCACGTCGGTGGTGCCGGCCTACGAGGGCCAGCACGTGTTCGAGGCGAACCGGCACATCGCCGCCGACCTTGCCGCCGCGGGACAAGTGTTCCGCCGGGAGAGCTACGAGCACTCGTACCCGCACTGCTGGCGCTGCGACAACCCGCTGATCTACAAGGCGGTGTCCAGCTGGTTCGTGCAGGTGAGCGCCTTCCGGGACCGGATGGTCGAGCTCAACCAGCTGATCAGCTGGACGCCGGCCCACATCAAAGACGGCTCCTTCGGCAAGTGGCTGGCCGGCGCCCGCGACTGGTCGATCAGCCGGAACCGCTACTGGGGCAGCCCGATCCCGGTCTGGCAGTCCGACGACCCGACGTACCCGCGCACCGACGTCTACGGGTCGTTGGCCGAGCTGGAACGTGACTTCGGCACGCGACCGACCGACCTGCACCGCCCGTACGTCGACGAGCTGACCCGGCCCAACCCCGACGATCCGACCGGACGCTCCACTATGCGGCGGGTGCCGGAGGTGCTGGACTGCTGGTTCGAGTCTGGATCGATGCCGTTCGGGCAGGTGCACTACCCGTTCGAGAACACCGACTGGTTCGAGCACCACTACCCGGGCGACTTCATCGTCGAGTACACGCCGCAGACGCGGGGCTGGTTCTACACGATGCACGTGCTCGCAACCGCGTTGTTCGACCGGCCGGCGTTCAAGGCGTGCGTCGTGCACGGCACCCTGCTCGGATCCGACGGCCGCAAGATGAGCAAGAGCTTGCGCAACTACCCGGTGGTGACCGAGGTCTTCGACCGCGATGGGTCCGATGCGATGCGCTGGTTCCTCATGCACTCGCCGGTCATGCGCGGCGGTGAGCTGGTCGTCACCGAGCAGGGCATCCGCGAGGGTGTGCGTCAGATGCTCATCCCGTTGTGGAACACGTGGTATTTCTTTGCGCTGTACGCCGGTGCCGACAAGCACGACGCACAGTGGCGCACCGAATCGGAGCACGTCCTCGACCGCTACCTGATGGCCAAGAGCCGTGAGCTGGTCGAGACCGTGACCGGACAGATGGACCGGTTCGACATCGCCGGCGCGTGCGCCTCGGTGCGTGCGCACATGGAGATGCTGACCAACTGGTACGTACGGCGGTCACGGCAGCGGTTCTGGGCCGGCGAAGCCGACGCGTTCGACACGCTCTGGACGGCGTTGCATGTGCTGACCCGGGTGGCCGCGCCACTGCTGCCCCTGACCACTGAGGCCGTCTACCGCGGGCTCACCGGCGAGCGCAGCGTGCACCTCACCGACTGGCCGGATCCGGCGCAGCTGCCGGCCGACGGGAGCCTGGTGGCGAGCATGGACGCGGTGCGCGAGGTCTGCTCTACCGCGCTCGCGCTGCGCAAGGCGGGCAACCTGCGGGTGCGACTGCCGCTGCCGCGGCTCACGGTCGCCAGCGCAGATTCCGAGTCGCTCGCGGCCTACGCCGGCCTGCTCCGCGACGAGGTCAACGTGCGGGACGTACGGCTGCGCCGACCCGAGGACGCCGGCGTGGCCGTCGAGCAGCGGCTGACCGTGCTGCCGAGAGCGGCCGGCCCCAGGCTGGGCCGTGACGTGCAGGCCGTCATCGCCGCGAGCAAGTCCGGCAACTGGAGCGCGTCCACGGCCGGGGTGGAAGCCGGCGGCATCGCGCTGCTCGACGGGGAGTACACGCTGGAGACCATGGTGAGCGGCGCGGACGGTCAGGCGTCGGCGGTCTTGCCTTCGGGTGGTGGGTTCGTGGTGCTCGACACCACAGTCACCGACGAGCTCGCCACCGAGGGCGTCGCCCGTGACCTGGTCCGGGTGGTGCAGCAGGCCCGTCGCGACGCCGGTCTGTCGGTGTCGGACCGGATCCGGCTCGGCGTGGACGGCGGCGACGACGTCACCGACGCAGCCGAGTCCCACCGAGACATGCTCATGGCTGAGACGCTCGCGACCGTGCTCGAGCTCGGCACCGTCCCCGCCGACCGTTACGTCGACGCCGTCGTCGGCGACGGACTGAAGGTCAGGGTCACGGTGGAGCACGCGGGATGAGCCCCCCGGTGAGCCGCGGCGCCCGTCGGGTCGTCGTCAAGATCGGCTCGTCGTCGTTGACCACGACGGCCGGCGAGCTCGAACCGCAACGCCTGGACGCGCTCGTGGACGTGCTCGCGGCCGCTCGCTCGAAGGGCGACGAGGTGGTGCTGGTCAGCTCGGGCGCGATCGCCGCGGGCCTGGGGCCGCTGGGGCTGGCCCGGCGACCGCGAGACCTCGCCACCCAGCAGGCGGCGGCCAGCGTCGGTCAGGGACTGCTGGCGCACCGGTACGCCGTCGGGTTCGCCCGGCACGGGCTGGTCACCGGGCAGGTGCTGCTGACCCTCGACGACGTGACGCGGCGCGGGCACTACCGCAACGCCTACCGCACGTTCTCGACCCTGCTCGACCTCGGGGCCATCCCGATCGTGAACGAGAACGACACCGTGGCGACCATCGAGATCCGGTTCGGGGACAACGACCGGCTCGCCGCGCTGGTCGCGCACCTGGTGCACGCCGACCTGCTGGTGCTGCTGTCCGACGTCGACGCCCTGTACGACGCCGACCCCCGGACCGGGGCCGCCCGGGCGGTCCGCGACGTGCACAGCGAGGCCGATCTCGACGGTGTGCGGCTGGGTCGGCCGACGTCGGGGGGGATCGGCACCGGCGGGATGGTGACCAAGGTCGAAGCCGCCCGGATCGCCACCGGTGCAGGAATCCCGGTGGTGCTCACCACACCCGAGAACGCCACCAGGGCAATGGCCGGGAAGGCCGTCGGCACCCGCTTCCACCCGACCGGTCGGCGGCGCCCGACCCGGCTGCTGTGGCTGGCGCACGCCACCGAGGGGCGGGGGAGGCTGATGCTCGACGACGGCGCCGTGGTTGCCCTGACCGCCCGCCGGGCCTCGCTGCTTCCGGCCGGCATCACCGGCGTCGAGGGTGGGTTCGCCGCCGGGGATCCCGTCGACCTGGTGGCCACCGATGGGCGGCTGGTGGCTCGGGGGCTGGTCAACTTCGACAGCGAGGAACTGCCGGGCCTGCTGGGGCGCTCGACCAGGGAGCTGGCCCGTGCGCTCGGCCCGTCGTACGAGCGGGAGGTCGTGCACCGCGACGACCTGGTGCTGCTCGGCCGCTGAGCGCCGTCGCCGGAGCGGTTCGGGTCGAGCCGAACCCTTTTGCGCCGTTTCGCAGCGGGCGCCTCACCGGTGGGCCAGACTGTGGCCAACCAGGCAGCGCAACGAGTAGACGAGGACGTCGGTGGCAGAATCCGCGCGACTGTGGCACGTGACCGTGACGGTCGCGGGCGCCACGCACGACGAGGGGGTCGTGCGCGATGCGATGCTGCGGTTGTTGGACGACCGGCCGTTCCTGCACGCGCTGCACTACGCCGCCGACCGGGCCGAGATCCGCTACTGGGAAGAGGCGTCGGACATGCTCGACGCCGCCTCGCTGGCCCTGCGGGTATGGAACGAGCACCGGGGCAGCGCCGGTCTGCCGCGCTGGGAGGTGGTCGGGCTCGAGGTGCTCGAGCGCGACGCGTTGCAGCGGCGCGGCAGCGACCCGACTCCGTCGATCGGTGCCTACCGCCCCACCCCGCAACGCTTCTGAGCGTGACCGGCTAGATTGACCACCATGCCGGGCCATGTCATCCGCGCCGCTGAAGAGCTGCGTGAGCTCCCCGTCGACCCGATCTGGGTCGGCATCGGGACTCTGGTCATCCTCGTGGCGCTGCTGACTGCCACCTTCATCTTCGGCAAGGGCCGCCCGCACGCCTGAGCGGACCACCGCTCAGTGCTCGGGCCGCGGCGACTCACGGACAGTGCACCTGATCGACAGCGACCAGTCCCGCCCTCGCAGTCGGCGAGTTGGCGTCATGGGCGGCACCTTCGACCCGGTGCACCACGGTCACTTGGTGGCCGCCAGCGAGGTGCAGGCGTGGTTCGGCCTCGACGAGGTCGTCTTCGTCCCCACCGGCACCCCATGGCAGAAGGGCGGCCGCCGCGTCGCCCCGGCTGAGCACCGGTACCTGATGACGGTGATCGCGACCGCGTCCAACCCCCGGTTCTCAGTGAGCCGGGTGGACATCGACCGCAGCGGGCCCACGTACACCATCGACACGTTGCGCGACCTGCGCCGGGTGGGGCCCGGGGACGAGCTGTTCTTCATCACTGGCGCCGACGCGCTGGCTCAGATCCTTACCTGGCGCGATCATGACGAGATCTTCACGCTCGCTCACTTCGTCGGCTGTACCCGGCCGGGCCACCGGCTCGACGCCTCGACTCTCGAGGGGCTGCCCGAGGACCGGCTGACCCTGGTCGAGATACCGGCACTGGCGATCAGCTCCACTGACTGCCGAGCCCGCGTGGCCCAGGGTGAACCGGTCTGGTACCTGGTGCCAGATGGTGTGGTGCAGTACATCGCCAAGCACGGCCTGTACGGCGACGCGCACCCGCCGGCCATGGAGCACCGCAAGGGCGGCCCGTGACCGCCACCCAGCATGCCCTGGACATCACCGCTGCCGCCGCGCGCGCCGCCGCCGGCAAGCTGGCCCGTGACATCGTCGCCTTCGACGTCTCCGACCGACTCGTCATCACTGATGTCTTTCTGGTCTGCTCGGCGGCCAACGACCGCCAGGTGCGAGCGGTCGTGGACGCGGTGCAGGAGCAGCTGCTCGACCTGGGTGCCAAGGCGGTCCGCCGAGAGGGTGAGCGAGAGGGCCGATGGGTGCTGCTCGACTTCTCCGACGTGGTGGTGCACGTGCAGCACCAGGACGAGCGGGCGTTCTACGCGTTGGAACGGATCTGGCGCGACTGCCCGTCGCTGCCGTTGCCCGATGTCGATGCCGGCGACCCCGGCGGCGGCCCCGACGGTGGCCCTGATGGCGGCCCCGATGGCGGAGGCGGCCCCGGTGGCGGAGGCGGTCGGTGAGCCGCCAGCTGGTGCTGTGGCGGCACGGGCGTACTGCGTGGAACCTCGAGGGCCGCACCCAGGGCCACTCCGACATCGACCTCGACGAAGTGGGCAGGGCTCAGGCGGCCGAGTCGGCACCGCGGCTGGCGGGGATGGCGCCGGATCTGGTGGTGTCCAGCGACCTGCGCCGGGCGCGCGACACGGCCGCCGCGCTGGCTTGGCTGACCGGGCAGGCGCCGACGTACGACGCCCGGCTGCGGGAGATGGACTTCGGCGACCGTGAAGGACTCACCCTGGACGAGGCGGCGGCAAAGTGGCCGGAGGAGATCGCGCGCTGGCTAGCCGGTGACGACGTGCGGCTGCCCGGTGCGGAGACGCTTGCAGAGGTCGCCAACCGGTTCGCGGCGGCTCTACACGACATCTCGAGCCGGTTGAGTGATGAGGGCACCGCGGTGCTGGTGACGCACGGCAGCGCGATCCGGGTGGGCGTGTGCGCCTTCCTCGGGCTGCCGGCTGCGCACTGGGGTCGTCTCGGCTCGCTCGCCAACTGCCACTGGGCGATCCTCGGGGAAGGCGCACGCGGCTGGCGGATCGTGGAGTGGAACGCCGGCACCCTGCCCGAGCCGGCCATCGGCGACGACGAGCAGGCCAGCGGCCTGGGGGCAGCCCCAGACCGGTTATGCTGACGCGGTTCGAGCGGTCGCCGTCCGCGGCTGACCCGGGGCTGTGGCGCAGCTGGTAGCGCACCTCCATGGCATGGAGGGGGTCAGGGGTTCGAGTCCCCTCAGCTCCACCACCCACCGCCACGGGGTCCTGAGCAGGGAGCTACGGAGGAGAAGCCGGGTGACCACCCATGACACCCGCACCGAGCGTGTGACCTACGACGTGCACGCCGCTCAGGATCGCTGGCGGCCGGTCTGGGAGCAGCTCGACCCTTATCGCGCCCTGGACGACGGTTCGAAGCCCCGCCGCTATGCGCTGACCATGTTCCCGTACCCATCGGGCGACCTGCACATGGGACACGGCGAGGTGCTGGCGCTGCACGACCTGCTCGCCCGCTACTGGCGCCTGCGCGGCTACGACGTGCTGAACCCGATCGGGTGGGACTCGTTCGGCCTGCCGGCCGAGAACGCCGCGATCCAGCAGAACGCGCACCCGGCGGTCTTCACCTACGAAAACATCGAGACCCAGGCCGAGTCGCTGCGCCGGTACGCGGTCAGCTTCGACTGGTCGCGCCGGCTGCACACCTCCGACCCGGACTACTACCGGTGGACGCAGTGGCTGTTCCTGCGCCTGCGGGAGGCGGGTCTTGCCTACCGGCGCGCGTCGTACGTCAACTGGTGCCCCAACGACCAGACGGTGCTGGCGAACGAGCAGGTGGTCGGGGGTGTCTGCGACCGCTGCGGCGCCACCGTGACCAAGCGCCAGCTGACCCAGTGGTACTTCCGGATCACCGCCTACGCCCAGCGGCTGCTGGACGACATGGACCAGCTGGAAGGTCGCTGGCCCGAACGAGTGCTGTCCATGCAGCGGAACTGGATCGGCCGGTCGGAGGGCGCCTTCGCCGACTTCGCGGTGGGAGGCAGGGCCGAGCCACTGCGGGTGTTCACGACGCGTCCGGACACGCTGTTCGGCGCGACCTTCATGGTGGTGGCGCCGGAGTCGCCGCTGGCTGCGGAGCTGGTCAGCGACGAGCAGCGTCCGGTGTTCGAGGCCTACCTGGAGCAGACCCAGCGCGCGACCGAGATCGAGCGGCTGTCGACCGAGCGCGCCAAGACCGGGGTGTTCCTGGGCGCGTATGCGACCAACCCGGTGACCGGCCGCGACATCCCGATCTGGGCCGCCGACTACGTGCTGGCCGACTACGGCACCGGCGCGATCATGGCGGTGCCGGGGCAGGACCAGCGCGACTGGGACTTCGCCACCGAGTACGACCTGCCGATCGTGCGGACCGTGCAGCCGCCGGCCGACTTCGACGGTGAGGCGTACGTCGGCGAGGGGGTGGCGGTCAACTCTGTCAACGAGGAGGTGAGCCTGGACGGGCTGGGGGTCACCGACGCCAAGGCTCTGATCGTCGACTGGCTGCAGCACAAGGGGCTTGGGGAGCGCACGGTCAACTACCGGCTGCGGGACTGGCTGCTGTCGCGCCAGCGGTACTGGGGGGCTCCCATCCCGATCGTGCACTGCGAGCGCTGCGGGGAGGTGCCCGTGCCCGACGACCAGCTGCCGGTGGAGCTCCCGCACCTGGAGGGCACCGATCTCGCACCGAAGGGGACCTCGCCGCTGGCGGCGGCGACCGAGTGGGTGCAGACCGAATGCCCATCCTGCGGCGGCCCGGGCCGGCGCGACACCGACACGATGGACACCTTCGTCGACTCGTCGTGGTACTTCCTGCGCTACTGCTCGCCCGGCTACACCGAGGGCCCGTACGACCCGGCGGTGGCCGACCGGTGGATGCCGGCGGCGAACTACTTCGGCGGGGCCGAGCACGCCGTGCTGCACCTGCTGTACTTCCGCTTTTTCGTCAAGGTGCTGCACGACCTGGGGATGCTGTCGGCCGTCGAGCCGACCGCGTCACTGATCTGCCAGGGTCAGGTCATCAACCAGGGCCACCGGATGAGCAAGTCGCGTGGCAACGGCGTCGACCTGGGCCGCCAGATCGACCAGTTCGGCGTCGACGCGGTCCGGCTGACGATGGTCTTCTCGGGTCCGCCCGAGGACGACGTCGACTGGGCTGACGTGTCGCCGGGCGGGTCGCTGCGGTTCCTGCAGCGGGCCTGGCGGCTGGCGCGCGACGTGACGGCGCCCGTCGACGGCGACCCGGGGCATGGTGACCGCGCAGTGCGCCGGGTCACTCACCGCATCGTGCACGAGGTGCAGGGGCTGCTGGAGGCGCATCGGTTCAACGTTGCGCTGGCCCGGGTGATGGAGCTGGTCAACACCATTCGCAAGGCCATCGACTCCGGCCCCGGCGCCGGCGATCCCGCGGTACGAGAGGGCGTCGAGGTGGTCGCGCAGATGCTGAGCCTGGTCGCGCCGTACACAGCCGAGGAGATGTGGGAGGCACTGGGCCATCAGCCCACCGTGGCCACGTCCAGGTGGCCGGTCGTGGATCCGGAGCTGTTGGTCGAGGAGTCGGTGACCTGCGTGGTGCAGGTACGGGGCAAGCTGCGCGCCCGGCTGCAGGTGCCGCCGGACATCGCTCCGGACGCCCTCCAGTTGTTGGCACTGGCCGACGAGCACGTGGTTCGAGCGGTAGACGGCAAGGCGGTGCAGCGGGTGGTGGTCCGGGCGCCGTCGCTGGTCAACGTGGTGGTGTGAGGGCGAGGTAGACCCGCGGGTCTACCCTGCCCGCCATGGCGACGTCGCGCGGCAGGGTGGCGATCGTCACCGACTCGACGGCCTCCCTGCCTGCCGAGGTCGCGGCCCGCCGCGGCATCCTCGTCGTGCCACTTCGCGTGGTCGTCGGTGCCCGCGCGCTGGAGGAGGGCTCAGCCGCGACGCACCACGCCGTTGCCCGCGCGCTGGCCGCCTTCGAGCCGGTGTCTACCTCGAGACCGGCGCCGGCTGCGTTCTCCACTGCCTACGCCGCCGCCTTGGACGCAGGTGCGAAGTCCATCGTGTCGATCCACCTGTCGTCGCAAATGAGCGGCACGTACGAGTCCGCGCTCGCGGCCGCCCGGGGCATCGATGCTCCGGTAGAGGTTGTCGACAGCGCGCAGATCGGTCTCGCCACCGGCTTCGCCGTCCTCGCGGCGGCGGACGCGACCGACGCGGGCGCGGACGCCGGTGCCGCCGCCGATGCTGCCTGTGCCCGCGCGGACGCCTGCGCGTCGTACTTCTACGTGGACACGTTGGAGTATCTGCGTCGCGGCGGCCGGCTGGGTGCGGCGGTGGCTCTGCTGGGTTCGGCGCTGGCCGTCAAGCCACTGCTGACGGTGCTCGGTGGCCGGGTCGAGCCGCTGGAGAAGGTGCGGACGACCGGCCGGGCGCTTGCGAGGATCGAGGAGCTGGCGGTGGAGGCGGCCGGATCGGGCGAGGTCGACGTTGGTGTCCAGCACCTCGCCGCCGGGCCTCGGGCGGCGGAGCTCGCAGCTCGGTTGCGTCAGCGGCTGCCCCGGGCCCGGCTGGTCTGGGAGCTGGAGGTCGGCGCGGTGGTCGGCGCCCACGTCGGCCCGGGCGCGGTGGCGGTCGTCGTCGCTCCGCACGACGGCTGAACGGAAGACGTCTCGCCGCGCCACCTTTCTCGATCTTCCGACGGTTGGGTGGTCGTGGTGACCACAGGGTCGGAAGATGCGTTCGGTCGCGGCGCAGCCGTACGGATGTTCCGACGGTTGGGTTGTCATGGCGACCGCCGGGTCGGAAGATGCGTTCGGTCGCGGCGCAGCCGTACGGATGTTCCGACGGTTGGGTGGTCGTGGTGACCGCCGGGTCGGAAGATCCGTCCGCGGCGCAGCTGCCCGGCGGGCACCGGTCACACCAGACCGCAAATCTCCCGACCCGCGTTGAGCACCGGGGGACCACTCCCGAGC
>Ga0136622_10000023_pt1 | contig 48296 bp, 46 predicted proteins | sample AntDrymUQ4482106_2_FD_104803 | JGI IMG/M metagenome (GOLD analysis project Ga0136622, IMG submission 104803) | Polar desert sand microbial communities from Dry Valleys, Antarctica - metaG UQ448 (21.06) | ecosystem: Environmental > Terrestrial > Soil > Desert | place: Antarctica: Dry Valley...
ATGGTGACTGAGACAGCCAACCCCAACAAGGCACTGTGGGAGAAGGGCGACTTCAGCAGGGTCGCCGATTCGATGCGCCGCAGCGGCGAGGCTCTGGTTGCCCGCCTTGGCGTGACGCCTGGCATGAAGGTGCTCGACCTAGGCTGTGGCGACGGCACGACCGCTCTTCCGGAGGCCCGTCTCGGCGCAGACGTGCTGGGCGTCGACATCGCCAGCAGCCTGGTGGCAGCCGGCAACCGCAGAGCCGAGGCGGAGGGCCTGGCGAACTGTCGCTTTCAGGAGGGGGATGCCTCACACCTTGACAACCTTGCCGACGACACGTTCGACCTGGCCGTGAGCATCTTCGGAGCGATGTTCGCTCCGCGCCCATTCGACGTCGCCAAGGAGATGGTGCGGGTGACGCGGCCGGGCGGGCGGATCGTCATGGGCAACTGGATTCCCAACGACCCGACGCTGGTCGCCCAGATCCTCAAGATCTCCAGCGCGTACTCGCCGCCGCCACCAGAGGGCTTCATCAGCCCGATGACGTGGGGCGTTGAGGACAACGTGACCGAGCGATTCGGCGAGGCAGGTGTCGGCGCTGACAAGATCAGCTTCTCGCGGGAGACCTATACCTTCGAGTACCCCGCCCCGCCGGCTGAGCTGCTCGCCGTGTTCCGCGAGTACTACGGCCCCACCATGAACGCCTTCGCCGCGGCGGAGGCGAACGGTCGGACCGAGGAGCTACAGAAGGACCTGGCCGACCTGTTCACCAGCCAGAACACAAGTCCGAACGCAGACGCGACCTCCATCCCGGCCACGTTCCTCCAAGTCACCGTCAACGTCTAACTTGGCAGAAACCAGAACTCTCCTGTCCTGGTGCCAGGCGCATCACGTCATCCGGAGACTCGGGTGCCGTTCTGCCCCACGAATGGATGCGACGATCAAGCGCGCTGGCGGCCTCAGTCTGGACAGTCAAGGGCGGCGGTAAGACACACGACTAGACGATCACCGGGTCTTCGCCGTTGCTTTGGTCGAGTGCCACGGTGAGCTGGTCGAACTCGGCGTGCTCATATGCCGGCCCGCTGTTGGTTGCGAACACCGTGGTGTCCCAGAGCCTTCGTCCGTCGGGCCGAGGGGTCAGGAGCACGCCCACCGACCACGGATACTCGGGCCCCTCGGCGCCCGAATCTTGAAGGAACCGCTGCCGGCGATGTAGCAGCCAGGTCTCGTAGAGCTGTCGGTGGTAGCCGGTGAACTGGGAGAACACACTGAATGCCAGGTGAAGTTCCCCGCCGCGAACGAACATGATGCGGTGTTGGGCTCGGAGCGTGTCGGCTAGCGTTAAGGCACAGTGGTCGATGCGGCGCAGCAACGTTCGACCGAGGTCTGCCCGATGGGTGACCGCAACCTGGTCGATGAGGGCGAGCACTTCGACGCGTGTCTGTTCGTCACCGGTGAAGTCGGTGGCCGCGATGTCTTCCAGAATCCGGTGAAACACAGCGTGGCCCACGGTGTCGCTGGTATCGGCCGGTTCACGTGGGAGTGTTGGCCCGCTGGTCTGGGTGGCACCGGTCGCGGTCATCCAGGCGGCGACTGGTTCGGGTTCTGCACGTTCGTCCCTTTCCGCGAGGTCGAAGTACCGATTTGCTTCGCTCCCGAACGCGACGCGGTCGTCGTCGGCGACCCGGTGGGCGTAGTCGACGATCGCGGTGACGGATCGAAGTTGGTCCCAGAGGAACTCCCAGTCCCGACGGAGGAGCACAAGTCCGTGCTTGTCCATTTCTCGGTCTGGGATGACGTCGTGCGGCGGGTTGGGGTGGTCAACGATGACGACCGGCACCCAGTGGATCGTGCCGCCGGGTAGGGAAACGGTGCGGTCGCGCAGGTTGGTCAACTTCAGGGCTGAATCAGTCAGGGTCGATCGGATCGTTCCGTGAGCTTGCCGCAGCCCTTCGCCGGCCTTCTTCCTTAGCCAGTTGGCCTCACGTTGCGGGTCGTCGGTCGCACCTTCGCGAGCTTTGACCTGCAACGCGATGCCGCGGCCACACCGGTCACGATCGTGCCGTCTCCGAACTCCCTGAGTCCGGAGCCCTTGCGCACGACCTTGGGGCGGAACACGAAGTCCGGGAGTCCGAGGGCCGCCGCGGCATCCAGGGTCGCCAGCTCAACCCCTAAGCCGACATCAGCAGACGGGTCGGGTGGAGACGCTTCGGGTATTTCTCGCCCGACGACGGTGTCACCTTCAATGCGCATCAACGTGTAGGTGCCGTCGTCCGCCCGGTAGCTCGCGAGGTTGAGATCCGACTGTGCGAGGCCTGTGCGGGCCTCTGTTTCCTGCTTCTTATCGGCGAACTGCACAGGGAGCCAGACGCTGGTGGCGACGATCGGCCCGACGTCATCGAGGCGACCGAACTGTTGGATAAAGGTCGGAGTACTGACCGACCGTTCGAGGCCCTCGATGAGCCGGCGTGCGATGACCAGCAGCCCGCTGGATCGTGCATCTGCGTTGTCTTCGAGCTTGATGGGCCACGGCGGTGCGCTGAACACCGGATCGAGAGCCACGTTGGGTCGCACCTGTACCTCGCCCACGGTGTCCGGCGGAGTGACATGGAAGCGTGCGAGGAGCTTGCGGGACTGCAGCAGGCCGCTCTGCTGAACGTCGAACGACTCGACCTTGGATCCAGCCGGTGGATGGAACTCGGGCTCATAGTTCGTGGCCCACACACCAACCACCTCGTTGCCGAGTTCGGCTGCCTCAAGGCTCTCGGCCAGATGAGTGACGGTGTGCCCGATGTAGTCACGGTTGGCGTTGCCGGACTGGTACGGCTGCAGCTCATGCAGAACGCGAACCTGTCCGGCCGCAGACCAACGAAATGTTCGTTCGGCACAAGCGAGTCGAACTCTTCTCGCGACGAGCACAAGGGCATCCGGTGCATGTCTGGATCAATGGGTCCCAAGGGCGTGCAGACAGTCTCGGCTGCGGCACAAACGGCAGCGTCCATGGCGGCTTTGACGGATATCAGGAACGCCTTCGCGTGATCTTGCAGACTGGCAGCGACCTGAGCAGGCGGGCCACCGACCGCCCACAGTTCACCGGTACCGTCCGCGTCGGTGTGGACGGTGACGTCGAACGGGTCGTCCTGGTGCATTGAGTTCCACGCATCCATTAACCTACGGCGAGCCTCAGTGGCAGCACGCAGCTGGACCCGGGCAGGCTCGAACGCTTCGAGCGGCGGAAGCGGATGTTCATCAGGCACGGCACCTAGCCTGCCCGAACGCGCCGACACTTCGGCCGGTGCCGGGGTGCCCCTCCACGGAGGAACGTCGGGCGCAGGTGATTCTCAGTGCGCGGGAGGTCGACTGGGCGGTGCCTGACTGGATTCGTCACCCGCGATTGGAAGGGGTGCTTGGGGTCCGCCGTGCGGACATCACCTGGGGCACATCGTCGGGCGCGTCGACCGGTCACTGCGGAAGACCTGAGCATTGGCGAAACCGCCACGGCTTTCGCCTGGACAGCGCGCGGCGCCGGGCGAGCGGCGAGGGCTGCTCGCCGAGCAGTAGTCAGGGCCGGCGCCGGTGAGTTCCGCCGCCTGGCATCACCTGAGGGTGAGTCAAACTGGGCGGAAAGTCGCGCCCGCTCATTGGCATGTGCGCTCTTCCAAAGTGTCAGTCAATGGCCCTAGGCCGATCCAATGTCGGACTTGGTCACGCCGTACTGTGTCGGGAACGCGTCGCCCCGCTACCGGGCAGTCGCATCCCATTTCGTCTTCACCGCGAGCACTATGTTCTTACCTTCCTTCGTCAGATCCTCGATGATCTTGTGCATGTCGAGCGAGTGCTCTGACGCCGTGCCGATCAGGCCCTGCCGCACCAGTCTCGTGAACGTGTCACGGTCTAAGTTCCTGACGGTGTCGTAGTCGATGCGAAAGCCATGTTGTGGCCCCGCCTGAAGCGCGAGCCGTCTTCCATAGCCAGTCGGAGATAGTCGGCCGGCACGTACATCCCGCTGAGCAGGCGCCCGTCCTGGGTCCTGGCAGCGTCGCCGTTCACGAATTTGAACCAGAACGGTGACTGCGTCATCCGCCAGTCGTGGCTGGTTGTGGGGTGGTTGGTCAACTTCGGCATCTGCGCGAGCTGCTTCGCGATGTCTTCTTTGCGGTGGTAAGCCCAGCGTCCTACTAACCCCGAGCCGTCGTTCTGCCGCTCGAAGCGCTTGTACTGCACCATCGTGAAGACGTCGTGCGTCACGTCCCAGTAGATAAGGTCGACTCCAAGCACGTTCTCAAAGGTTTTGCGATTCACGTCAAATACGGTCAGCTGAAAGTCTCTGCTGCGGAACAAGGCGGTGCTGGCCGAGTACATCTCCGGTTCCATGAATCCGTCGAACCGACGTAGCTCGTCGGGGATGAGGTTGTCTTCGAGGTCGGCCTTGTGGGCGTTCTCAAGGAGCACCCGTGGTCCGGACTCGGCTGGCGTCGCTCTGTACCGCGCGCCCGCCTCCGAGGACCTGCTCCGCTTCTCGCTGCGCTCCGCCCATGCTGGCTTCGACTGGGAAAGGCTCGGCGAACATCTGCGCTCGGCCACGGGAGTGTCCGCCGAGGTGACCACCAAGGGCAACGTCGCCATCGTCGAGACCGCCGCACCACCAGCCCGGGTCATCGCCGAGCTTCGGCCTCACGAGCCGGAGGTCGCCCTGATCGGCTACGGGCGTGCGCTCGAGATCTACAAGGACGTGGGATCGCCGGCAACCATCTGCGGGCGTTACGGAATAGCCGTTGCGACCGGGTACCAGGCGGTCGGCCACACCCGGATGGCTACAGAGTCTGCAGTGAGCACGGCTCACTCACACCCGTTCACACCGGCGGCCGACCTGTGCCTGGTCCACAACGGAACGTTCTCCAACCACGCGACCCAACGCCGTAGGTTGCAGGATCTCGGCGTCAGCTTCGATACAGACAACGACTCAGAGGTCGCCGCCCGGTACGTCGGCCAGCGGCTCGCGGACGGCGATGACGTCCGCGACGCGCTGCTGATGGTCCTCAAGGAGTTCGACGGGTTCTTCACACTGCTGGTGACGACACGCGACGAGTTCGCCGTCGTCCGCGACCCCTTTGCCTGCAAGCCGCTTGTTGTCGCGGAATCGTCCCGCTACGTCGCGGTGGCCAGCGAGTACCACGCACTGGCGACGCTTCCGGACATCGGCTCGGCCCGCGTGTTCGAGCCGATGCCCGAGGAGGTCCACGCTTGGTCCCGCTGAACTGCGCCGAGATGCCGGTACGAGAGATCAACAGGACTCTCCGGTCGCTGCCCGCGGGGTCGCAGGTGTCAATTCTGGAACCGCGTGGCGCGCACAACCTCGCGGTCGGGCTCGAGACTGCGTTGGACATCACGATTGATGGCAACGCCGGCTACTACATCGCAGGGTTGAGCGCCGGACCCAACGTCACAGTCCGCGGGTCGGTCGGCTGGCGTCGCGGAGAATCTGATGAGCGGAGTGGTGCGCATCGAGGGCAACGCGTCCGAGTCAGCCGCGGCCAGCGCCCACGGCGGCCACGTCTTCATCGCAGGCGACGCGTCGCTGCGTGCCGGAATCTCGTTGAAGGGCGGCACGCTGGTCGTCGCCGGAGACATCGGCAACGCCGGCGCGTTCATGGCCCAGGCCGGCACCATCCTCGTGGGTGGCGGCGCGGGGGAGGCGCTCGGCGACTCGTTGTACGAAGCGGTGATCTACGTGCACGGAACGATCCGCGGCCTGGGGGCGGACGCCCGGGTCGAATAGCTCAGCGAAGCAGACGTACTTCTCATCAAGGACCTCGTCGAGCGCAGCGGCTTCACCCACATCGACCCCGAGAACGTCACCAAGGTCGCGTCCGCGAAGCAGCTGTACAACTTCGACGCGCTGAAGGCCCAGAGGTACTGACCAGATGAATCCGCTCCCCAGCCCCGACCAGGTGCCCGCCGCCGGCGGCGTCGACCCGGCTCACCTCGACCGTGCCGCCGACCACCCGCAGCGCGCCAGCGCGACCTTCCCACCCCAGGTGATCGACCAGATCCGGTTCATGGCCGAGAACGGGCGCTACGAGATTCGGGGCTGGGGCGCCAAGCGCCACGTGCCGAACTTCGACGACCTGTCCTTCCTGACGGCTTCTGCCTCGCGCTACCCGCTCGAGGGCTACCGCGAGCGTTGCGACACGACCACAGTGCTCGGGAGCCGGTACGCCGAGAAGCCGCTCGTGCTCGACATCCCGATCACGATCGCCGGCATGAGCTTCGGCTCCTTGTCCGCGCATGCCAAGGAGGCGTTGGGCCGCGCCGCGACAGAACTCGGCACCTCCACGACCACCGGCGATGGAGGGATGACGTCGGAGGAGCGCTCGGCCTCGAAGACGCTCGTCTACCAGTGCCTGCCGTCGCGCTACGGTTTCAACCCCGCCGACGTGCACCGGGCCGACGCCCTCGAGGTGGTCATCGGCCAGGGCGCAAAGCCAGGCGGCGGTGGAATGCTGCTCGGGCAGAAGGTCAGCGAACGGGTGGCGGCCATGCGAACGCTGCCGCCCGGCATCGACCAGCGCTCCGCGTCCCGACACCCCGACTGGACCGGTCCGGACGACCTCTCGATCAAGATCGCGGAGCTGCGGGAGGCCACGGACTGGCAGAAGCCGATCTATGTCAAGGTGGGGGCCACCAGGGTCGCCAACGACGTGAAGCTCGCGGTCGCCGCAGGCGCGGACGTCGTGGTCGTCGATGGCATGCAAGGCGGTACCGGAGCCACCCAGGACGTCTTCATCGAGCACGCCGGCATACCGACCCTGCCCGCCGTCCGACTGGCAGCACAAGCTCTCCGGGAGGTCGGCAAGTCGTCCGAGGTCCAGCTCATTGTCTCTGGCGGAATCCGTTCCGGCGCCGACGTCGCCAAGGCGCTCGCGCTCGGTGCCACGGCCGTCTCGATCGGGGTCGGTGCGCTGATCGCATTGGGATGCAACCGCCGGACCTATGTCCAAGACGGAGCAGAGCACGACGCCGCAGCCGACTATGCCGAGCTGGGCACGGCAGCGGGGTTCTGTCACCACTGCCACACGGGTCGCTGTCCGGTGGGTGTCACGACCCAGGACCCGGTGCTTGAGCAACGTCTCGACCCGAGCCTCGGCGGACGCTGGATGACGAACTACCTCAGGGCCATGACCATGGAGCTCACCACGCTGGCTCGTGCCTGTGGGAAGTCGAGCGTCCACAACCTGGAGCCGGAGGACCTCGTCGCGCTCACCGTCGAGGCGGCGGCCATGGCGCAGATCCCACTGGCCGGCACCGACTGGATTCCGGGGCGGCGGTAGCCACGGCCTCGAGACAGCGCGCAGCCGCGCCGAAGCCTGCATCCCGCAACGGCCGGCCGAGCCGGGCGACGAAGCGGGCGCGCAGCGGGTCTCATCGCGAGGCACCCCTGGCGCAGGACTGGTCCCGGCCGACCGAGCAGGCGGTCGGTGAGGTGATCGCCGCGCGCGTGCGGGAGCTCCGCCTGCAGCTGAGGCTCACCGTCGCTCAGCTCTCGTCTCGAAGTGGGCTGTCCAAGGGCATGCTGTCGAAGATGGAGAATGCCAAGACCTCCCCCAGCCTGGCCACGCTCACCCGTCTCTCGTCCGCCCTCGACGTGCCGCTGACGGCGTTCTTCCGGGGGCTCGACGAGGAACGCGACGTCCTGCTCGTCAAGGCGGGCAAGGGCTTGGACATCGTGCACAAGGGCAGCCAGGCGGGTCACCGCTACCAGTTGCTGGGCAGTATGCGCAACGCCCACCGTCGCCTGGAACCGGTTCTCGTCACGCTGATGGAGCGCGCCGAGGTGTTCCCGCTCTACCAGCACCAGGGCAGCGAGCTGCTGTACATGCTGTCGGGCCGGATGGCGTACGGGATCGGCGGCGCGAGCTACGTCCTGGAGCCCGGCGATGCCCTGCAGTTCGACGGCGAGGTCACACACGGTCCACAAGAGCTGTTTACTTTGCCCGTTCAGTTCCTGTCCATCAAGGCCTACGGTGCGATCCCGTCACCGTGACGCCGTTTACGAGTAGTGGACAAAGTTTCCGCAGGTGTCGAGGCGCACGCTGCGCGGTCAGGGCCGGGCACGAGGTGATCCACGGTTCTGCCGACGAGCCCTGGGGCGTCTGCCTCTTCCCCGTTCGCGACCCGCAAAGGTGTGGTGATCAGCGTGCTGGCGCACGACTGATCCCGACTCGGCTGCCCCATCACGCACCGGACGGCGTGAGGTGCGGAGATTCACGCATGCGTAGCCCAGCGGCGCTGCCATTGTTGTCCTGATGATCGCAAGTCGAACAGCGGATGAGATCGAGCGGCGACTTCGGGCCACGGGCACGCCTGAGCGCGCCGACCTTGAGCGGCGCTACCTGAAGAGCGGTCTGGAGCATGTCGGCGCCACGGTCCCGCAGGTCCGGCGCGAGGCGCGGGCTGCGGCGAGGGCCGTCTCATCCCGCTGCGAGCTCATGGCGCTCGTGGATGCGCTGTGGGCGCACCCGGTCCACGAGCGCCGGGCCTGCGCCGCGTTCCTGCTGCACGCTCGCGTGGACCTACTGGGCCCGGGTGATGTTGTGCTGCTGGAGCGGCTCGTGCGCGACTCGCGCACCTGGGCCCTGGTGGATGTGCTCGCGGGCAACGCGCTCGGAACCCTGCTCGTCCGTCGCCCCGACGCGACGCCGTGGATCGACGCCTGGGCGTCCGACGGGGACTTCTGGGTCCGCCGTGCGGCCCTGCTATCGCAACTCGAGCCGCTCAAGGCAGCCGCGCCCTTCGCGCGCATGGCTCGCTATGCGGACGCGATGCTCGACGAGCGGGAGTTCTTCATCCGCAAGGCGATCGGCTGGGTGCTGCGCGAGACGAGCAAGCGCCGCCCGCGGGAGGTGTCCGACTGGCTCCTCCCACGTGCACGTCGCGCGTCCGGGGTGACGATGCGAGAGGCAACGAAGTACCTGTCACCCGAGCAGCGCGATGCGTTACTCGCGGCGCGCGGCTGACCCAGTCAGCGATCCTTTCGGAAGACCGACCGTCACGCGCTTGAGGCTGGGGGGCTGCGGCCACGGTGTCGGACGCTAGTGGCCTTCCGCCGACGTCCGCGCGACCCTCTACGCTGGCGGGCGGCGGGCCTCACGCCCAACCCCAGACCGGCTCTCCACGCGGGCCGGCACCGCGGGGCACAGGGGACTTCGGGAGCCTCGAGGCGCTGATGGTTCCGACGTGTGTCCGGGTGCGAACGACCTCGGCTGCGGCGGCGGGCGGTGCGTGGAGCCGTCGGCCGCGGGTGCAGCCGGGAAGGTCCGACCATGACCGTCGCCAAGCAGCTCAAGGCCCGCATCCGCACGCGGATGGCCCGCACCGGCGAGCGCTACGCCATCGCCCGCGCCCACGTCGTCGGCACCGCCGGCGACGGGCCGGAAACCGACGCCGGGTGGACGCTGCACGGGGGCACCGACCCCGACACCGCCGCCCTGGCCAACGTGCTAGCGCACCGGGGCGTGCGCGGGCCGGCCGGGCCGCTGACCGAGCCCCTGCTCTTCCTCGTCGGCGGCGGGCTCGGCGCCGGCTACATCCTCTGGGAGTTCGCCCACGACGACAGCCGGGTAGTCACCCTCGGCTTCACCCACTCCTGGCAGTACTTCGATCGGCGGTTGGCCAGCACGGTGGACCGGCTGGGGCTGGACGTCGCCTGGTTCCGCACCGGCGGCGCCGCCGGCGCTCCGCGGCGCTGGCGGCGACCCTGGCCGCCGGCGACCCCGCGATCGTCTGGCCCGACCGCTTTCAGGTCGGCTACTGGAACCTGCCGGCGTTCGACGGGCAGGGCGGCCACCCGGTGGTCGCCTACGCCGTCGCCGACGGGCGGGTGCACGTCGACGACCGCACGCTGGCCCGGCTCACCGTCCCGGCTGCCGATCTTGACCGGGCACGGGCCCGGGTGGGCAGCTACAAGAACGCGATGCTCGTCGTCCGATCCCGCGACACGGCGGTTCCGGCCGACCGGCTGCGCTCCGCGGTGCGGGCCGGGCTGACGGCCACCGTCGAGCAGCTCGGCGGAACGTCGACGTCGTTCGCGCTGCCGGCCTGGCGCAAGTAATCGCGGTTGCTCGTCGACGCCCGCGCGACGAAGGGGTGGCCGACGGTGTTCGCCGACCGCCGCGGCCTGCTGGGGGCGCTGGCGAGTGTTTGGGAGGCGGTGGAGCCGGCCGGGATGACCGGCGGCCACCTGCGCGGGCTGTTCGCCGACGGTCTGGAACAGGCCGCTGTGCTGCTCGACGAGCCGGCGCTGGCCGCCGAGGCGCCGCGGTGGCGAGAGATCGCCGCGCCTGGCACGCCCTCGCCGAGACCGCCCTGCCCGCCGAGGAGCCAGCGATCGTCCGGCTGCGCGAGATGACGGCCACCGTCACCGGTGCTGTCGCCGAGGGCGACGCGGCCGCCGCCGAGCGGACCGCGGCCGCCAACGAGCTGTGGCGGCTGCGGGCCGAGCACGCCGACGAGCCACCGCTGGCGCCAGAGCAGGTGACCGCGGTCCTTGCGGCGATGAGCGAGCACGTCGCCGGGATCGTCGACGCGGAGTCGGCGGCCGTGCAGCGCGTGGCCGCCGCGCTGGCCCAGTCAGGCGGCTCCGGCGCGCCGGGGGACGGCTGAGGCGCCGTCGGCGATCGAGCCAGCGGCGAGCAGCAGCGACCGGGCGAGGCGGTCGGGCTTGGTCACCACCAGGGTGTCGCCCTCTCGGCAGGCTGCCAGCACCTCGCGCAGGCCGGGCCGGTCACGGTTGGTGCCGGTCAGGCCGTGATCGACGTAGATCCGGGGCTGGGGCCACGCCGAGCGCGGTCAGGGCTTCGTGTTGGGCGGTGAGGTCCCGCTGGTCGGTGGAGCAGCGTGCCTAACCGATCATTGGCGCCGGAGGTTCGGTCCGCGGCGCCGCCGGGCTCCGGCCAGTGTTCGACCGATGTCACCGCAATGTTCGGTGTCGGGATGGCACCGAAGAGCCGATGTGCTTGGTGCTCGGGTGTCCCTAGCCTGGGAAGGCCGACTACCGCCGGCGAGAAACCGCGCCGAGCGAGGGGGACGCCACGTGCTGCAACGTCGCCATGCCAGGCGTCTGCCGCCGCATCAACGGCGGGGTGGAAGCGCCTTGAGCCGCCGGTCGGTTCGCGCGCTGGGACGCGGCCCCATGGTCGTCTCGGTCGCCACTTGTGGGGTGACGGCCGCCGTGCTCCCGTTCGGCGCGGCGCAGCTGGGAGCCACCGTGAGTTTCCTGCCGGCCGTGCTCGCGGCTGTCACGTGCTTTGACATCATCTCGGTCTACCTCTTGGCCGGCGACTACCGCGACACCGGCGATCGTCGGATCCTGGTGACCGCGTGGGCGTACGTGTGCTCTCTAGTGATGATGGGCGGCTATGCCCTGTCCTTTCCTGGGGTGGTCTCTCCCGACCCGCCGCTGGCGACTGCGGCGTCGGTCGCGCCGTACCTCTACATCGGCTGGCACGTGGGCTTCCCGGTACTGCTCGGCCTGGCGTGGGGACCGTGGCCAACTCGCCTCAGCCGGTCGACCGCAGCCCCTTCGCGTCAGCGTGAGCTCTGGATCAGCACGAGCGTCGTCGCGGCCGCGTCTGCTGCGGTGGTGGCGGCATGCGTGCGATTCGTTGACAGCTGGCCGGTGCTCATCGATGGCCTGGACCTGTCCGGCATGCTGACCGTCACTGGTCCGGTCGCATTCCCGCTCGTCGTGATCAGCCTGATCCTGACGTGGCGTGGGCTGCGGGGGCGCACCGGACCTGAGCGGTGGGTCGCGGTCGCTGTTCTGGTGTGCTTGTGCGACCTGCTGCTCACCTACGGGACCCTGTACCGATTCAGTCTCGGGTGGTATGCCGGGCGCGGCCTGACGGTGGTTTCCGCTGCTGTGCTGCTGGTGGCGATGCTGGCTGCGTTCCGCCAGCTCAAGTCGGCCGTCGAGTACAACGCCGCCTTCGACTCCTTGACCGGACTCGCCAACCGGCGCACCGTCCACGCCAGCCTCACTACCGCCGTCTCCCGGGCCCGTAGGGCCGGCACACCACTGACGGTCATCGCCCTCGACCTCGACCACTTCAAGACCGTCAACGACCGCCACGGCCACCCCGCGGGCGATGCCCTGCTCGCCGCGGTCGGTGCGGCGCTGACCGCGGGTGTACGCGACGGCGACGTCCCAGCGCGGGTGGGCGGTGAGGAGTTCGTCGTACTGCTCCCCGACACCGACGAGCCCAGTGCACTGCTCGTGGCCGAGCGGCTCCGCACAGCGGTGAGCAGGCTCGACGTCCCAGGGGTGCCCCAGTCAGTGACGACGAGCCTCGGCGTCGCCCACCTCGATCCCTGGGACCTCGACGCCAGCTGCCTGCTCCGACGGGCCGACGAAGCGCTCTACGCTGCCAAGGACCTCGGCCGCAACCGGGTCGTGACGGCCGCACCCCCGGTCGCGAGCCTCCCCGTCTGACGCGGCCTGCTGCCCTCGCTGGGTTTCGCGCCTTCCAGCGCTGGCTGTTCGATCCGCACCTCGACGACCTCAAATTCAGGCACCGCAAGCCGGGCAACGGCGCAGCGGAGCGGTCGAGATAGACAAACAGGCTTGCCCTGCTCGATTGCCCGCCCTGCCCGAACTCACAGCCGAGTCAAGCGGCCTACGTGTGTCAGGAACGAGCCAGAGCGAGCCGGCCGGCGAAGCCGAGGAACACAACACCTGCAACGGCATCCAGGCGTCGGCGCACACTGTCGCGGGACAAGAGCCGACTGGCCGCGCTCGCACCGCGAACAACGGCGGCCAGCCACACCACCGACATGGTGATGAAGATGGCGCCGAGCAACGCCGTCTGCGCGGTGGCCGACGTAGCCGGGGTGACGAACTGCGGCAGGAACGCCAGGAAGAACGCCGCAATCTTCGGGTTCAACACATTGGTCAGCAGGCCCTGACGAAACGCTTGTCTCCCCAGCTGCTCAGCGGCTGTGCCAGTGGGGCCAGCCCCGACATCGTGGGCCCGGGCGGCGGCAGCCCGCAGCGACTGCACCCCCATATACAACAGGTACCCGGCACCGATGAGCTTGACGACCGTGAACGCCTCGGCCGAGGCAGCCAGCAGCGCCGACAACCCCAGTGCGGCGCCGGTTGCGTGCACCAGCAGACCTGTCACGGTGCCCGCCGCTGTCGCCGCGCCCCCGTGACGCCCACCGATCGCAGAGTTGCGCAGCACCAGTAGCAGGTCCGGACCAGGCATCAGCAGGACCGGGATCGTGACCAGCACGAAGGGCAGAATCTGCGAGGCCACGCACCCAGTCTGCACCAACGATCCGAGCGACCTGGCAAGTCACGCCTCCGCTGGGTGGTCTGGCACAGACGCAAGGCATGCTCCCCCGGCGTCAGACTGCGTACGCTACTGGGAAGAACGTGCCAGCAAGTCCCGAGTGGCGGCACCAGCGCACGCCGAGTCGAGGGGTCGTGGAGTGTCCGAGCGCGACGCGGACGTCGTCATCATCGGCGCTGGTGTGATCGGCGCCGCTGTTGCCTATGAGCTGTCCAGCCGGGGTCACCAGACGTTGAGCATCGACGCCCTGCCAGCAGCCGGTTATGGGTCGACCAGCGCGTCCTGCGCGATCGTCCGGTTCACCTACTCGACCTACAGCGGCGTGGCGATGTCCTGGGAGGGCCTGCACTACTGGACGGACTGGCCGGCGTATTTGCAGACCACCGACGAGCGCGGCCTGGCCAGCCTGGTGCAGTGCGGGACGCTGCTGCTCAAGCAGCCGGGAGGCCACCACCTCAAGGTCAAGCCGCTGTTCGACCAGATGGGGATCCCGTACGAGGACTGGGACGCCGATCAGCTCCGGACACGGATGCCGGCGCTGGACCCTCGCCTGATGGGGCCCCCTAAGCGCGTCGATGACGAGGCGTTCTGGGCCGAGCCGACCCAGGCCCTTCCCGGCGCCATCTGGACCGCCGACTCCGGGTACGTCAGCGACCCGCAGCTGGCCAGCCACAACCTGCAGCGCGCCGCCGAGGCCAAGGGGGCGCGGTTCCGGTTCTCGACCAAGGTGGTCGAGGTCCTTCGGTCCGGCAGGCGCGTCACCGGGCTCGCGCTCGACGACGGTTCGGTGGTGTCGGCACCGGTGGTGGTCAACGTCGCCGGTCCGCACTCGGCCGTGATCAACGCGCTCGCCGGGCTGGAAGGCACGATGCAGATCGGCACCCGGCCGCTGCGGCACGAGGTGCACCATGTCGCCTCGACGGCCGCTGTCGACTTCGAGCACACCGGGTGTCACGTCTCCGACGGGGACACCGGGGTGTACTTCCGACCGGAGGTCGGCAACAGCATCCTGGTCGGGTCGGAGGACCCCGAGTGCGACACCCGGGACTGGGTCGACGACCCGGACGACTTCGACCGGGCGGTCACGCCTGCCCAGTGGGAGGCGCAGGTGCTCCGCCTGGCCCGGCGGATCCCAGACCTCGGCGTGCCGAACGAACCGCGCGGGGTGGTGGACCTCTATGACGTCTCCGACGACTGGATCCCGATCTACGACCGCACCGACCTGGACGGCTTCTACGTCGCAATCGGGACCTCCGGGAACCAGTTCAAGAACGCAGGGGTGGCCGGACACTGCATGGCAGAGCTGATCGACGCCGTGGAGGGCGGGCACGACCACGACGCCGACCCGTTGGTCGTAACCGGCCGCTACACCGGCCTCGGGCTGGACCTCGGAGCGTTCTCGCGCAACCGTGCGATAAACCCCGACAGCTCGTTCTCCGTCAACGGCTGACGGCTTGCCGCGCGACTTTGCGCCGAGTGCTCAACCCACCACAGCGTGGGGCTGCTCGTCGACGTGGCCGGGTCGATGCCCAACCGTCGGAACATGCGGGCGGTGGCGCTACCACGCGGACCGATCTTCCGACCTGGTGGTCGCCATAGCGACCCAACCGTCGGAACATCCGTGCGGAGGCGCGACCACGCAGACCGATCCTCCGACCTGCGGGCTGCCATAGCGACCCAACCGTCGGAAGATCCGTTGGATGCCAGGCCGTCACCCTTATCGGTCAAGCGTCGTACCGCGGCTGTCCTCGCCGACGTCAGCCGCAGCTGCAGCCCGAGGCGGCTCATTGCGGCACGCCGAGCGCGGCGGTCAGCGCCTTCAACTCGGCCTTGCGCTGGTTCTGGCCTTCTGACCGGGCGAGGTTGGCCACCTCGTACGGGTCGCGATCCAGGTCGTACAGCTCGATGCATTCCGCGCCGTCAGCGAGCTCGATGTACTTCCAGTTGTCGGCCGACACGCAGCCGCGGACGCGGTAGCGCGAGGTCCCGTCGGTGATCTCGATCGGGATCCCGCGGCGCTCGGGGGTGTGGTGGTCGATCACCTTCTGCAGCGGCCGACCGTCGAACTGGACCTCACCGTGGCGCACCGCACCCGGTCCGCTCAACGCCCCCGCCATCTCGAGCATGGTGGGCGCCAGGTCCTGGATGCCGCACAGCCGGGACTCCCGGCGCGCGGGGAAGCCCGGCGCCCGAACCACCAGCGGGACGTGTGAGGACGCTTCGTAGTGCGAGCTCTTGCCGCGGTGGATTCGGTGCTCCCCACTCAGGTAGCCGTTGTCGGAGCAGAAGATGAACGCGGTCGAGTCGGACTTGCCGGCCCTTCGGATCGCGTCCATGCAACGCTCGATCTCGGCATCGGCGGCGAACAGCGCGTCGCGGCGGTGCTGGGTCGAGGTGTCGATGAAGGTCTTGTCCCGTGAGGAGAGCGGTGGCCGGTCGAGGCATGGCTTGTCGGAGACATCTACCTCGTCGAACGACTCGTTAGCCGGACGAGTGGGTCCGGTGTACGTCCCCCGCCAGCGCGGGGGGACGTAGGGCATGGCCAGGTCGCCCCAGGTCGGGTCGTCGCCGGGGTTTCTCGGCTGCCCGCTGTGGGGGGCGACGAAGTTCAGCTGCAGGTAGAACGGCTGTGCGGAGGCAAGCCTGGTACGCAGCGCACGGATCGCGTACCTGCCGTACAGCCGGGTGGTGTGCCGGCCAACCGGGTTCCTGATCCGGCCATTGTGATTGATCACCGTGTCGGTGTAGTTGTAAGTCCGATCGCAGGACGCTCGCCAGTCGTCCCACCCCGGTGGGACGTACGTCTGCTCATAGCCACTGTCGGGCTCCCCGTAGCCGTTGATGTACTTGCCGACGAACGTGGTGTGGTAGCCCGCCCGCTGGAGCCACACCCCGATGGTCTCGTCGTCGATGCGCTTGAACGCCCGGCCGCCGTACGGGTCCTCGTTGCCGGTGACGCCAGTGTTGTGCGGGTACTGGCCGCGCAGCAGCATGGCCCGGCTCGGAGCGCACAGCGGGGTCGCGCAGTAGTTGCTGATGAACTCCGTACCCGGCCGCACGATCCTCGACATGACCTGGGGCATCGCTGCGGCCATGTCGTCGTAGCGCATGTCGTCCATCAAGAACAACACGATGTTCGGCGCGCTCAAGGTGCCTCCGCGTGGAAGGTGTTGCCCGTCGAGCCGACCGTAGACGAGGCGTTCCGATGCGCTCCGGTGGGTCGCAGCCGGCTGCAACCGGTCCACGCTTGACCGCGGCTCGGGCAGCGAGAGCAGCCATGACCTCCGGCACAAACCGTGGTGCAGCACGATGGCGGACCGCCAACGGTGGTGCTGGCCACAGTGGTCCGGCTCCGATCGCCGGCCCGGGCCCGCGCCACGCGGCCGCGCATCTCGAGCGGTGCGTCGCGAGCGGCGCGCTCAGCCCTGCTGGACGTCGTACGACCCGGGTGGTGGGAGCTCCTGCAGCGTCCACGTGTTGCCGTCGGGGTCGGTGAACCCGGTGAAGGAGCCCCAGGCGAGCGTCTGTACCTCTGGTGCGTCGACACCTCGCTCGAGAAGCTCACGCCGGGCCGCCTGCGCGTCGGGCACGACCACCTGGATGCTGTTCTGTGAACCGGGTGTCATGTCGGTGATCCCCTCGCCGAAGGCGATGGAGCACGCCGACGTCGGCGGCGTGACCTGCACGAACCTGATGTTCTCGTCCACCCGTGCCTGGATGTCCAGCGTGAAGCCGACGGTGTCCACGTAGAACTCGATGGCTCGGTCGACGTCGGTCACCGGCACGAAGATGAGCTCGATCTTGCACTCCATCGCTGCCTCCGATCACTGCCCGCTCTGGCCGGCTGTCCGTCGGACGCGACCATCGTGGCCGAGGTCATCGACAGTCGGTGGGTCAGTGGCCGCCGGCGGCGTCGGTCGTCGTGCCGTCGACCGCGCCCGCGACCGCGGTGCGGGCGGCCGGGATGCCGGTACCACCGCCGGGGCCAGCCGTGCTGGGGAACTCCGGTCGCAGCGTCGGGAAGAGGATGACCTCCCGGATGGACTCGACGCTGGCGATCAGCATGACCAGCCGGTCGATGCCGATGCCCATCCCGCCGGTGCACGGCATGCCGTACTCGAGCGCCCGTACGTAGTCCAGGTCGACGTCCCCGGCCTCGGGATCGCCACCCGCCTTGGCTCGGGCCTCCTCCTCGAGAGTCCGCAGCTGCTCGACCGGGTCGTTCTGCTCGCTGTAGGCGTTGCACAGCTCGTGGCCGCCGATGATGAGCTCGAACCGCTCGACGTACCCGGGCTCGGAGCGGTGCGCCCGGGCCAGCGGTGAGACCTCCTGAGGGTAGTCGAGACAGAACAGCGGGCCGCGCACCTCGTGCTGGACCCGCTCGTCGTACACCTGCTTCATCAGCCTGCCGCTGCCCCAGGCACTCTCCCAGGGGATCTCGAAGCGATCGAGGATGGCGCGCGCCTCGTCCACAGGCATCGCCGGGGTCATCGCGACACCGACGCTGTCGCGGATCATGTCGGCCATCCGGACCCGCGGCCAGGGCGGGCTCAGGTCGAGCGGCTCGCCGGCGAGCTGCACGGTAAGAGCGCCGTCGAGAGCGCGCTTGGCTGCGCTGACGATGAGCCCCTCGGTGAGGTCCATCATGTCGTGGTAGTCGCCGTAGGCCTGATAAGCCTCCAGCATCGTGAACTCGGGGTTGTGGCTGGTGTCGATGCCCTCGTTGCGGAACACCCGGCCGATCTCGAAGACCCGCTCCATGCCACCGACGACGAGGCGCTTGAGGTGCAGCTCGAGGGCGATGCGCAGGTAGAGGTCCAGGTCCAGTGCGTTGTGGTGAGTGATGAACGGGCGGGCGGTCGCGCCGCCCTGGATGGTGGACAACATCGGCCCCTCCACCTCCCAGAACCCCTCGCCCTCGAGGTGCTCGCGGATGGCCAGCAGCACCTTGCGGCGGATGTCGAAGATCCGGCGGGTGTGCACATTGGCAGCCAGGTCGACGTAGCGCTGCCGGAAGCGGGTGTCGGAGGCGGTGAGGCCCTTCCACTTGTCCGGCAACGGACGCAACGCCTTGCCGAGCAGCTGGAACTCGTGCACCCCGATCGAGAGCTCGCCCCGCCGTGTCGTCATCACGGTGCCATAAACGCCGATCCAGTCACCGAGGTCGAGGTGGTCGAACCGCTCATGCGTCTCGGCCCCCAGCCGCTTGGAGTCGACGAACAGCTGGATGCTCCCGGTGCGGTCCTGCAGGGTCGCGAAGGTGAGGCCGCCCTGACGCCGCATCAGCATCAACCTGCCCGCCATGGTGACCGTGTCGTCGGTGCGCGAGTCGGCGGCCAGACCCTCGTGTGCCGTCCGTACGTCGGCCACGTGGTGGTCCGGGTCGAAGTGGAACGGGTACGGGTTCGTGCCCGTCGCGCGCACCTCGTCGAGCTTGCGCAGGCGTACCTGGCGCTGGCTGTCTGGGGGTGACTCTGCCTCGTCGACGGGGGGGTTGGCCGGGTCGATGCGATCGTCGGTCATCGGTGCATGACCCTAGTGCGCCCGGGCCTCAGCCGGCGCCAGGGTGCTGGGCGCGGCGGCGCCACCAGCGGGGCTTGTTCGGACCGCGACCAGGGGCATGCTCCGCCGGGGGCGCCGTGGCGAGCTCGCGCTGCCGTAGCAGCCGCTCTCGGCGCCGTTCAGCGCGACGCGCCTGCCACCTCGCGACCTCGCGGTCGGCGTCACGGGTGGCGGTGACCACCGGCGGGCCGCCGAGCAGCTGGCGCCGAGCCTCGACAATTCGATCGTTGAAGTCCACGACGACTCGACGCACCCCCTCCTGCGTGGCCTCAAGGTCGAGCCGCGCGTCCAGGTCCGCGTCCTCCTTGCGCAGGGCCAGCGCCGGCGGGGCCACGCCGGTGATCTGTTCGCGCTCGATGAGGCCCTTGACCCACCAGTCGGGGTCGTGGGTGCCGCCCAGGCCCCTGATCGGCTTCCCGGTGCCGGGGAGGTTGTCGAAGGCGCCCCGCTCCATGGCCCGACGGATGATCAGATCCACCCACAGGGGCTGCGCCTCCAACCGGCGGGTGCCTGCCGGCGCGGGCTCCTCGGGTTCGTGCTCCACGAACGGACGTCCCGACGGGTGGGGCCGGTCGGCGGCGGTGTCCGCTGCCCGGCGCAGCCGGCGCTCCCGGTCCGCCTGCCGGGCTCTCTCGCTCACTGCCGGCTCCGTCGATGTGCGGCTCTCACCGCGTCAAACCTACCTGGAACCCCCACGGCCCGCGCACCGTTCGAGTCCCGCAAGAGCGTACGGATCTCAGCGCGGGGGGTGAGCAGTCCTGCGCCACTCGATGCGGAGACGACATCCGTGAGACTTAACCCCAGCCGCACCGAACCGTGAGGACTCGCCATGGCCGACCTGTCGCTCGACAGCGTGTTCGTTGTGTGCGTGGCCGGAGCCCTGGCCCCGCTGCTGCTCGGGCTCAGCCCGAGATTGCGACTGCCGGCGGTCGTGCTCGAGATCGTCGCCGGCATCATTCTCGGGCCGTCAGTGCTCGGCTGGATCGAGATCGACGCACCGGTCCAGGTGCTGTCGATGATCGGGCTGTCGTTCCTGCTGTTCCTGTCCGGCCTGGAGATCGATGTGCGGCGGCTCCGCGGAAGGGTGCTGCGCTTAGCCGTTCTCGGTTACCTGATCACGCTCGCGCTGGGTGTACCGATCGGCCTCGGGGTGGAAGCCGCCGGCTGGGTGGGCAGCGCCGCCCTGCTGGTGGTCATCGTGTCGGCGACGTCGCTGGGGCTGGTCGTCCCCGTGCTCAAGGACACCGGCAATGCCGGCGACACGGTGGGCCAGGCCGCTATCGTCGCGGCCAGTGTGGCCGACATCTCGGCCATCGTGCTGCTGTCGCTGCTGTTCTCCACCTCCGACGGGTCGGCGGAGAGTCGGCTGCTCCTCGTGGCGACGTTCGTGACACTGGTCGGCGTGACGGGCGTGGTCGTCTCTCAGGCCGGGCGCTGGATGCGGCTCAGCGACGTTCTGTTCCGGCTGCAGGACACCACCGCCGAGATCCGGGTACGGCTGGCCGTCGTACTGCTCATCGGGTTCACCGCGCTGGCCCAGGAGTTCGGGCTCGAGTCCATTCTCGGCGCGTTCCTCGCCGGTGTGGTGATCAGCGTGGTCGATCGGGACTCGAGCAGCCATCCGAGCTTCATGACCAAGCTCAACGCGATTGGGTTCGGCTTCCTGGTCCCGGTGTTCTTCGTGACCAGCGGCGCCAGCCTGCAAGTGGAGGGCCTGATCGACAGCCCGGCGGCGCTCGCGCGGGTGCCGGTGTTTCTTGCCGCCCTTCTGGTCGTGCGCGGCCTGCCGGGCGCGCTCTACGTGGGTCTGCTCGGACGACGACGGGCCATCGCCCTGGGCCTGCTGAACGCGACCTCGCTGCCGTTCATCGTCGCCGCCGCCCAGGTCGGGATGGAGCTCGGCAGCCTCTCGCGGACGACCGGGGCCGCGCTGGTGAGCGCCGGACTGCTGTCGGTCCTGTTCTTCCCGCCGGCGGCACTCAGCCTGCTCGGTGGGGACAGGAACACGACTGTGCCCGGGTCACCGGAGCGGAGCCCCTAGGCGACCCCGACAATGTGACCAGCGGCATCAGCGTCCGATGGCGATGACTGGCCGCTGGTCAGGGTTGAGCCGGCGCATCGCCTTGCGGACGAACCGCTTCGTCGCCGACACGCAACCGGCCGTCGCCCCGTCACCGTTGACGTGCAAGAAGATGCCGGACCCCCGGTGCCGAACGGGGTCGGGGCGGTTGTAGTCGATGACGACCGACCACCGATACTGACCCGGGTAGTCACGCAGCCGCTCCGACCCGTTGTAGCCGTCCAGCCGCCACCGGAACCCCCCCTGCCGCTTGTTGCGCAGCGTGTTGTACCAACGGGACCGGTTGTCCTGCACCCAGTAGTCGCCCGCCCGTACCCGATGGAACGGCAGCGCGCTGCCGCGAGGCCGGTGCGCAAGCCCGAAGCTCTCGGTGAGCCGGTAGGAGCCGAGCGGCGTCGTGCCGGTGCCCTGCTCGCGATCCGGGCCGGGGACGAGGCCGCCATAGCCGGTGCGACCGTCGCGCACCGACAGGCCCCAGCGCCACTCGCCTCCGACGCGGTGCCAGAGGCCGACCGTGGCGCGCCAGCCATGGCGGTGGTTGACCGTGACCACCTGGCGGGTGCCGTGACGGAGGTGAACGCGGACCCCGCCAAGGCGCACCACGCCGTCCGCGCCCGCCGACGGCGCGGTAGCGCTGACCGCACCGGTAGGAGCCGCCGGGGCGAGCCCGGGGCCGGTGCCCGCCAACACGGTGACGAGCAAGCCCGTGCCGATGCGCAACGACATCCACCCATCCTCGCAGCGCCGCAGATGATGATGTACGCACAGTCCAGAGCGGAGGAGGCGCAGCGTTGCAGGCATCGGCTACCGGCCAGCAGCACGAGCTGCGCAGCGGCCAGCACGTTGCAGTCGTCGTCGAGACCGGCGGCGGCCTGCGCCGGTACGCGTACGCGGGACGGGAGGTGGTCGACGGCTACCCCGCCGAGTCGTTGCCCGACGCGGCCCGTGGCCAGCTGCTCGTCCCCTGGCCGAACCGGGTTCGTGACGGCCGGTACCGCTGGGACGGCGTCGACCAGCAGCTGGCCCTGACCGAACCAGGGGCGTGCAACGCGATACACGGCCTGGTCCGCACGCTCCCATTCGCTGTGCGGGCTCGTGACGACGCAACCGTGACGCTTGGCGCGACGCTGTTGCCGCAGCGGGGTTACCCACATCGGCTCGACGTCGCGGTGACCTACGCACTCGCTGCGGACGGGCTCGCCGTGACGGTCAGCGCGCGCAACACCGGCGAGACCGACGCGCCGTACGCCGTCGGGCAGCACCCGTACATCAGCGTCGGCACCGAGCACGTCGACGACGCGGTGCTGACGCTGCCGACGCGGCACTGGCTACGGACCGACGGGCGCGGCCTGCCGGTCGGGCGGGCGGCAGTGACGGGGTCCCCGTTCGACTTCCGCAACCCTCGCCGCCTCGGTGCGACCCCGATCGACACCGCGTTCGGCGGGCTGATGCGGGATCCGTCCGGGCGGGCGATAACCCGGCTCGCCAACCCCGAGGACGGCTTCACTGTGGACGTGTGGGCCGGCACCGCCGCCAGCCACCTGCAGGTGTTCACCGGTGACACGTTGGCCGACCCCGACCGCCGCCGACGAGGTCTGGCGGTCGAGCCGATGTCGGCGCCTCCGGACGCGTTCCGCAGCGGCGAGGGGCTGGTGCGGCTGCAGCCCGGACGGACGCATCGGTTCGGCTGGGGGATCACGCCGGCGACGGACCGCTCGGCCGCCGTAGGCTGAAGCCGTGACGGCGAGCGTTACGTGCGCGGGGTTGCGGCCCTGATCATTCGCGCGCACGGAGTCGGCGGCGCCTCCGACCTGCCGCTGTCACTGACCAACGTGGTGGTTGGTGCCGGGTGGGCGCTCACGATCTCGTTCGTCGTGCTCGCCTTCGCCTGGACCACCTCGCGCTTGCGTGGCGACCTGGCCGGACGACCGGTACCCCGACTGGTGGACCGGCTGGTGTCGTCATCGGTGACCCGGTGGTTGCTGCGGCTGGCGGCGCTCGGATTCACCGGGTACGTGGCATGGCCGGCGCTGTTCGCCGACGACCTCGCGGTGAACCCCGCCCTCGGCGTCTTCTACGTCTACCTGTGGGTGGGGATGGCCGCCTGTTCGCTGTTGCTGGGCGACGTTTGGCCTGTGCTGTCGCCCCTTCGCACGGTGCATCTGGCGTTGAGCCGGTTGGCGGGCTCGACGCCGCAGACGGGACTGTTCCTCTATCCCCATCGGCTCGGCTACTGGCCGGCCGCGCTGGGACTGTTCGCCTTCGTGTGGAGCGAGCTGGTCAACCCCGACGCCGCCTTCGTGTCGACCGTCGTGACCTGGGTGCTGCTCTACACCGGTGCCATGCTGCTCGGGGCGGCCATGTTCGGGGACCGGTGGTTCGAGCACGCCGACCCGTTCGAGGTCTACTTCTCCCTGGTCGCCCGGCTGTCGCCGTGGGGACGCATTCGCGACACCGGCGCCGCCCGCGACGGTCGACTCGCGCTGCGCAATCCGTTGGACAACCTGGACACGACTCCCGTCCGACCGGGTCTGGTCCCGGTGCTGGCCGTGCTGTTGGGGTCGACGGCGTTCGACAGCTTCAGCATGTCCAACTACTGGATCGCCCAGACCGCCGAGGGCGGCGGCGCCCTCGACGCGGTGCTACGCGACACGTTGGTGCTCGGCGGTTTTGTGGTGCTCGTAGCGGTGACCTTCTGCGCCGCGGCGATGGCGACATCGGGCGTCACCGGCCACCAACGTCTCGCCCTGCCCGGGATCCTTGCCCACTGCCTGGTGCCGATCATCGTGGGGTACGTGTTCGCGCACTACCTCACCTTGCTGCTCGAGTACGGCCAGCAGACCCTGCTGCAGCTGTCGGACCCCATGCTCACCGGGGCGGACTACCTCGGGACCGCTGACCTGACCGTTGCATACTTTTTGTCGACCCGACCCGAGCTGTTGGCAGTACTGAAGGTCGCGTTCATCGTGACCGGGCATGTGGCCGGTGTCTTCGCCGCCCACGACCGCGCCGTACGGGTGCTGCCTACCCGCGACGCGGTTGCCGGACAGCTCACCATGCTCATTGTCATGTTGGTCTACACCAGCGGTGGCCTGTTGCTGCTGTTCAGCAGTTGAACGGCGCCCAGATACCCTGCCTCGTATGCGGGGCGGCGGTCACTTGCACGGCCACGGCGGTCCGGTGACGGCCACCGGCGGGCATCGGCGCACGCTGGTGATCGTCCTCATCGTCACCCTGGCGGTGACCGCGCTGCAGCTCATCGGCGGCATCCTGTCCGGGTCGTTGGCGCTGCTGGCGGACGCCGGCCACATGCTCGCCGACGCAGCAGGTGTCGGCGCGGCGCTGGTGGCCGCGGCGCTGGCCACCCGGCCAGCTACCAGCGCGCGTACCTTCGGGCTGCTGCGGGCCGAGATCCTCGCGGCGCTGGCCAACGCCGTGCTGCTCGGCGGCGTCGCGATTTGGGTGCTTGTCGAGGCGGCCCAACGGTGGGACGAGCCGCCGGACGTCGAGACGGGGCTGATGCTGGCAGTCGCCGTGGTGGGCGCGGTGGCGAACCTCGGCTCGCTGCTCGTCCTGCGCGACGGCCAGCGGGAGAGCCTGAACGTGCGGGGGGCCTACCTGGAGGTGCTCGGCGACCTGGTCGGCTCGGTACTGGTCATCGTTGCCGGCATCACGATCGCGACCACCGGCTATGCCCGTGCCGACGCCCTGGCCTCGGTGGCCATCGGCCTGATGATCCTGCCGCGGGCCTGGGGCCTGCTCCGCGACGTGCTGGACGTCCTGCTGGAGGCAACCCCGCGAGGCGTCGACCTCGACTACGTCCGCGACCACATCAGGTCGGTGCCCGGTGTGGTCGACGTACACGACCTGCACGCGTGGACGATCACCAGCGGTGTCCCTGTCCTGTCGGCCCACGTCGTCGTCGACGACGACTGCATCGCGACGGGTCGCTCGGGTGAGGTGCTCGACCGGTTGGGCGAGTGTCTCGAGGGGCATTTCGAGGTGGCGCACTGCACGTTCCAGCTCGAGCCGGTGGGGCATCAGGAGCACGAGGCCGCTCATCACCGCTGACTCGCAGCGTTCGGGGGGCTCGGTCGGCGTATCGACCCAGGCCCTGGTGCGGGGACCGCTCCCACTGCTGGGCCCGGCCTTCGTGGCTGCCATCGCCTACGTCGACCCGGGCAACTTCGCCACCAACATCACCGCCGGCTCGACCTACGGGTACCTGCTGGTGTGGGTGGTCGTCGTCAGCAACCTGATGGCGATGCTCATCCAGTACCTGTCCGCGAAGTCGGGCGTGGCCACCGGCGCGAGCCTGCCCGAGCTGTGCCGCACGCACTTTCCGCGCCCGGTCGTAAGAGGGCTGTGGCTGCAGGCGGAGGTGGTGGTGATGGCCACCGACCTTGCCGAAGTGCTGGGCGGCGCGCTGGCGCTCTACCTGCTGTTCGGCCTGCCGCTGCTTGCCGGCGGGGTCATCACCGCGCTAGTGGCGATGGCACTGCTCGTCCTGCAGGGTCGCGGGCACCGCCCGTTCGAGGCCGCGATCACCGGGCTGCTGGCGGTCATCCTCGTCGGGTTCCTCTACAGCCTGGTCGCGGGGGGCGTGGACCCGCAGGGCATCGCGAGCGGCACCATCCCGCGCTTCGAGGGCGCCGACAGTCTGCTGCTGGCCACCGGCATGCTCGGGGCCACCGTGATGCCGCACGCGATCTACCTGCACGGAGCGTTGACCCAGGACCGTTACCGGCGAGACACCGAGGACACGCGGCGGGCGCTGCTGCGCAGCCAGCGCGTCGACGTGGTCTCGGCCATGACGATCGCAGGGGTGGTCAACCTGGCCATGCTGGTCATCGCCGCGCGGGTCCTGTCCGGGGCCGAGCAGCCCGTGGACACCATCGAGGGCGCGCATGCCGGGCTCGACACCGCTCTGGGTTCCACCGCGGCTCTGCTGTTCGCAATCGCCCTGCTGGCGTCGGGCTTCGCCGCGTCCAGCGTGGGTACCTTCGCCGGTCAGGTCGTGATGCAGGGGTTCATCCGGCGCAGGATCCCGCTGCTGGCCCGGCGGCTGGTGACCATCGCGCCGGCTGTCATCGTCCTTGCGATCGGGTTCGAACCCACCCGGGCGCTGGTGCTGTCCCAGGTGGTGTTGTCGTTCGGCATCCCGTTCGCCCTGGTGCCGCTCGTACTGCTCACCCGGCGACGCGACGTGATGGGCGGGCTGGTCAACCGGCAGGTCACCACGATCACCGCGGCCCTGGTTGCCGGCATCATCATCGTGATGAACGTGGTGCTCATCTGGCTCACCCTGACCGGCTGAGGGCTGTCACCGGATGGTGGCGATGAACTGCAGCGCCGCGGCGTAGCTTTCCACGCCCATCCCCGCGACCACTGCGGTGGCAACCGGTGACACGTACGAGTGCCGACGGAACCCCTCGCGCGCGTGCACGTTGGACAGGTGCACCTCGACCAGCGGCCCGGTGACCAGAACGCAGGCGTCGCGCAGCGCAACCGAGGTGTGCGTCCAGCCGCCAGGGTTGAGGACGACTCCGGCGTCGCGGTCGGCCGCCTCGTGCAGCCAGCCGATCAGCTCGTGCTCGGCGTCGGTCTGGCGTACCTCGACCTGCAGACCGCAGTCGGCGCCGACCCGCATGCAGGTACTGACCAGGTCGTCATACGTTGCGCTGCCGTATACGTCCGGCTCACGGGTGCCGAGCCGACTCAGGTTAGGGCCGTTCAGGACGAGGACCAGCACCGCAGGCTCCAGGGATGGGTGGGCGAGTCGAGCATAACGACGGAGCTCGCAGGTGGCTCTAGGCGTACCCGAGCTCGTGCAGCCGTTCGTCCTCGATGCCGAAGTGGTGCGCGATCTCGTGCACGACCGTGATCGCCACCTCATCGCGGACGTCGTCGTCGCTGTGGCAGACAGCCAGTGTGGGTCGCCAGTAGATGCTGATCCGGTCCGGCAACACCCCGCCGTAGCTGGTGTCGCGCTCGGTCAGCGGCACCCCCTCGTACAGGCCCAGCAGGTGCGGATCGTCGGCCGGGGCATCGTCCTCAACCACCACGACCACGTTCGACGCCAGGCTCATCAGCTCGTCTGGCACCAGGTCGAGCGCGTCGTCGACGAGCTCCTCGAACCGGCTCCGGGACAGCTCGATCACAGCCACCATTGTGCGGCCCCACACCCGGCGAGTGCGGTCCGGTCGTTCGCAGTTCACAGGTTGTTGCCTCGCGCGGCGGGTTCACGACGTATGCTGACCCGGTCTCCAACGCCTCGCATACTCGTGACCTCGCCCTCATCGTCTAGAGGCCTAGGACACCGCCCTTTCAAGGCGGCAGCACGGGTTCGAATCCCGTTGGGGGCACGGCAAGGTCGGTGCGCTAGCATCGACCCGGCCACGAGGCCCCGTAGCGCAGCTGGTTAGCGTGCCGCCCTGTCACGGCGGAGGTCGCGGGTTCGAGTCCCGTCGGGGTCGCCACCGCATGGCCGGAGCGCCGACCACATCGGCGCCCAAGAGCGCTCCGGTAGTCTGACCCCCGGCTCCCAGGGCAGGTAGCTCAGTTGGTACGAGCGTCCGGCTGAAAACCGGAAGGTCGGCGGTTCGACCCCGCCCCTGCCCACCACTTCGAATGGTCTTTTCGCTGGTCAACCAAGTGTCACCCCATCAGGCGTTTGACCGTGAGTGCCCGCCGGACCCGCTGGCCGTTCGGGTGCGCCAGAGGGTGGTTAGATGCCGTGGCGGCCGCGATGCTCGGCATGGATCAGCGTCTGCGCGCTCGCACCACGGTGTCGTGGATGGTGATCTGGCGACCCTCGGCGTCTGCGGTCTGCCTGGGTCGCATCTCGGCGACCAGCACGTCCCAAACCTCCGGGTCGAGCTCGGCTACGAGCTGCTCGGCGGTGAAGAACATGTCGTGCATGTGGGGGTGCTGGTGCGGAGCCGCGAGCATGTCGGCTGGGTGGTGGCCGACGAGGAGCAGCGTTCCGCCCTAGGCCACCGCGGCGGCCAGGTGACCGTACAGCGACACCCGCTCGGTTGCCGGGAGCTGCATGAACTGGGCCGAGACGAGGTCGTACGCGGCTGCCGGCGGAGGGGCCGCGAGCAGGTCCGCGTGTCGCCACTCGACATCCAGACCCTCCTGCTTCGCGCGCGCGGCCGCTCTGGCCAGGGCGACGGTGGAGATGTCCGTGGCAGTCACTCGCCAACCGCGCCCGGCCAGCCACAGTGCGTCCGCTCCCTCACCGCAACCCACATCGAGAGCTGTTCCAGGCGCCAGGTCGGAGGTCTCCGCGACAAGCTCGGGATTCGGGTTGCCGCTCCACCGAGTCGCCTGCTCGCGATAGCGGGTCTCCCAAGCGGCGGCACCGAAGACCCGGTCATACTCCACGGCGAGCCGGGCCTCCTCAGCGATGAGGTCGGCGTTGATGGCCGCGCCGGCCTGCAGACCGGCGGCAGCCGAGCCGAGGACCTGCGCGCGAGGGTCGGAGACGTTGCCCGCAACCCAGACGCCGGGAACCGCGGTGAGCCCGCTCTGATCGGCGGGGACGTAGCTGCCGACGGCCTGACCGCCCATCTCCAGCTCAGCCGTCTCCAGGCCGATCGAGGCGAGCACCTCGGCGCTGGCATCGGCCCGAGTAGAGACCACCAGCGCCTGCCGCGGGACCAGCTCGCCGCTGGACATCCGCACCCCGCCGGCCTCCCAGCCCACAACCTTGCCCTCGACCACCTGTATGCCGCGGGCCGCGAGCTGCTCGGCCTCGTCGTCGCTGAGGGGAGGCGCGGTGTGGAGGAACACCACGACGTCCTTGCTCAGCTGCCGGAAGAGCTGAGCCTGGTGGATCGACAACGCCCCTTGCCCGAGGATGCCGAGTGCTTGGTCCCGCACCTCCCACCCGTGGCAGTACGGACAGTGCAGGACCGTCCTGCCCCAGGCCTCCGCGACCCCGGGAATGTCCGGCAGCTCGTCCGCGAGCCCGGTCGTCACCAGCAGCCGGCGGGCGCTGATCTGCTGCCCCTCCAGGGTCACGCCGAAGGTCCCGTCGTCCTGCCTGCTGGCCGCCGCAACCTTCCCGGCGATGACCGCGACGCCGTACTGAGCCACCTCGCTACGGCCGATCGCGAGGAGCTCTTCGGGCGATGTCCCCTCGCGGCCCAGATAGTTGTGCACGTGGGCCGCGGGCGCGTTGCGGGGCGCTCCGGCGTCGATCACGAGCACGGATCGGCGGGCCCTACCCAAGGCCATCGCCCCGCTGAGCCCGGCTGCGCCGCCACCGACGACCACCACGTCGTACGTCTTGTCCATCTGTGGAGTCTGCAGCGGTACGTCCACCACGACAACTCTCCTTGCCGGTTCAGCAAGTCAGCTCTTGAGTCGTCGCCCGTCGCGATCGGTGTCTCCGGGACGTACGGCCACCGTTGCCGGCCGATGATCATGACCTGGACACTGCTGCTGGCGCTGACCGGGGTGACCGTCGCCTCGCGAGTGCTGCCGATGGCGTTGCTGCCCACACCCCGCCGTCCGGGGCTCCCCCAGGTAGTTGCCAGGCACGGCTGGCGGCAGGTGCTGGGCAGTCGTAGCGTCAGGACTTGCCCGACACACGTCCAACAGAGGAGGCCCCCGTGTTCGTCCAGGTCATCCGGGGAACCATAAACGATGCCGACCACGCGCGTGCCGCGCTCGACCGGTGGGTCGAGGAGCTGGCGGCCGGCGCCGTCGGCTGGCTCGGGACGACCGCGGGTGTGAGCGGGGACGGGGGCTTCATCGCCCTGGCCCGCTTCGAGTCCGAGGAGGCCGCCCGACGCAACAGCGACCGACCCGAGCAGGGACAGTGGTGGCAGGAGACATCCGCGCTGTTCGCCGGGGAACCCAGCTTCCGTGACGGCTCGGATGTGGTCCTCGACATCGTCGGCGACCCGTCGGAGGCGGGGTTCGTCCAGGTCATCCAAGGGCGCGGCAACGACCCGGAGCGGGCGCGCGAGCTGATGGGTCAGGACTCCGATGTCTGGGCCGCGTTCCGTCCCGACATTCTCGGCAGCGTCGCCGTCCTGCACGACGGCGGTGCGTACACGATGGTGCTCTACTTCACGTCCGAAGCCGACGCTCGGGAAGGTGAGCGCAGGCAGCCGCCGCCAGAGCTCGAGGCTCAGATGAAGGAGCTGGACGCGCTGAGCGTCGGCGAGCCCGAGTTCCTCGACATCCGGCAACCGTGGCTGTACGCCCCGCGCTAAAGACCCCGGTCCGAGCACTCGGATCCGGGGTCAAGAGTGGGCGCGCGGAGTTCGCACTGGGTCACGGCGCGACAGATCGCCGCGACAGCGTTGGTGCTGCGGTCAGGAGTCGACCGACATGCGCATGTGGGGGATCGTGCCCCCGCCGGCGAGCAGGGCGCGCACCTCGGACTCACGGTAGCGGCGGTGGCCGCCCAGGGTCCGGATGGAGCTGAGCTTGCCGGCCTTGGCCCAGCGAGTGACGGTCTTGGGGTCGACTCGGAACAGGGATGCAACCTCGGACGGCGTGAGCAGAGCCTCCGCCGGAGTTGCGGGACGCGTGGTCATCGGTGGTCCTTCCTCGACGGCCGGCCCGGTACGGTCGGCAGTCTGCGGCTACTGGCTGAGTATAGAGTGTTGCACGCAGTAACCGGGAGGGGCGCTATATCATCCCTTTTCCGGCAGAGAACCAACCGTTCGGGTGGTACGGCACCAATGGGACACTACTGAGCGCGGGTCCATGGGCAGACCAGCGGTGAAGCCGCGACGGGCGAGGCGAAGGGCGCTCGCCGCGTCTAACGGGTCATCGACTCGCGGACTCGTCGTACTCGTGCTCGTCCGCCTCGGGACCGTCGGTTTCGTGGGCCACGTCCGAGCCGTCGGGGGCGGACTCGTGCCCGTGCAGCTCGCGCTGCAACTCGGTGAAGTCGGTTTCGATGGTCCGGTACTTGAGGTCGCGAGCGACCTTCGTCTGCTTGGCCTTCGCTCGGCCGCGCCCCATAGGGTCGACCCCCTCGCACAGGTCGAGCCGAGAAGCTCCTCGCGGGCTCCCGGACGTGTCAGCAACGGTCTCGCCTGCGATCGTACCCGGCTCCCGACCAATGGCGCACTCCGGGAGCCCTTCGTCTGCCTGCTGTCCGCACCAGCGGCTCCCGCTCAAGGGTGCCGGCCGTGCAGGGCGGCGCCACCGTCGCCGCCGGCGGTGACCTCGCCGCACTGCCAGGCGGGGACGCCACGCTCGGCCAGCAGCCGTACCGCCTCGTCGGCCGCACCGGCGGCGACCACGGCGACCATCCCGACCCCCATGTTGAGGGTGCTCTCGAGCTCGGGGACCGCGACCCCCCCGACCTCGCCCACCACACCGAAGACCGGCGGTGGCGACCAGGTGGCGCGCTCGATGGCTGCTGCCACCCACGGCGGCAGGACGCGGGCCAGGTTGGCTGCCAGCCCGCCGCCGGTGATGTGGGCCACCGCGTGCACCTCGACACCCGCGGCCAGGGCCAGGCAGTCGCGGGCGTAGATGCGGGTCGGTTCGAGCAGCTCGTCGCCGAGCGCGCGGCCAAGCTCGGGCACCTCGCGGTCCAGGGTCCAGCCGGCTTCCTCCAGCAGGACGTGCCGTACCAGCGAGTAGCCGTTGCTGTGCAACCCGGACGCCGCCATGGCGACCAGCACGTCGCCAGACCGCACCCGGTCCGGCCCAAGCAGGTCGGCCGCCTCCACCACGCCGGTGGTGGCGCCGGCGAGGTCGTATGCGTCTGGGGCGAGCAACCCCGGATGCTCGGCGGTCTCACCACCCAGCAGCGCGCAACCGGCCTGCATGCAGGCTCGGGCCACCCCCTCCACGATCGTGGCGACCCGCTCCGGCACGACCCGGCCGCAGGCGATGTAGTCGGTGAGGTAGAGCGGCTCGGCACCGCACACGACCAGGTCGTCGACAAGCATGCCGACCAGGTCGAAGCCGATGGTGTCGTGCCGGTCCATCGCCTGCGCGATGGCCACCTTGGTCCCGACGCCATCGGTCGACGTGGCCAGCAGCGGCCGGTCGTACCGCGCGAGCGCCGAGACGTCGAACAGGCCGGCGAACCCACCGATCCCGCCGACCACCTCCGGCCGGCGGGTCTCGTCGACCCGTGCCCGCATGAGCTCGACGGCGCGGTCTCCCGCCGAGACGGAGACGCCGGCGGCGGCGTAGCTGGTCACCGGCGGACCGATGAGACAGGCCTGTCGGCGCTGCGACGGGACTGCCTCATCGTGGGTCCGCCGCGGGCAGTGCCAGCTCGTCCGCGGAAACGGAGTCGAGGCCGAGCTCGAGCAGGTCCTTGCCGAGCAGCTCGCTCGACGGCAGCGGGACCGGGTAGACACCGTCGAAGCAGGCCCGGCACAGCCGGTCCTTCGGCACCGACGTCGCGGCCACCAGCTCATCGAGGTCGACGTAGCCCAGTGAGTCGGCGTCGATGGAACGGCAGATCTCGTCTGGCGTCAGGCCACCGCCGATCAGCTCGGCCCGACTGGCAAAGTCGATGCCGTAGAAGCACGGCCACTTGACCGGCGGGGACGAGATTCGCACGTGCACCTCGGTGGCACCCGCCTCACGCAGCATCCGGACCAGCGCCCGCTGAGTGTTGCCGCGCACGATTGTGTCATCGACAACGGCCAGCCGCTGCCCGGCGATCACGTCGCGCAGCGGGTTGAGCTTGAGCCGGATCCCGAGCTGGCGGATCGTCTGGCTGGGTTGGATGAAGGTGCGACCCACGTACGAGTTCTTGACCAGCCCCTGCCCGTAAGGGATCCCAGACTCCTCGGCGTAGCCGATCGCCGCCGGGGTCCCCGACTCCGGCACCGGGATCACCAGGTCGGCGTCGACCGGGTGCTCCCGGGCGAGCCGACGGCCGATCTCCACCCGCACCGAGTGCACCCGCCGGTCGGACAGCAGGGTGTCCGGCCGGGCCAGGTAGACGTACTCGAACAGGCAGCCCTTCGGCTCCGGCTCGGCGAACCGCTGCGTACGCAGACCGTGCTCGTCGATCGCGAGCAGCTCGCCGGGGGCGACCTCGCGCACGTACGCCGCACCGACGATGTCCAGCGCCGCGGTCTCGCTGGCCACTACCCAGCCGCGCTCCAGCCGGCCAACCACCAGGGGGCGGATCCCCTGTGGGTCGCGGGCGGCGTACAGCGTTGCCTCGTCCATCCAGACCAGCGAGAAGGCACCCCGCAGCTGGCGCAGCACCTCGACGGCGGCCTCCTCGACCGAGCGGTCGGGGTAGCTGGCGAGCAGGGCGGTTATCACGCCGGTGTCGGTGGTCTCGACTCCCGTCGACCACGACGTCGCCAGCTCGCCGGACTCCCCGGCCCGGGTCTCGACCAGACCGAGCAGGTCGTGGGTGTTGATGAGGTTGCCGTTGTGCGCCAACGCGAGGGCGCCTCCAGCGGTGGGGCGGAAGGTCGGCTGGGCGTTCTGCCAGTTGCTGGAGCCGGTGGTGGAGTAACGGCTGTGCCCGACCGCCAGGTGCCCTTTGAGCGAGGCCAAGGTCGGCTCGTCGAACACCTGCGAGACCAGTCCCATGTCCTTGTAGACCAGGATCTGCCGCCCGTTGCTGACCGCGATGCCGGCCGACTCCTGCCCGCGGTGCTGCAGCGCGTACAAGCCGTAGTAGGTGAGCTTGGCGACGTCCTCGCCCGGTGCCCAGACCCCGAAGACACCGCAGGCGTCTTGTGGGCCCCGGTCGTGCGGGTCGAGGTGGTGCGTCAGCCGACCGTCTCCGCGGGCCACGACCGCCATCGTACGGGGCGGGGCGGCGCTGGTCAGGGGGCGAGCCGGTCGAGCAGCAGGGCTTCGGCGAGGCAGGCCCGGCCGAACTCGGCCAGGTGCAGGCTCTCGTTGGCGCCGTGCGCACGGGTGTCGGGGTCCTCCACCCCGGTGACCAGGATGGCGGCGTCGGGAAAGGCACCCGCCAGCTCGGCGATGAACGGGACCGAGCCGCCGACACCGATGTCCACCGGTGCGGTGCCGTCCCACGCGTCGGTGAGCGCTGTCCGCGCCGCCTCGTACACGGCCCCGGTGGCGTCGATCGCGAACGGCTGCCCGAGGTCGGGCGAGCCGACGGTGACGTGTGCACCCGACGGGACGTGCCGCTCCAGGTGCCGGGTCAGGGTCGTGAGCGCCCGGTGGCAGTCGTCGCCGGGCGCGATCCGCAGGCTCACCTTGGCCCGCGCTACCGGCACCAGCGTGTTGGAGGCATGCGCGCTGGCCGGCGCGTCGAGGCCGGTGACGCTGAGCGCAGGTCGGGTCCAGAGCCGCTCGACAACCGACCCAGAACCGAGGGTTTCGACCCCCTCGAGCATCGACGACTCGGCTCGCACCCGGTCCGGCGGATAGGTCAGGTCGGGGCCCGGCCCGGACACCAGCCCCTCGACGGCGACGTCGCCGTGGTCGTCGTGCAACGTGGCGAGCAGCCGGATCAGCGTCGTCAGCGCGTCGGGGACCACACCACCCCACATCCCGGAGTGCAGCCCGTGCTGCAGGGTGCGCACCTCGACAACACAGTTGACCAGCCCCCGCAGCGAGGTGGTGAGCGCCGGTGCGCCGATGTCCCAGTTGGTCGAGTCGGCGATCACGATGACGTCGGCGGCGAGTCGGTCCCGGTGCCGTCGCACGAGCTCGGGCAGCGACTGCGAGCCGGACTCCTCCTCGCCCTCGATGAACAGCGTGAGACCCACCGGTGGGTTCGAGCCATGGGCGAGGTAGGCCGCCAGGTGGACGGCGATGCCCGCCTTGTCGTCGGCGGCGCCGCGACCGAACAGCCGGTCCCCCCGCTCGGTCGGCTCGAACGGTGGGCTGTCCCAGTCCGCCTCGTCGCCTGGTGGCTGGACGTCGTGGTGGGCGTACAGCAGCACGGTGGGCGCCCCGTCGGGCGCCGGGTGGTGGGCGAGGACGGCCGGGCGGCCGCCCCCCTCGACGACCTCGACGTCGCGAAGTCCGACCTCGCCGAGCATGCGCGCCACGACCTCGGCGCTGGTCCGGACCTGCGGGGCGTCGCCGTCGACGTCGCTGACCGACGGGATCCGCACCAGCTCGTCGAGCCACACTCGTACGCGGGGCAGGACCTCGGCCACCGCCGTACGCAGGGCGTCGGTGCGCTGGTCGGCGGGCGCCAGGTGGGTGGCGTCGCTCACCCGGCGACCCTAGCCAGCCGGGGTGCGGGCGGCACCTCGGCGGCCTCAGGTGAGTGGGAGCAGCGAGGACAGGTCTGAGCGCTCCCCAGAGGCGACCACCCGACCGGAGCTGACAGCATCGGCCCACGTCGCAGCACCCACCGCCAGCGCGATCCAGGTGTCCGCATCGGTCTCGACCACGGCCGGCGGGGTGCCGCGGGTGTGCCGGGCGCCGGCCACGCACTGGACCACGGCGTACGGCGGCACCCGGACCTCGACGCTGGCACCGGGATGGTCGCGAGCGAGCACGGCGAGGAAGTGCCGGACCAGGAGCCGTTCGTCCGCACCGGTGGGGTCGCCCACATTCCGGCGCGCCAGCGCCGCGGCCACCTCGGCGTGGGTCGCGGCTCGCAGTCGTGCGGCCACGAGTCAAGACTACGTATCGTCCGAACGGACTACATACCACTCAGAGTAGTAGCAACAATACTCGGTGCAACATATCGTCGGCTCCCGTGCCTGCCCCCCCGACCGTCCACGTCGCGAACGAGACGTATGTGGGGGCCTGGCTACGGAGATGTCTCATCGTCGGTCTGGCCTGCGCCGCGACGGTGACCGCGGCGCCACCAGCGGAGGCCAAGCCGATCCGCAGCCCCGGCTCGTTCACCGGGTACGCGTTCGACCGCTGCATCAGCCCGGACCAGCACCAGATGAACGCGTGGCGACGGAGCTCTCCGTTCGCGGCCGTCGGGATCTACATCTCCGGCGCCGGCCGTGCCTGCCCGGCGAGCGTCCAGCCGTCGCTGAGCCCGAGCTGGGTACGCCGCCAGCACGACCGAGGCTGGCGCATCCTGCCGATCCACGTGGGCCGGCAGGCGCCGTGCTTCGACTCCCGCCGCCAGTCCAGCGCCGTGCGAGCGAGCAAGCCGACGATGTCGTCGGACCCGCGCAAGGCGCACCACCAGGGCGTCACCGCCGCCGGCCACTCGGTCGACAAGGCCAAGTACTACGGCCTGGGCCGCGGCAGCACCCTGTACCTGGACATCGAGTGGTACCCGCGGACCCAGCGCCGCTGCAACGCCGCGGTGCTCGCGCACATCGACGGCTGGACCGAACGGGTGCACGCGCTCGGCTATCGCTCCGGGCTCTACTCCAGCGCATCGGCGGCCATCCAGGCCGTCGACATCGCCCGGCACGCCGACCGGGACCGCTACACCTGGCCCGACCAGCTGTGGTTCGCGTGGAGCAACCTGCGAGCCGACCTCGAGGGCGAGCCTTACCTGTCCGACGACTTCTGGTCCTCGGACCGCCGGCTGCACCAGTACCAGCTCGACACCACCGTCAGGTACGGCGGCACCACGCTGGACATCGACCGCAACTGGTTGAGCGTCGGCAAAGGGTTGCGGCCGAAGGCACAGACCGGGACATGCGGGCGGCGCCAGTCGTTCGGCTCCTACCCGAGGCTCAGGCCTGGTGCGGACGGCTCGCGAGTCGCCGCGGCCCGCTGTCTGCTTCGGCGGTTCGGCTACACCAACAGGGAGGTCGGCGAGCGGTACAACCGGCCGATGGCCCGGGCAATGCGCCGCATGCAGGCCGACCGTGGCCTGCCGGTCAACGGCGTGCTCACCACCCGGTCGTGGATGGCCCTGCTCGCCCGGGGGCACACCTCGCTGGTCAAGGTAGGCTCGGACCAGCAGGCCGTCTGGCGGTTGCAGCGGACGCTGCGCGCCGCGGACCGGCCGGCACCGCTCACCGGCAGGTACGGTCCGAAGACCGCGGCTGCGGTGCGGGCGTACGAGCGCGGCATCGGCCAGCCTACGAACGGGGTGGTGGACCGACGGCTGTGGCGCAGCCTGCTGCACGGCCGCACCGGGCGCCGCTAGGGCACGCGGATCGGTCAGTCTGCGCACAACCATCGTAGTAGGTCACCGGGACTGCAGTCCTGTCACCCGGCTGACAGGTCACGGGTTGGTTCGCCCATCGCGGTGGGGATCGGGGCGGACCAGGCGGCCCGCAGCTCGGCCAGCGGTACCGCCAGTACGTCTGCCACCTCGAGCACGGACGTAACAGCGGTGTTCCCGAGATGTGTGTGCGGCACACCGAGCCCCTTGGCCGCATCCTCGAACCGCCCCTCAGCGCCGGGCGCCACCGCGACGACCGCCCGGGCGCTCGACTCGCTGAACAGTGCCACGAACGGGCTCAGGCCCGGTGGCAGCCGCACCTGCGCCCCGACCCCGTGGGCCAGGCACAACTCCACCAGCGCCTGCGCGAGCCCGCCGTCGGACAGGTCGTGCGCGGCGGTGACCAACCCGTTCCGGGCGGCCAGCTGGAGCAGCTCGGCCAGCGCCCGCTCGGCGTGCAGCTCGACCCGCGGCGGCAGCCCGCCCAGATGCCGGTGCGCGACCCGCGCCCACACCGAGCCGGACAGCTCCTCACGGGTCTCGCCCAGCAGGTAGACCGGCTGGCCGGGCTGCCCGAACCCGCTCGGTGTCCGCCGGCGTACGTCGTCGAGCACACCGAGGACGCCGACCAGCGGGGTGGGGTGGATCGAGACGTCTCCGGTCTGGTTGTAGAAGCTGACGTTCCCACCGGTGACCGGGAGCCCGAGCTCGCGGCAGCCGTCGGCCAGCCCCCGTACCGCCTGCTCGAACTGCCACATCACCCCCGGGTCCTCCGGCGAGCCGAAGTTGAGGCAGTCGCTCACCGCCAGCGGTCGCGCGCCGACTGCGGCGACGTTGCGGTATGCCTCGGTGAGGGCCAGCTGTGCGCCGGCGTACGGGTCCAGGCAGCAGAACCGTCCGTTGCAGTCGGTTGCGAGCGCGACCCCGAGCCCGGTCTGCTCGTCCACCCGAACCACCCCCGCATCCGCGGGCTGCGCGAGCACCGTGTTGCCCCTTACGTAGCGGTCGTACTGGTCGGTGACCCATGACTTGTCGGCCAGGTCCGGCGCCGCGACCATCTCCAGCACAGCTGCACGCAGCTCAGCCGGAGCGCCCGGTCGTGACAGCCGCTCGGCCGCGTCAGCCTGCAGCGCGTCCTGCCCGGCGGGTCGGGCGTACGGGCGCCGGTAGCGCGGCCCCTCATGCGCCACCGCGCGCGGCGGGACGTCCACCACCGTCTCGCCGTGCCAGTCGACGACCAGCCGGCCGCCGCCGGCTCGCTCGTCGGCCGACACCGCGGTGACCTCACCCACCACGTGCGCATCGACCTCCCAGCGGGCGCAGACCGCGAGGAAGCGGGCGACGTGGCGAGGCTCGACGACCGCCATCATCCGCTCCTGGCTCTCGCTCATGAGGATCTCCTCGGGCGCGAGCGACGCGTCCCGCAGTGGCACCCGGTCGAGCCACACATGCATGCCGCCGTCACCGGCACTGGCCAGCTCCGAGGTTGCACAAGACAGACCCGCGCCGCCGAGGTCCTGGATGCCGCAGACAAGCCCTTCGGCGAACAGCTCGAGCGTGGCTTCGATCAGCAGCTTCTCCATGAACGGGTCCCCGACCTGCACGCTGGGCCGGCGCTTGTGCTGGCCGGGGCCGGCTGCGTCAGCGCCGCCCACACCGGAAGCGTCGAAGGTCTCGCTGGCCAGCACGGAGACTCCTCCGATCCCGTCGCCACCGGTCCGAGCGCCGTACAGCAGCACCTGGTTCCCGGCCCCGCTGGCGTTCGCCAGGTGGAGGTCGTCGTGCCGCATGACGCCGAGGCACAGCGCGTTGACCAGCGGGTTGCCGGCGTACGTCTCGTCGAAGACCACCTCGCCGCCGATCGTCGGCAGCCCGAGGCAGTTGCCGTAGCCGCCGATCCCCGCCACCACGCCCGGCAGCACCCGGGCAGTGTCCGGCGCGTCCAGCGGGCCGAAGCGCAACGAGTCCAGCACCGCCACCGGCCGCGCCCCCATGGCGAGGATGTCGCGGACGATGCCGCCGACGCCGGTCGCGGCGCCCTGATACGGCTCGACATAGCTCGGGTGGTTGTGCGACTCGACCTTGAAGCACACCGCGTAGCCCTGGCCGATGTCGACGACGCCGGCGTTGTCACCCATGCCGGCCAGCAGCTTTCCCACCGCGGTCTCGGCGGGCAGTTCGGCAAACCGGCTGAGGTGCACCTTGGACGACTTGTACGAGCAGTGCTCGGACCACATCACGGAGAACATGGCCAGCTCGGAGCCGGTCGGGCGCCGCCCGAGGATGTCACGGATGCGGGCGTACTCCTCGGCGCGCAGGCCTAGCTCGGCCCACGGCTGCGGCTGGTCGGATGTGGCGCCGGCGCGGTCGACGGTGTCGACCTGGCTGTCACTCATCGGCCAGGAGCCTACCGACGCCCGCTGGAGCGGCCGAGCCGGTAGAGCACGTGCTGGCGCAGCCGATGACCCTCCGGCACGGCCGGGTGGTCGAAGTCGTCGGCCGGGTCGCGGGTCATGCCAAGGCGCTCCATCACCGCGCGTGACCGCGCGTTGGTCACCGCGGTCATGGACACGACCTCGTCGAGACCGGCGAGGTGGAAGCCGTACACCACCGCTGCCCGGGCCGCCTCGGTCGCGTACCCGCGGCCCCACGCGGCGCGGGCCAGCCGCCAGCCGACCTCGACCTTGCCGGCGTGTGGGTTGCCGGCCGGCAGCCGCCAGATGCCGGTGAAGCCGACGAACGGGGCGCCGTCGCGTACCTGCAGTGCCCACAGCCCGAACCCGTCGGCGGCGAATCCGGCCTCGATGCGATCGACGAACGCGTCGCATTCCGCGCGGGTCTGCGGCGCGACGAAGTAGCACATCACCTCCGGGTCGGCGCACAACGCCGCGAACGGGTCCCGGTCGGCCTCGGTCCAGCGGCGCAGCAGGAGCCTGCCGGTTCGCAGAGCCGGACCGGGCTCGACCTCGATCACCGGCCCACCGTACGGAGTCGGGGTCGGGTCGGCGTGCCTCGTACAGTCGCGGCCGTGGTGGTCGTCCTCGCGCTCGCTTCTGCCTTGGCGTATGGGCTGTCGGACTTCGCCGGCGGGCTGCTGTCCAAGAAGGCGAGCCCGTGGGCGGTCGCGGTGGTGGCACAGGCCACCGCGATGGTGCTGACGTTCCTGGTGGCCATCGGGTGGTGGCGTGACCCGATGGCAGCCGACTGGGCCTGGGGCGCGGTGTCCGGGATCGGCGGGGGCGCCGGTGCTGCCTTCCTCTACCGCGGTCTGGGGGCCGGCTCGATGAGCGTGGTCGCCCCGGTGTCGGCAGTGGGCGCTGCCCTGCTTCCGGCTGCGGTCGCAGCTGCGACCGGCGAGCGCCCGAGCGCGCTGACCTGGGTGGGCGTGGGCTGCGCGCTCCCGGCGATCTGGCTGGTCTCGTGGGTGAGCGACGGCCCGGATGTCCCTCGGCGGGCCCGGGCCGCGGAGCTCACCGACGGGTTGCTCGCGGGGCTCGGCTTCGGGCTGCTGTTCACCGCGCTGGGGCAGGTGCCCGAGTCCGCCGGGCTGGGCCCGCTGGGGATGTCGTATGGCGTTGCGGTGTTGGTCACGCTCGTGCTGGCTGTCCTGGTCGGCGCCGAGTGGGTGCCCAGGGACCGGGTCCTCGTCCGGGCCCCGGTGATCGGGGTGCTGGGCACTGCGGCGACCGCGTTCTTCCTGCTCGCCACCCAGGCCGGGCTGTTGACCGTGGCCGCGGTGCTGTCGTCGCTGTACCCGGCAAGCACCGTCCTGCTCGCCGCCGTGGTGCTGCACGAGCGGATCGGGCGGGCTCAGGGCGTCGGGCTGGTGCTGGCCCTGCTGGCAGTCACGCTCGTGGCCGCCGGCTGAGCGACCCTCCCCGACAGGGAGGCGAAGAAGCCTAGGCCGTCGGTGCCCGGCCCGCACAGCGCGTCGACGGCGTGCTCGGGGTGCGGCATCAGACCGACCACGGTGCCGGCCCCGTTGCAGATGCCGGCGATGTCGCGGAGTGAGCCGTTGGGGTTCCCACCGAGGTAGCGCGCGACGACCTGACCGTCGCCCTCCAGCCGGTCGAGGGTGGTCTTGTCGGCCACATACCCGCCCTCGCCGTTCTTCAGCGGTAGCACGATCTCCTGCCCGTCGCCGTACGCCGCCGTCCACGCCGTCGAGGAGTTGTCGACGCGCACCCGCTGGTCGCGGCAGACGAAGCGCTGGCGGTGGTTGCGCACGAGCGCGCCAGGCAGCAGGTGTGCCTCGCACAGGATCTGGAACCCGTTGCAGATGCCCAGCACCGGCATGCCTTCGCGCGCGGCTGCCAGCACCTCGGTCATGACCGGCGCGAAGCGGGCGATGGCGCCGCACCGCAGGTAGTCGCCGTACGAGAAGCCGCCCGGCAGCACGACGGCGTCGACCCCGCGCAGGTCGTGGTCGCCGTGCCACAGCGGCACCGCCTCGCGCCCCGCCGCCCGGATCGCACGTGCCGCGTCCACGTCGTCCAGCGATCCCGGGAAGGTGACGACCCCGACCCTCACGCTTCCGGCTCGCCGTCGATGCGTACGGAGAAGTCCTCGATCACCGGGTTGGACAGCAGTGTGGCCGCCATCGCGCGCACCTGCTCGAGCCGCTCCGGGGTGACCGCGCCGTCGAGCTCGAGCTCGAAGCGCTTGCCCTGACGTACGCCGACCACGCCGTCGAAGCCGAGCCGGGGCAGCGCGCCGTGCACGGCCTTGCCCTGCGGGTCGAGGATCTCGGGCTTGAGCATCACGTCGACGACGACGCGGGCCATGTGCACTCCTTCCACCGCTTAGCCTCATGCGACGCGCCCGAGAATAGGCCACAAGATCGACGACGTTGTGCGAGCGCGGGCCGCCGCGCTCGGCGTCAGGTCAGCTCGCGCTTGAGAATCTTGCCGGTCGCGGTCATCGGCAGCGAGTCGCGGAACTCGACGCTACGGGGGTACTTGTAGCCGGCCATCTGCTGCTCGGCCCAGGCGACCAGCTCGTCCTCGGTGGTGCCGTCGCCTTCGGTACGGATGACGTACGCCTTGATCTCCTCGCCGTGCTCCTCGTGCGGAACCCCGACCACGGCGGCAAGCGACACGGCCGCGTGCGTCATGAGCACCTCCTCGACCTCGCGGGGGTAAACGTTGAAGCCTCCGCGGATGATCATGTCCTTGGACCGGTCCACGATGTAGTAGAAGCCGTCACCGTCGCGCCGGCCCAGGTCGCCGCTGCGGAACCAGCCGTCGCGCATCACCGCGTCGGTGTCCTCGGGCCGGTTGTAGTAGCCCTTCATGATGTTGTAGCCGCGGATGGCGATCTCGCCGATCTCGTCGTCGCCCTTGACCTCGTTCCAGTCGGCATCGATGAGCTTGCACTCGACGCCCCAGATCGGTTTGCCGATCGAGCCCGGCACCGGCTCCACCCCGATCGGCTGGAACGTCGCGACCGGAGCGGTCTCCGACAGGCCGTACCCCTCCTGCATGGTGACGTGGAACCGCTTGCCGAAGTCGCGGATGATCTCGACCGGTAGCGACGCCCCACCCGAGGCGGCGACTCGCAGGTTGGCGGCGATCTTGTCCACGTCGGTCGAGTCCTGCAACGCCCCGAGCAGGCCCCAGTACATGGTGGGCACGCCGGCGAAGAATGTGATCTCCTCCTTCTCCAGCAGCGCCAGCGCCTGCGCGGCGTCGAAGCGGGGCAGCAGCACCAGCGTGCCCCCGTAGCAGAAGCCGGCGTTCATGATCACGGTCTGGCCGAACGAGTGGAACAGCGGCAGCGTCAGCAGGTAACGGTCCTGGCCGTCGGGGTGGTAGCCGAAGACCCGCCCGCAGCCCATCGCGTTGCCAGCCATGTTGAGGTGCGTCAGTTCGGCGCCCTTGGGCTGGCCGGTCGTACCGGAGGTGTAGAGGATCACCGCAGTGTCGTCGCCGTCGGTGAGCCGAGTCTCGAAGGCGATCGGCTGGTCCTTGACCGCCGCACCGAAGGTCTCGGCACCCGCGATCGGCGAGTCCGCGGCCGGGTCGGCGGTGATGAGGAGGAAGTGCTCGCAGCCGTCGGTCTGGCCGAAGGCCTCCCACCCGGCTTTGCCCATCGGCAGGTCGTCGGTGCCCTCGAAGCAGAGGTACGCCTTCGCGTCGCAGTCGTCGAGGTGGTAGGCCACCTCGCGCGCCTTGAGCAGAACGTTGAGCGGCACGACCACCGCGCCGGCCTTGAGAATGCCGTAGTACGCGATCGGGAAGTAGGGCAGGTTGGGGCAGGTCATCGCCACCTTGTCACCGGGCTCGATGCCGCGCTCGACGAGCAGGCTGGCCACCTGGTTGGCGCCAGCATCGACCTGCGCGTACGTCAGCCGCTTGTCGCCCAGCACCAGCGCGTCCCGGTCGGGGACGTTGCGGGCGCTGTCCTCGAGCATGACGGCGAGGTTCAGCACGGTGACCTCCTACTGTCGGCTGCCTAGCCTGGGAGTAGACCGCCCGGCACGCACGCGCGCAAGGCCCGCGCTCAGCCGAAGGACTGGCCGGTCAGCTGCTCGTACGCCGCGACGTAGCGGGCGCGGGTAGCAGCCACGACCTCCGGTGGCAGCGGCGGTGGCGGTTGGTCGCTTCGCCTGTCCCAGCCGGACGCGGGCGAGGTGAGCCAGTCACGGACGTACTGCTTGTCGTACGACGGCTGCGGGCGCCCTGGCTGCCAGGAGTCCTCGGGCCAGAACCGGGACGAGTCGGGGGTGAGCACCTCGTCGGCGAGCACGAGGGTGCCGTCGGGGCGGGCGCCGAGCTCGAGCTTGGTGTCGGCGACCAGGATCCCGCGCTCGCGGGCCATCTGCTCGGCACGCGAGTAGACGGCGAGCGTCAGCCGGCGGAGTTCGTCGGCGGCGTCCGCGCCCACGGTCTCGACCACCGCCTCGTACGGCACGTTCTCGTCGTGCTCGCCGAGAGCCGCCTTGGTCGCGGGTGTGAAGATCGGCTCCGGCAGCCGCGACCCGTCGACCAGCCCGGGCGACAGCGCAGTGCCGCAGACCGCGCCGGTCTCGAGGTAGTCGGCCAGCCCCGACCCAGCAAGGTAGCCGCGGGCGACGCACTCGACCGGGTACATCGACAAGCGCTCGACAACCAGCGCTCGGCCGGCCCAGTCGGCCGGGCAGCCGTTGGGCAGGTCGGCCGAGATCACGTGATTCGGTGTCAGGTCGGCAAGCTGCTCGAACCACCACAGCGACAGCTGGGTGAGCACCCGGCCCTTGTCCGGGATCGGGGTGTCGAGCACGAAGTCGTACGCCGAGATCCGGTCGCTCGCGACCATCACAAGTCGGTCGTCACCGTGCGCGTACAGGTCGCGCACCTTGCCGCTGTGCAGGTGGAAGGTCACGTCTGGCGGTCCGGCACCGTCGGGTACTCGCTCAGCAGCCGGCGCACCGACGGCGGAACCGGTCGGTCGGGCGGCGTTGACCCCGCCGGCTCGGGCGGGCCAGCGACGGTGTGCAGAGCAACCACCCCCGTCCAGGCGTCGGTCGGCTCGTCCGGCGGCGACGGCGGGCCGGTGCGGATCTTGACCGTCCAGCTCTGGGGCTCTATCGGCAGCTGCGTCACCAGCGTCGCTGCTCGTTCCTTCGCCGTCGTCCCCCTGATCTCGCTGGTCCGGCCGGGCAGCAGTCGTTCTGCTAGCTGGTCGAGGGCAGTGGCCTGCTCGGCATCGGCGAGCGGTTGCAGGTGCCCGCGCACGACGGCCGAGCGGTAGTTGGCGGACGACTCGAAGGTCGTGTGCGCGACGACCAGCGCGTCCATCGCGACGACACTGAACGCAGCCGGAACACCCGCGGCGACGTGGCGCAGCGCGCCCGCACCCGTCGAGCCGTGCAGGAGCAGCCGGTCGGCATCTCGGGCGAACAGCATCGGCACGACCCACGGCTGACCGTCGACGACCGTGGACAGGGTGCCGACCGTGATGGCGTCCAGCACTGCGTGCAGCACGGCGACGTCGGTGGAGGCGCGCTCCCGGTGCCGGGAGACCTCGCCGGGAACGGTGGGCACGACCCCATCCAATCCCATCGCCGCTGGCGGAGTGCCTGGGGTCTCCCCTCCGCTGAGAGTGACGTTTCTGCTGTGACACACCGGTGCACAAGGGCGCAACCGTCACCCTCACGGGTCGACCGGACTTAGCCAGCGGCTGGGTGATCGGCGACTGGTCGCTCTTGGACGCTTGCTGTCAGAGGATGGGGGCGGGCACATAGGCGGCCGTAGCGGGGTGGGCCGCCACCACCTCCTCGACCCGGGCCACGACGGCGTCGACCTGGTCGGCGGCAGCGCCGGTGAACGACAACGGCGCGCCGACGAGCTCGTCGAGCTGAAGGCGGGACAGACCGAGCCGGTCGTCGGCGGCCAGCCGCTCGATCAGGTCGTTGGCCTCATCGCCGTGCTCGCGCATCCGCAACGCCACCTCTACCGCGTGCTCCCGGATCACCGCGTGCGCTTGTTCGCGGCCGATGCCGGCGCGTACGGCGGCGACCAGCACCTTGGTGGTGGCGAGGAAGGGCAGGTAGCGGTCCAACTCGCGGGCCACCTCCGCCGGGTAGACCCCGAAGTCGTCGAGCACCGTGAGGATCGTCTCGAACAAGCCGTCGGTGGCCAGGAACGCGCCGGGCAGGGCCACCCGGCGCACCACCGAGTCGGACACGTCACCCTCGTTCCACTGGTCGCCGGCCAGCTCGCCGATCATCGACAGGTTGCCGCGTACGACGACGGCGAGGCCGTTGACGCGTTCCGCCGAACGCGTGTTCATCTTGTGCGGCATCGCGCTCGAGCCGACCTGGCCCACCCGGAAGCCCTCAGTGACCAACTCGTTCCCGGCCATCAGCCGGACGCCGGTCGCCAGGTTGGACGGCGCCGCGACCGCCTGTGCCAGGGCGGACACCACGTCCAGGTCCAGCGACCGGGGGTAGACCTGGCCGACGCTACTGAGCACCCGGGTGAACCCGAGGTGTGCGGCCACCCGCCGCTCGAGCTCGGCCAGCCGCCCTGCGTCACCGCCAAGCAGATCGAGCATGTCCTGGGCGGTGCCGACTGGGCCTTGGATGCCGCGCAGCGGGTAGCGATCGAGCAGGCTCACGAGCCGCTCGTAGGCCGCAAGCAACTCGTCTGCCACGGTCGCGAACCGCTTGCCCAGCGTAGTGGCCTGGGCGGCCACGTTGTGGGTACGACCGACCATGACCAGCTCGCGGTGCTCGGCCGCGAGCCGCGCCAGGCGGGCCAGCGTGGCGACAACGCGATCCCGCACGGTGACCAGCGCGTCGCGTACCTGCAGCTGCTCGACGTTCTCGGTCAGGTCACGGCTGGTCATCGCCTTGTGCACGTGCTCGTGGCCGGCGAGCGCGTTGAACTCCTCGATCCGCGCCTTGACGTCGTGTCGCGTGACCCGCTCGCGCTCGGCGATCGAGGCCAGATCCACCCCGTCGGTCCCGAGCGAGGCCACCTTCTCGTACGCCTCGAGCACACCTGTCGGGATGTCGACCCCCAGGTCGGCCTGGGCGTGCAGCACCGCCAGCCACAGCCGGCGCTCGAGCACCACCTTGTGCGCCGGCGACCAGAGCAGCGCCATCTCGGCCGACGCGTACCTGGTGGCGAGCACGTCGGCAAACACCTGTTCATTGTCCCGCAGTGGGCACCGGCGCCGCTGAGAGTGACGGTTGAGCCCTTGTGCACCGGCGTGTCGCGACGGCTTCGTCACCCTCAGCGGAGGGGGTCAGCGGGGCGGGGGGCCGCGATGTCGGTGCGGTGGTGGGAGCCGGTGAGGTTGATTCGCTCCACGCCGGCGTACGCACGCGCACGGGCGGCGGCGACGTCTCGCCCCACGCCGACCACCGACAGCACCCGGCCGCCGGCGGACACCAGACCGCCGGCCCGCCGTTCGGTGCCGGCGTGCACCACGTGGACCCCGTCGAGGGCCTCGGCCGCATCGACCCCGTGCACGACGTCACCGGTACGCGGGTGGTGGGGGTAGCCGGGTGCGGCGACCACCACCGTCACCGCCGCGCCCCCCCGCCACCGCGGCGGCTCGGCGGTGGCGAGCCGACCGGTCGCCGCGGCCAGCAACAACCCGCCGAGCGGCGAGGCGAGCAGCGCGAGCACCACCTGAGTCTCCGGGTCCCCGAACCGCACGTTGAACTCGACCACCCGGATACCGCGCGACGTGAGTGCCAGGCCGGCATAGAGGAGTCCGGCGAACGGGGTGCCGCGGCGGGCCATCTCGGCGACCGTCGGCTCCAGCACCCGCTCGGTCGCTCGCGCCACCAGGTCCGGCGGCGCCCACGGAAGCGGCGCGTACGCACCGACCCCGCCGGTGTTCGGCCCGGAGTCGGCGTCGCCGAGGCGCTTGAAGTCCTGCGCCGGCAACAGCGGCACCACCGTCTGCCCATCGCACACCGCGAACAACGACACCTCAGGGCCGTCGAGGTACTCCTCCACCAGCAGCCGGCCGCCGCCCTGCAGGCAGCCGGTGGCGTGGGCCAGGGCAGCGGCACGGTCGCCGGTGACCACCACCCCCTTGCCTGCGGCGAGGCCGTCATCCTTGACCACGTACGGAGCGCCGAACGCGTCCAGGGCGGCGGCAGCCTCCCCCACCGTCTCGCAGACGTGCGCGAGTGCGGTCGGAACCTCGGCGGCGGCCATCACCTGCTTGGCGAACGCCTTGGAGCCCTCCAGCCGGGCGGCATCGGCCGATGGGCCGAAGCAGGCCATCCCGGCGTCGCGCACCGCGTCGGCGACTCCGGCGACCAGCGGTGCCTCGGGTCCGACCACCACCAGATCGACCCCGAGGCGTACGGCGAGCGCGACGACCGCCTCGGGGTCAACGGCATCGACCTGGTGGGTGGACGCCACCGCGCCGACGCCAGCGTTGCCGGGCGCGACATGCACCGAGTCGACCGCCTCGTCCGCGGCCAGGGAAAGCGCCAACGCGTGCTCGCGCCCGCCCGAGCCGAGCACCAGCACATCCACGGGCAGGCAGCGTACGCGCGACTGCCCGGACGGAACTTCCGACCTGCTGGCTGCCCCGGCAACCAAACCGTCGGAAGATGCGTGCGGACGTGCGACTGCCCGGACGACGCGCGACTGACCGGACGGATCTTCCGACCTACTGGCTGCCCCCGCAACCAAACCGTCGGAAGATGCGTGCGGACGGGCGGCGAGCCTCGCGTCAGAGCAGGTCGTGCACGACCACCGAATCGTCCCGGTCCGGCCCGACGCCGATCACCGACACGCGGACGCCGACCATGTCCTCGACGAACCGCACG
>Ga0136622_10000024_pt1 | contig 48140 bp, 50 predicted proteins | sample AntDrymUQ4482106_2_FD_104803 | JGI IMG/M metagenome (GOLD analysis project Ga0136622, IMG submission 104803) | Polar desert sand microbial communities from Dry Valleys, Antarctica - metaG UQ448 (21.06) | ecosystem: Environmental > Terrestrial > Soil > Desert | place: Antarctica: Dry Valley...
CCTGCAGCCCGGCCAGGAAGTTTCGGACCAGGATCACCAGCGAGTACAGGACCAATCCGATGATGACCGTCTCGATGGTCAACCCGGTGAACGGAAAGAGGAACGCAAACATCGCCAGCGATGGAATCGTGTAGATGATCGTGCTGCCGCTGAGGATCGCCGCGGAGAGGGTCCTGAAGCGTCGCGCGAGCACGGCGAGGGGCAGCGCCAGGAGCGCTCCGATCCCCACAGCGGTCACGGTGAGAATGAAATGCTGGCGCAGGGCAGCAAGAATGGTGTCGGCGTTGTCCTGAATGTAGTTCGGGTTGAACCAGGGGTTGGGCGCATCGACGGCAAGTACGGTGGCAGCAGACGACGCGAGGAGAGCCACACGTGGACGCTACCGCCACGAGTCCTATCCGGCTCGAGCAAGTAACCAAGAAGTACCCCGACGGCAGCGTTGCCGTGAACGCGCTCGACCTCGACATCCAGGCCGGCGAGCTGTGCGTCCTGGTCGGCCCCTCTGGTTGCGGCAAGACGACGACCATGAAGATGATCAACCGGGTGATCGAACCGACGAGCGGGCGGATCTTCCTCGGGGACGAGGACGTGACGAAGGTCGACCCGGTCCAGCTCCGGCGGCGGATCGGCTACGTGATCCAGCAGGTCGGGCTGTTCCCGCACCAGAGCATCCGCGGGAACGTCACCACCGTCCCCAGGCTGCTCGGCTGGAACAAGTCCAAGGCGGCGGCGCGGACCGACGAGTTGCTGGAACTCGTCGGGTTGCCCCCCAAGACGTTCGGTGACCGGTATCCGCATCAGCTCTCCGGCGGGCAGCGGCAACGGGTCGGGGTGGCCAGGGCGTTGGCCGCGGACCCCGTCGTACTGCTGATGGACGAGCCGTTCAGCGCGGTCGACCCGATCGTGCGGGAACGGCTGCAGACGGAGTTCCTTCGGCTGCAGGAGGCGGTCCGCAAGACGATCGTGTTCGTCACGCACGACATCGAGGAGGCGGTGCGACTCGGCGACCGGATCGCCGTACTCAGCGACGGCGCCAAGCTCGAGCAGTACGACACCCCGGCCAATCTGCTGGGCGCGCCGGCGAGCGACTTCGTCGCCGACTTCGTCGGCGCCGACCGAGGTTTGAAGCGGCTGGCCGTCACCACCATCGGTGCCGACGATCTGGAGCACCCCCCGATCGTGCACGTCAGCGACGACCTGTCCGACGTGCGCGCGGCGATGGAGCGCGAGGATGCGCGGTGGGCGGTGGTCCTCGCCGAGAACGAGGAACTGCACGGCTGGATCTCCCGCGATGCCGCCAACGGCGCCGGCGACGTCATCAGTCGGGGGAACCGGATGGAGGCTTGGGTCCCGGCCGACGCATCGCTCAAGACGGCGTTCTCGACGATGCTGCAGCTCGAGGCCGGCTGGGTCGCCGTGCTCGACGGCTCGCGGTTCCTCGGCGTGCTCACTCCAGAGTCGCTGCACGCGGCGCTGCGCCGTTCGGTCGACGGAGTGGAGCCGGAGACAGCGGGAGCGGTCTGATCGGTACGACGGAGCAGCTGGCCGCTGTGGCCGGACGCCTTCCCGGCTGACGAGGTGCGCTCGGTCGAGACCGCGTACTTCCGCGACCCAGCCCGGCTTCGAGCGCCCTTACGGCTGGTCGCCGCAAGCCGACATCGGCATCATTGGATGCGCATCTGGCCAGCCAGGGACCAGATCCGCATCCGATGTCGCCAGAATCGCACGGAGAGCCGCCGGTATCGCGCTGGGCTAGGCCGGGCGGGCGGGTGCGTCGTCCTCGGGCCGGTCCGGGGTACGGCAGGAGTGCTCCAACCACAGCCCGGCCGCGGCGAGCGCCATCGCGCAGAGCAGGCCGATGACTCCGGTACGTGCGTCCGCGCCCGCGACTGTCAGGAAATTGATGTTCGGAATCACGTGCAGGAGCAGGCCGGCCCAGAAGCCCGCCGCCGCCGCCCCCACCAACGACGACGCCTTGGCCAGGGCCACAGCGCGAGCGGCGACCAGCGGCTGAACCGGGGTCGTGCCCGGCCGGCGGGCGATGCGTGATCGCAGTTGCGAGCCCAGCACGACCTCGACCACGGCCAGGACCGCGAGCGACAACGGCACGAACGCCGGAAACGGCGGCAGGTCGCCGTAGAGCTGCCTGATGACCAGCCAGGACACAAGCGCGACGGTGAGGGCCAACCCGAGGAGATCTCGAACTCTGGTGAATCTCATTGTCGGACCACCACGTCATCGCGGCGGCGGATGCCGCCACTGTCCACAGTGGACAACCAGTCCGCCACGGGCCGGCCCGACAACTCCGCCGCCGGATCGACATCGAGCCAGGGCAGCAGGACGAACGCGCGCTCATGGGCGAACGGGTGCGGCAGCTGCAACTCCGGATCCACGCTGACAAGCCCGTCGATGTGGACGATGTCGACATCCAGGGTGCGCGGTCCCCAGTGGACGTCCCGTTTCCGGCTCGCGGCGGCCTCGACGCGGTGGGCACGGGCCAACCACTCCATGGGCGTCAGGTCCCCCACGACGACGAGGACGGCGTTCAGGTACGGCTCCTGGGGTACGTCGCCCCAAGGTGGCGTCTCGTAGACCGGAGACACCGCGACCAGCACGTCGGCGAACTCAGCGACCGCCGTATGCAGATGCGCTGCCCGGTCGCCCACGTTGGAGCCGATCGACAGCACCACCCGCGTCACTGACGCGTCCGGCGGATCGTCACGGCGACGTCGGTGAACGACAGCGGTATGGGCGCGGACGGCTTGTGCACCGTAACCGCGACCGCAGCCACCCGGGTGTCGGACAGACAGACCGTGGCGAGCCGATCGGCCAGCGATTCGAGGAGATTCACCGGGTCGCCCGCCACGACCGACGCCAACCGCTCGGCAAGTACGCCGTAGTGCACCGTGTCGGCGACGTCGTCCGAACGGGCAGCCGCGGACAGGTCCAGTTCGAGGCGCACGTCGACGACGAAATCCTGTCCGTCGCGGCGTTCCTCCGGGTAGACGCCGTGAAAGCCGCGCACCCGCAGGCCGGTCAACGAGATCGCGTCACTCACGGCTTGATCCGGCCGAACGCCAGGCGGCAGCGACCCGCACGGCGTCCAGGCTCGCCCGGACGTCATGCACCCGGACCCCCCACACCCCCGCTCCCGCGGCGAGCGCCGACAGCGCTGCCGTTGCATCGTCCCGATCTTCAGCCGGCCGATCAACACCGTCCTGCCCTGCCAGCAGCAGGCCGAGGAAGGATTTGCGGGAAGCGCCCAGGAGGAGCGGGAAGCCGAGATCCTGCAGCCGATCGAGGCAGCGCAGCAGCTGCCAGTTGTGCACGGGCTTCTTCGCGAAGCCGAGCCCCGGATCGAGGATCAGCTGCCCGGCGTCGACACCGGCCGCCAGAGCCGCGTCGACCCGCTCGGACAGCTCATGCCCGACTTCCGCCACGACGTCGTCGTAGCACGCCAGCAGGTGCATGTCCCGGCTCTGCCCGCGCCCGTGCATCAACACCCACGGCACGGCAGCGGCCCGGACGACAGCCGGCATGTCCGGGTCTGCCTGCCCACCGCTCACGTCGTTGACGAGCACCGCCCCGGCGGCCAGCGCCCGCTCGGCGACGACGGCTCGGGTGGTGTCGATGCTCACCGGTACGCCGGCAGCGCACAGCTCAGTGACAACGGGGAGGACGCGGCGCAGTTCCTCCGCTGCCTCGACCCGGTGGGCCCCCGGCCGAGTGGACTCGCCGCCGACGTCCACCAGATCGGCACCCTCGGCGTGCATGTCCGCCCCGTGCCGCACCGCCGCCTCCAGGTCGGCGTACCGGCCCCCGTCGGAGAACGAGTCGGGGGTGACGTTCAGGACGCCCATGACCAGGGTGCGCTCGAGTGCGGGTAGGCCGCGGAGAACGTCAGCCATCGCTCAGCGGCCGAGGATCAGGCTCATCGCCTCGGCGCGGGTCGTCGCATTCTTCCGCAGACTGCCGCGCACGGCGGAGGTGACCGTACGCGAGCCGGGCTTGCGGACGCCTCGCATGGAGATGCACAGGTGCTCCGCGTCGATCACCACGATCGCCCCACGGGGTTCGAGCCGGCGCACCAGGGCATCGGCGATCTGGCTGGTCAGTCGCTCCTGCACCTGTGGCCGACGCGCATACAGGTCGACGAGCCGGGCCAGTTTGGACAGGCCGGTGATCTTTCCGGCGGTGTTGGGGATGTAGCCGACGTGCGCCGCCCCGTGGAACGGGACCAAATGGTGCTCACAGGTCGAGAACAGCGCGATGTCCTTCACGATGACCAGCTCCTCGTGGTCCTCGTCGAAGACGGTCTGCAGAACGTTCTCCGGGTCGACGTACAGGCCGGCGAACATCTCGTTGTACGCGCGGGCCACCCGTGAGGGGGTGTCCCGGAGGCCCGGCCGGTCCGGGTCCTCACCGACGGCGAACAGCAGTTCGCGTACCGCCGCCTCGGCCCGCGGGATGTCCACCCCGCCGCCCACGGTTATGGGGACTTCTGCAACGACGGCGCCGGCTGTTGCTCGGGGACGGGCTGCCGATGCCCGTTGCTGGCCGCGCCGGTGTCCTCCGCTCGTTGGGACGGCGTCCGGACCGGAGGCTTTTCCGACGGAGTGCGCTTGCCGAATCCGTTGAACGGGGCCAGCGGCGGCCGCTTGTCCACGCGGCCGGCGATCCGCCGCATGTCCTCTTTGTTGAGGGTCTCCTTCTCCATCAGCTCCAGGACCATCTCGTCGAGGACGTCGCGGTACTCGACCAGGATCTCCCAGGCCTCGTCGTGCGCGGCCTCGATCAACGCGCGAATCTCCCCGTCGATGTCGGCGGCGACGGCGTCGGAGTAGGTCAGCTGATGGCCCATGTCGCGGCCGAGGAACGGCTGCGCGTCGGACGAGCCGTACTTGACCGCGCCGAGCTTGGCGCTCATGCCGTACTCGGTCACCATCGAGCGGGCCAGCGCGGTCGCCTTTTCGATGTCGTCGCCGGCGCCGGTGGTCGGCTCGTGGAAGACCAACTCCTCCGCCGCTCGGCCGCCGAGTGCATACGCGAGGGTGTCGATCATCTCCGACCGGGTCTGGGTGTAGCGGTCCTCGGTCGGCAGCACCAGCGTGTGCCCGAGCGAGCGTCCCCTCGGCAGGATCGTCACCTTGTGCACCGGCGCGAGCTTGGGCAGCGCGTAACCAACGAGGGCGTGGCCACCCTCGTGATAGGCGGTGACCTTCTTCTCGTCCTCGCTCATCGCCCGGGTCTTGCGCTCCGGTCCGGCGATGACCCGGTCGATCGCCTCTTCCAGCGCGGCATCGTCGATCATCGTGCGGTTGAACCGAGCGGTGAGCAGGGCCGCCTCGTTGATCACGTTGGCGAGGTCGGCGCCGGTGAAGCCCGGCGTACGACGGGCCACGGTGTCCAGATCCAGGCCGGGCGCGAACGGCTTTCCCTTGGCGTGCACCCGCAGGATCGCCTTGCGGCCTTCGAGGTCGGGCCGGTCCACGGCGATCTGCCGGTCGAAGCGCCCGGGACGCAGCAGCGCCGGGTCGAGGATGTCCGGCCGGTTCGTGGCGGCGATCAGGATGACGCCGCTCTTGACGTCGAAGCCGTCCATCTCCACCAGCATCTGGTTCAGCGTCTGCTCGCGCTCGTCATGGCCGCCGCCCATGCCGGCGCCACGGTGGCGACCGACTGCATCGATCTCGTCGACGAAGATGATCGCCGGTGCATTGGCCTTCGCCTGCTCAAAGAGATCCCTGACCCTCGAGGCGCCGACTCCTACGAACATCTCGACGAAGTCCGAGCCGGAGATCGAGTAGAACGGGACACCGGCCTCACCGGCCACGGCGCGGGCGAGCAGCGTCTTGCCGGTCCCCGGCGGGCCGAACAGGAGCACGCCCTTGGGGATCTTCGCCCCGATCGCCTGAAACTTGGCCGGGCTCTGCAGGAAGTCTTTGATCTCGTACAGTTCCTCGATCGCCTCGTCGACGCCGGCGACGTCGGCGAAGGTCGTCTTGGGGGTGTCCTTGGTGACGAGCTTGGCCTTGCTCTTCCCGAAGTTCATGACGCCGCGGCCACCGCCCTGCATCGAACTCATCAGCCAGAACAGCAGGAGCAGCAAGATGATGAACGGGACGACGCTGATCAGGATGGACACCAGGATGTTGTCCTGGCTGACCTCGGTGTCGAAGGCCCCGGCGGAGCCGCCCTCGGTCTCCCGGATCAGTCCGAATATCTCGCTGGCGGCCTCCGCCGGGTAAGCGGCGGTGACCTTCGTGTTGCCGTCGACAGCGTTCTGCAGGGTGACGTCGAGGGTCTGTTCCTTGTCGTTGATGACGATCGACTCGACGTTGCCGTCCTCGATCTGCTGGAGGACAACGGAGGTCTTGACCTCCTCGAATCCGCCGTTGCCCTGGAACAGGGAGGGCAGCAGCAGCGCCAGCAGTACGGCGGTCACCACCCAGAACCACGGGGAGCGGAAGATGCGCTTTCGATCCATCGACGGTGCGGGAGCCTGCTGCCCCCGGTCCTCCTACCTGGCTGGTGCGCGCGGGTGGCACGCGCGAGGGACCTGCGGACTACCCCGAAGTGAGGTCTCCCGGCACCAGAACGGTACACCGGGAGGCCGCGCGATAGCTGTCTTACACAACGGCCACGCGGACTCACACGTTCCGGTCAGCCGCTGTAGACCGCCGGCTTGAGCAGGCCGATGTAGGGCAGGTCGCGATAGCGCTCGGCGTAGTCCAGGCCGTACCCCACAACGAACTCGGGCGGGATGTCGAAGCCGACGTACTTCACCGGCACCTGCACCTTGATCGCGTCGGGCTTGCGGAGCAGCGCGCAGACCTCGAGGGACAATGGCCGGCGGCTGCGCAGGTTCTTCAGCAGCCAAGACAGCGTCAGACCGGAGTCGATGATGTCCTCGACGACGAGGACGTGTTTGTCGGAGATGTCGCGGTCCAGGTCCTTGAGGATTCGCACGATCCCCGACGATGAGGTCGAGGAGCCGTACGACGAGACCGCCATGAAGTCCAACTCGGTCGGCCGGGACAGCGCCCGGGCGAGGTCCGACATGAACATGACCGCGCCCTTGAGCACCCCGACCAGCAGGATTTCGCGATCGGCGTAGTCGGCTGAGACCTGGGCTGCCAGTTCGATGGTCTTGGCGGCGATCTGGCGCTCGTCGATCAGTACTTTTTCGATCTCGCCGTCGTACACAGGTGCAGCCTGCCAGATGACCTACGGACCTCCCATCCGCCCGGGAGGGTGACCGCCCGCTGCCCGTGCCAGTCGACGAGCAGGGCGTCGACCGCGGCCAGGTGTGCGGCGGTCAGCCCGCCGACGCCGCTCAGCCAACTGCGGAGCAGCCGGCGCCGCAGGGCCGGAGCGAGCCCCTCGAACACGCCCACCGCAGGTGCCGTCTCGGCCAGCCGGTCGGCCGCCAGCTCGGCGGCGATCGCGTCGAGGGCGTCGCAGTCCGCCCGAAGCAGGTCGGCCGTGCGGGCGAGGGCTTCGGCCACTCCACCGGCAAGCACGTCCTCCATCAGCGGCAGGACCTCGTGACGGACCCGGACCCGGGTGTACGCCGGATCACTGTTGTGCGGGTCGTCCCAGACCGGCAGGCCCTCAGCCGCGCAGGCCGCCCGCGTGGTCGCCCGGCGGACGGACAGGAGCGGACGCAACCAGGGATACCGGGCCGGTGACATCCCGGCCAGCGAACGGGGGCCGGAACCCCGGCCCAGCCCGAGCAGCACGGTTTCGGCTTGGTCGTCCAAGGTGTGTCCGAGCGCGACCCAGCCGCCCCGGCCGGACTGCGCTGACTCCAGCGCGGCGTACCGGGCCCGCCGTGCGGCTGCCTCCGGTCCCCCTGGCCCGTCGACGGCGACGGTGGCGACGCTGACCGGGTCCAGTCCCAGACCCCGGAGCTGCGCGGTCAGGGTGCTGGCGCGCTCAGCCGAGCCGGGCTGCAGACCGTGGTCGATGGTGATCGCCCCCGCGGCGATGCCCGCTCGGGGCGCCTCGAAGGCCACGGCGGCGGCGAGCGCCATGCTGTCCGCGCCACCGCTGCATGCCACGGTCACCGGTTTGCCGGGCTCGGCCGGGGCGAGCGCGGCGCGGACCGCCACCCGGACCTCGGCGACGGCCGGATCGAGCGCCCTCACGGGTCAGGCGTTGATGGCGTGCGGGCGGCCGTGCACCCGGCGTACCCAGTCCTCGGGCGCGGCCAGCTCGTCCTTGCGCGGCAGGGTGTCCGGCGCGGCCCAGACCGCGTTGAACCCGTCCATCCCGACCTCGGCCACGACACCGGAGACGAAGCGGCGGCCGTCGGCGTACTGCTTCATCTTCTGGTCCAGACCGAGCAGGCGGCGCAGCAGCCGGTCCAGCGGGCTGGTGCCTTTGCGGCGCTTGCTGAATCGGCGCCGGATCGTCGCCACCGACGGGACGACCGCGGGCCCGACCTCGTCCATGACGTATTCCGCATGCCCCTCGACAAGGCTCATCATCGCCGTGAGCCGGTCGAGCACGGCCCGTTGCTCGGGGTTCTGCACGAGGGCCAGGATTCCCTCGCCGGCGGCATCACCGGCCTCCGCCCCGCTGCCGCGCACGGAGGAGACGACACCCTTGAGCAGGGTCTGCAGCCGGTCCCGGAGGACATCGGGGTCCAGGTCCGTGGCCTCGACGAATTCGCCGATCTGCGCGCGCATGTACTCGGCCAGCCACGGTACGGCGGTGAACTGCAGGCGGTGCGTGACCTCGTGCAGGCACACCCACAGCCGGAAATCCGACGGGTTGACGTCCATCCGCCGCTCGGCCTCGACGATGTTCGGCGCCACCAGCAGCAACTGGCCACCGCTCGGGCCGAACACGTCGTACTGGCCGAGAACCCGGGCGGCCACAAACGCGAGAACCGCACCGGCCTGTACGCCGGTCGCCCGCGAACCGAGCGCCAACGCAAGCGGGCCAGGTGCCTTGTCCTGCCGCTCCTGCAGCCGCTCCACGAGGGGTGACAACACGGCGGACATCCCGGCGCAGTTGACGTCGATCCAGTCCAGTCGGTCAACGACTCGTACCGGCTTCGGCGGGGCATCGGAGTGCATCCGGGTCAGCGCACGGACGGGCTCCTCTGCCCGTTCGGCGGCCACGCGCAACTCGGCAACCGCCGCGGCAGCCTCGTCAAGGGAAGTCTCCGGACCGGGCCGGACCAGCCGCCGGCCGGTCACGGCGGCCAGCTCCCAGTCCACCATCGAACTCATGGGGCCACCGTACGCCGGAGACCCGGGCGTGGCCGCCGGGCGAGCGCCGCTGATGACGCGGCGCCGGGTATCACGACGGACGTTCTCCGCCTAGTGACAGCCGCAGGCGGCGAGGGCGCTCGCCAGCTCGTCCAAGGCCGCCTCCGCCGGAAACCGCCCCCCCAGCGGCACCTGATCGGCCACGAACGCGAACACCAGCAGCCGGCCGTCGGCTGTCTCGACGATGCCGGCCAGGGCGCTGACGCCGTTCAGCGTGCCGGTCTTGGCGCGGACCACGCCGCCGGCCGGGCTTGCCCCGAACCGCTCGAACAGCGTGCCGTCGTACGCCGCGACCGGAAGTCCGGCCAGCAGCGCCCGGCCCGGTGATTGCGGATCGCCGGCGGCGGTCCGCAGGATCTCGCTGATCAGTCCGGGGCTCAGCCGGTTGGCGGTCGACAGCCCGCTGCCATCGACCAGGACCGCGCCGGACAGCTCGAAACCGGCCCGCTCGAGCGTGGAACGGACGGCGGCGGCGGCCCCGTCGAAGGTGGCCGGCCGACCGACGGCCAACGCGACCTGGCGGGCCAACGCCTCGGCCAGCACGTTGTCGCTCAGGCTCAGCATCTGCTCGACGAGCCGTTCGACCGCCGCCGAGGAGACCTCACCGAGCAGCCGTTCCCCGGGCCGCGCCGTACCCGCGCTGACGGCCGCATCCGGTACGCCGAGGGCCGCGGCCAGCGCCCTCCCCGCGTCGAGATCCGGCACGCCGCTGCGCGGCCCGTCGTCCAGCGGCCCGAACCGGCCGGCGTCGACCATCGTGGCGGTGATCGGGGCGGCGTACCGGCTCGGCGCGTCCGCCTCACCCCAACCCGGTCCGGTCGCCGGGCCGGCGAACAGGGACGAGTCGACGATGACGGCGGTGACCGGCACGCCGACCGCCGCGGTCACCTGTGCGGCCAGGTCGGCCAGGGTGGCCGCGCCTGGGTACACGTTCCCGCCAGGCGCGCTGCTGAGCGTCGGATCGCCACCACCCACGAGGACGACTTCACCGGGGTTCGGCCCGCTGACTACCGTCGTGGTGAGGCGCCGGCCAGGCTCGACAGCGATCTCGACTGCCATCGCGGTGGCGAGCTTGGCCATTGAGGCCGGTACGACGGCGCGACCGGCGGACTGCTCGAACAGCACGCCACCGGTGGCCACATCCACTACCTGGCCATTGACCCGGCCGCCCAGCCGGGGATCGGACAGCTCTGGGGCAAGTACGCCGGCCAGCACCTGCGGATCCGGCACCGGCTCGCCGCCGATGTCAGCCGGCAGGATCGGGGCGGGCTCCAGCAGTTCGGGCAGCTGGGGGGTGAGCGCCGCCGAGGTCGTCGACGCCTGGTCGCCCCTGTCTGCATCGCCATCGACGAGCCCCACGACCGCGAACGTCAGCCCGGCCGCGATGGCGGCAACCAGGCTGCCCACGGCGAACCGACGACGCCGGTGCACCATGGCGGTCACCGGCCGCCGATCGACGCCAGGGCTCACCGGCCGCCGGCCGCCGGCATAGGCGAAGCGTCGCCCGCGAGCACATCACTGGAGCGCAGCTGAGGAAGCCGAGCGGGGTACTGGTGCACCCCGGCAATGTACGCAGTCCCTCGATGACAGCCTCGCGGCGACCAGCAGCCGCGGACGTAGGCTTGGCCGCTCAGGCGGCGCGGCTGGCAGGCAGGAGCACCGGTGGAGTTCGACGTCCTCATCGAGATCCCCAAGGGGCAGCGGAACAAGTACGAGCTGGACCACCGCACCGGCCGGATGCGGCTGGACCGGATGCTGTTCACCTCGACCCGCTATCCGGCCGACTACGGCTTCATCGAGGGCACCCTGGGCCAAGACGGCGATCCCCTGGACGCCCTCGTGCTGCTGGACGAACCGACCTTTCCCGGCTGCCTGATCTCCTGCCGCGCGATCGGAATGTTTCGGATGAGCGACGAGAAGGGCAAGGACGACAAGGTGCTGTGCGTCCCTGCCACCGATCCACGAATGGAACACCTGCGCGACATCCATCACCTGGCCGAATTCGACCGGCTGGAAATTCAGCACTTCTTCGCGGTATACAAAGACCTCGAACCGGGTAAGTCGGTCGAAGGTGCGTCCTGGGTCGGCCGGACGGAGGCCGAGAACGAGGTAGTCGCATCCATTCGACGGTTACAGATCGAACAGGTTCATGGACGCACGGTCACCCATACTGGTGATGTGCCTACTCTGCCGGGTACGCTGACCCCGTAGTGCAATCTAATTACGCCGATCGGGGGCGTGCAAAGGCGATGTCGGAGCCGCAGATGCGGGGCAATGGACGGGACAGGTCGGCGCCTCCGCCGACGCCTCCGCCCGGCGCAATCGGTCATGACTGGTTTCACCGGCTCTCGCGCGATCCGACCTGCATCTTCGGGTTCGACGGGGTGGTGCGCTGGGTGTCCGGGAGCTGGCAGGACGAACTCGGTCTGCCGGCAAGCGCATTGCTCGGGCGGCATTTCGCGGATCTGGTCCATCCGGAGGACGTCGACGTGTCCTCGGCGGCATTGCAGCTTGCCCTGCGCGGGGAGGACCGGACGAATCACCTCGAGAATCGGTGTCGAGCCGCGGACGGTGAATACCGCTGGTTGCACTGGAGCTGGGCTGCCGACCCGGAGGTGCAGCTGCTCTACGCCGTGGCGAGGGACGTGACCGACCGCAAGCTGGCCGACATGCGCCTGGCCAACTCCGAGGCGCGCTACCGGTTGATGGCCGAGCACTCCTCCGATGCCATCACCGTGTCCAGCCGCGAGGGGATCTTCGACTACGTATCACCGGCGGGAAAGAGCGTATTCGGCTGGCGGCCGGAGGAGATGGTCGGGCGGGAGGTCTACCAGTTCATCCACCCCGACGACGTCGAGGGTTTGCGCACCAGCTTCAAGCACATCCTGTTCGATCCCAATGTCAGCACTATCTCCGCCCGCTTCCGCCGCGCCGACGGGTCCTACCGCTGGCTGGAGAGCACCGCCCGGCAGATCAGGGACCGGCACACCGGAGAGCTGCTCGCCGTCATCGGGAATACCCGTGACGTCACCGAACGTCGCACCGCGCAGGACGCGCTGGAGGTTCAGGCGCAGACCGATCCGTTGACCGGTACGGCGAACCGCACGTTGCTGACGGACCGCATGCGCGGAGCATTGCTCCGGTTGGAGCGCACACCAGGAACGGTCGCCGTACTGCTGCTGGACCTCGACCGGTTCAAGGATGTCAACGACTCCCTCGGTCACCGGGCCGGCGACGAGGTGCTGGTCGCCGCAGCCGAACGGCTGGTGGCGGCCTGCCGCCCGACAGACAGCGTCGCCCGGTACGGCGGGGACGAGTTCGTCGTACTGGCCGAGGGTCTGTCCAGCGCCGAGGACGTGCACGAGCTTGCCGACCGCCTCGTCGCCGTACTCCGAGAGCCGTTCCAGGTCAGCGGGTCGATGCCCGGAGACGAGCAGCGCCTGCTGCTGACGGTGAGCGTGGGGGTCGCGGTGACCACCCGGTCCGAGCACCTCATCGACGACCTGATGCAGGAGGCCGACCTCGCGCTGTACCGGGCCAAGGACCGCGGGCGGGACCGGCACGAACTGTTCGACAGCGACTTGCAGGCGCGCGCCCAGCGCCGCCTCGACACCCGACGCAACCTGCGGCGGGCGCTGGTCGAGCAGGACATGTACCTGCTCTACCAGCCGATCGTGCGGATCGGAGACGGGCGCGTGCTCGGAGCGGAGGGACTGCTTCGGATCCGCGACGGGGGGGGCGGCGAACTCGTCCCGGCCGAATTCTTGACCGTGGCCGAGGACACCGGCCTGATCCACCAGCTCGATGCGTGGGTGCTGCAGCAGATCCTGCTCGACCAGAAGAGCTTCCGCGCCGCGGATCCGTCGGTGTTTGTGGGAATCAACCTCAGCTACCGCAACGTCGCCGACGGCCGTTTCGCGGAGGCGATCACCACCGGGCTGATCAACGCCGGCCTGCCTGGAACGTCGTTGCGCGTCGAACTCACCGAACGTGCGCTGCTCGATACGGCCGGCCCGTCGGTGGCAGGCGTGCAACGACTGCGCAACGCCGGTGTCCGGGTCGGCCTGGACGATTTCGGCACCGGACACTCCAGCCTGTCCACGCTGCAGCGGCTGCCACTGGACTTCCTCAAGGTCGATCGCAGCATCGTCCAGAACGCCGTGCCGGGAAGCCGGCAGGCGGCGATCATGCGGGCCATCATCGGACTCGCCCACGCGTTGGACCTGGAGGTCGTCGCGGAGGGGATCGAGTCCGCCGAACAGCTCACCGCGGTGCAGCAGACCGGGTGCGACACCGGACAGGGATGGCTGTTCAGCCACCCGCTCAAGGCTGCGGACTACCGCGGCTTACTGCTCAGCCAACGCGGCCGTCCGCTGGCCCGGGCCACCGGATATCACAAGCGCTTGGAGCCGCCTGTCGGAATCGAACCGACGACCTATTCATTACGAGTGAATCGCTCTACCGACTGAGCTAAGGCGGCGCTGTTCGCGGCTGCGCGAGTCTAGCCGAGCCACCCGAGCCGCAGATCGGTCCGCTCCGGTTGGTGTGCTCACGATCGGCGGCGCGCTCTAGGGCAGGCCGCCTCCGACGGGTCCGTCGGCCGCGGTGCTGGCGGCGTACTCGGCACGGGAACCGCAGACGCTGGCCTTGCTGCACGCGCAGCGCCGGCCGCCGTCGTCGAGCCTGACAGTCACGGTGTCCGACGGAACATTCCGCCCCACGACCCGCCCGGAACCCTCCGGGGTGTCGACGTGGTCGCCGATCGCGGGCGCGGTCTCCAGAAAGTCGGTGTAGAGGGGATGTTCGTACTTCAGGCAGCACATCAAGCGCCCGCACGCACCCGAGATGCGCATCGGGTTGAGCGGCAGGTCCTGGTCCCTGGCCATCCTGATGGATACCGGCTCGAAGTCCTTGAGGAACGTTGCACAGCACAAATCCCGCCCACAGGAGCCGATGCCACCCTGCACCTTCGCCTCGTCCCTGGCCGACAGCTGCCGCAGTTCGACCCGGGTCTTCAGGGTGGCGCCGAGGTCACGAACCAGCGCGCGGAAGTCCACCCGGTGCGCAGCGCTGAAGTAGACCGTCGAGCGGCCCGGCGCACCGGCGGAGTCGAGGACGGCATCGACGGCGACGACCTTCATCGGCAGTCCGTGCTCGCGGACGAGCCGCTTGGCGGCCACCCGGGTGCGGGCCTTGTGCCGCCTCAGTACGTCGTCGCGGGCGATGTCCTGCTCGGTGGCAACCCCCGCAAGCGACGGGAAGCCGGCCACGTCCACGTCGACCCACTGGGTGGACCAGACGCATTCGGCCACCTCGGTGCCGTCGTCGGTCGGGACCAGTACCCGGTCGCCCACCCGCGGTGCGTAGTCGCCAGGATCGAGGTAGTACAGCCGCCCGTGCCGGGTGAAACTCACCGCGCACAGCATGCCCATTGGTACAGGATAGGACCGAGGTGCCTGAACGTGCTCACGGTAACCGAAGCGCGACCGTCATCGCCTCGATCGCCACCCGGGGCTTGACGTTGAGTTCCAGGGCGGTCCGGACCGCCAGCACCGCTTCCAGCCGGCGCAGGATTGCCTCGGCCGTGAGCCCACGCGCCAGCCGTCGGACGTCGGTCTCCCGGTCGCTGTGCCACAACCGGGACTGCGACCCGGTCTGGACGGTCAGCGCGTCACGGTAGAAGCCAGCGAGGTCGACCAGGGCCCGATCCAGCGCGTCACGTTGCGTGCGGGTGGCCCGAGACTTCTGCCGCCGTTCCAGTTCCTTGAGCTGCGCCGCCGAGCCACGGGTCGCCGCGGCCGTTCCCTTGCCGGTACCGCCGGCTCCCAGGGCAGTCCGCAGCGCCTGCGCCTCCGGCTCGTCGCGTTCCCGGGAACGGCTCGCGGCCTCCTCCTCGGCACCTCCGACCAGTTCGTCAGCTGCGGCGAAGCAGTCTGCCAGCGACCGCACAGACAGCGGGATGTCGAGCACCGCGCTGCGGCGGATCCGCGCCTGCTCGTCGCGGGCCAGCCACCGGGCGCGGCCGACGTGCCCCTGCGCGGCGCCGGCCGCCCACGCCGCCTGCGCGGGATCGACGCCGTCCCGGCGAACGAGGACGTCGGCAACGGCGACGTCGTCGGGGACCCGGAGCGGGACCACCCGGCAGCGCGACCGGAGCGTGACCGACACATCGTCGGGATGCGTCGACGGGGCGCAGAGCAGGAACACCGTCCGCTCCGGCGGCTCCTCCACCGCCTTGAGCAGCGCATTTGCCGCGCCTTCGGTGAGCCGGTCGGCGTCCTCGACGATGACGACCTGCCAGCGCCCGGCCGAGGGCCGCCGAGCTGCCGTCCGGACAAGTTCGCGCATGTCGCGCACCGGGATGGACAGGCCGTCCGGTACGACGATGTGCACGTCGGCATGCGTGCCCGCGCGCACGGTGTGGCACTGCCTGCACTGGCCGCAGCCGCCGTCCGGGCACTGCAGCGCCGCAGCGAACGCGCGGGCGGCTACTGATCGTCCCGAACCCGGCGGACCGGTGAACAACCAGGAGTGCGTCATCGCTGCGGCGTCACTCGCGGGCCGCTCGTCGACGACCACACTGCGGCCGGCCGCTGCCGTGTCCACGCTGCGGCCGGCGGCGGCCGCGGCGGCACGCAGCGTGGCCACCGTCTCCGGCTGGCCGACCACCTCGCCCCACACGTGGCCCTGCGCCGGACCGCCCCCGTCGGAGCGGGCGCTGCGCTCGCTCACTTTTCCGCCGCGTCATGATCGATTCGGGGAAGTGGTCGCTGCAACGGCCGTCCAGACGACCATTCCCCCGAGTTGATCTTCGTCAGCCGGTCGACTGTCGGGGCCAGGCGGTCACGGACCGCACAGGCGAGCTCGTCGGGGTCGCGCGAGGCGTCGAGGACGAGGTAGCGCGCCGGGTCGGCCGCGGCAAGCTGGCAGAACCCGGCTCGCACGCGCCCGTGGAAGGCGACGGACTCCTGCTCGATCCGGTCGGGGCTGCGCTGTCCGGCTGCCCGTGCCAGCCCAACCGCGGGATCGATGTCCAGGACGACGGTGAGGTGCGGGCGTAGGCCGCCGGTGGCCCAGTCCGAGACCCGTCGGACCTCCGTCATCGCCAGCGCCCGCCCGGCGCCCTGATAGGCAAGGGAGCTGTCGACGTACCGGTCGCTGATGACAACCCCTCCGGCGGACAGCACGGGACGGAGCACGGTCTCCACGTGATGCGCCCGGTCCGCGGCGTACAGGAGCGCCTCGGCGCGCGGGGTCAACGACGATCCCGGGTCGAGAAGGATCGCCCGGATCCGCTCACCGGCTGGCGTCCCGCCCGGTTCGCGGGTCAGGCAGGCGGCAATGCCGTTGTCCTGCAACCAGCTGTCGAGCCGGGCCACCTGGGTGGATTTCCCGGCTCCCTCGCCACCCTCGAAGGCGACGAACAGCCCGCTCACGGATCGTCCGGGAGCCGCCGGGCGACGCCGACCAGGGAATCGAGCCGGCCGAAGTTGGCCACGCTGAGCGGGTTGCGCAGGATCCGCGTGACGACGAGGCCGGCCCGGGCAAAGACGAGTTGGTGGCTGCGGGGGGTGAAGTGCCAGATGTGCTCGGTCGGTTTCAGCGTCCACCACCGGGTGCGCAGCAGCCGAGCGGGCAGTGAGGAAATGTATGGCGTGGAGAATACGAGCACGCCGTCGTCCTCGAGCAGAGTGCGGGCGGCCCGCAGGAATGCCACCGGGTCCGGCACGTGCTCCAAGGTGTCCCACGCAGCGATGACGTCGAACCGCCGGTCGAGCCGCGCTCCGCCGAGTTGACCCTGGTGGACCGGCAGGTTCAGGACGTCACGCGCGTGCATGGACGCCGAACGGGACAGCTCGACCCCAGTGACGTCGTACCCACGCTCTCGGGCGACGGCGAGGAACCGACCGTATCCACACCCGACCTCCAGGAGACGAGCCCCTACCTCGGCGCGGCCCAACGATGAACGGAGGAGTCCCAACCGGCCGCTGGTCCAGATCCGCTGCAACACCGTGCCGGGAGACCGTTCGGCGGCGTACACCCTCCCCTCGAAATAGCCGACGTCGTCGTAGACCTCCTGGAGGGCGTGCGCCCGCAGCCGGGGACTGACGAACGACAGCCGGCAGCGGGGGCAGCGGACGACGGCGAAGGGCGGGACGTCGTAGACAGGTTCGCCCGGTCCCTGGCAGATGCAGCAGCTGACCGGCTCGACGTCAGCGGCGGTCCAGTCCCGGGTGTGGGCGCCGCTGGATTCCATGGGAGCTGAATCTACCCAGCGGCGGTGGCAGAACCGGCGGTACCGCGTGGTCCGGCTGCGCCGCCGCTGTGTCCGGCGGACGCGGTCCAGGGCTCGGCCGCGTGGCGGGACACCCGCTCGGACCGGGTCGTGAGCATCGCCGCCACCTGATCGTTGACGGCCGTCGCGATCGCGTCGGCGTGCAGATCTCCGGGGAGGACGAGGTAACGGTCGGGGTCGGCCTCGGCGAGTTCCAGAAACATGTGCCGGACGGCCGCGTCCTCATCGGGACCTACGGCGGCGTCCAGTACGACGGTCAGGTCAGGGGCGAGGCTGTTCGTCACCCACTGCGAGGTACGCCGGATCCGGCTGGGGTCCAGGCCCCGGCCGGCCCCCTGGTAGGCGACCGAGGAGTCGACGTACCGCTGGCACACCACGATCTGGCGCTGCTGAAGCGCCGGGCGCACCACCCTGGCCACGTGCTCGGCGCGGTCCGCGAGGTAGAGCAGGCACTCGGTGGCCGGGGCCAGCGGCGTGGCCCGACGGTCGGTCAGAATGGCCGCGATCTGCCGGCCGGCCGCGGTGTCGCCCGGCTCGCGGGTGCTGATCACCGGGTAGCCCTGGCGCCGCAGCCGTTCGGCCAGCAGTGTCGCCTGAGCGGTGATCTGGTCCGAGCGAGACCCCTCGAAGGCGATGAACAGCCCGGTGTCGACTTGCTCGTCCCCCAGCAGGTCCGGTCGGGAAACCGTATGCCACAACACGTCGACGAGTCGCTTGCCGCGCCCGCCGACCTGGTGGTAGGCGTACAGCCCGACCGCCGTGGCCATCACGCCGGCCCCCAGCAGCACCGTGCTCGGACCGGAGAAGGCCAGTTCGCTGTCTCGCAGGCGCAGGCTGCGCTGGCCCAGCCAGCCTGCCAGCAGCGGCCCGACTGCCACGGACAGCAGCAGCGCCACCCGGACCGAGGACATGATGAAGGCGAAGACGCGGCCCCGGAGCCGGTCCTCCACCTCGTAGCCGATCATCGTGTAGCCGTTGATCCAGGCGATGCCCCCGAAGACTCCGACCAGCAACGCCAGGACGATGACGAGCACGAAGTCACCCATCAGCGACATGGTCAGCACCGAGGCGCCGGACAGGCCGATGGTAAGACCGAACAGCCGTCGCCGGCTGATTCCGGGGAGGATGCGAGGGCCGACGACCATGCCCAGTGCCAGGCCGGTGAACACGGTCCCGAACAGGATGCTGTAACCGGCGTTTCCGGCGTCCAGCGTGGCGACGTAGAGCTGGGCGACGCCGACGACTACCCCCCCGGCCAGGAACGCGCCGAGAATCCCAACGTACAGGCCGCGCAGGACCGGGTTGCCCCGGATGAAGGAGATCCCTTCCCGGATCGAGGAGAACACGTTCTTGGTGTCGCCGCTGCCCGCCAGGAAGACGGGAATGTCGCGGCGTACGACGTAGACGGTCAACGCCGCGGTGAAGAACGTGAGGGCGTTGAAGACCAGGGCGATCAGGATGGGCACCCGCGCGTTGGTGAACAGCGGATCCTGGAAGAACCGGTTCAACGTCGACAACAACGCGAAGATCACCGCGGCGACCGGAACCGCGCCGTACACCGAGATCAGCGACATCTGGTTGGCGACCACCAACTTCTCCCGCGGCACGATGTTCACCCAGATGGCCTGTTTGGCCGGCATCGTGAACAGGCCGACGGCCTCGATCAGGAACTGCGCCGCGTAGAGCCAGGCCAGGTCGTAGGCGATGGCGATCGACAGAAAGAGCAGCCCGGCGAGGATGTCCCCGATGATGATCGTCCGCCGCCGGTCCAGCTTGTCCGCGAGCGCGCCGGCGATCGGACCCAGGAGCACGTCGGGCAGCAGCCGGGTCAGGATGACCCCGGAGATGGCCAACCCCTGCGCGGCGACCGAGCGGTCGGCCGTCAACTGTTGGGCGAGCGCGGTGTTCGCGAGCAGGCCGAGCCAGTCCCCGAGACTCGAGACGGTGATGGCGGCCCACATCCGGCGGAGCACCGGGATGCGCAACAGCGCGAAGACTGCGTTCTCATGGCGCCTGCCCACCGATCGCGTCGCGTCGATGACTGGGCTCCCAACTCGTTCCCCCACGACTGGCGAGTTCACTCTACTGCCAGCGCCTGGATCGCCAGCGCTCCTCTGCGGGGGGTGCGTCGCCTACGGTCGGATGCATGTGGGACCCGACGCAGTACGGCCGGTACGCCGAAGAGCGGGCTCGACCGTTCCACGACCTGCTGGCCCGCGTAGGTGCGCAGGCGCCCTCGTACGTAGTGGATGTCGGCTGCGGGTCGGGGGAGTTGACGGCACTGCTGGCGCAGCGGTGGCCTGGGGCGATGGTGGAGGGTGTGGACAGCTCCGCGGAGATGCTGGCGCAGGCACCGTCGGCTTCGCCGAGTCTGACCTTCACCCGGGCCGACGTGCGGCACTGGCGACCGGAGCATCCTGCCGACGTGGTGCTCAGCTCAGCGGCGATGCAGTGGGTGGACGAGCACGAGCAGGTGCTGCATGACCTGGTGAGCTGCCTGGCCCCGAGGGGCTGGCTCGCCCTGCAGGTTCCCGGCAACTTCGAGGCGCCCTCGCACGTCCTGCTGCGCGAGGCGGTAACGCGATGGCTGCCGTCGTCTCCGATCCGGCCCGACCCCGTACTCGACCCGGCCGGCTATATGGGGCTGCTGGCCGGCGCCGGCTGCCGGGTCGACTCGTGGGAGACGACGTACCTGCAGGTGCTGACCGGACCGGATCCGGTGCTGGAGTGGGTCAAGGGCACGGCGCTGCGGCCGGTGCTGGCGGCGCTGCCCGCCGAGCAGCATGCCGCCTTTCTGACCGAGTACGGCGCCGCGTTGCGTGCGGCGTACCCGCCGGGTCGCCTCGGCACGCTCTTCCCGTTTCGGAGGGTGTTCGCGGTGGCTCAGGCATGACAACCACCCCGGTCTCATGACCATCGTTGGGGTTCACCACGTCCAGTTGGCCTGTCCGGCCGGTTCCGAGCCGCTGCTGCGGGCGTTCTACGTCGGCGTAATGGGAATGACCGAGGTGGCCAAGCCCCCGGTTCTGGCCGCCCGAGGTGGAGCGTGGTTCCGGTCCGACGCTGTCGAGTTGCATCTCGGCGTCGAGGCGGAATTCCGGCCGGCCCGAAAGGCGCATCCCGGTTTGCTCACCGATGACCTGACCGGCCTTGTCAGCCGCCTGTGCGCGGCCGGCGTCGAGGCGCGCTGGGACGAGGACTTCCCCGGATACCGCCGCTGCTACGTCGACGACCCCGTCGGCAACCGGATCGAGCTGCTCCAGCCGGTCTGACCCAGCCCGCCTACGTAGTCGAAACGACTACCGGGCTGCAACGGCAGGCGCACTGCCCCACGCCCCGGCTACTGGGGGGTGGACTTGCGCGCAGCCTTCTTCGGGGCCGCTTTCTTGGGGGCGCTCTTCCTTGCCGTCTTGGCCGGCCGCTTCGCTGTGCTGCGCTTCGGGGCCGGGCCGCGTGCCCGCCGGTCGGCGAGCAACTCGGCGGCCCGCTCGATCGTGATCGCCTCGACGGTGTCACCCTTGCGCAGGCTCGCGTTGATCTCGCCGTCGGTGACATAGGGCCCGAACCGGCCCTCGCGGACCACGATCGGCTTGCCGGACGCCGCGTCGTCACCGAGTTCCCGCAGTGGCGCTGCGGCCGTCATGCGCCCGCGCGCCTTTGGTTGGGCCAGCAGCGCCAGGGCCTGCTCCAAATCCACGCCGAACAGCTGCTCCTCGCTTTCCAATGACCGCGATTCCGACCCGCGCTTGACGTATGGCCCATACCGCCCGTTCAACGCTTGGACCTCCTGCCCCTCCGGGTCGACCCCGAGAACTCGCGGCAGGGTAAGCAACCTCAACGCCTCGTCAAGCGTGATCGTGTCCAGTGACATGGACGCGAACAGGCTGGATGTGCGCGGCTCGCCCTTCTCCGCGTCCGGCACCACGGTGGTCACATACGGTCCGTAGCGGCCGGCCTTCGCAAGAATCTGGCGCCCCGACCCTGGCTCGACCCCGAGCTCCCGGTCGCCGGAGGGTGCACTGAGCAGTTCCTGCACCCGCTCCGGGGTGAGCTCGTCCGGGGCCAGGTCCGCTGGGATAGAGGCCCGCTCGCCGTCGTCGCCGCCACGCTGCAGGTAGGGGCCATAGCGGCCGACCCGCACCACGACGTCGTCGTACAGCGAGATCGAGTTGATTCCACGGGCGTCGATGTCGCCGAGTTGCTGGTTGACCACGTTCTTCAGGCCGCCCGCGGATGCCATGCCACCCTTGTGCCCGTCCGCCCCGCCGAAGTAGAAGCGGGTCAGCCAGCCGACGCGGCTGCCCTCGCCGTTGGCGATGGCATCCAGGTCACCTTCCACCGAGGCGGTGAAGCCGTAGTCGACGAGCCGCGCGAAGTGCTGTTCCAGCAGCGCGACCACGGCAAAGGCGACGAACGACGGCACCAGCGCGGCGCCCTTCTTCCAGACGTATCCCCGGTCCTGGATGGTCTGCATGATCGAGGCGTACGTCGACGGTCGGCCGACGCCCAACTCCTCCAACGCCTTGACCAGGCTGGGCTCGGTGTAGCGGGCCGGCGGCGACGTGGTGTGGCCGCCCGGCTCGAGCGACTCGGCGACGAGCTGCTGTCCACGCTGCAACCGGGGCAGCCGGCGCTCGGCGTCATCGGCCTCGATGCCGTCGGCGGCAGCGTCATCGTCCCGGCTCTCCACGTAGGCCCGCAGAAAACCGGGGAACGTGATGGTCGTGCCGGAGGCGGCGAACTCCGCGACCTCGCCGGTGGCTGAGTCCCCGCGCAGCCGGATCGACACGCTCTGACCGACCGCGTCGGCCATCTGGCTGGCTATGGTCCGCTTCCAGATCAGCTCATACAGGCGGAACTCCTCGCTGGACAGCTCCCGGGCGACCTCCCCCGGCGTCCTGAACGAATCTCCGGCCGGGCGGATGGCTTCGTGCGCCTCCTGAGCGTTCTTCACCTTGCGGACGTAGCGGCGGGCCTCGGCCGGGACGTAGGCGTCGCCGTACAGCTCCCGTGCCTGCGTGCGAGCGGCGGTGAGCGCGGTCTCGGACAGGTTCGTCGAGTCGGTCCGCATGTAGGTGATGTAGCCGTTCTCGTACAGCCGCTGGGCCACCCGCATCACCTGCTGGCTGGACAGCCGCAGCTTGCGACCACCCTCCTGCTGCAGCGTCGAGGTCATGAACGGTGGGTAGGGCCGCCGCCGGTACGGTTTCTCCTCCGTGCGGGACACCACGAAATCCGCGCCATGCAGCCGGGCCGCCAAGCCACGGGCACCGGCCTCGTCCAAGTGAACCACCGTGCTGCTCGCCCGGCCGGTGTCCGGGTCGAAGTCGCGACCGGTCGCCACCCGACTGTCGTCGAGTGCGATCAGGGACGCGGTGAGCCTGGTCGGCTCGGACGGGTCCGCGCCCGGTACTGGCGTAGTGGCCGAACCGGTCGCGAAGACGCCTTCGATACCCCAGTAGTCCGCGGCCCGAAAGCGCATTCGGGCGCGCTCGCGCTCCACCACAATCCGGGTCGCCACGGACTGCACCCGGCCCGCCGACAGCTTCGGCATGACCTTCTTCCACAGCACCGGTGATACCTCGTAGCCGTAGAGCCGGTCCAGGATGCGCCGGGTCTCCTGCGCGTCGACCAGCGAGGAGTCAAGCTCCCGCGGGTTGGCCACGGCGGCGGCGATGGCCGCCGCTGTGATCTCGTGGAAGACCATCCGGTGGACCGGAATCTTCGGCTTGAGGGTCTCGATGAGGTGCCAGGCGATGGCCTCGCCCTCGCGGTCCTCGTCCGTGGCGAGGTAGAGCTCGCTGGCGTCCTTGAGCAGCGACTTGAGCTTGGTGACCTGTTGCCGTCGCTCCGGGCTGACGACGTACAGCGGCTCGAAGCCGTTGTCGACGTCCACGCCCAGCCGGGCCCAGGCGGTGCCCTTGTACGCGGCCGGAACGTCCGCGGCGTTGCGCGGCAGGTCCCGGATGTGGCCGATGCTGGACTCCACGACATAGCCGGGGCCGAGGTACCTGGCGATCGTCTTCGCCTTGGCCGGCGACTCGACAATGACCAGCCGCCGACCGTCCGCGGGCGCGCTGGATCGGCCCGACGTCGCTCGAGGACCGGCGGTTTGCTTCTTTCGCGTGGCGGAATCAACTGCTGACTTGGGTGGCACGAATCTCCTGAAGGGTCACAGCGGCATCGCAGTGTGCGCGACAGCCCCAGCACTCTGTCAAACGCCGAGGGCCGCCGAAGTGTTACCAGGAGCCTCCAGAAAGCCACGACCAGGTCCCACCCGCGACGCGGATCAGTCATCGCAGCCGACCACCGAGCGGTACCGACCCTGCACGATCAACGCCATGTTATGAAGCGCCTGGGAGTCGGGATCGAAGTAGTGGTAGTGGTCGCTGTCCTCGATCTCGGGCATGTCGGCATCGATGCACGTTCCGCCGTACCACCACTCCCAACTGGGATCGACGCCGTGGACCCAGGTGTCGGCGATCCAGTCATCCCCGGCCTCGCCGACAAAGACCCGCTCGTCAGGCAGGTCGAAGTCACCGGCGGTGCCTCGTGTGCCCGGGCTGCCCACGAGAACCACCGCATCGGCCCCGAGCTCACCCGGCTCCTCGCCGGCCTCGGCAGTAGTGACGGTGCCGTAACTGTGCGCGATGATCGTCGTTCGCGGCGAGTTGCCCGGCCGAGCGGTCAGGCCCCCGACGGTGGCGGCCAGCAGGGGCGCGCCTGCCACCGCGTTCCATTGACTCGCCGCTTCCACGTAGTTGGGGGTGTCGTAGCCGATCCAGGCCAGGACCGCAACGTCCTCGGACTCATCGAGTGGCTCCGTCGCCGCCCACACCTCTGCCGCCCGCGCCACCTGCGCCGACATGTCGCCGGTCACATCGACGCCGGTCCCGGGAACGATCACGGCGACGCTGTCGGCGGTGTCCAGGTCGCCGACCGAGATGGCCGCCAGACCCGCCTGCAGGTCGAACAGGTACAGCTGCGCTGGGCGGCCCTGGGCCTCAGCCTGCGCCAGCGCCTCGTGTACGGCGAGTGCGAAGTACAGGTCCTCGTTCATCGGGGTGAACAACGGATCCGGCTGCTGACCGGCCGCCTGCGCGGACAGCTCCCGCAACGCCTCGTCGAGCAGCACCCGGTTGGCCAGATCGCGGGCCCAGGCCGGGACACCGTCGAGATCACCGATGAGTTCGGGCTGCTCTCTGGCCAGCCGAAGTTGGCTGTCAAGGGAGAGGGCGGCCCACCAGGCGGCCACCACCACGGGATCGGCGCCGGCGGGAACAGTGGGAAGCCGGCCGGCCGACTCGACTGTCACGGACAGCGCGGCCATCAGATCGACGAAGGTTGAACCCGCGGCGAAGCCAGGGATCTCCAGCCCGGTGAAGACGCCCACGTCGGAGGCGACCAGCGCGTCGCCGCGGGCCGCGAGCCGGAACGCCTCGTCGAGCTGCGCCTGCACCGCTCTCGCGGCCGCCTCGCGCTCGGCCGCTGCAGCGACCTGCTCGGCGTCCATCCGAGCGGTCGGTCCAGGCGGTTGGCCCACCACACCGTCGGTCCCCACGGTGATGCCGGCATCGGCCGCTGCCCGCAGCGCCGTGGCCGCGGCCTCCTGCGCCTGCGCATACCAGGTAACCGCCTCCGTCAGCCCGGCCGCCAATGCCTCCAGCGCCGGGTTGAGCCGGCCAGCGACGGCGAGCCAGGTATGCAGCGTCGACAGCGCCGCCTCGCTGGCCGGACCGTCCCACGCCTCGGGGGTGGCCAGCGCCGCACCGATCGCGTCGCCGCGCAACACCCAGGCGCGGGTGGACTCGGCGACGTGGGCGAGGTCCGCGCTGCCGCGACGAAGGGCCGGGATGTCCCAAGCGGCCAGTTCCTGGGGTCTCATGAGCCCGGCTCCGTCCGGATAGCCACCCTGGAATCACCCTGACCTGTGCATTCGAGAGCGGACTGGACGGAGGCCGGAGGAGTCACCTGCAGGAGACTCATCGCGGCACCGGCAGGGTGCCGCGCGCGGCGACCATGCCGCTGTGCAGCGCCGCCTCCATGTCGCGATAGGTCTGCGCTCCACCGGCCACCCGCTGCGCGATCTGCCGGCACTGCGCTGACACCGAACCGGCCAGCTGCTCGATCGGAACGGCGGTCAAGTGGGTGCTCACGGCCGACCCGGGAACGGCGCGGGACATCATGCTGATCGCCGCCCGTCCCTCACTGCCCGCCAGGCTGACGGCCGCCGCGACCGCGGACAGCGACTCGGCCGCAGCGTCGAGCACAGCGATCTGGAAGGTCAACGTCGACATGGCGGCTCCGCACGATCGGCCTCAGGTACCGGGTGTACCCGTCCGACAGCGAGGCTACGAAGTCGCGACGACAGGACGCGGCGGTCATCCACAGAACAGAGCGCCGTCCACAGAGTGCGGAGCGGTCTTGCGCCACGCGTCGTTTGTGTGCGCCTGGTCGGGTTCGAGCGTGGCGCCGCCTAGGTCGGCCAACCGCCGTCGTCGCCGTCCTCCGGTGGGCGGCCGACCAGCTCCCGGAGTCGAGCCAGCCGACGAGCACCCACGATCCGGTACGCCGGACCGCCGGCCCGGGCGGCGAAGAAGGCTCCAGGCACGCCGGCCGCGGCCAGGGCGGCCCCGGCGGCCTCCCACAGGTGCTCGTCAGTGGCGCCCAGCCGGAGCTGGTAGCCGGCGTGGTCGGCGTACCCGGCGGCCACCGCCCAAAGCCGAAGCCGCGCCGGACTCAGCCGGAAGCCGTCGGGTACGCGGATCCGGGCTCCTGCTGTCCAACGCCTGGCCACGTCGAGCAGCCGTGGGTGGAAGGCGCTGCGCACGCTGCGGCGGCCGTCGACCGGCGTACCGAGCTCGCCTCCGAGTCCGCGGTTGCCCAACGCGACTCGCAACGCCTCCGCTCGCCAGCCGCAGTCGACGACCACGCTGATCCGAACCGCCTCGGCTCGGCGGACCAGCGCCCCGCCGCCGAGCAGCAGCCCTTCCACGTCGGCGATCGCCGGCGCGTCGTCCTCGACGCTGAACAGCGCCAGCTGACCGGACACGACCGCAGGGTAGTTGCTGAACCGTGCCTGGTGGCCGCCGCCCGCGCACGGACCCTGCGGTCTCTGCACGTTCAGGCGACGGAGTTGGTGCTGACCTCGCCTGCTTCCTCACCGACCACGACCGACCGGCGCTTGGAGACCACTACCGCGGCGCCGATGACCGCCACCGCCACGAGCGCGATGCCGATCCGCAGCCCGTCGTTGGCGTCATCACCGAGCGAAAGCGCCACGACGGCCGGCGCGATCAACAGCGCGACGAGGTTCATGACCTTCAGCAACGGGTTGATGGCGGGGCCCGCAGTGTCCTTGAACGGGTCACCCACCGTGTCGCCGATGACCGTGGCCGCGTGCGCCGGGCTGCCCTTGCCGCCGTACGCGCCGTCCTCGACCATCTTCTTCGCGTTGTCCCAGGCGCCGCCGGAGTTGGCCAGGAACACGGCCATCAGGGTTCCGGTAGCGATCGCACCGACGAGGTACGCCGCCAGCGGCCCGAAGCCGAGGCCGAAGCCGACGGCGACCGGCGCGAGCACGGCCAACAGTCCGGGCGTGGCCAGTTCGCGCAGGCTGTCCTTGGTGCAGATGTCCACGACCCGGCTGTAGTCCGGACGCTCGCTGTAATCCATGATGCCCGGGTGCAGCCGGAACTGCTCACGCACCTCGAAGACGACCCTGCCGGCCGCACGGGAGACCGCGCTGATGGCAAGCCCGCTGAAGAAGAACACCACGGCAGCGCCGATCACGGCACCGACGATGTTCTGGGCGTTGATCAGCTGCAGGGATCGCAAGATGGTTCCGTCCACGTCCTCGCCTTCTCCGAGCGCCTCCGTCACGGCGTCTGTCAGCGAGGTGAAGTAGGACCCGAACAGGGCAGTCGCGGCGAGCACCGCGGTGGCGATGGCGATGCCCTTGGTGATCGCCTTGGTGGTGTTACCGACCGCGTCGAGGTCGGTGAGAATGCGTGAGCCGGCGGCATCGATGTCACCCGACATCTCCGCGATGCCCTGGGCGTTGTCGCTGACCGGGCCGAAGGTGTCCATGGACACGATCACACCGGCCGTGGTCAGCAGCCCGGTGCCGGCCAGTGCGACGGCGTACAGGGCGACCGATCCGCCGACGAGGAACGCACCGTACACGGCCCCGCCGATCAGCAGCGCCGAGTAGACGGCCGACTCTAGGCCGACCGAGATACCGGAGAGGATGACGGTCGCGGCTCCGGTGAGCGAGGACTTGCCGATGTCCTGAACCGGTTTGCGGCTGGTCTCGGTGAAGTAGCCGGTGAGCAGTTGGATCATGGCGGCCAGGACGATGCCGATGAAGACGGACGCGAATGCGATCAGCGCCGGGTTGCCGTCGGAGTCGGTTGCCACGTCGTCGAAGTCCGCGAAGCTGCTGGGCAGCAGGGTGAAAGCGGCCACCGCGACCAGGACGAGGGAGGACGCGGCGGAGATGAAGAAGGTGCGGTTGATCGCGACCAACCCGTTCTTGTCGGACTCCCTGAGGTTGGACACGAGGATGCCGACGACGGAGGCCAGTACGCCGATCGCGGCGACGACCAGGGGGAACACCATGCCGTCGGCGCCGTAGAAGACCTGGCCGAGAATCAGGGCGGCGACCAGCGTGACGGCGTAGGACTCGAACAGGTCGGCGGCCATGCCGGCGCAGTCACCGACGTTGTCGCCCACGTTGTCGGCGATGGTCGCGGCGTTACGCGGGTCGTCCTCGGGGATGGACTGCTCGACCTTGCCCACGAGGTCCGCACCGACGTCGGCCGCCTTGGTGAAGATGCCGCCACCGACACGCATGAACATCGCCAACAGCGCACCGCCGAATCCGAAGCCTTCGAGGACGATCGGGGCGGTGTCATTGAAGATGAGCAACGCGAGCGAGGCCCCGAGCAGTCCGAGGCCGATCGTGATCATCCCGCAGACGCCACCGGTTCGAAACGCAATGCGGAAGGCGACTTTCGCGCCGCCCTCGAAACGGGCAGCGGCGGCGACGCGGACGTTGCCCTGCGTGGCCAGCGTCATCCCGATGAAGCCGACGAGCGCGGAGAACGTCGCGCCGACGAGGAAGAACACCGCCCGTCCGGCGCGCGTCTCGAAACCCCCGTCGGTGACAGGCAGCAGGAAGAGAAGCACGAAGACGATCACCGCGAAGATCGCCAGGGTCTTGAACTGGCGTTGCAGGTAGGCCCGAGCCCCTTCCTGCACCGCCTTGGCGATCTCCTGCATCCCGGTCGTGCCCTGATCGGCGGCCGTGACCTCCTTGACGAGGTAGGCGGCGAAGGCGAGTGCTCCTAGGGCGATCAGCAAAATTATGACGACGAGCGCGTAGTCACCACCGGTAATGCTGGCGGGCATCAGTCCTCCTGTAGACGGGCGCCTGGGGCGACCAGGTGTTGCCGGCGCGCCGCAGCGTCGGACGTGTCCGAACAGCGAACGGCGAGGACAGCACGGAAGAGCGCACGATCGGCGCTCGCTGGGGCGGAAGTCTAGGGGGTAGCGGACACCGCCGTCGCGTCGGGTGTGCGCGTGCCCACAGGATCGGGATCACCGCAGTCCTCCGACGCGGCGCAGCGGAAGTCATGCGAGTGCGGGGCGGGCTGCCCATCCTGCGTGCAGACACCCAATTGCGGCAACGGGAACGACCCGCTGCACAAGGCCGGCGCGGCCGACGTGCTCAAAGTTTGTTCTCACGCTGCGGGTTGACTCGGGACCTCGACTCCCGAACGGTGTGACGTCGCCGCAACGGCCTGACCGGCAAGAAGGATCGAATACCACAGCGTCCCGTACAAGTCCATCACGCACTTCGCCGTGGAGACGGCCGGAAACTTCGACCTCGACGCGGAACTAAAGATCTGGCTGTCAGGCAGCTCGGGCCCGATCCAGAAGCAGTTCAGCAAGGGCGTCGACATCTACGAGGTGCAAGCCTCATGACGCACTTCATCACCGGCTGAGCCGCTGAGCCACAGACTCGACCGGTCCGGCGCGGGCGGATGCCTCGGCCGTCGCCAGACCAACGACACCGAGCTCGACAGACACCGCGACGCTCACCTCGGCGATCACTCCGCTCAGCGAACAGGAGGTCAGCTGCGCGCCCATCGACGTGGCGATGTCCGCGGCCGCCGCGCACGCTGACTCAGTGCCCTCCCAGGCCTTGCCGGCCGCGGCCAGGGCGCTGAGATCCGCTGCAGCGATTGCTTTGTGCCGCGTCACCATCGCAGATCCCACGAGCACGGCGGCCGTGGCTGCCAGCACGAGGACCGAGCACAATCCGAGCAGCCACACCCCAGCACTGCCGCGATCTCCCCGCCGCCTGATCATGGCGACCCGCCGGTGGGAACGGTCACCGGGCCGGTGGGCTCGGGCAGCGCGACGGCCTCCCCACGAACCGTGACCGCGGGCAGCAGTCCGCCCCCGATCGGGACCTCGGCAGTCACAGTCACGACGATCCGCTCCGTGCCGCTGTCCAGGCTGACCTGTGCCCCGTCGGGTGCCGCCTCGACCGCCAGCTCCATAGCGATCTGCGACGACTCCCCGCGAGCCGCCGCTCGGGCGGCCTCGCGGGCGGCGTCCACACACCGCATCTGCGCCGTCACCGCCGACACGGCCCCGACGCCGACGGTAAGCAGCACCACCAGGACGGGGAGGACGACTGCCGCCTCGGCGGTCACGCTGCCGCGCTCGCGCCGCCCGCGCTTCAGCGGCAGCGTGCGGTCCGCCCGCCAGAGCAGCGGCGACCTCACCATCGTCAGGACAGCGTCGCCAGCGCCGAGTTGACCAGGTCCGTGAGTCCGGTCAGCACCGAGTCGCCGGTCACCACCTGGTACAGCACCGCAGCGAACGCGCATGCCGCCACCGTGCCTACGGCGTACTCCGCGGTCGTCATCCCGTCGTCACCCTGGACGCGACGCAGCCGGGACTGCACCGAGTGCCAACGTCCTGTCATCCACCCATGCACAACTGTCTCCATTCCGCCATTGAGCACCGGCCGCTCAGCCGGTCTCGACCACCGTGCCGCGCGGATGCGACGGACTTGGAGCGCGGCGGAGATCTGTGGACAGCCAAGCTGGCTGTGGAAAACCGGGTCAGCCAAGTACGTCGCTGGCAATGCCGAGGATCGTCGGGACCACGCCGAGGCAGACAAAAGCCGGCAGGAAACACAGCCCGAGCGGAGCCATCACGAACACGCCGACCCGCCGCGCCGCCACCTCCACCTTCTCCTGCCGCTGCCCGCGGCACTGCTCGGCCACGCCAGCCAGGGCGATCGCCAGGGCGCTGCCGCTGGCCCCCGCGCGGGACATTGCCCGGGCTACCGGAGCCAGCACCGGGTCGCCAGCCAGCTCCGACCAGGCCCCGCGGGCGTCGGCGCCCAGGTCGTGCAGTGCGCAGACCAACGCCAGGTCGTCGCGCAACGGACCCGAAAGGACACCGGCAACCTGACTCAGCGCCAAGTTCACGGGCAGCCCTGCCCGCAGACATACGCAGAGCAGGTCCAACGCCGCCGGAAGGTCCTCGGCGCGTCGCTCTCGCCGGCGACGCTCCCCCGCCGAGTCGGCCCGGGCCAGCAACCGGAGTCCACCCGCCGTGGCGGTCAACCCCGCGAACAACCCGACCGGTCCGCCCCATGCGAGTGCGACGGAGAGCCCGGCTGCGGTACAGACAAGCCATCGGCCGGCTCGCTGAGCCACCGGCCAGTCACCGGTCGCCACGGCCGTGGACCCATCCCGAACCGCCGCCAGCCGGCGCCGCTCAGGACCTGTGGGCAGCGGCCACGAGGCGACCGCCGTGGCGGCAAGCAGCAGGCCGAGCAGTCTCACTCTTCTGCGCTGCGGACGAGCCGTGCCGTCCACAGCACACCGGCGACGTCCAGACCCACGCCGGCAACAAGGGCGAGTTGACCAGGCCCGGTCCTGATGAGGACATGTAGCGGGTCGGCGCCGAGGGCAGCGCCCATCGCAAGGCCCAACCCGGGGAGCAGGGCAAGTAGCCCAGCCGTCGACCGTGGACCACTCAGTAGACCCGCCAGCAACCGACGAACCTGTCGGCGAGCCCGAAGGTCGGCGTCGACCGCATCCAGTACGCCGGCCAGCGAGCACCCGCTGGACACGCTGAGCTGCCAGGCGGCGGCGAGCCGCCGAAGCTCACCTGCGCCGACGTCCGCCGCCCGCAGGACCGACGCGGTGTCACCACCCAACGCCGCGATCCGGGCCGCTTCGGCGAGCGGTCCCCGCAGCACTCCGGCGGTGTGCTCGGCCACGGTGGCCAGCGCGATCGGAGGCGGCCGGCCGGCCCGAAGTTCGGCCGCAAGGGCCGCCACGCAGTCGACACTCGCCTCCTCGGCGACTCGCCGCCTGCGCCGGGCCCGCGCCGTCCACGCCAGGTGGATCCCCAATCCCGCGACGGTCGACAGCGCCACGGCCGCCAACACCGGTATGGCGCCGAGAAGGGCGACCAGGCTTCCCGCCGTACCGGCCGCGACACATCGTCGCCGCCCCGCCCGGATGACCAGCTCGCGCAGGCGACGCAGAATGCGCCGCTCGTCCTGAGCGGGACCGAGGACAAGGCGAGTGCGGGCCTGGCTTCCCGTCGGCAGACACAAAACAGCCGCCGCGCAGAGCGCGGCGACGACAGCAGTCACCAGGCGCCCGCCAGCCGCTCAGCGAGCATCGCCCGCAGCCTCGGTCCCGCCTCGCACTCGGTGCGGTCCGATCTCCAGGCCGGCAGAACAGCCACGCCGTCGACCTCGCGCCGCAGCAGGCCGATCTCGTGCACCCGTCGTACGCCGGCCCGGTCCCGGCGCAGGTGGACCACGGCGTCAACCGCCGCCACGAGCTGCCCCTGAATCGCGGAGCGGGACAGGCCGGCGAGCGCGCCAAGCGCCTCCAGCCGGGTCGGTACCTCGGCGGCGCTGTTCGCATGCACGGTCCCGGCGCCGCCCTCGTGCCCGGTGTTCATCGCCGCCAACAGGTCGGCCACCTCTGCGCCCCGCGTCTCGCCCACGATGAGCCGGTCCGGCCGCATCCGCAAGGCCTGCCGGACCAGGTCCTGGAGGCTCACCTGCCCGGTCCCTTCGACATTCGGCGGGCGAGCCACCAGCCGCACCACGTGCGGGTGCCGCGGACGCAGCTCGGAGGCGTCCTCGACCAGGACGATGCGCTCGGTCGGGTCGACGAGGCTGAGCAGCGTGGACAGCAGCGTCGTCTTCCCGGATCCGGTCCCACCGCTGACGAGGAACGCGAGCCGGCCGCGGACGATGTCGGTCAGCAGGAGCCGCGACTGCTCGGTCACGGTGCCAGCGGACACGAGGTCGTCCAAGCTGAACGCACGCGGCCGCAGCACCCGCAGCGACAGTCGGGTGGCCCCGACCGACACCGGCGGCAGGATGGCGTGCAGCCGGGTGCCGTCCGGCAGCGAGGCGTCGACCCAGGGCGCCGCATCGTCCAGCCGGCGCCCCGCCGCGGCCGCGAGGCGGGTTGCCAGCCGTCGTACGGCGGCGTCGTCGGCGAAGCGCACCGCTACCCGTTCCAGGCCGCCGCCACGGTCGATCCACACCTCGTCCGGCCCGTTGACGAGGACGTCGGTGATATCCGGATCCCGCAACAACGGCTCTACCGCACCGGCGCCGCCCATCTCGTCCTCGGCCTCGCGGACCAGCCGAAGCAGGTGCGCGTCGCCGATCAGGCCGCCGCTTTCCTCCCGGACCAGCCCGGCCACGGCCGATCGAGTAGGCAGCACACCAGAACTGGCCAGCCGCCTCCGCACCCGGTCGACGATCGGCGCGGCCGCGGCCGCGGGATCAGTCATGAGACCGCCTCCGTCCGGGAGCACACAACCGGAGCGGACTGGACGGAGGCGGGCGGGGTCACCGTCATGAGACCGCCTCCGTCCGGGAGCACACAACCGGAGCGGACTGGACGGAGGCGGGCGGGGTCACGATCATGCGGCACGACGGCTTGCCGGCCGACGGAGATCACGCAGGACGGCTCGCGACAGCGCTGCCACCGGGCCCCGTCCCCGGCCGGCAGGTGCCTCTCCCCGCTGCAACGCCGCCATCAGGCCGGCCTCGGTCCGGAGTACGCCGGCCAGCGGGAGTCCGAGATTGCCCGCGACCGCATCCGGTGCGAGGGCCGCGCCGCGGACGGTCCGCACGACCACGCTGGTCGACTCGGTCGCCAACGAGAGGGCGTCGACGACCCGGCCCGCAGCGGCGCATGCCCTGACCTCGGCCGGTACGACGACGAGCACGAGGTCGGCGGCAGCAGCCAGCGCCGACGAAGCGGTGCCCAGCTGCCGGGGCAGGTCGGCCACCACCACGTGGCCGGCTCGGCGACCGGTTCGGGCCACCGCCAGCATTGCCTCCATCCCCGGATCGCAGTAACGGCCTCGTTGGTGCGACAGGATCGATACGCCGTAGGCCGCCGGCAGCGCCTGGTGCAGTGCAACGGCCGAGAGCCGGCCGGACACCTCGGTCAGCTCGGGCCAGCGCAGGCCGGACTCATTCTCGGCGCCGAAGATGAGGTCGATCCCGCCGCCGAGCGGGTCGGCGTCAAGGGCGAGCGCCGGATGCCCGAGACGGACCGCGGTGACTGCCAGCGCGGCAGCCAGGACGCTCGCACCCGCACCGCCACGGCCCGCTACCACGCCGATCAGGAGTCCGGGCGCTGCGACGGTCTCTGCCGCGTCGGCCAGAGCCTCGACCACCACGCTCTCGGCCTCCGGCAGCGTCAGGACCTGGGCGACGCCGACGTCCACGGCCAGCGACCAGCCGTCCTGGTGCGGCTGGTGCCGGCACAGGAGCAGCGTTCCGTCACGACGCGGCAACCCAGCCTTGGCCACGGCCGCCAACAGGTCGCCGCCCATGAGCACCAGCGGCGCCATCCGCCAGCGCGCCTGGATCTGTCTCACGTCACGCGCAACATCGGCCTGGCACCCCGCGGCCGCGACCAGCCGCAGGATGTCGTCCAGCAACACCTCGTCGGCGGTGAGTACCAAGACCCGGTCCATGACCAGCGAGCCAACCCGCCGCCGCCCCGACGCACCACCGCCCGGCAACACCTGTGGACGGCCAACCGCGGCTGTGGACACGCCGCGGCATGCACCCGGTGCACGCGCGCTCCGACCTATCCTCGAACAGTGACCCGCGCGGCGGCGTTCTTCGACCTGGACAAGACAGTCATCGCCAAATCCAGCGCACTCGCATTTGGCCGGCCCTTCTTCCAGGGCGGGCTCATCAACCGGCGTGCGGTGCTCCGCGGGACGTACGCCCAGCTCGTCTACATGTTCTCCGGCGCAGACGAGGACCAGGTCGAACGGATGCGCGCGCACATCACAGCGATGTGCACCGGCTGGGACGTGGCGCAGGTCCGCGAGATCGTCGAGGAGGCACTGCACGAGATCGTCGACCCGCTGATCTACGACGAGGCGGCGGAACTGATCGAGGCCCATCGCGCTGAAGGCCGCGATGTCGTGATCGTGTCCACGAGCGGCGAGGAGGTGGTCACACCGATCGGTGCGATGCTCGGAGCCGACCACGTGGTGGCGACCCGGATGGTGGTCGCCGAGGGCCGGTACACCGGCGAGATCGAGTACTACAACTACGGCGAGGCCAAAGCGACGGCTGTTCGCGACCTGGCCGCCCAGCGCGGCTACGACCTCCCCGAGTGCCACGGATACAGCGATTCGAGCACGGACCTGCCGATGCTCGAAGCCGTGGGCCACCCCACGGCCGTCAACCCGGACAAGGTCCTGCGCCGCGTCGCCTTAGAGCGTGGCTGGCCGGTGCTCAGCTTCACCAGCCCGGTTTCCCTGCGCAGCCGGGTCGGCGGATTCCCCCGTCCGCCGCGCCCGCTCTTGGCCGGCGCGGCCGTGGGAGTGGGGGCAGCCATGGCCGGACTGGCGTGGTACTCGCGGCACCGGTCCCAGGCCAGTAGCTGATGGCGCTCCTCGGCTGGGTGTGCGTGCTGGCCGTCACCGTCGCGGCCGTGCTGTTCGGTCAGACTGCCCGGCCCCGACAATCCGCAGGCCCGCTGCCGAGCCGCGTCCGGACCGGGATCGCAGTGTCCATCACCGGCCCGCTGCTCGTGGCGGCAGTCGGTCTCGTGGTGGCCACCGTCAGCGGGGCCTGGCTCACCGCCGCGACCGGCACCGTGGCGGCGGTGTCCCTGACCGTGGTAACCGGCCTGGTGCTCGTCCCCGGAATGGGTCAGCTTGACAAGACTGACCCACTACCAACGACCACGAGGCGCTGAGCAGGCGGCGAAATCACCGGCGTACCCCTTCCGTCCGGCGGCGATCCGGCGTAGAACATGCCTTACACCTCAGGGTGTGTTACGACCGTCGGTGTACCCACGCGCGACCAGCCGCGGGAGGCACGTCGGGGCGGGCCCTAGTGCCTGCGCCCGTCGAGAAGGTGCACGCTTGGTAGCCCGGCCGGTCGTGACGCGACGGCGTCTCGCCAATCGAGGCGCCGTTCGCGTGTGTCAGCTCCGCAAGATCGCCTCGCACACCGCCAGACCCTCCCGGGCGCCCAGCCCGACCGCGGCGCAGCAGTGCCGCAGCCAGCCGGCGACGTCGCCCGACCGGTAGCCGGCCAGCGCGGCGTCGTATTCCCGGCCGAGTTCGAGATGGCCGACCTCCGGGACGCTGACGGACTTCGGATCCAGGCCACGCGCAACAAGGGTCAGCCGGTACGCCGCCCGCCCCACGACTCCGTCCGCGCTGCCGAACGGCGCCAGCGTCAGCAGCTCACCGTGTACGACCGCAGCCAGCACCACCGCCGGCACATCGGTCGAGCCGGTCAGCAGGCCGGCCAGTGCCGCCAGCCGAGCGCCGACTGCCGGGTCGCCGATCGGCTGACCAAGCCGGTCGGCGGGGGTCTGGCCGGTCGCAGCAAGCACGTGCAGCCGGGCGAGCACCTGCAACGGCGCGCGGCTCCAGGTGCCCACAAGGGAGCCGAGCGCGGCCGACACCCGCAGCGCCCCGATCAGCACCACGTCGTCGATCCCGCCGGCTCGGACCGCTTCCAGCTGGTAGGCCGCCCCCGCGAGGGCAGCCGACGCCCGCGCGCCGCGAAGCGCCGACTCAGCGCTCACCGGCGCGCTCTGCCGCCGCAGCACCCGGTGCGAGAGCAGGCGGTCGATGTCCGCCCGCGCAGCGGCAGCTGCCGCGGAGACGCCGGGCAGCACGAGCAGCGGCTGCAGCGGGTCACGGGCCACCTCAGGGACGCTAGCCGCCGGACACCGGCTGCAGCCCGCACACCCAAGGTCAGCCTTCGCCCTCGTGCGGCCGCCGCTCGTCGCACCACCGTTCCCACTTGACGTGCCTGGCCGAGCAGACGGTGCCCCACTCGGCGCCAGCCAATACGGTGGAACGCAGCAACCGAGACCGGAGGTAGTTCCATGAGTGACGGCCCGGCCCTGTCCAACCTCAGCACGGAGACCCGGCACTTCGACCCACCGGCCGGACTGGCCGAGAACGCCAACGTCACCGCCGCGGCCTACGACGAGGCCGACAACGACCGGTTGGCGTTCTGGGAGACCCAGGCCCGTCGCCTTGACTGGTCGAAGGAGTGGGACGAGCCGCTGCAGTGGGATCCGCCGTTCGCCAAGTGGTTCGTCGGCGGCGAGCTCAACGCGAGCGTCAACTGCGTCGACCGGCACGTCGAGGCCGGCAACGGCGACAAGGTGGCGATCCACTGGGAGGGCGAGCAGGGCGACACCCGCACCGTCACCTATGCCGACCTGCTCAAGGAGGTCTGCAAGGCCGCCAACGCGCTGACCGAACTCGGCCTCGAGGCCGGCGACCGGGTGATGATCTACCTGCCGATGATTCCCGAGGCGGTGGTAGCCATGCTCGCCTGCGCCCGCCTCGGCGCCCCGCACTCGGTGGTCTTCGGCGGCTTCTCCTCCGACGCCCTGCGCAACCGGATCGACGACACCGGCGCGAAGGTCATGATCACCGCCGACGGCGGCTACCGCCGCGGCAAGCCGTCAGCGCTCAAGCCCGCCGTCGACGAGTCGATCAAGGACACCGATGTCGAGAAGGTGCTGGTCGTACGGCGTACCGGCGAGGACGTGCCCTGGACCGAGGGACGCGACATCTGGTGGCACGACCTCGTCGACGGCCAGTCCGAGACGCATGCGGCGCAGGGCTTCGACAGCGAGAACCCGCTCTTCATCCTCTACACCTCCGGTACGACGGCCAAACCCAAGGGCATCCTGCACACCACCGGCGGCTACCTGACCCAGGTCGCCTACACCCACCACGCCGTGTTCGACCTCAAGCCGGACACCGACGTCTTCTGGTGTACGGCGGACATCGGCTGGGTGACCGGGCACAGCTACATCGTCTACGGGCCCTTGGCCAACGGCGCCACACAGGTGATGTACGAGGGGACACCCGATACGCCGCACAAGGGCCGGTTCTGGGAGATCGTGCAGAAGTACGGCGTGACGATCATGTACACCGCGCCGACGACGATCCGGACGTTCATGAAGTGGGGCGACGACATCCCCGACGGCTTCGACCTGTCCTCGCTCAGACTGCTGGGCTCGGTCGGTGAGCCGATCAACCCCGAGGCCTGGATGTGGTACCGCCAGCACATCGGCCACGACAAGGCCCCGATCGTGGACACCTGGTGGCAGACCGAGACCGGCGCGATCATGGTCAGCCCGCTGCCGGGGGTCACGTCCACCAAACCGGGCTCGGCGCAGGTCCCGCTGCCTGGCATCTCCGTCGACGTCGTGGACGACACCGGCAAACCCGTGGGGCCTGGTGGTGGCGGTTATCTCGTGATCAGCGAGCCGTGGCCGGCGATGCTGCGCGGCATCTGGGGCGACGACGAGCGGTACAAGGACACCTACTGGTCCCGGTTCGCCGACATGTACTTCGCCGGCGACGGCGCGAAGAAGGACGACGCCGGCGACCTGTGGCTGCTCGGCCGCGTGGACGACGTCATGAACATCTCCGGGCACCGGATCTCGACCACGGAGGTGGAATCGGCGCTGGTCAGCCACCCGAAGGTCGCCGAGGCAGCGGTAGTGGGCGCCTCCGACCCGACAACCGGGCAGGCGATCGTCGCGTTCGTGATCCTGCGTGGCTCGGCCAGCGAAGCCGCCGAGGACGACGAGGCGGCCGGCGAGGCGCTGATCCAGGAACTGCGTAACCACGTCGGTAAGGAGATCGGCCCGATCGCCAAGCCCCGGCAGGTCATGCTCGTTCAAGAGCTTCCCAAGACCCGCTCGGGCAAGATCATGCGGCGGCTGCTCAAAGACGTTGCCGAGAAGCGCGAACTCGGCGACGTCACCACGCTGAACGACTCGTCGGTCATGGACGTCATCGGGGACAAGGTGTCGGCAGGTTCCTCCCAGGAGGACTGACCCGCCGGGATCCCCACGATCATGCTTGGTCCGATTTGCCCGGACACTCCCCGACTCGACGTGCCCGAAAGTTCATGATCGCCGGGAGCTGCCGGCCTCGCTGGTCCCCGCCGCCGCATGAGAGCCGAAGATGCCATCGAGGGTGCCCGCGATAGTGACGCCGAGGACCGGCGGTCAGTTGCCCACTTCACCGGCGCGGGACGCTCGGAGACCATAATGCCCGGCCGGAACTGGCGCACGTGCGGACCCGAGTGAGGACTCCCGGGCAGCACGGGGTCCGGGAACGCGGCTTCGAATCGCTGAAGTACGAGCGGCTCTACCGCGAACACGTTCCCGACGGCCTGGCCCTGGCCGCGCACGCCGAGGCCTACCGCATCGAATACAACACCGTCCGCCCACACGAAGCGCTGGCCTGGAACCGACCCGTCGACGTCCATCGCGGCCACGCCGACCCGGCGATACCCAACTTTGACCGACCGAATTCCTGCCAGCTCCTTGACGCGGGACACGCCCTCCAGGCAAGGCAAGTGTTAGTGACTAACATTCAGATCATGAAAGATCGACGGACTCGTACTCGGGAGCGACTGAGCGACGCTGCCCTGGATCTGTTCGGTGTGCACGGCTACGACGCCACGACCGTGGCACAGATCGCCGCTGCGGCCGGCGTCACGGAGATGACCTTCTTCCGCCACTTCAGATCCAAGGCCGACGTGCTGCTCGACGACCCGTACGACCCCCTCGTTGCCGCGGCCGTGGCGAGGGAACCGCTAGGCCTCGATCCGGTCACGCGAGTCGTGCGCGGAATCCGGGCAACGTGGCGAACGATCCCCGCGCGCGATGGCGAGGAGATCAAGCAACGGGTACGCATCGCTGCAGAGACACCTTCGTTGCGCGCCGCGATGTGGCAGAACACCGAGCAGACCCAACGCGTGATCGTTGAGCAGCTGATCGGCGACGGCGTTGACCGACTCATTGCCAAGGTGGCGGTGGCATCGGTGCTGGCCGGCGTCACGGCAGCGCTGCTCGAGTGGGCGAGTTCCGAGGCCGAGGACCTTCGCCCGGTGATGCAGGCCGCGTTCGACGCGCTGACGGCCCCCCATGGTTGAGGCGGCCTTGGCTGTGGCTGGCCTCGCCCGCCGATTCCGGGGTGGAGCCGGCATTCATGGAGTGAACCTGAGGATCGAGCCCGGCGAGATCTGCGCCGTCGTCGGGCTCAACGGTGCCGGCAAGTCGACATTCATGAAGCTGGTGCTCGGCATGCTGCGACCCGATGCCGGGACCGTCATGGTCAAATGCGTCGATATTCGCGACGCCCCGGCGATGACCTGGGCGAAGGTCGGGCACGTCGTGGAGCACCCGTTCGCCTACCCGGAGCTCACCACCCGCGCGAATCTTGGTCTCGGGGCGCGCCTGCACGCGGTCGAGCCGACAAAGATCAAGAGGGTCGTTGAGGACGCTCTCGACGAGCTGGCGCTCGGGCCCTACGCGAACGTACGAGCCGGGGTTCTCTCAAGCGGCAACCGGCAACGCCTCGGCCTTACCTCAGCGTTGCAGCACAACCCGTCGCTGATCGTGCTGGACGAGCCGACTAACACGCTGGACCCCGCCGGAGTGATCCTATTGCGCGAGGCACTGTTGCGCCGCGCCCGCCGGACGGGAGCCGCAGTACTCGTGTCCAGCCACCACTTGGACGAGGTCGCACGCATCGCCGATCGCATCCTCGTCCTCAACGAGGGCAGGATCATCGGTGGCCTCGATCCGGGGGGCGTCGACATCGAGCGATCCTTCTTCGCACTCATCCACGCAGACACAGAGGAATCGGCATGACCCGGTTCCAGCTCCTCGGCGCGGCGATAACGACCGAGGCTCTCAAGATCCGCCGCGCACGAGTGGGGGTCGCGACCCTGATCATGCTCGACATAGGCATCGCAGTTGTCTGCGTTGCCGCCGTACTGGGCGCGCGTAGCGATGACGCCGCGCTCGCTGCGAAGCTGGGTCCGCTAGTCGCCGAGGGCGGCTGGGCCGGCTACCTCTCGGCCAGTGCCCAGGTCACCGCGGTGGCCGGTCTACTCGGCTTCGGAGTGGTCCTGGCCTGGCAGTTCGGCCGCGAGTTCAGCGATGGGACCGTCACCGGCTTGTTCGCCATCCCGGTGCCGCGGCGGATCATGGCCGCGGCCAAACTCCTGGTGTACATGTGCTGGGCATTCGTGGTCAGCAGCGGCTTGGTCGTCTCCTTGCTGATCGGCGGCGCCAGCCTCGGACTCGGTCTGCCCGGCAGTGACATCTGGTCGCTTCTTGCCCGGCAGTACGGTCTAGCGCTGCTGACGGCCGGGCTCGCGGTCCCTGCGGCGTGGGCCGCCACGCTGGGTCGCGGACTCCTGGCCGGGATCGCCTCGATCATCGCCGTGATCATGCTCGCTCAGATCGCCGTTTTCACTGGCCTCGGCGCTTGGTTCCCGTTCGCTGCTCCTGGTCTCTGGGCAGCAACGGCCGGCGGGGGTCCCCACTCATTGGTCTCTGCCGGGCAACTGGCCCTCGTCGCGCCGGTCGCTGCGGCGTTTGCGGGGCTGACCCTGCAGGCATGGCATCGCCTCCAACTCGACCGGTGACTGACGCCCGGACGCTAGGCGCCGGAAACATTCTTGATCACGGCAGTGGCCTGGTGCGTCGTCATCGCTGCGGCCGGGTACCTCTGGGCCAGGCACCTGTTCAACCGCGATCCGTCACGCTAGTCACCATCGTCGGTAGCGGAAGGTCAGGATGCTCACCATCAGCCAGCCAGGTTCGTCGGCGTGACGGTGCGCGCAGTGCGGCACTACCACGCGCGGGGCCTGCTCCCTTGGCCCAACCGGGATGCGGTAGTGGGTCAGTTTGACTTTCAAACTGACCCACGACCGTCTGTCCGGCAAGGACGATGTCACACTGCGGCACGTGGACGGCCCGCAGGGCGTGCGAGGCCGGAATTCCGACAATCGGCGGCTGCGAGGTCCTGGGGTGGGAGCCGTCGGTCCCGCTGATGCAGGGCCTCGAGCCCACGTACCGGTGGATCGAGAAGCAGGTGGCGTCGGCCGGAACATTCCGCTTCTTCGAGGGGACGGCGCTGGACGCATGAGCAACGGCTCGACGCGGCTTCATATCATCACTGAGCGCGACGTCGGGATGTTCTCGCTGATCCAACAGGTCGTCGCTCAGATCCCGTGGGCGCTCGCCGAAGAGTGCATTCCGGTGGTCTACTTCGGGGGCGGCACCTGCTACTGGACGCCGAACGGCTATCGCGGAGCGGATACGGTCTGGGAGTACTACTTCGAGCCCATAAATCCGAGTTATCCGGCGGCGCGGATCCCCGAGTCGGTCACAGCGCTTCTCGCTCATGACCGGCCCACTGCCGACGAGGTCGGGTACCTGGTCGGCGACGGCGCATTCGTGTCCAGTCACTTCGGCGATCATCCCTTGCTGCGGGGTATGGCGTTGCGGATCCCGTATCAGTGGGACGATCCGAGCGACGCGCTGCGACGAGAGGCGAAGGCCGTTCTAGACAGCTTCGTCCGGCCGCGGTCGTACCTCGCGCAGAAGGTAGAGGACTTCTACACCAGGCAGATGGCCGGGCACTACGTCGTCGGACTGCACGCCCGAGGGACTGATGCGACGTCCACGCAGGAGATACGCCCTTTTCGCCAGGGCTCGCTCGTGCTCTCGCGATATTACGCCGAGATCGAGCGGATCCTGGAGGTCGAGCCGGACGCGAAAGTCTTCGCCGCGTCCGACGACCAGTCGTCGGTCAACCGTCTGGCAGCGGCGTTTCCGCAGCGCGTCATCGCGTACGACAGTGTTCGACATCAGGGCGGCGAGGCGGCGGGCCAGGGCCCGACGGGATGGATCATGCCGGCCTACATCGCCGGAGACCGCGACGTGGCTGCGAAGAACGGAGAGGACGCCATAATCGAATATCTTCTGCTGAGTCGGTGCCGCCAGCTCGTGCACAACGGGTCGAGCTTGGCGCGGACCGTTCTGTTGAACGCTCCAGATTTGCCGCACATCAATACCCACCGCAGACCGCCGGCATTGGCGGAGGCCGGAGGCTCGCCGCACCACGGTGACCGGCCTCGGGTACGGGAATTGTGACTGCTCCGGATCCGGAAACGATCGAACGCGTCAAGGCGGCGAAGACCCGACGCAGGTCCGGGCCAAGGGCGTACCAGGATCGGCCTCGGCTTGCCTTCATCGTTCAGTCGTTCAATCGCGTGTCCAATCTGGACCAGCTCGTCGACGGCCTCCGCGGCCTAGGCGACGACCACGAGCTGATCGTCTGTGAGGACGGGTCGCTGGACGGCTCGCACGAGAAGTGGATGGCCCAACTGACGCGGCCGAACGACTTCCTTATCCACTCGAACGACCTGCACGAGATCAGGATCCTCGATCGGGCGATCAGGTTCGCTCGGTCGGACATCGTCTGTCTGGTCCAGGACGACGACGTCATTCCGCGTTCGACCGACTGGCTCGACTTCGCGCTCGAACGGTTCGCCGACCATCCTCGGCTGGCAATTCTCGGCGGTTTCATGGGCTTCGAGAGCTTCGATCCCGATCCCGCAAAGGCCAAGCGCATCTGGGGCGGAGACAAATTCCGCTTCGTGCATCACGTCAACATCGGGCCGTATTTCCTCCGCAGAGAGAACTACGAGGCCCTCGGCGGTTGGGACCACTCGTTCTCGGACGTGGGCGAGCCAGGTATCGGCTTCGACAACGAGTTGTCCCTGCGGGCGTGGATGAACGACTACCAGGTCGGCTACTCCTTCGTCCCGTTCAAGGGCCCGTCGGGGCACTATCCGGCCGACGGGGGAACCGTGCTGTTCTCGAACGACGTCAGATACCGCAACTCCGTCCGCAACTCGGCCGCGATACTCGAGAGATACGGACGGCACGCCGGACGGATCGACACGCTTGTCGCCGAGGCCAACAGCATGCTCGACCCGCGTCCAGCTAAGCCCATGTACGCACCGCACCGGCAGGGTGCGGGCGTAACCGGTCCGGCTGACGTTGTGCCAAGTCGACGCCGCGACAACCCCGTGTCCGACGCGCGACTTTGAGACAGATGCCCGCTATGAGGTCGATTTCGAGACAGCAAGCGGACGGCGACTCCGAGAAACGCGGCTGATATACACGGTTTGTGATCGGCCATCTTCGCCAATCCGAGATGTTCCCGATAGCCGAATGCTTGGGTTCTCGCGGTGATCGCAACACCTGACTGAGTGGGGTTGTTGATCATCCGGTTCGCTAATCACATGATCACGGAGAACGTGCAGGTGTTTTGGGCTGAGCTGCAGCGTGGCGAGTTCATCAGCGACGCGGCAGTGGCGGCGGGGACGTACCGCAAGCAAGGCACTCGATGGGTGATCGCGAATGGTGGTGTGCGTCCGCGCCGTGGGCGCGACCTGAAGGGCCGTTGTCTGTCGTTCGCCGAGCGGGAGGAGATCGGGCTCTTGCGCGCGGCGGGCAGGTCGGTGCGGGCGATCGCCACCCACCTGGATCGAAGCCCGTCCACGATCAGCCGGGAGCTGAGCCGCAACCGCGAGTCTGGCGGCGGCTACCGGGCCAGCTCGGCGCACGCGATGGCCTATCACCGCGCGTCGCGGCCGAAGCCGGCGAAGCTGGCCACGAACCTGGTGCTGCGGGCCAAGGTCGAGAAGGATCTGGAGAAGAAGTATTCACCGGAGCAGATCAGCGGCCGGCTGCTCGCGGAGTTCCCCGACGACCCGGAGATGCGGGTGTCACCCGAGACCATCTACCAATCGCTTTACGTGCAGTCCCGTGGGGCGTTGCGCCGGGATCTGGCCGTGTGTCTGCGCACCGGGCGGGCGGTGCGGCGGCCGAGCCGCAAGCCCGGCCAACGCAAGAACCGCATCCCCAACATGATCAATATCGTCGACCGCCCGGCCGAGGTCGAAGACCGGGCGGTGCCCGGCAACTGGGAGGGTGACTTGATCATCGGCAAGCAGAACCAGACCGCGATCGGCACCCTGGTCGAACGGCAAACCGGCTACACGCTGCTGCTGCATCTGCCCGATGGCTACAAGCCCGAACAGGTCCGTGACGTGCTCGCCGCGAAGATCAAGACCCTGCCCCAGTCGCTGCGCCTGTCGCTGACCTGGGACCAGGGCCCGGAAATGCGCGACTGGAAACACGTCTCCATCGACGCCGGAATCGACATCTACTTCTGCGACCCGCACTCACCCTGGCAGCGGGGCACGAACGAAAACACCAATGGCCTGCTGCGCCAATACTTTCCGAAGGGCACCGACCTCAGCGTGCACAGCGCCGACGACCTCGACTGGGTCGCCCAGGAACTCAACGACCGCCCCCGCAAACGACTAGCGTTCAACAAGCCGATCGAACTCATCGGCGACCTGCTGTTGCGATGACCGCCAGAATCCGCCGATCGCTCTGCGGGCGGGTCGGCTACGGACAGCAGGCTGGCGGCGTCGTCAGGGTTGGCTTCAGGCGCTGCGTACCCGAGCTCGGAAGCCGATGTTGAGGGATAAACTCAGCAGATGGCCAACCCGACGGTCGTCGACCGCAAGGCAACGTCCTTTGAGGTGGAGTCGCACGCTGGCGCCATCCGCCAACTGGCGACGAATCTCGGCCTAAGTGACCCCCGCCTGCGCAGTGACGGTGCCATGGTCGTCCACAGCGAGGAAGCCGGCTACCGGGCGGTGACCCGTCTGTCTGCCGCGGCCTCGGAGTTGGTCGGCGCCTACGTCCACGTCATCACTGACGATGTGCCCGGCGCGGTTGGCGCCCGGGAGCTGTGACCGCTGACGAGGCGCTCGGTGCTCTGGTCGGCACGCTCGAGCAGCTTCGCCAGACCTTCCCGCAAGACAAGGCAACCTGGGACAGCCGCCTCGTAGTCCGCCTCGCCGTCGAACGACTCTGGATCACGGCGGGCAACCTCGCCGAGGTCTACCGCATCGAGCGTGGCGTCACCACGGGCGTCGAACCCTGGTCAGAGCTCGTTGGCTATCGGCACCTGCTGGCTCATGCCCTTCCGGGTGACATCTCCTCGGACCGCGTGTTCGCCGACACCATCGCTGACCTCGAGCGGATCCTCAGCGCCGTACACGCCCAGCTGGCTGGCTGAGCCCGGCTGGCGCCCGGAGTTGCACGACCGGACAGCAGCAACCGCGAACTACGGACGCGGGCAGGCCGACTCGTCCCCGGCGGCTTCGCGGTCGCAACCCGCACCTGAGGAAGCGGCTGACCCGGTTGCCGATCAGCTTGTCGGACCGGTGTCGGTGCCGCAGGAGATGCTTCTCTGGACCACGAGCGACGACGAAGGTGTCGATGGTGACCGACCCCGATGACCGCGAGCGGGCCGCCGAGCCCGAGGACCTTGGCAGGCTGTTTCTGGAGCGAGCGAACGCCGGCGACGCGGAGGGCGTGACCGCTCTTTATGAGCCGGATGCCGTGGTCGTCGCTGCGGGTGGCGATTTGGTCAACGGCGCCGAGGCGATCCAGAGCATGTACGAAACGCTGCTCGCTGACCCGCCGCAGTTCTCCGGCGACGTATGTCCGGCGGTGCGTCGCGGCGATCTCGCGCTCACCTCAACCCGGTTCCGCGGCGGCGCGACAGCAGAGATCGCGCGACGCCAGAGCGACGGCACCTGGCTGTGGGTCGCCGATCAGCCCAACGTCACCGGATAGCGATCGGGCTGCGGGACGAGCTAGTCGTCCAGACGTCGGTAGACGCTGCCTCGGGATCCGAATCGAAGTACGAGGACGACAAGAGCGTCGTCGCGTATGTCGTAGAGGACGCGGTAGCCGCCGATGCGGATGCGCCGCCACCCGGGCGAGCCGGTCAACGTCACCGAACCGGGAGGCCGAGGCTCGGCGCCGAGGGCTGTGACCGCCTCGATGATCCGTCGGCGGACGGTCGGGTCAAGCTTGCGGATATCCTTGCGGGCTGAGGCCTTCCACTCGATCGTGTAGCTCACGCGCTACGGGATGACCGCGCCTCGTCAGCCACGAGATCGGCGAGCACCTGCGCGTGTGGCATGTTCGGGCCGCTCTCGGCGGCCGCCGCTCGGGCCGCCGCCAGATCAGCGGCATCCTCGGCGTCCTCAACGTCGTGGAGCACCGCGATCGGTACCAGCGCGGCAACGGGCCGACCATGACGGGTGAGAACGATGCGTTCGTCGCTGTACGCGACGCGGTTGACCATCTCGCCAAGCTGGTCGCGGGCTTCGGTCACCCCGATTTCAGTCATCTCTACAGACTACACGTTCTGTACAGTATGGAGCCGGACGGACCTGTCGGGCATTTTTCGGCGCCCGGCGCGCAAGCGTGGGTGCCGCCGCCCGGGGCTACATCGCTTCCGACCCCGTTGCGTCCCCCATGCCGCCTCTGAATGCCGACGAACGGACCACCCTCGAGGCGTGGCTTGAGTTCCACCGCGCCACCCTCGCTGTGAAGTGCCAAGGACTGGACGACGCGCCGGCCGCCACTGCCTCGGCCCCCGCCGGTCGCGTTTCACACTGACTGGCCTGGTCCAGCACATGGCTGAGGTGGAGCGCAGCTGGTTCCAGCGGGTGTTCACCGGGGAAGCGCCCCGCGCATCTACAACCCGCATGCCTACCCGGGTGGGCCCGACGGCGGGTTTGACGTCGTCGAGGGCGCCACCCTCCATGATGCACTGGAGACGTGGCGCTCCGAGGTCGCTGTGGCTCGCGAGCGCTGCGCAGCCCGTCCTCTGACCGACACCGGATGGTTCATGGACCAGGACGTCAGCCTGCGCTGGATCTACGTCCACATGATCGAGGAGTACGCCCGGCACAACGGTCATGCTGACCTGCTCCGGGAGCGCATCGACGGCGCCACCGCCGTCTGAACCGCGACGCGACGACCGGAGGCGGCGGAGGCCGGCGGCCGCAGCTCACTCCTACGTGAGCCTGCGTTGGCAGCGGATCGGCTTGTGCGACTACGAAGATCAACGAACTTGGCGCGGTCGCGTCTGACATGACGTCGGGCTGAAGTTCCGGGTTGCGCGAGATGGGGCGCGGGTCACGGTGCCACTCCGAGGGAGTCGAGCCGCCGCAGCTGGTCATCGGACAGGCTTAGGACAGCCGCGGCGACGTTGGAGCG
>Ga0136622_10000025_pt1 | contig 47497 bp, 45 predicted proteins | sample AntDrymUQ4482106_2_FD_104803 | JGI IMG/M metagenome (GOLD analysis project Ga0136622, IMG submission 104803) | Polar desert sand microbial communities from Dry Valleys, Antarctica - metaG UQ448 (21.06) | ecosystem: Environmental > Terrestrial > Soil > Desert | place: Antarctica: Dry Valley...
CTCCACGGCTACCTCGACCACGTGCCCCCCACCGAATACGAGGAGACCCACTACGCTCAACACGCCCCAGCGGCCTGATAGGAAACCAAACGAACGAGTCTCCACCAGACCCAGGGCGATTCAGAGGCCATCTTGTGATGAGCCCGCAACACCACAACCCGCTGCCAACCAGACAACCTGGAAACATCGATGGCGGACAGCAAGACACCCAGGATCGGGCCTGGCTCCATCCGATCCAACCCTGCGGGTATCACAACACCTCCTCTGATCGAACGTCTGTTCGATCACAATATACGACACCCCACCGACATAATCCATACCCCCATCCGATAAACCTCGACCGACACCGTTCCCGTGGCAGCCCCACCCACCCGTGCCCGGGTTACCGTGACCGGGTGATCTCCAACCGCCGCATCGCCGCCGCCCTCCAGGAGCTGGCCGAACTGGTCAAGCTCGAGGAGGCCAGCAGCCAGGCCTTCCGGGTGCGGGCATACGAGAAGGCGGCAGCGGCGGTGCGGGACCATCCCGTTGCCGTCGCCGGAATGGACCCGGCCGATCTCCAGACCATCGACGGGCTGGGCAGGGCCACCGCCGACAAGGTACGCCAGTTCATCGACACCGGGTCGATCGATCAGCTCGACAAGCTACGGCTGAAATACCCTCCCGACTTCGTCGAGCTGACCCGGATCCCCGGGGTCGGCCCGAAGACGGCGGTGATGCTGCGCGACCGCCTCGGTGTCGGCAATGTCGAGGACCTGCGCGCCGCCATCGCCGCCGAGCAGGTGCGGGAGCTGCCCGGGATGGGGGCCAGGTCGGAGGAGAAGATCGCCAAGTCGATCGAGCGGCTCGGGCTGCACGGCAAGGACCGGCGCACCCCGATCATCCAGGCGCTCCCCGTCGCCGGCGAGGCCGCCGCCTACCTGGCCGACCTTGACGGGGTGGTCGAGGTGCAGGTGTGCGGCAGCCTGCGCCGGTTCAGCGAGACCATCGGCGACATCGACATCGTGGTCGCCGCCGACGACGCCTCGTCCGTGATGGCGGCGGTGGTGGCGATGCCGGCGGTGGCCGAGGTCGTCGTCAGCGGCGACACCAAGACGTCGGTGCTCACCGACCGGGGGCTCCAGGTGGATGTCCGGGTCGTTGAGCCGGGGCAGTTCGGGGCCGCCACCATCTACTTCACCGGGTCCAAGCAGCACAACATCGAGCTGCGGCAGCGGGCGATGGCGGCGGGGCTGCTGCTCAACGAGTACGGGCTGGAGGAGATCGAGACCGGGACGGTGGTCGCCGCCGCCACCGAGGAGGACGTGTACCGGGCGCTGGGGCTGGCGTTCGTGCCGCCCGAAATCCGCGAGGGGGTCGGGGAGGTGGCTCTCGCCGCCGACGACCGGCTTCCCACCCTGGTGACGGCGGCTGACATCAGGGGCGATCTCCACGTGCACACCACCTGGTCGGGCGACGGACGCAGCTCGCTGGCGGAGATGATCGCCACCGCCGCCGCCCGAGGTCTGGAGTACGTGGGGATCACCGAGCACGGTGAGGATCTGGCCATCAACGGTCTGTCCCGCCAGCAGATCGCTGAGGAGCGGGCGGTCATCGAGGGGCTCCGGGAACAGTACCCGGACCTGACCATCCTTCACGGGGCGGAGCTCAACATCGCCGCCGACGGCCACGTCGACTACGACGACGAGGTGCTGTCCCGATTCGACTGGTGCATCGCCAGCGTCCACTCACTGTTCGACCAGACCGAGGCGCAGCAGACGGCACGGGTGATCGGGGCGATCGAGAACCCGTGGGTCGACGCCATCGGCCATCTCACCGGACGCCGCATCGGCAAGCGCCCCGGGATCGAACTCGACTTCACCGCGGTGTTCGCCGCCGCCGCCGAGACCGGCACCGCGCTGGAGATCAACTCGCACCTCGACCGTCTCGATGTCCCCGCCGCCGAGCTGCGCCAGGCGATGCAGGTCCCCGATCTCCGCTTCACGATCTCCACCGACAGCCACCACGTCGGCGAGTTCGGCAACATCGTCTGGGGCGTGGCCAACGCCAGAAGGGGCTGGGTAGAGCCCGCCCGAGTGGTCAACACCCTCCCCAAGCAAGAGTTCCTCACCTGGCTGAGAACCCGCCGCAAGAAGCGGTAGCGGAGCGCGCCGTCCTTCCCCGCAGGGGAGGGGAAAGTGATCCGATCTGGGCTTCTCTCCGAAGTTCGATCGGGAACCTGGTTCAATCGGAGGATGGCTCATCGATGGCAGACGGAATCCATGGCTGACAGATCGATGGGTACCAGGGCGGTACCGGGGCCGACGGCGGTGGCTCGGCGGCTGGCGGGGTGGGCAGGCGTGGGGTCTGCCGGGCTCGCCCTCGGGTTGACCGAGCTGGTTGCCGGGCTCACCGACAACGTTCCCTCGGCGGTGTCTGCGGTCGGGTCGTACCTGATCGACATCGCCCCCACCGCGGTCAAGGACTTCGGCATCAGGGTGTTCGGCACCGCCGACAAGGGGGCGCTGGGGATCGGGACGGTCCTGGTGTCGCTCGTCCTCGGATACCTGGCGGGAAGGGCCGCCCTGCGCCGCCGCCGGATCGGCTTCGCCGCCTTCGCCGTCTTGGCCGTCGTCGGGATCCTTGCCGCCTTCGGTCAGCCGTCCTACCAGCCGCTGCTGACCATCCTCGCCATCGCCGCCTCCGCCACCATGGGGGCCGTCGTCCTCGACCGCCTCCTCGACCGGGTCGATGCCATGCGGGCGCCGGCACCCACCGACGGCCTCCCCGGCGACAACGGGCGTCGTCGCTTCATCGCCAGGACGGCGGGGGTCGGGGCGGCCGCCGCCCTGGCCGGGGTCGCCGGCCGCAACCTGATCATCCGCCGCTCCGAGGAGGTGCGGACCTCGGTCGCCCTTCCCTCCGCCGTTGACCCGGTGGCCGCCCCCGCCCCCGCCGCCTCGTTCGCCGTCGCGGGCCTGACCCCGATCGTGGTCCCCAACGACGACTTCTACCGCATCGACACCGCTCTGGTTGTACCTCGACCTGACGTTGAGACTTGGTCGATGAGGTTCACCGGGATGGTGGACAACCCGTATCAGCTCACCTACGCCGACCTGCTCGCCATGCCGTTGGTCGAGGAGTACGTCACCCTGTCGTGCGTCTCCAACGAGGTGGGGGGCGGGCTGGTGGGGAACGCCCGCTGGCTCGGGGTCCCGCTGGCCGACCTCCTCGAGCGGGCCGGGGTGCAGGAGGGGGCGGACCAGATCGTGGGCCGCGCCGTCGACGGGTTCACCGTCGGGTTCCCAACGCCGGTCGCCTTCGAGGAACGGAGGGCGTTGGTGGCGGTCGGGATGAACGGCGAGCCGCTGCCACCAGCCCATGGATTCCCCGCCCGCTTGGTGGTGCCGGGGCTGTACGGATACGTGTCGGCCACCAAGTGGCTCGAGGAGATCGAGCTCACCACCTGGGATGCCTTCGATGCCTACTGGGTACCGAGGGGTTGGGCCAAGGAGGGGCCGATCAAGACCCAGTCGCGCATCGACGTTCCCCGTGACGGCCAGACCGTTTCCGGCGCCCCGCTGGTGGTGGCAGGGGTGGCATGGGCGCCGACCAAGGGGATAACTGCGGTCGAGGTTCGGGTCGACGACGGTGAGTGGACTCAGACCGAGCTGTCGCAGCCGCTCAGCGATGCCGCCTGGGTGCAGTGGACGACCGCGACAACCCTCGACCCCGGGTCGAGGCATACCCTGCAGGTGCGGGCAACCGACGGAACCGGCGAGACCCAGACCCCCACCCGCACCCCGGTGGCCCCCGACGGCGCCTCCGGCTGGCACACCATCGGTTTCCGGACCGCCTGACCCGCCCTGGACCCGTTTCTTAGGACCGAAACGCGCCTCTCGTGACGCGTTTCGACCCTAAGAAACGCGCGGTCGAGGGGGGGCGGGCACGTCAGGCGCCGAGGCTTGTCTCCAGGTTCGGGAGCCTGTGGCGGAGGGCGGCCTGGGCTGCGGCGAGGCGGGCTATGGGGAGTCTGGGGGTGCTGCAGGAGACGTAGTCGACGCCGGCTCGGTGGAAGAAGTCGATGGAGGCGGGGTCGCCCCCGTGCTCGCCGCACACACCGATCACCAGCTCGGGGTTGACCTTGCGACCGTCGGCGATGGCCATCTCGATCAACCGTCCAACCCCGTCCCGGTCGATGGTGACGAACGGGTCGCGGCGCATGATCCTCTGCTCCAGGTAGGTGCGGAGGAAGGCCTCCTCGGCATCGTCCCGGCTGATCCCCAGGGTGGTCTGGGTGAGGTCGTTGGTGCCGAACGAGAAGAAGTCGGACTGCAGGGCGAGCTCGCCGGCGACCAGGGCGGCGCGGGGGAGCTCGATCATGGTGCCCACGGTCACCTCGAGCTGCCGGCCGGCATAGTGGACCTCCTCGTCGATCATGTCCCGGATGAGGTGGAGCTCCTCCACCGACCCCACCAGCGGGATCATCAGCTCCAGCCGGGGGTCGCCACCAAGGTCGAGCCGGCGCCGCACCGCCTCGAGGGCGGCCAGCACCTGGACCCGGTAGATCTCGGGAGTGACCACCGCCAGTCGCACCCCGCGCAGCCCCAGCATCGGATTCGACTCCTCGAACTGGTCGACGGCCTCCTGGAGCCGCTCCAGCCGGGTGACGTCATCGCCCCGCTCCCGCGCCGCCCGCAGCGACTGCTCGACCTCGCGGCGGTCGGGGAGGAACTCGTGGAGCGGCGGATCGAGGAGCCGCACCACCACCGAGAGCCCGTCCATAGGGGCGAGCAGCCGCTCGAAGTCGCCGATCTGCAGATCCTCGAGCCGGCCCAGCGCCGTCGACCGCTCCTTGTCGTCGTCGGTGAGGATGATCTGCCGCACCACCTCGAGACGGTCACCGGTGAACATGTACTCGGTGCGGGCCAGCCCGATCCCCTCCGCGCCATTGGCGAGGGCCAGGGCGGCGTCGTCGGGTCGGTCGGCGTTGGCCCACACCTGCAGCCGGCGCACCTCGTCCGCCCAGCCCAACAGCGTCTCCAGTGCCTCGGAGGTGGCGGCCGGCTCCAACGGTAGGGCCCCCTGGTAGACGGCGCCGGTGGTGCCGTCGATGGTGATCACGTCGCCGGCGACGAGACGGACGGCGCCGATGCGGAGCTCCCCCCGGTCGGTGTCGACGGCGACGTCGGTCCCGGTCACCGCCGGTGTCCCGGTGCCCCGAGCCACCACGGCGGCGTGCGAGGTCCCCCCGCCATGGCTGGTGAGCACCCCGGCGGCGGCGATCACGCCGGACAGGACCTCGGGGGTGGTCTGGCGCAGGACCAGGATCACCGCCCTGCCGGAGCGCCCCGCCTCCTCGGCCGATCGGGCGTCGAACACGATCTCGCCGGTGGCGGCACCGGGGGATGCGGCGCCGCCGACGATGATCGGCGAGGCATGACCGGGGATGATTCGGTCGTGGAGCATGGTCTCCAGGCTGTCGGCGTCCACCCGCAGCAGCGCCTGGTCCCGGTCGATCCGGCCCGATTCGGCCAGATCGACGGCAATCTGGACCCCGGCCCTGGCGCTGCGCTCACCGGGCCGGGCCTCGAGCAGCCACAGCAGGCCGCGCTCGCACACGAAATCGACCCGCATCATGTCGCCCGCCTCGTCATCGAGCCTGGACACGATGTCGAGGAGGGACCGGGCGGCCCGGGGGCTCGTCTCCTCGAGCTCATCGAGCCCGCCGGGGCCGGTATCGACCGGGGTATCCGAACCGGCGGCGAACACGACGACGGGGGCCGAATCTCCGGTCTCGGGATTGCGGCTGAAGGCGACCCCGCTGCCCGAGCCTTCGCCGGACGAGCCGAACATCATGGAGTGGACGATCACCGAGGTCCCCACCTCGTCGGCGACGTCGTGGCGCCACCGCCAGCGGCGCGCTTCGGTGGAGTCCCATGAGGCGAGGACCGCCTCGATGCCCTCCCGGAGCTGGGTCAACGGATCGACGGGGACAGCCCGCTGCGACTCCTCCACGATCAGCGCCTCCAGCAGCTCGGGATCGGCCAGCACCCCCTCCACCCGGTGCCGCGGGACCTGGCGCAGCGCGGCCAGGCCCTTCAGGAATTCGGTCTGGACCGACCTGGCAAACCCGGGCGAGGCCCAGGCGGCGAGAGCGGCTCGCGACTCCGGGTTGACGCCGACAAACCGGGCGCTGGCCAGGATGCCGGGCATCGGCACCGGCGGGCTCGACCGAACCGCCAGCAGCAGCGGTCGGCCGAGCGGAGAGGCGGCACGAAGCCGTCCAACCGCCTCGGCGATCTGATCCCATGCCTTGGGAGGAAGCTCGCCGGAACCGAGGAAGCGGCGACAGGCGAGGTCGCTGACGGTGAATCCCGCAGGCACCGGAAGCCCTGACGCCGCCAGGTCCCGCATGGTGCGGCCCCGCATCCCCAGGTGGTCGGAGGCATCCGGCAGAGCCTCGGCGAAGTCCCAGACGAAGCGCATCGGGGTCAGGGGTAGAGGATGAGCTGGGTGTTGCGGAAGAGACCGATCTTCCTTCCGGTCTCCTCGGCGGTGATCAGGGCGTCCCACACCTGGGTGGTGCGGCCGCCGTGCACCATGGTGGCCTCGGCCGACATGTACCCCGCCAGCAGGGTGCTGGTGTGGTTCGACTTGAGCTCGATGGTGGTGAAACCGATCGCCCCGTCGGGGAGCGAGGCGATGCATCCGTATCCGGCGGCGGTGTCGGCGAGGGCGACCACCGTGGCGGCGTGGAGGTAGCCGTGTGACGCCTCGTGGCGGCGCTGCACCTCCATCCGCATCACGCACCGGCCGCGGTCCAGGGACACGATCTCGATACCGAGCAGCCCGGGGAGGCGGTGGCGCCCCCGGTAGTCGAGGAATCGCGCCAGCTCGGTTGGATCAGCGGGGAACGGCGGCAAATCGGGCATGGGGGGAAGCTAGCCGACGTCGAGGGGCCGATCGGTCACGAGCTCCGCTCCGTATGATGCCGCCCACATCATGACCGGTCCCTTCGACGACCTCCTCGCCGCCAACCGGACGTTCGCCGTGTCCTTCGACCTGAGCGGCTTCGACGGTGTCGCCCACGCCGGAATCGCCGTTGTCACCTGCATGGACTCCCGCATCGACACGCTCCGCATGCTCGGTCTGGTGCCCGGCGATGCCAAGATCTTTCGCAATCCCGGCGGCCGGGTGACCACCGAGGCGTTGGAGGCGTTGGTGCTCGGCGTGCACCTGCTGCACGTCGAACGGATCCTCATCGTGCCCCACACCAGGTGCGCCATGGCGTCGCACACCGAGAACGACCTCAGGGAGAAGGTGAGCGAATCGAGCGGTCAGGACGCCTCCTGGCAGTCCTTCGGGGTGATCGACGACCAGCTCGCCTCCCTGGAGGAGGACGTCCGGATGGTGCAGTCGCACCCGCTGATCCCCGACACCGTCTCGGTTGGTGGGTTCCTATACGACGTGGACACCGGCCTTCTCGACCAGAAGCTCTGACCTCGCGAAACCTCTGGCGGGATGGCGATCGGGGATATACCCTGTGCCATGCGCCATCGCCGTTCTTGGCTCCCTGCCTGGCAGCATCCCTGGTTTTGGGACGCGTTCGTCGGGGAACAGAGAGCGAAGCGGTGGTGTTTATACGGTCGCCAGGTCCCCCTGGCGAGCCGAGCTGATGGAGGCAAACGCCTATGGTGATGGCGCTCAACGATCTTGTGTGGGAGCCCGATGAAGGGTGGCGCGACGCCGCCGCCTGTGCCGGATCCGACCTCGACATCTTTTTCCCGGTCGGGGAGGACGAGGGTTCGGCCGCGCCCGCCAAAGCCATCTGCGCCATCTGCCCCGTTCGCGAGGACTGTCTCAACTACGCCCTCAGTACCAACCAGCCCGAAGGGGTGTGGGGTGGGATGACCGCTCCCGAGCGTCGACGCCTGCGGCGCCGGCTGCGCGAGCGGCAGCGCAGGGCGAGCTGAGCCAGGGCCGATCGATGCGGCTGTCGATCGGCACCTTCAACCTCAACAACCTCTTCTCGAGGTGGAACTTCGTGGGCGCCATCGAGGACCTCGCCACGGGCGAGCCGGTCGGCGGAGTCACCCTGCGCTATGAGTTCACCGATCCAGACAGCTACCGGGTGCGCACCTTCGCCGGCCGGCTGGTCAAGGCGAAGGACCCGTCGGAGACGACGGCGGTGGCCGATTGGATCCTTCGTATGGATGCAGATGTGCTCGCTGTCCAGGAGGTGGAGAACATCGCCGTGCTGCGCGAGTTCAACGCCGACCACCTGGGAGGCATATACCGCTACGCAGCTCTGGTCGAGGGCAACGATCCCCGGTTCATCGACGTCGGGGTGCTGTCGCGCTTCCCCCTGGGGTCGGTCACCTCGCACCAGAACCGGGTCCATCCCGCCTCTCCGGCTGTGCCGGTTTTCTCCCGTGACCTGCTCGAAGTCGAGGTTCTCAACCGCGTCAACGGTGACCGGATGGTGACCCTCTACGTCAACCACCTCAAGAGCAAGTTCGTCCCGTTCCCTCAGGACCCGATCGCCGGCGGGGCCGCCGCAGATGCCAGGCGCCGCCTCCAGGCCGAGAGCATCTCGAAGGTGGTGGGGGAGCGGCAACGCCCCGACGGCAGGTTCATCGTGCTCGGTGACCTCAACGACGGCCCGGAGTCCGCATCGCTGGAGCCGATGCTGGAGGTGGAGGGACGCGATCTCGTCGATGGGCTTGCCCATGTCACCGAGAGCAGGCCGCCCCGCCCCGACCCGGGTGGGTTTGACCCTACGTCGCCCCGCTGGACCCATCGGTTCAAGGACAGCGGGCTCCCCACCCGTCACGAGCTGTTCGACCAGATCTGGCTGAGCGGGCGGCTTGGTGTCGCCCAGACCGGCGCCTTCATCGACCGCAGGGACCGCCTCGGCGGCGACGGATCGGACCACGACCCCGCCTGGATCACGCTCGAGCTGTGAACCCAGCCGATCTGACCGGGGACCGGTGGCCCGGTAGCTTGCCGCCCACCGCAATGCGACCACCGGAGGCACCATGATGACGACGGGCCATGACGTGATCGTGGTGGGCGGGGGCCCCGCCGGCGTCGCCGCCGCCAGCCGCAGCCGGCCCGTACTCCGCCGAACTTCAGCGGATTAGGCATCGCCAGGGGTACGCAGAACCTTAGGTTCGCCGCAAACGGCCGCCGCTCGTACAACATCAGCGGATTACGTGTCGTGGCGACACCCAGCAGCCTCAGGTTCAACATCAGCTGATCGCGTGTCACCACGACACGCAGGAACCTTAGGTTGGCGGGCTTCCTCGAACTTCAGCGGATTAGGCATCGCCAGGGGTACGCAGAACCTTAGGTTCGCCGCACCGGCCGGCGGTCGACGAGGCGCTTCAGAATCGGCGGCGACGCCTGGTCGACTTGAACGGGGCCAGCTCCTCGGGCGGCTCCCAGGTGGTGAGATCGGCCAGCCGCTCGTCGTTGGAGAACATCTTGATGATGGGGACGTTGAGCCCGGCCCGGCGCTGGATGCCGAGGACCTCGTTGACCTGATCCCACTCCACCAGCGTCACCACCAGACCGGACTCGCCGGCTCGGGCGGTCCGTCCCGAACGGTGCACGTAGGTCTTGGGGTCCTCGGGCGGGTCGTAGTGTATGACGAGGTCGACGTCGTCGATGTGGAGCCCGCGGGCGGCGACGTTGGTGGCGACCAGCACCGGGATGCTCCCGATGCTGAACCGCTCCAGCGCCTTCTCCCTGACGCTCTGCTGCAGATCGCCGTGGATGGCCCGCACCTCGACCCCGAGGTCGCCAAGATCGCGGGCGAGGCGGTCGCAGGCGAACTTGGTCCTGACGAACATCAGCGTGCGCTTGTGGTGACGGGCCAGGGTGGCGGCCACCTTCACCTTGTCCATCCGGTGCACCTTGAGGAAGCGGTGCTCCATCGTCTCGACGGAGGGGGCGTCCGAGTCGATCTCGTGGCGGACCGGGTCGTGCATGTAGGCACTGACCAGCGACCCGACCTGGCCGTCGAGCGTGGCCGAGAAGAGCATGGTCTGACGGTCGGAGGGCACGGTGCGCATGATCCGGCGCACCTGGGGGAGGAACCCCATGTCGGCCATCTGGTCGGCCTCGTCGATGGTGACCATGGCCACCCGATCCAGCTTGACCGCCCTCCGCTCGATCAGGTCGATCAGCCGGCCCGGGGTGGCGACGACGATGCCGGCGCCGCGGTTGAGGCCGTCCATCTGCTGGCGCATCGAGGAACCGCCGTAGACGGCGATGAGGGGAAGCTGGCGGGCATCGGCCAGGGGACGGATGGCCTCGGTGACCTGGGTGGCCAGCTCCCGGGTGGGGACGAGGACCAGCCCGGTGGGGCGGCCCGCCGTAGAGGGCTCGAGCAGCTGGACCATCGGGATCCCGAAGGCAAGGGTCTTGCCGGAGCCGGTCTTGGCCCGCCCGCACACGTCGCGTCCGGCGAGCAGATCGGGGATTGCCATCAGCTGGATGGGGAACGGATCGCCGATCCCGGCGTCGTCGAGCACGGCGCCGAGATCGGATGCGACGCCCAGCGCGGCGAAACCATGGTCAGTCATCGGGTCGGTCCCGGTCAGAGAAGCGGAAAGGTGAGACAGGGCCCAACGATAGCGGTGGCGCCACCGCCTCCCGCCGCGGTCAGCCGCCGAACCCGGCCGCTCGGCGCCATCGTCAACGGGAGCTGACCGCGGCCGATCGACGATCGTTGACGATGCGGTCGAGCTCGGCACCGACCAGCACGATCAACCCGACCGTGAAGAACCACAGCATCAAAACCGCCAGCCCGGTCAGAGCGCCGTAGGCCTCGGCGAAGTTTCCGTACGACACCACCAGCCCGAAGCCGGCGGTCACCAACGCGATCGCCAGCGTGGCGGACACCGCCCCCCGGCTGAGCCAACCGTGCCGCGAGAAGGTGCTGTGCGGCGCCGACCGGTAGAGGAAGGTGAGCCCTACCCACACCAGCGCCGCCGCACCGGGCCACCGCACCAACCGGACGATCTGGGCGGTGTCTGCGCCCAACCCGAGCGCATCGAGGATGGGGGGGAGGGCGGCGAGGACCGTTGCCGACACGAGCGCGGTCACCAGCAGAACCAGGGTGGTCCCCATCGCCTGCACCCGCACCTTGAGAAACCCCTCGTCGGTGACGTCGTCGTGGACGGCGTCGATGCCGACCATCAACGCCTTGACCCCCGCCGATGCCGACCACAAGGTCGCCACCAGGGCCACCACGGTGGCGATCCCCAGCCCGGTCGACGGGGCTTCGAACAGCGAGCGCAGCTGGTTCTCGAGGAAGTCGGTGGTCACTCCCGGCAGCATGCCGGCGGACTGATCGAAGAAGCGCTCGATGTCGGAGGGATCGCCCAGCAACCCGTAGAGGGAGACGGCGGCCAGGGTCACCGGGAAGATCATGAAGAAGCCGTAGTAGGCGAGAGCGGCGCCCAGCATGACCAGGCGGTGGCGCTTGACCGAAGCCATGAGCTCCTTGGCGATCCCGACCACCTCGGCCCGAGTGGTCCCCTCGCCGGTCTCACCGGTCTCACCGGTCTGGTGGTCGGGCGGTTGCGCCGGTGGCTCGAGATCGGCGAACCGCGGACCGGCCGCCCTTTGCGCCACCGGCTCGGATCTGCGCAGGAGCGTGGCGGCGACGACGGCGGCGGCCAGAGCGACCAGGACTGCGTCGCCGACCCGCTTCACGCCCCGAGCATCTCGGTGGTAACGGCGAACAGGGCGGAGGCATGGGCGGTGGCTGCGGGCACCAGTCCGAACGCCTGGGGGAGGAGCTGCTCGGCGTAGAACCGGGTGGTGGCCACCTTGGCGGCGAGGAAGTCATCGTCTTCGGCCCCGTCGACGGCGGCCCGCGCCTGGCGGGCCAGATAGGCACCGCCGGCGACGATCCCGAACAGCCGGAGATAGGGGGTGGCGGCGGCGAGCACGTCGTTGGGGTCGCTCTGGGCCAGCAGCCACTCGGTGGCGTTGCGGAGCAGATCAACCCCCTCCTCCAGCTCCCGCCGGACCGACTCCAGCCCGGGCCCGGCGGCGGCCAGATCGGTGCAGACCGAGGCGAGCTCGTCCAGGTAGGTGCGGACCACACCCCCTCCCGCCATGGGGAGCTTGCGCATGACCAGATCGATCGCCTGGATGCCGTTGGTCCCCTCGTAGATGGGGGCGATCCTGGCGTCGCGGTAGTACTGGGCAGCCCCGGTCTCCTCCACGTAACCCATCCCTCCGTGGATCTGGACCCCGAGTGAGGCCATCTCCACCCCGAGGTCGGTGCACCACGCCTTGGCCACCGGGGTGAGCAGGTCGGCGCGGTCCCGCCAGTGCGCCCTGGTCGACTCGTCGGGATGATGGTGGGAGAGGTCGATCGCCCTGGCGGTGTCGTAGAGCAGACCCCGCATCGCCTCGGCGTTGGCCTTCATCGTCAGCAGCATCCGGCGCACGTCCGGGTGCTCGATGATCGGCGATGACGTTCCCGGCGGCGATCCGATCGCCCGACCCTGGGTGCGCTGGGCGGCGTGGGCCACCGAGTGCTGGTACGCCCTTTCGGTGATCCCCAGACCCTCGAGCCCGACGTGGAGCCTGGCGTCGTTCATCATGGTGAACATCGCCCGCATCCCCTCGTGGACCTCGCCGACCAGGGAGCCGACCGCATCGTCGAACGACATCACGCAGGTGGGGCTGCCGTGGATGCCCAGCTTGTGCTCGATGGAGACGCAGCTCACCCCGTTGGGCTCGCCGGGGCGGCCCCGATCGTCGAGCAGGTACTTGGGGACGATGAACAGGCTGATCCCTTTGGTGCCGGGGGGAGCGCCCGGGGCGCGAGCCAGAACGAGATGGACGATGTTCTCGGCCATGTCGTGGTCGCCCCAGGTGATGAAGATCTTGGTGCCGGTGATCCGCCAGGTGCCGTCGTCGGCGGGCACCGCCTTGGTGCGCAGCGCCCCGATGTCCGAACCGGCCTCGGGCTCGGTGAGCACCATCGTCCCGCTCCACTCGCCGCTGATGAGGTGCTCGAGGTAGTCGGCCTTCTGCTCCTCGGTGCCGTGGTTGGTGAGGGCGACGATCGTGCTCATGGTGAGCATCGGGCACAGGGAGAAGGCCATGTTGGCGGTGGTCAGCATCTCCTGGACGGCGAGCCCGATCACCCCGGGGAAGCCGTGGCCCCCGTAGGCCGGGTCGCCCTTGATGCCATTCCAGCCGGCGGCGACGTACTGCTGGTATGCCTTGGCGAACTCCTCGGGGACGGTGACGGTGCCGTCGTCGTTGCGGACCGAGCCCTGGGTGTCGCCGATGCGGTTGGTGGGGGCCACCACCTCGCTCATGAAGCGGCCCGCCTCGTCGAGCACCCCGTTGACGGTGTCGACGTCGACGTGATCGTAAGCCGGTAGCTCGGTCAGCGCCTCGAGATCGACGATGTGTTCGAGCACGAACTTGATGTCGCCAAGTGGTGGCCGGTACATGGTTGCCAGGATAGGGGGCGCCGGAAGCGATTTTCTTAGGACCCGTTCGCGTCTCTGGTGACGCGTTTCGATCCTAAGAAAATCACCTGGTGCGATCGGCCCGAGTCGACCGGGCATGCCGGGACTTGCCGGCGCTAGCGTTGGGCCATGACCACCGACAGCCGAGCCCTGCCCAAGATCAAGAAGAAGGCCTACGAGGCGGAGGTGTCCCGCCTCCAGGCGGAGTTCGTGAAGGTCCAGCAGTGGGCCAAAGGCACCGGGGCCCGCATCGTGGTGATCTTCGAGGGCCGCGACGCCGCCGGCAAGGGCGGCACCATCAAGACCATCAGCCAATACCTGAGCCCTCGGGTGGTGCGCATCGCCGCCCTGCCCGCCCCGACCGAGCGGGAGAGGACCCAGTGGTACTTCCAGCGGTACATCTCGCAACTGCCCGCCGGGGGCGAGATCGTCCTGTTCGACCGCTCCTGGTACAACCGGGCGGGGGTGGAGAAGGTGATGGGTTTCTGTACCCCGGAGGAGCACCGGCGGTTCATGCGGCAGGCGCCGATCTTCGAGCGGATGCTGGTCGAGGACGGGATGCTGCTCCGCAAGTACTGGTTCTCGGTCAGCGACGAGGAGCAGCAGCGGCGGTTCCGGTCCCGGATGGAGGACCCGATGCGGCAGTGGAAGCTGTCGCCGATGGACCTGGAGTCGATCACCCGCTGGGAGGACTACTCCAGGGCAAAGGACGAGATGCTGGTCCACACCGACACCATGGAGTCCCCGTGGTTCCTCGTCGAGAGCGATATCAAGCGGCATGCCCGTCTCAACATGATGTCCCACCTGCTGTCCACGATCCCGTACCGCGACGTCCAGACCGAGGTGATCGAGTTCCCCGAGCGACCGCCGTCCAAGGGGTACATCCGCCCACCGCGGGAGACGTGCACCTACGTCCCCGACCACGTCGGCAACCTGATGGGCGACCGCGAGGCCTGACCCGGTCGCACCGAGAAGGAGGCTCCGATGGCCACCCTGGTGTTCTTCCACGCCCATCCCGATGACGAATCGATCGGCACCGGCGGCTCGATGGCCCGCGCCGCGGCGGAGGGCCATCGGGTGGTGCTGGTGGTGGCCACCGGCGGTGAGGAGGGGGAGGTCGCCGACGGTTTCCTCGAGGACGGTGAGCTGCTCGAGCACCGCCGTCGGGTCGAGACCGAGCGCTCGGCGCAGATCCTCGGTGTGGCCAGGACCGTGTTCCTGGGGTACCGGGACTCAGGGATGATGGGGACGCCGGCCAACGAGCATCCGGCGTCGTTCTGGCAGACCCCGGTGGAGACGGCGGCGGTGGAACTGCTCGCCATCCTCGAGGAGGAGGCCGCCGACGTGTTGGTGGTGTACGACTCGAACGGCGGCTATGGGCACCCCGATCACATCCAGGTGCACCGGGTGGGCCACGCCGCGGCGACGATGGCGGGCACCCAACGGGTCTACGAGGCCACGATCAACCGGGACCGGGTCGCCGAGCAGATGGCGCAGGCACAGGAGGCCGGGATCGAGATGGCGGAGGACGCCGACTGGGTCGCCGAGCTCGGTGTCCCCGGCTCGGAGGTGACCACCGAGGTCGAGGTGGTGCCCTTCCTGGCGGCGAAAGAGGCGTCGATGCGGGCCCACGCCAGTCAGATCGCCGAGGACTCGTGGTTCCTGACCCCCCCGCCGCCGGCGTTCGCCGGCGCCTTCGGGATCGAGTCGTACATCCGCACCACCCCGCCGTTCACCGACCGCATCCCCGAGGACCGCGAGGACTGGCTCCTCTGAAGTTCCCATGCCAATGGGAGGGGTGCCCGGCGAAGCCGGGCGGGGTGGGATACCGAGACCGCGGCCCGGTCTGGCAGCCACCCCCGCTCCTTTTTCCCTCCCATTGGGAGGGGTGCCCGGCGAAGCCGGGCGGGGTGGGATACCGAGGCCCGGGCTGGCAGCCTTCCTCCGCCCCGGCCGTCTGTCCGCCTTCGGTGCCCGGTTCCGGCCGGAAACAGACCCATATGCAACACATTGGTACCAATGCTACGAGAATGCTAGGTTGGCTCGGACCATGGGAGTCTTGCTCCAGATCCGTGACGTGCCCGAAGAGGTGCACCGTACGCTGAAGGCGCGTGCCGCCGCTTCCGGCACGACGCTGACCGAGTACGTCCGCTCCCTCCTCGCTCGGTCGGCGGCCCGGCCCACACCCGAAGAGCTCGTCGTTCGCATCACGACCCGGGGCACCGTCCGGCTGAGCGAGCCCAGCGAACGGTCGGTGCGCCGCCTCCGTGACATCGGAGAGTGACCGTCCTCGACACGTCCGGCATCATCGACTTCCTCATCGGTGAGGAGGCGGCGGGGAACGTCGCGGCGCTGCTCGCCGAGGAGGGCACGGTGGCGGTCCCCGACCTGCTCGTGTTCGAGGTGGTTGCCGTCTTCCGTCGCCTGGTGCAACGCGGGGCGATGGCGGTCGACCGGGCGGCGGCGGCGATCGACGACCTGGGCGACGTCCCCATGGAGCTGTTCCCCACCCTTCCCCTCCGAGAGCGCGCCTTCGCCTTGCGCGACAACCTGACCGCCGCCGATGCGTTCTTCGTGGCGCTCGCCGAGAGTCTCGGCGAGCCGCTGGCGACCAAGGACCGTGTTCTTGCCACGGTGGCTCGAGACCACGTCGGTATCCGGGTCATCGAGCTGTCGGGCCCACGGTGACCCGTCAGGTCAGCCGCCGACGTCCTCGAGCCGGGTGCTCTGCGGGACCTGGGGTGGTCGCACCGGCCCGCCTCGGTAGGCGCCACCGATCATCGAGTGGAACTGGTAGATGGTGCTCTCCCACGGGCTGAGCGGACCGGGAGCGAAGCCTCGGTTGGCGGCGCCGCGCTGCACACTCTCGCAGGCGTTCCAGTCCTCGTGGTTGGTGATGTCCCAGAAGTCGACGGCGTATCCAGGGTCGAAACCGTCCATCTCCAGCGACTCGGGGGCGAACATCCAGTCGCACTCGACGAAGGTGCGGTCGGGGGCGAGTGGGACGAGACGGTGGGTCATGATGTAGTCGGGGTGGGCGCTGATCAGCAGGTTCGGCCAGAGCCCGATGTAGGCCACCTGGCGTGCCTGGTCCGGGTTCAGGGGGCGGAAGTTGCACCCTCCCGACTCGCCGGTGATAGACATCGTGGCGGCATGGTCCTTGAGGGTCATCACCCCTCCGCACCACAGCCCGGCGGGTTCGAGGTCGCGGCCCGAGTCCGGTGGGGTGACCGAGCACAGCTCGGGGTGGATCGTGCTGCAGTGGTAGCACTCGTGGTAGTTCTCCACCACCAGCTTCCAGTTGGCGGCGACCTCGTACGAGTGGCGGGCGACCTCGACCAGCCGCTCCGGCTCGTACCGGGCGAGGGTGGCGGAGAGGCCGTCGAAGGTATCGGGCAGCGGCGCCGCCCGCCCCGACAGGTCGACGAACAGCCAGCCCAGCCAGCCACCCACGGCGATCTGGGTCAACGGCCAGTCGGCGGTGTCGAAGTCGACGGTCTTGGTCTTGGTCATGGTCGGAGCCGAGCGCAGCGAGCCGTCGAACCGGTACGACCACGAGTGGTAGGGGCACCGGATCAGCCTGACATCGACCGCATCACCGACCTCGACCAGGGTGTGTCCACGGTGCCGGCACACGTTGGAGAACCCGCGCATGGTTCCATCCGGGTCCCGGGCGAGCAGCACCGACTCGGCGCCGTGCTCGATGGAGCGCACCTGGCCGGGACCGAGCAGGTCGTCGGTCCGTCCCAGACACACCCATCCGGCCCCGAACACCTCGGCCTGCTCCCAGTCGAAGACCTCCTGCGACCGGTAGGCGGCGGCGGGCATGGTCCGGCTGGTGCCGAACGGCCGCAACAGGTCGTCGACGAACTGCGTTTCGATCGGTGCTGGACGCCCCATACCGTGCCTTCCCGGGGGTTCGAGGGTAGCAAGCGCCGATCCGGCCCCGGAGTGACCCCGGTAGCCTGCGGGGAATGGTCGCCACCCGCACTCCGACCACCACCGATCCCGTGGTCCGCCGGCTGGCGACGGGGGTGCTCGGCTTCACCGTCGCCGTGATCCTGGGCGGCTCGGTGGTGCGGGCCACCGAGTCGGGGGCGGGCTGTGGCGACCAGTGGCCCCGATGCGAGGGCCACATCATCCCCTGGTCGACCGAAGGGGCCACCGTCATCGAGTTCACCCACCGGGCGATGACCGTGGTGCTCGGGTTGCTGATGGTGGGGCTGGTGGTCGCCGTGCTCCGCCGCACGCCGCCGGCTGCCCCGATCCGTCGAGCCCTGGTGTGGGCGACCGGGTTCTTCCTCGCCGAGGTTGGCATCGGGGCGCTGCTCGTGGTGTTCGGCTGGGTGGAGGAAGACGCCTCGATGGGTCGGGTCATCGCCCTCACCGTCCACCTGGTCAACACCTTTCTGCTCCTCGGGGCGCTCACCCTGGTGGTGTGGCTGGCTCGGGGTGGTGAGCCGCCCGCCATCGACCTCGCCCGCGCCGCCCACAGGCTGGTGGTCGCCGGTGCCGTGGTGCTGGTGATGGTGTCCGCCAGCGGGGCGCTCAACGCCCTTGCCGACACCCTGTACCCCGCAGCCGAGGTGACCGCCGGCAGCGGCATCGCCGAGCATTTCCTGGTGCGGTTGCGCGTCCTCCATCCGTTGATGGCCATCGCCGGCGGCCTCACCGTCCTCATGCTGGCGAGGAGCAGACTCCTCGCCGCCCCCGCCGCCAATGGGATGGGCCGCGCCATCCAGGTCATCGTGCTGATCCAGTTCGCCGTCGGAGTGATCAACATCGCCCTGCTCACCCCGGTCGAGACCCAGGTGCTGCACCTGCTGCTCGCCGACACCCTGTGGATCGTCTGGGTGCTGTACGGCGCCGCCGTGGTCACCGCCGCCCCTGCCCGCATGGAGCCGGCATGAGCCAGATCAGGATCACCGACCCGGGTGTCGTCACCTCGACCGGCGACCGGGTCAGGGCGTACATCGAGCTGACCAAGCCGCGGATCATCGAGCTGCTGCTGATCACCACGGTGCCGGCCATGGTGGTGGCGGCGCAGGGATGGCCCGGCCTCGGTCTGGTGCTGGCGACCCTGGTGGGCGGGACCCTGTCGGCGGCGGGGGCCAACACCCTCAACCAGGTGCTCGACCGTGACATCGACCGCCTGATGCGCCGCACCGCCGGCAGGCCGCTTCCCACCGATCGGGTGGAGCCGGGCCGGGCGCTCGCCTTCGGGGTGACCCTCGGGCTGGGCGGTTTCCTATGGCTGTGGGCGACCACCAACCTTCTCGCCGGCATCCTCTCCACCGTCGGGCTGCTGTTCTACGTGCTGATCTACACGATGTGGCTCAAGCGCACCTCGGTGCAGAACATCGTGATCGGCGGCGCCGCCGGCGCCGTGCCCCCGCTGGTGGGCTGGGCCGCCGTCACCGGATCGCTGGCGCTGCCGGCGTGGATCATGTTCGCCGTCATCTTCTACTGGACCCCGCCCCACTTCTGGACGCTGTCGCTGCGCTACCGCGACGACTACGCCGCCGCCGGGGTGCCGATGCTGCCGGTGGTGGTCGGGGTGGCGGCGACGCTGGAGCACATCGTCCGCTACAGCCTGCTGGTGTCCGGGGTGTCGCTGATGCTGTACGCCGTCGGCGTCGTCGGGGTGGTCTACCTGATCGTGGCGGCGGCGCTCGGGGTCGCCCTGGTGATGGCCGCCTTCCGTCTCCGCCGCCGTCCCGCCGAGGCGATGCGGTTCTTCGGGTGGACCAACCTCTACCTCGCCGGTGTGTTCCTGGCCATGGCGGCCGACGTCCTCCTCAGCAGATGACTGCCAGGATCGTCGTTCTGGCAGCGGCGACGATCCTGGTGTCGGTCGCCGCCGCTCTAGTGATGCGGGGCGACCTGGCCAACGATCCTCGTCCCCGGATCCGGGTCGTCATCGAGGCCGTGGTCCCCGTGGCCGGTGCGGCATTGCTGGTCTGGCTGGTGTGGGGGGCGGTGTGACCGCGGCCGACACCGCGCCGATCCGTCCCGAGGAGCGGTTCGACGAGGCGGCGCTCGCCACCTATCTGCGCCGCGTGCTGCCGGACCTGGTGGGCGAAGCGGACATCGCCTTCGACCAGTTCCCCGGGGGCGCCGCCAACCTTACCTACCGGGCCGTGGCCGGCGCGGTCGAGCTGGTGATACGCCGCGCCCCGCTGGGGCCGGTGGCCGCCAGCGGGCACGACATGGCCCGCGAGCACCGGGTGCTGTCACGGTTGTGGCGGGCGTACCCGCTGGCCCCCCGCGCCTACCACTTGTGCGAGGACGAGACCGTCATCGGCAAGCCGTTCGTGGTGATCGAGCGCCGCCACGGATGGGTGATCCGGGACGCCTGGCCGCCCGGGTACCAGGATCCCGCCCTGCGCCGCCGGCTGGCGGGCAACCTGGTCGGAGCGCTGGCGACGCTGCACCGGATCCCTCCCGAGGCGGTCGGGCTGAGCGAGCTGGGCCGACCCGACGGCTTCGTCGCCCGCCAGATCGAGGGGTGGGCGAGACGATGGGATGCGGCCGCCACCCGGGAGGTACCCGCCATGGCCAGGGCGACGGAGCTGCTGCACGCCACCATCCCGACACCGCAGACCGTGGCCATCCTCCACAACGACTTCAAGCCGGACAACACCATGGTGTCGGGTGACGGTGAGATCGTCGCCGTCATCGACTGGGACATGGCGACGCTCGGCGATCCCCTGGTCGATCTGGGGACCCTCCTCGCCTACTGGGTCGATCCGGACGGGCCCACGTTTCCCATCTTCGGGGAGCGGGCGGTGACCCTGGCCCCGGCCATGGCCCGTTCCGAGGTGCTCGCCGCCTACGGCGATGCCACCGGGTTCGACCTGTCCGGTATCCGGTTCTACGAGGGTCTGGCGCTGTACCGTATCGCGGTGATCATCGAGCAGATCTACGGCCGATACGTCGCCGGCCAGACCACCGATGCCAGATTCGCCCGGTTCGAGCCCTTGGCGCCGATCCTGGCGGCCGCCGCCGTCGACACCCTGGCGTCGCCGGGCGAGCGGTCCTAAGAGACGACCAGCTCGAACAGCGGTTGGTGCGAGACCTCGAGCTCGACCTCGAAGATCCCCGGGATGTCGGCGATGAACGTGATCACGCCGGGGGAGCCGGGGACGATGTCGGCGGTGAGGTCGTATCCGTGGACGTGGACCTCCTCGACGAGGTCGGCGGCCACGGTGATGGTGACCTCCTCACCGACGGGGATCTGGTACCGGTCCTCGCCATCGATGCCATCGGCGGTGACCGTGATCTCGATCTGCACGCCGGTGGCGGCCTCGGTCGTGGTCGTCGGCGCCGTGGCGGGCGCCGCCGTGGTGGTTGTGGCCGGGGCGGCGGGGGTCGTCGTGGTGGCCGGGGGCGGGCTGGTGGTCACGGCGGTGTCGGCGGTGTCGTCGCCGCAGGAAGCCAGCGAGGCGACGAGGACGGCGATGGAGACGAGGCCGGTACGGATTCGCAGCATCCCGGCGATTGTACGGGCGTGGCAGCGCTGGCCGGGTCCGGTCTTGACAGCGCTGTCTTGCTATGTAATGTTGTAATCATGACAGGAGATACGAAGACCATCGCAGACTGGTTCGGCGCCCAGACCGGCGACTGGACCATCGACGACATCACCGCCGACGCCGACGAGATCCTGGTCGTGCTCGAGATCGGCGAACCTGAGCTGGCCGGCGAGGTCAGCGAGGACGAGCGCGCCGCCGCCCGCAAGGCCCGCATGTCGGCCTTCCGCGAGGAGACGAGGGGCCGACGCATGGAGATCGCCGCCGCCGCCGAGTCCCGGTTCAACCGGAAGGTGTCATGGGGGGTCCGCTCCGGCGACACCCGGATGCTGTACACCCACATGGCGGTTCCGGCGATGACCCGGCTGCGGGTGGGGGAGCGCAAGGTGCTCGACACCCTGGTCGAGGCCGGGGTGGCCAGAAGTCGGAGCCACGCCCTGGCCTGGTGCGTGCGGCTGGTGGGCAAGAACCTCGACCCATGGCTGAGCGAGCTCCGCTCGGCGCTAGTCCAGGTCGACGAGGTGCGGCAGCGAGGCCCGGAGACCTGAGCACCGTCCTGATGGCCCGTCCACTAGCGGCGGGCGGCGGCCCGCCCCTTGGCGAACGCCTCGACCACCTGCCGAGCGCGCCTCGTGATCTCGGCCGGGTCGGCCTGGTCGGTCAGCCAGGGACCCATCCCCACCCCGACACCGCCGGCGGCGGCGACATCGACGGCGTCCTCGACCGTGACCCCGCCGAAGGCCAGGTAGCGGACGTCCGGGAGCGGTCCCATCAACGTCCTCAGATGGTCGATACCGCCGGTGACGTACGGGTAGACCTTGACCGCGGTGGCCCCCGCCCGCCACACGGCGTCGATCTCGGTGGCGGTGAAGGCGCCGGGTATCACCGGGACCCGGTTGGCGACGCACCATCGAACCACCTCGACCGAGGCCACCGGGGTGACGATCAGGTCGGCGCCTGCGGTCACCGCCGCCTCGGCGTCGCCCACCTCCAGGATGGTTCCCGCCCCGATCAGCGTCCCCTCGCCCGCGCCCGAGGCGACCAGGGAGGCGATGGCCTCCAGTGCCCCCGGTGTGTTCAGGGTGATCTCGGCGGCCCGGCCACCGCCGGCGGCCACCGCCTCGACCACCAATCGGGGATCGAGGGGAGGCTTGCGGATCACCGCTACCACCCCCGGCCCGGCTATGGCGTCTGGGAGATCGAGTCGCATCGGGCCATGATGCCATCACCCCTTGCCGCCAGATCACCCGCCCGGTAGATTCGGGAGCGATGGATTGCTGCGCGTGGCGTTGGTATCGCTTTACCCGGTCCCCGGCCCGGGCCGAAGTGGTGCGCTGACCCCAGTCCGCAGCAGCAACCCAAGCCCGAGACCGGCCACGGTTTCGGGCTTTCGTGCTCCCGGGACCGTTTCACCCCCAGGAGCCATCGTGAACGGCGACATCAACGAGCCGATCCTCAAGAGCCACAGACGCCCCGACGACCTGTCGACCACCCTGGTCGACGTCGGCGACGTGCGGTTCGGTGACGGCTCGTACCCGGTGATCGCCGGTCCGGCCGCGGTCGAGTCCGAGGAGCAGATGCTGGCCGTCGCCATCGGCGTCGCCGAGGCGGGCGCCTCGATGCTGCGGGCCGGAGCCAACCGGCACGGCGACGGCTTCCGCCGGCTGGGTGGTGAGGGGTTGTGGCTGCTGGAGCGGGCCGGGCACGCCGCCGGGCTCCCCACCCTCACCGAGGTGGTCGATGCCAACGACCTCGACGACGCCGCCGGTCACGCCGACATGCTCGAGGTGGGGCCGGACAACATGCAGAACTTCTCGCTGCTGCGCGACGTCGGCAAGATGGGCAAGCCGGTGATGCTGCACCGGGGGTCATCCGCCACCATCGACGAGTGGCTGATGGCAGCCGAGTACGTCCTCGCCGAGGGAAACGACGCCGTTGTGTTGTGCGAGCGGGGGAGCCGCGGTTTCGACCCGAGAACGTCCGACACCCTCGACATCGGGGCGATCCCGGTGGTGCAGCGGATGTCCCACCTGCCCGTTGTGATCGATCCTGCCCCGAGCAGGGGCGGATCCGACCTGATCGCTCCCCTGGCGCTGGCGGGCCGATCGGCGGGTGCCGACGGGCTCATGGTGCTGGTCCACCCCGACCCGGAGACGGCGCCGGCCGGGAACGGGGCGCAGATCGACCTGGCCGCCTTCTCGATCCTGATGGACCGCCTCGGGATCCCGTCATTGCGCGACGAGATCGACCGGATCGACCGCGAGATGGTCCGCCTGGTCGCCAGGCGGCTGCGCAGCTCGATCGAGATCGCCAGGATCAAGACCACCAGGGGGCTGCCGCTGCGGTCGCCCGACCGCGAGTCCGAGCTGATCGCCGAGGTGGCCGAAGACGCCGCCCGCCACGGGGTCGACCCGGGGTTCGCCGCCGAGCTGATGACGTTGGTGCTCGACCACAGCCGGGATGCGCAGCGCCGGGCGCTGCACGGTGAGACGCCGGAGGACCGGTGAGCGTCGACCAGCCGCTCGCCATCGGCGACGACGGGATCGCTCGCTGCCGGTGGGCGACCCCGACCTCCGACTACGTCGCCTATCACGACACCGAGTGGGGCTTCCCCGTCGACGACGACCATCGGCTGTTCGAGAAGCTGTGCCTGGAGGGATTCCAATCGGGGCTGAGCTGGCTCACCGTGCTCCGCAAGCGACCCGACTTCCGCCGCGTCTTCCACGGCTTCGACCCCGAGCGGGTGGCGGCGATGGGGGAGGGTGACGTCATCACCCTGCTCGACGATCCTTCCATCATCCGGCACCGGGGCAAGATCGAGGCGGTCATCGTCAACGCCCGGGCCGGGCTCGACCTCATCGACGAATGGGGATCGTTTGGCGCCTTCTTCTGGTCGTTCGAGCCGCCGGTCGATGGCCCCCCTCGCCCGGGGCCGACCAGTGCCGAGTCGGTGGCCATGGCCAAGGAGCTGAAGCGGCGGGGCTTCCGGTTCGTGGGCCCCACCACCGCATACGCCTTCATGCAGGCGATGGGGATCATCAACGACCACGTCGTCGGATGCGCCGCCGGCGAGCAGGTCGCCGCCGCCAGACGCCGCTTCGTCCGCCCCACCCGCCGGGCACTCCCACGGGATCCTTGACCCCCAAGCCTTTCCCCTCCCGTTGGTAGGGGTGCCGGGGCCTTGCGGGGACGGGGTGGGAGAAAGGGCCGCGTGAGGCTGCTGGGTTGCTTTCCCCGCCCCGGCGGTCACGGGACCTCAGTCCCAGGGCGGCGGGTTGTGGACCCAGCGCCCGCCGACCATGGTGGCCACCACCTCCACCTCGGCCAGCGCCCCGGGGTCGACGGTGACCGGGTCGGTGTCGAGCACCACCAGATCGGCGAGGTGGCCGGGGATGAGCCGACCCCGCCGGTTCTCGTCGCCGCTCAGCCAGGCGGGCCCGACCGTGGTGGCGATGAGCGCCTGCTCGACGGTCAGGGCCTGCTCCGGGCGCCAGGGGGGTCGATGGTCCAGGGTGCGTCGGACCGCGGCGACGATCCCGGCCAGGGGGTCGAGCTCCTCGACCGGGGCATCGGACCCGTTGGCGAGAACGACCCCGGCGTCGGCCAGCGCCCGGTAGGCGTACGCCCCCTCCCGGTCGGCCCAATGCCGGTCGACCAGGTCCCGGTCCGAAGGAGCATGGCTGAACTGCACCGAGGCGGCCAGCCCGATGGCGGCGAACCGGGTCACGTCGGTCGGGTCGACGCATTGGGCATGCTCGATGCGCTGCCGCATGCCGGCGGCCCGCCACAACCCGGCGGTGGCGGTCATGCCGTCCACCGCGGCCCGGTTGGCGGCATCGCCGATGGCATGCACCGCCACCGGCCATCCCGCCGCCGTTGACCTGGTGATGGCCTCGACCAGCTCGGTCTCGGTGGTGATCGTCACCCCCGAGCCGTCGAGCATCGCCGCCGTTTCCGACCCCAGCGACCCGTCCATGAAGATCTTGAGGTAGCCGAGCCGGAACCACTCGTCGCCGACGCCGGACCGGATCCCCAGCGTAACCAGCAGGTCGAGGTGCTCGATGGGGAGCGACTGCCACACCCGCAGCGAGAGCTCGCCCTGTTCGTGGAGCCGCTGCCACATGCGGGGGGACCCGATCCATCCGTCCTTGTCGTGGACCGCGGTCACCCCGCGCCGATGGGCGGCGGCGATCCCGTCCCGCATCGCATCGAGGTACTCGCCGTCGCTGATGACGATGTGGCGGCGGTAGGTCCACGCCGCCTGCTCGCCGAGCAGCCCGGTCGGCTGGCCGGCGTCGTCCCGCCCCACCACCCCGCCCGGTGCGGCCAGGTCGTCGGGCCGGGCCATCGCCAGCGCCACCGAGTTGAGCCACAGCGAATGGTCGTCCCGCGACCACAGGGCCACCGGGGTGTTTCCGGTGAAGGGATCGAGGTCGTGCCTGGTCGGCTCCGCCGGGTCCTCCCAGTCGCCGTTGCGCCATCCGTAGCCGATCAGCCAGCGCCCCGGGGGCGCCGTCGCCGCCGCCGACCGGACCCGCTCCACCGCCTCCTGGCGTGACCGGCAACCCTCCAGCCGCACCTGGCTCCGGGCCACCGCCCAGGTGGGGAAGTGGACGTGGGAGTCGGTGAACCCGGGAACGACGCACCGCCCCCCCAGATCGACAGGGGTGCGCCCCTCCCCGGACTGGGCGACGATACGGTCCCCGTCGATGGCGAGCCGGACCGCCGTGGGCACCGCCCGATCCATGGTGCGGATGGTCCCGTTGTCGAGCAGCACCCCGCCAAGCTAGCCCCGGGGCACATCCTCACCACGGATCCTCAAGCCGATCCTCACCAGGATGGCGGCCGACTCCAAGCTATCGTCGGGGGATGAGGTCGAGCGGGACGACACCCCCCAACCTTCACCTGCTGGTGGTCGACCCCGGTGCGTTCTCCTCCTTCGACGAGGAGACCATGCATCGGTTCAAGGACCGCATCGGAGCGCTGCGCCCCCAGGCCGTGGTGGTAGGTCTCGACGGCCCCGCCGATCCCGAGCTGCCCGAGCCCGACTACCTGGTCGCTTCCGGCGGGGGGCTGATCACCCGGGTGGCCGGCGACGAGCCTGCATCCGGCTGGCCGCCCGACGAGGCCGGGCTCATCGAGGCGGTCGATGAGGCGGCCGCGGTCACCTGGCTGGCCGAATCGCTGATGATCCCCCCGTCGGCGGTGGTCGCCGTCACCACCCTGGGACGACTCGCCTCGCCGCTTCCCGAGGGATGGTCGGTGATCCTGGTCGGCGAGGGCCCTGCTCCGCAAGGGGCCGCCATGGTCGAGCCCGGTCAGGGCTCCCGGCTGATGGAGGCGGTGGACGCCGCCCTCGGCGGGGGGGCTTCGACGGTGGCGGGAGACGTGTGCGACGAGGCCTTCGAGCAGGCGGTGGCCTCGCTGCGTCGCAACGTCACCCACCTGGGGTTCACCGCCGCCTCGGTGGTCGACAACGTCTTCATGGACCACGACGCCAACTATGCCGCGGTGTGGGCCCGCGACGGGGTGATGACCGGGCTGTGGGCCATGGCCCTCGACGACCCCGAGTTCGACCAAGCCTTTCGCTCCACCCTCGAGCTGCTGGCCAGGCACCAGACCCGCTCGGGGCAGATCCCGGCGTATGTGAGGATCGAGGGCGAGGTCCCCGACTACTCGGGGATCGGGGGCATCGCCAGCATCGACTCGGTGCTCTGGTTCGTCATCGGGGTCGCCCGCTACGTGTTCCATCGGCGGGACCGGTCGTTCGGAGAGGCGTTGCTCCCCAATGTGGAAAAGGCGATGGTGTGGCTCGCCGCCCACGACTCGAACAACGACGGACTGCTCGAGGTGCCCGAGTCGTCCGACTGGATGGACCTGTTTCCCCGCAGCTACAACGTCCTCTATGACGAGGTGCTGTGGTACCGGGCCTGCCTCGACCACGCCGCCCTGTGCTCGGCCCTCACCGGCGGCCCCGGCCAGTGGGGGGACATGGCCGAACGTGTCCACGACCGGATCATCGACGTGTTCTGGCCCACCGGGAGACAGCTGATGGAGCTGGCGGGGTCGACCAGCGGCCGCTTCTCCACCGGCGAGGCCCGGTACATGCTCAGCCAGGTCACCCCGTTCGACTACTCGTGGCGGTGCGACGTGCTCGCCAACCTGCTCGCCGGGCTGTCCGGGCTGCTCGACGAGGCCAAGCTGCACCGGGTGTTCCACTTCCTGTGGGGGGTGGGGATCAACCAGCCGTACCCGGTGGCCTGCATCTACCCACCGATCCATTCCGGGGCCGACGATTGGAAGGACTACTTCATCGTCAACTTCATGAACCTGCCCGACCACTACCACAACGGCGGGGCCTGGCCGTTCATCGGCGGGTTGTGGGTTCGTTTCCTCAACGAGATCGGGCGCGAAGAGCTGGCCCATCTCGAGCTCACCTCACTGGCCGAGGCCTGCAGGCTCGGGGTCTACGGGGAGTGGGAGTTCAACGAGTGGCTCCACGGGCGCACCGGGCGGCCGATGGGGAAGGCGCATCAGGCGTGGAGCGCCGCCGGCTATCTCCAGGCCTATCTGACGCTGCGCAAGGGCGCCGCCCCCACCGATCTGGGACCCCTCGACCCGGCCGACCTCGGCTGAGGGGCCCGGCCCGGCGCGGCGCGGCGCGGCGAACCTTAGGTTCTGCGTACCCCTGGCGATGCCTAATCCGCTGAAGTTCGGGCAGAGGGCGGGACCGTTTGGCGCTCATCACACCGAGGAGCTCGCCCGCGGGTCGAGCCGGCGGCGGTGGCGCAGGTAGTCGTCCTTCACCCGATCCACCAGCGCCGCCGTCTGCTTGGCGATCCCCCGCCAGCCGAACTCGGTTCGGGCCAGCCGGGCGCCCTCGACGGACAGATGCTGGCGGAGGCGCTCGTAGCGCAGGGGGAGGCCGAGCATTGTGGCGAACTCCGCCGGTCGGTTGGGATCGGCGTACAGGGCGTGGACCCCGAACTCGATGTGCTCCTGGAGGCCGCCGTGGATGGTGATCACCGTGGGTGCCCCGCACGCCATCGCCTCCACCGCCGTCATCCCGAAGGGCTCGTAGCGGGAGGGAAGGGCGAACACCGGCGCCGCCCGGTAGTGGTCGGCCATCTCGTCGTCGGGAACGTGCCCGCGCCACTGGATGGCATCGGACACACCCAGATCGGCGGCCAGCTTCTCCCAGCGCCGGATCACCCGGCGGTCCCTGCCGCTGTCCGCCCCCACGGCGAGCTGCAGCCTGGCGTCGCCGACCTCGGCCCTGAGGAGGGGAAGGGCGCGAATCAGCAGGTCGTATCCCTTGTTGGTGGCGGCCCGACCCACCGTGTAGACATCGTGTGGGCCGAAGCCGAGCCTGCTGCGGAGCGCCCGCTCGGTCCGAGCCGGTACCGGGGTGTAGGTGGACTCGTCGATGCCGGGCGGGATCATCGTCACCCGCTCCTTGGGGACCTCGTAACCGTCCACCAGCAGATCGACCTGCTGGTAGGTGGTGGCGACGACATGGTCGCTGCGGCGGTAGACGAGGAACTCCTTGCTCACCCGCTCCTCGAAGCGGTAGTCGGACAGGTCCTCGCCGGACCTCGCCATGTCCTGCCGCTTCCACGACCCCAGCGAGTGGGGGGTGTGGACGTGTGGGATGCGCAGCTCATCGGCGATGCTCACCCCGGCCCATCCGGCATCCCAGTAGTGGGTGAGGACGGCGTCGTATCGGCGGCGCTCGACCCTCGGGTCGGCGAGGAAGCGCCCCACGAAGTCGCCGAGGTGGTCGTGCATGTCCTCCTTGCGGATGAAGTCGGGGCCGCCGAACGGCACCCGCCACATCCGGATGTGGTCGCCCATGGGCTCGGAGACCGGCTGATGCTCGAAGCGGCGGGTGACGATGTCGACCCGGTACCCCAGCTCGGCGAGATGGCGGCTGAGCTCGAGGACGAACACCACCTGGCCGCCGGTGTCGGGCTTGCCCAGCTCGGGCGTGGCGCCAACGTACCCGTGGAGCGACATCACCAGCAGAGTGCCCCGGCGCTTGACGGTCATCGCCCCCCACCGCCTTGGAGGATGCCGTTGGCCAGCAGACCCTCCAGGATCCCGGCGGCGTGCGGCGCCGCCGCCACATAGACCCGACCGCCGCCGATGGCATGGCGCAGTTGGGGGGTGGCGTTGCCGACGGCGATGGCCCTCGGCGCCGCCAGCAGCAGCGTTGCGTCGTTGGCGCCATCCCCGGCCGCCACCACGGCACCGGGGTCGATCCCGAGCTGCTCGGCCAGGTACCGGATCGGAGCCTCCTTGCCTGCGGTCACCGGGATCACGTCGAAGTCGTCGGGCGCCGAGCGGACGAAGCGGACGGCGAGCCCGGTGGCGCCGATCCGGCGCTCCGCCTCGGTCCATGCCTCCTCGGGTACGGCGAAGCTTGCTTTGAACGGCGTCTGCAGCTCGTCGGCGTGGCCCGGCCAGCCCAGCCTTGCCATGACCTCGTCGATCGGGTGGCGATCCCACCCGGCGAAGCGTTCCTGCCACCGGTGCCGGGGCATGCCCTCGACCTCGATCTCGGTGCCGAGCGCCCCCACCACGGCGTCGGGTTCGACGGTGACGGTGAGCTGGGCGATGGTCTTGGCGACCGAGGCGATGGGCCTGCTCGAGTTGAGGGCGAGCCGCACCGTGCCGGCATCCGCCAGTGCCTCGATGAGGGTGCGCAGTGCCCGGTCGTCCCCGGTCAGGGTGTCGTCGACGTCGCTGATCAACAGCCAGCGTGCTCGGTCGGGAATCGCGCTCACCTCCCCCGGGCCGGTCGTACCACCCTAGGGAGGAGGGGAGGCATGGCCAACCCGGTAGCCTGCCGATCGTGCCCTCCGTCTTCACCATGATCATCGACGGCGATCTTCCCGGGCGGTTTGTCTGGAAGGACGATCGCTGCGTCGCCTTCCTGTCGATCAACCCGATCGCAGACGGCCACGTGCTGGTGGTACCCCGCCACCAGGTCGACCATTGGATCGACGCCGAGCCCGATCTGCTCGCCCACCTGACCGCCGTCTCCCAGGTGATCGGGCAGGCGCTCCAGGCGGAGTTCCGGAGGACCAGGATCGCCATGGTCATCGTCGGGCTCGAGGTTCCCCACCTCCACATCCACCTGGCCCCCATCGACACCATGGGCGATCTCGACTTCGCTCTGGCCGACCAGGCGCCGGATCCCGATCACCTCGACCGGGTGGCGGACCGCATCCGGGAGGCGCTGCGCCCTCTCGGGCGTCCCGAGACCGACGAAGGCTGAGCCATTCCACCGGGCCGGCGCTACGTTGAACCCGTGTTCGATGATCAGGACGCAACGCCGCATACCGCGGCCGATGGTCAGCAGCGCCGCCGCCGGCTGGGTCGGGCGGTCCGCACCTCCTCGGTGATCGTCGCCACCCGGGTGGTGGCCACGTTCGGGTCGCGCGGGGCGGGCTTCTCCCGGCTGGCGTCCTCGCACGCCGGGTCGGTCGCCGGCGACACCCTGGTCACCCTCGCCCTCGCCGGCACCCTCTTCTTCTCGGTGCCCTCCACCGAGGCCCGCCAGAACATGGCGGTCTACCTGCTGATCACCTTGGCCCCGTTCGCCGTGCTCGGGCCCTTCCTCGGCTGGGTCTACGAGCGTTTCCCCGGCGCCTATCGCAGCGGGATGGTGCTCAGCTCGTCGCTGCGGGCCGCCATCGCCCTGACCATGGGGCTGGCCCTCGAATCGGTGGTGCTCTTCCCGCTCGCCTTCACCCTGCTGGTGCTCTCCCGCTTCCACGGGATCAGCCGGTCGAGCGTGCTCCCGGTGGTGCTGGCGAGACGCGAAGAGCTGGTGTCTGGCAACGCCCACATCGCCAGGCTGGGGGTGCTCGGTGGCGCGGTCGTCGCCCCGCTGGGGCTGCTGGCGGGATGGCTGGACGCCCCGTGGCTGGGGCTGATCCTGGCCGCCATCGTCTATTCGTGGTCGGCGCTCGCCGCCGGGCGCCTCCCCATCATCGACATCGCCCGCAGCCCCCGCCACGGCAGGGAACGGGTCGCCATCCCCCGGCCGGCCCGGCTCGCCCGGTTCGCCACCGCCGCCGTGCGGTTCCTCAACGGCTACCTGATGTTGCTGGTCGCCTTCGCCTTCCGCGACGCAGATGCCGGCGCCGTCGACTTCGGGTTCCTGATCGCGGCTGGTGGTCTCGGCTACCTGGTGGCGGCGTTGCTCACCCCGCTGCTGGAGCGGCGCCTCGCCGAGGAGCCGATGGTGATGACCGGGCTGGCGCTGGAGGCGGGCGCCGCCTTCGTCGCCGCCCAGGCGTTCGGGTTGCCGGCGGCTGCGGCGCTGGCCGCCGCCGCCGGTCTCGCCTGGGGTACCGCCAAATTCGGGTTCGACGGGTTGCTCCAGTCGGCGGTCCCCATCGATGCCCGGGGCAGGGCCTTCACCAACAGCGAGACCATGTTCCAGATCGCCTGGGTCATCGGTGCCCTGCTCCCCATCGTCCCCGCCATCCCGGTCGAGCTCGGGCTGTCGCTGGCGGGGATCGCCGCCCTCGCCATCCAGGTGATCTATGTGGCCGCACTGATGCCCACCGCCGTGGAGCGACGCGATGCCGAATTGGCAAGGTCTGCGGATGGACCCGAGACGGACGGCGGGGTTCTCGACGTCATGTGACACCGGCCGTCATGTGACACCGGCCAACGGCGGCCGGTCAGCGGTCGGCGAACTCCAGGAACCGGTCGGCGTCGATCTTGGGCAGCTTCACCTTGAGCCTGGTGCCGCGAGCGACGTGGTCCTCGCCCAGCACCTCACCCATCTGGTGCAGCCTGGCGACCACGTCGCCGCGGTGATAGGGGACGACGACATCGATCTCGGTGGTGATGCCCTCGAGCCTGGCGGCGATGGCCTCGACCAGCTCGTCGATGCCGGCCCCGGTAAGCGCCGACACGGCGACCGCATCGGGGTGGATCGCCCCGAGCCGCTCCACCAAGGCGGGCGCGGCCACGTCGATCTTGTTGATCACCACCTGCTCGTCGATGGTGCCGGCGCCGATCTGGCGGAGCACCACCCCGACGGCGGCGATCTGGCCGTCGGGGTCGGGGTCGGAGGCGTCGACGACATGGAGGAGCAGGCTGGCCTGGTTCACCTCCTCGAGGGTCGACCGGAACGACTCGACCAGCTCGTGAGGGAGCCTGCGGACGAAACCGACCGTGTCGCTGAACAGGACCGGCCGCCCGTTGGGGAGCCGACGCCTGCGCACCGTCGAGTCGAGGGTGGCGAAGAGCCGGTCCTCGACCAGGGCGCCGGCGTCGGTGAGCTTGTTGAACAGCGTCGACTTGCCGGAGTTGGTGTAGCCAACCATCGATACCACCGGGATCTCCGACCGTTTCCTCGCCTTCGTGTTGGTGGCGCGGGAGCGGCGCGACTGTCTCAGCTGGGCCTCGAGCCGGTCGACCCTCTCCAGGATGCGGCGCCTGTCGGTCTCCAGCTTGGTCTCGCCGGGGCCCCTGGTGTTGATCCCGGCGCCGAGCCTGCTCATCTCAACCCCCCTCCCCCGCAGCCGGGGCAACCGGTAGCGGTGCTGGGCCAGCTCGACCTGGATGCGCCCCTCGTGGCTGGTGGCGTGCTGGGCGAAGATGTCCAGGATCAGCGCCACCCTGTCGACCACGTCGACATGGAAGCACTGCTGCAGGTTGCGCTGCTGGGCGGGGGACAGCTCGTTGTCGAACACCACGACGTCGACATCGAGGGCGGCAACCTCGGCGGCGATCTGCGCCGCCTTGCCGGAGCCGATGAGCAGCGCCGGGTCGGCGCGATCGCGTCGCACCAGCAGGCTGTGCACCGCATCCGACCCCGCGGTGTCGGCCAGCAGAGCCAACTCGCGCAGGCTGTTCTCGGCCTCGCCCCGGTCGGCGTCACCGAGCACGACGCCCACCAGGTAGGCGCGCTGGCGCACCACCTGTAAGTCGGTGACGGTGGCGGTGAGCCGCTGGCGGCTCCTGCCGGCTCTCTGGCCGGTTCGGGGATCGGTCATCGGTGTGCTCCATCCAAGCATGCCCCCACATGAAGGGCTCCGCTTGGTACATTGGGTCAAGGAAGGAAAGGAGTCCGTTTGTCGGCGACGGTTGCTCAGATCCTGGCGGTGAAGGGCAGGAACGTCTGGTCGGTGGCTCCGGACAGCACCGTCTACGACGCGCTGGCGGCGATGGCCGAGCACGGGGTCGGTGCCCTGCTGGTGATGGACGGCGAGCGGTTGGTCGGGATCGTCTCGGAGCGTGACTACGCCCGCAAGGTGATCCTGCTCGAGCGGTTCTCCCGGACAACCGCTGTGTCCGAGATCATGACCTCGGAACTGCACACGGTGGGCCCCACCGTGTCTGTGGCCGAATGCATGACCATGATGACCGAGCTGCGGGTCCGCCACCTCCCGGTGATGCACCGGGACAAGGTGGTGGGGGTGATCTCGATCGGCGACGTGGTGAAGAACCACATCAGCGATCAGCAGTCCCTGATCGACCAGCTCGAGCAGTACATCACCAGCTGACCGGCACCGCGGCGAGCCTCTGCGATGCCGTCGCAGGGGCTCAAGCGCTGCGGTTGGCCATGACCTCGGCGTCGTACGGTTCGATCATGATGCACTCGCCGGGGCACTCGGTAGCCGCCTCGACCACGTCGTCGATCAGCTTGTCGGGGACCCTGGCCACACCCCGTGATCCGTCGGGCGCCGCCTTACCGTCGAAGATGGTCTTGGTGCCGAAATGCGAGGCTTCCTCCTTGACCACCCACAGACCGTCGTCGCGCCCAAGGAAGACATCGGGGCAGATCTCCTCGCAGATCCCGTCCCCGGTGCACAGATCCTGGTCGATCCACACCATCAGCTTGGTTTCAGCCATTCGCAATCCTCTGTCCGCGCCCCCCTAACTTACCCGCCCCGGCGACGGACCGATCGGCACCGTCCCGGCCGGGGGCTCCGGTCACGGTGAAGCGCCCGATGTGGGATATCCTTGAGGATCACTTCGGAGTCCCCATGAGCCAAACCGGCGAGACCATCAAGCGGCGCAGGCTCGCCCTGGGCCAATCACGGGGCCAGCTTGCCTCGAGCCTCAACACGACGGCGACCGTGATCGCCGCCCTCGAACGCGGGGAACGCCAACCCGACGCCGCCACCATCGAGCGGCTGGCCAGGGTCCTCGGGGTCGAGCCGGCCGAGCTGACCGGTTCCCCTGTGTCTCCGAGCCGCGACGGCGCCGCCGCAGCCGCCACCGCCACGGTCACCGAGGCGCCCCCGATGGAGAGCTTCGACGAGGCCGCGTTGATCCCGGTCGTCACCGCCGAGGTCGCCGCCGCCCGGAGACCGGCCGCCACCGGCCGCGAGCTCATCGACGCTCCCACCGAGGCGGTTCCCATGGTCGAGCGGCAGCAGTCGGTGATGGCCCCGACGGCTCCGCCGATGCGCCCGTCCACCGCCCCGCTGTCCGAGCCGGCCACGGGCTTCCAGCGTTTGATGGAGACCGTGTTCGACCCCGACAGGCCGTACCTGTTCTGGGTCAGGACCGCCCTCACCGTCATGTTGCTGTTGATCGGGCTCAGGGTGCTCGCCTGGGCACTTCCCGCTTTCTTCGACGCCCTCGGCGACATCCTGAGCACCATCGAGTCCACCAATCCGACCTCAACCACCTTCCCCAGCGGCTGACCCGGTGACCTGCAACCGCTTCCGTCCGGGGCGCCGTCATCGGGTCATGCTCGCCTTCGCCATGCTGGCGGTCGGCGCCTGTGGTGGCGGTGGCGACGCCGCCTCGACCACCGTCGACCACACCGGCCACACCGTGACCACGGTGGGCGCCAGCGGGACCCTTCCCGCCGACGCCGTCGCCATCCGCGCCTCCTCGGACATCGGCATGGGCGCCGAGAGGCTGCTGGTCGGGCTCGGCGACGCAACCGGAGGCCGTCTCGGCTCACCCGACCAGGCGTTGTCGGTCACCGTGTACCCCGAGGGAGATCCGGGGGCGTCGATGACCACGGACGGCACCTGGATGTGGATCGTGGAAGGCGTCACCGGTCTGTACCGCGCCGACTTCGACTTCGGGCAGGCAGGGACCTGGGTGGCCGAGGTCACCCCAAGCGGCGGCGACACGCTCGAACCGTTCGTCTTCACGGTGCAGGACGATCCGTCCGCCCCGGGGCTGGGCGAGCCCGCCCCTGCGCCCCCGACCCCGACGCTCGAGGGGTCGACCATCGAGGAGCTGAGCAGCGATGCCGACCCCGACCCGGCCTTCTACCGGTTGTCGCTCGACGAGGCGATCGGGAACGGCTCGATGACCGTCGTGGTGTTCAGCACCCCTGCGTTCTGCGTCTCGGGGGCATGCGGTCCCCTGCTCGACAACGTCAAGGCGATCGCCCCCGAGCACCCGGATGTCCAGTTCGTCCACGTCGAGGTGTTCACCGGGCTCACCGATCCCGATTTCGCCCCCGATGCCGCCCACCTCGCCCCCGCCGTCGGGCCCGATTGGTACAACCTCCCGTCCGAGCCCTGGGTGTTCGTCGTCGACGGGGACGGCACGGTCGTCGCCAGGTTCGAAGGCGTGATGGATACCGCCGAGCTCGCCGCCGTTCTCGGATGATTTCCGCCGACCCTTCCTGATCGGTACGATGCGCCGCCATGCCAGCCGAGCGGCGACACCCATCCCCCGACACGGTAACGGGCGATCGGCCCAGGTCGGCCCGAACCCTCGATCGAGCGGGCCTGCTCGGCGTCGCCGTCCTCGTCCTGGCGTCATGCTCCGGGTCGGGTCCCCAGTCGGCGCTCAGCCCCGAAGGCCCCATCGCCCGCGATCTCGACGGGCTGTGGGACCTGGTGTACATGCTGGCCGTCATCGTGTTCGTCGTGGTGATGGCGGTGTTCATGTACAGCATCCTCCGGTTCAGGGAGCGCAAGGGCGAGACCAGGGAGCCTCGCCAGATCCACGGCAACACGGTTCTCGAGATCGCCTGGACCATCGTCCCTGCGGTGCTCCTCGCCGTGCTCGCCGTCCCCACCGTGCGCGGCATCTTCGACGTCCGCGCCACCGCCGAGGGCCCCGACGTGGTGCAGGTCAACGTCACCGGGCATCAATGGTGGTGGGAGTTCGAGTACGTCGACCTCGCCTCCGCCGACGGCCACACCCTGGTCACCGCCAGCGAGCTCCACATCCCGGCAGGGGTCCAGGTCCAGCTCACGATGACCTCGCGTGACGTCATCCACTCGTTCTGGGTGCCGCCGCTCAACGGGAAGCGCGACGTTGTTCCCGGCCGCATCACCGAGTTGGTGCTCGAGGCCGACCCGGAGGTCGCCGACAAGGACTTCGGCTACGGGGCGGGCGTGATCCCCGGGCAGTGCGCCGAGTTCTGCGGGCTCTCCCACGCCGACATGCGGCTGCGGGTGCACGTCCAGTCGCCCGCCGACTTCGACGCATGGGTGGCCGCCCAGCTCGAACCGGCCGTGGTGCCCGCAGAGGGCGCCGCCGCCGCCGGTTTCGAGACCTTCAACGCAGTGTGCGCCGCCTGTCATCAGGCCACGGTGGTCGATACCGACGGTTCGGTCTCGGTGCTCGGCGAGGATCGCGTCGTCGAGGTCGACGGGGTCACCTTCTCGGCCCAGTACGGACCGGACCTGGGGCACTTCGGGAGCCGGGCCACCATGGCCGGCGCCATCCTGGACAACACCGCCGAGCATGTGGCCCAATGGATCGACAATCCGTCGGACCTGAAGCCGATGGCGCCCGAGCGCAACGACCTGGAAGCGGGCCGGGTCCTCGGCATGCCGAGCTACGGTCTCGACAGCGGGCAGATCTCCGAGCTGGTCGAGCTGTTGGAGGCATGGAGATGACCGCGGTGGCGGCGCCATTGACCCAGGACGGACGGAGCGGGATCTGGGGCTGGATCACCACCGTCGACCACAAGCGGATCGGGATCCTCTACGGCGTCACCGCCTTCACGTTCTTCCTGATCGGTGGTATCGAGGCGCTGCTGGTACGAACCCAGCTGGCCCAGGCCGACGGAACACTGCTCAGCGCCGAGGCCTACAACCAGTTGTTCACCATGCACGGCCTGACCATGGTCTTCCTGGTGGTGATGCCGACCGCTTCGGCGTTCACCAACTACTTCCTCCCCATCATGCTGGGCGCCAGGGACGTTGCCTTCCCCAGGCTCAACGCCTTCAGCTACTGGCTGTTCCTGTTCGCCGGGCTGATGATCTACACCTCGTTCTTCGCCGGCGGCGCCCCCGACGGGGCCTGGGTCGGCTATGCGCCGCTGTCGGGGCAGATCACCGAGGCGGTGCGGATGGACTTCTGGTCGGTGGGGCTCCAGCTCCTCGGCGTCGCCTCGATCGTGTCGTCCGCCAACTTCGTCGCCACCTGTTTCACCATGCGGGCCCCCGGTATGACCATGCTGCGGATGCCGGTGTTCGCCTGGATGTCGCTGGTGGTCGCCTTCCTACTGCTGTTCTCGCTCCCCTCGGTCGCCATCGGGCTGTTCCAGCTGTTCCTCGATCGCAACTTCGGTGCGCTGTTCTACGAGGCGGCGGCGGGCGCTGATCCGCTGCTCTGGCAACACCTCTTCTGGATCTTCGGCCATCCCGAGGTCTACGTGCTGGTGCTGCCCGCAATGGGGATCGTGTCCGAGGTCCTGCCCGTCTTCAGCCGCAAACCGCTGTTCGGCTACGAGTTCGTGGTGTTCTCGGGTGTCGCCATCGGGTTCATCGGCTTCGGGGTCTGGTCCCACCACATGTTCACCAGCGGCATGGGCCCGGTGGCCGAGGCCGGGTTCGGTGTCGCCACCATGATCATCGCCATCCCCACCGGGGTGAAGATCTTCAACTGGATCGGGACCACCTGGGGAGGCCGGCTCAACATGTCGACCCCGATGCTGTTCTCGCTCGGGTTCATCGCCATGTTCGTCATCGGCGGGCTGTCCGGCATCACCCACGCGGTGGTCCCCTCCGACTACCAACAGCACGACACCTACTACGTGGTGGGTCACTTCCACTACGTCCTGTTCGGCGGCGCCATCTTCGGGTACGTCGCCGGGGTCTACTACTGGTTCCCCAAGTGGACCGGCCGCATGCTCGACGAGCGGATCGGCAAGATCCACTTCTGGCTGATGCTGCTCGGGTTCAACCTCACGTTCGGTCCGATGCACATCCTCGGGCTCAACGGGATGCCCCGCCGCACCTACCGCTATCCCGAGGGGCTCGGGTTCGAGTTCTGGAACCTGATGGCGACGATCGGCTCGTACATCATCGGCATCTCCCTGCTGTTCTTCATCTGGAACATCATCAGGTCGCGCAGGAACGGAACCCTCTCCGGCTCCGACCCGTGGGACGGGCGCACCCTGGAATGGTCGATCCCGTCGCCGCCGCCGGAGCACAACTTCGACGAGGTGCCGCTGGTCCGGTCGCTCGACGACTTCTGGCACACCAAGTACGCCGAGGACGAGCAGGGCCGCGCCGTCCGCATCCCTGCGGTCACCGGGGCCGAGATCGACGTGTTCGCCGAGGAGGAGGGTGAAGCCCACGGCGACATCCACATGCCATCGCCCTCGTACTACCCGGCGCTGTCCGCCCTCGGCCTGGTGATCCTCGGCTACGGATTCGTCTACCTCAGCTTCGGCTGGATCGCCGTCGCCGTCGGCGGTGTCGTCGCCCTGTGGGGGTTGTTCGGCTGGTCGTTGGAGCCGGTGACCAGGAGCGAGCACCACTGATGTCCGCCCACTCAGTCGCCGATCCGATCCCCGCCGACCACGAGGGCGGGTTCGACCTCCACCGCACCCGCAAGACGGGGATGTGGGTCTTCCTCGGCTCGGAGTGCATCTTCTTCGGGGCGATGATCTCGACGTTCCTGCTCTACCGCAACACCACGGCGGACGGGCCGGGGGCCGAGCTGTTCGACGTCGCCTTCACCTCGGCGTCCTCGTTCGTGCTGCTGATGAGCTCGCTCACCATGGTGCTGGCCCACAACGCCTTCGAGCGGCGTGACATCCGACAGGCCCGGATCTGGCTGACGGGAACCGCCCTGCTCGGTGCCACGTTCCTTGCCGGGCAGATCTTCGAGTTCACCGAGTTCGTCCACGCCGGGCTGACCATGAGCACCAGCCCGTTCGGGTCCTCCTTCTACATGCTGACCGGCTTCCACGGCGCCCACGTCGCCATCGGGGTGATGATGCTCACCGCCATGGTGATCCTGTCGACCAGCGGCCGCCTCCACCACGACCGGGGGCTCAACGTCGAGCTGGTCGGGCTGTACTGGCACTTCGTCGACATCGTGTGGATCGTGATCTTCACCATCGTCTACCTGCTCCAGGTATGACCGTGGTCCAGCACACCGCCCACCCCGCCCCCAAGCTGTACTGGATCGTCGCCCTGATCCTGGCATTGGTGACCGCGCTCGAGGTGGCCGCCTCGTACATCGACGCCCTCGATCCGGTGCTGGTCCCGCTCCTGCTGGGGCTCGGGGCGATCAAGTTCGGCATCGTCATCGCCTTCTTCATGCACCTGAAGTTCGACCGACCGCTGTACCGCAGCCTGTTCCTCCTCGGCGTCTTCGGGTCGATCCCGCTGTTCGTCGTGCTGCTGCTGACCTTCAACGCCCTCTGATGCCATACGTAGGCTTGGCGACGACCGTCGCCGACGTGGCCCCCTTCCACCTCCACCTCGATGTGATCGGGTTGATGGTCGGTCTGGGCATCGCTTACGAGTACGGGATCCGCAAGCTCGCCCCGTTCCACGCCCCCAGGGGGGAGCCCATTGTCACCCGGGCGCAGCGGATCCGGTTCCACAGCGGTCTGGCGGCCATGTTGATCGTCTCCGGGTGGCCGATCCACGACATCGGCGAGAACAGCCTCTACACGATCCACATGGTGGAGCACCTGGTGCTCTCACTGGTGGGGCCGCCGCTGGTGCTGTGGGGCACGCCGTGGTGGCTGATGCGTTGGGCGGTCCGGCCGATCCTTCCGGTGCTGCGGATCCTGACCAGGCCGTTCGTGGCCCTCTTCCTGTTCAACGCCGTCCTCGGGCTGCTCCACGCACCGGCCGTGGTGGAGCTGATGGTCACCACCACCCTGTTCCACTTCGTTGCCCACGCCGCCCTCGTCGGCACAGCCTTCCTGATGTGGTGGCCGGTGGTCGGGCCCATCCCCGACATCCCCCAGCTCGCCCCGTTCCAGCGGATGGGATACGTCTTCCTGCAATCCCTGGTCCCCACGATCCCATCCGCCTTCCTCATCCTCGGGGAGCGGGCGGTGTACCCCATCTACGAGACCATGCCCCGTCTGTGGGGGATGTCGGCGCATACCGATCAGATGGTCGCCGGACTGATCATGAAGTTCGGGGGCGGGCTGCTGCTATGGGGGGTCATCGCCGGCGTCTGGTTCAGCTGGTGGGCGGAGGAGAAGCGCTTCGACGACGCCACCACCCCGGCACCGACCGGCAGGCTGTGACCCGCTGGGGCCGCCTGGCGGCGGCCGTGCTGGTGGTGGCGGGCTGTTCCGGGAGCTCCACCCACGAGGTGACCGGAGTTGTCATCGACGTCACCGGCGACATCACAACGGTCGACCGGTTCCTGCTCCAGTCGACGGAGGGGGACCGTCTCGAGTTCGTGGTGGCTCCGGGGGTGGTCTTCGGCGACGGGGCCCCGATCGGGCACCTCTCCGAGCATCTTCAGACCGGCGTCCCGGTCGAGATCACCTACGAGGTCCTCGACGACGGGACGCTGGTGGTGCGGTCGATCGACGACGCCTGAGCCGGTGGCTCGGCGACCGGTTCGGGGGACGGTGTTGCCCGAGCGCGGTCCCACGGCCGGTAGGCGAGCAGGGTCGCCCCGCCGAGGACGATGGCGCCCGCCACCGAGAAGGCGATGATCGCCGTCGTACCCTCCAGGCTGAGCAGCAGCTCGGCGAGGACGACGGCGAACACCCCGCCCGTCACCAGGGCGAGGATGGGGGTGCCGATGGCCCGAGCCGAATCGCCCAGCAGCGCCGCCGGGCTGGTGGGCCAGGCGGCGCCGCCCAGCCCGAGGACCTCGGGCCGGGCGAGCCGATCGACCAGCGCCGCCGTGATCGACCCCGCCCCCGCCCCGGTGACCAGGCCGCCGATCACCATCGCCACCATGGGGATGGTGGCGATCCCGTTCGCCGTCTCCCCGGCGAGCAGCAGGGTGACCGTGATCCCGGCGTAGGCGAACAGGGCGCCGACCAGACCGGCGGCAGGCACCAGCCAGCGGAGCGGGAATCGGGGCGCGTCGGGGTCCGCCTCCCGGCCGACGGCGTAGGCCCCGGCTGCGATGCAGGCCCCGGCGACGAGCCCCACCACCAGGACCAGCACGTAGAGCCAGCCGGTCGAAGCCGTGAAGCCGAGTGCGGCGACCGGGGAGCCTTCGGCGACGGGGGTGGCGGTTGCGGTGCCGAGGGCGAAGCGGCCACCGAACAGAGCCATCGCCATCAGGGCCAGCAGCATGCCCGCCAGGGCGCCGTGGGTGACGGTCCTGAGACGAGATGTCCGCATGGCTGGTGGCCCCTCGGCTGGCGACGGGGCGATCTTAGAGCGAGCGCGGATAGGCGCTCGCTCTTGCGCTGTTGTTGATGGCTCTTCGGCTGACGCCTCATCGCGGTGCGGTTGGGGTCCCCAGCCCCAACCGCCGAGTCTCCTTCTATCGGCGGAGCCTCTAAGCGGTGCGGTCTTCGGCGCCCCCGCTCGGGGCGGGCCGGGGATCGGCGGCTCAGAAACGGTCGCATGCGTCCGGGGAGTAGATCCCCCGCACCGCACCCTCGGCCAGCGGCCCCCACAGCAGGAGGTTGCCGGTCTCGATGCTGCTCACTGTCCAGATCTGCCCAAGGTCGGGGTCCTCGCCCTCCTCGACCTCGAAGCTGTTGTAGATCTCCCGGAGGTTCCGGAACGAGTCCCCCAGCCTGATGCCGGACAGCGTGCCCAGCTCCGCCGCCTCGTTGCTGAAGCCGCCGTACGACAGATCGAGCCGGAACCCGCCGAAGGTCTCGGTGGCGTCGGGGTCGACCACGATCACGGCGGCGAAGGGACCCCAGAACACGATCCGCTCGGAGTCCTCGTCGCAGACCCCGAACTCGCCGCTCGAGGGGCGGGGCCCGGTGTCCTCGGTCGGGTCGCCAAGGCTGGCGATGAGCCTGCCAACCGCCTCGGCGGCCGGTCGGCCGAGGGCGATGGGGCCGACGCCGTCCGAGGCCAGGGTCAGCTCCTCGACCGGGACCGGGTCGCCCTGTCCGGCATACGGCTCGAACTCCCCCGACGGGGCACGGGTCCCGTCGGTGTCGGCCGGCGTGGCATCGGTGTTCTCCCCGTCGGGCACGGTTGTCGACGTGTCGCCCGGGGCGGCGGTGGTCTCGCCGGTGAGGGTGGTGTCGGTGGCGGTCCCGAGATCGCCCCCGTCGCTGCTGAAGAGCTGAAACAGGGCGATGCTGGCCACCACCAGCAACAGCCCGACCACCATCCCGGTGAGCAGCGGGGAGCGCGGAGGGGGTTCTCCGGAACGGGGGTCGTTTGGTCTCCCCGGTTGGTCGTACCCACCGGGGACTTCCTCGTACGGCTCGATCCCGGCGAAGGGATCGTTCGGATCGAAGCGGTCGCTCACCTGAGCTCCTGGCTGGTTGTCTGGGGCGGCACGCCCGGCATTGTACGAGCGGCAGGGAGAAAGGCTGGGCTACGACGTCCTGATGGGCGCCAGGTCGGGGAAGACATCTCCCAGCACCTGGTCGAATGGCACCGCCGGCACCAGCACCGACTCACCGGCCGAGGTGCGCTCGTCCTCGACCGGGATGGCGATCCGCTCCAGATGGTCGACGTCGATGCCGCGCAGGTTCCACAGCAGGGAGAGGGCGTCTCCCATCCCCAGCCCGTCATCGATGCTGAAGGCGCCGGTGAGGCCGGCGACCGTCCTGGTCAGGTCCTCGAACGAGTCGAGCCTGCTCAGCTCGGCGAACACCTGGAGGATCACATCCTGCTGCCGCTCGTTGCGGGTCAGATCGTTGACCCCCTCCATGGTCCGCCAGCGTCCGTCCACCAGCTCCTGGGTCCGGCGCGAGCGGACCCACGACAGCGCCTGGGCACCGGAGGCATGGGTGCAGCCTGCGGGGAGCTGCAGCTCGGACTTGGAGTCGCGCACCGGGTAGTCGACGCAGATCTCGATTCCGCCCACCTGGTCGACGATCTCCTCGAATCCCTCGAAGTCGAACAGGGCGAAATGGTCGATGTGGATCCCGGTGAACTGCCTGACCGCCAGTGACAGCAGGGTGGGCCCCTCGATCCCCCTGTCGGGACAGCCGGCGAGGGTGGCGTTGATCTTGTCCAGACTGTTGGTGCACGGGTTGTTGACGTAGAGGTCCCTGGGGATGGAGACCATCACGGGGTCGTCGCCGGTGGCGGGGATGATGGTGAGGATGATCACGTCCGCCAGGCTCCCCGACAGGTCGCTGCCCACGATGAGCAGCGACAGGAAGTCGCCCTCGTTGGACGGGATGGCGGTCATCGATTGGGCCGCCCCCTCGGATATACCGCTGAGGTCGATTCCCTCGTCGGGGAGGGGCAGGATCTCGCTGGCGGCGATGATGTCGAAGTCGAGGCGGTCGACGTTGCGCCACGAGTTCCAGATCTGGACGCCGTTGAACAGGGCGTAGCCGACGATGACGAGCACGGCGGTGGCGACCCCGCGCTTCAGGCTGCGCAACAGCGGATGCTGGTGGGCGGACGGCGGGGTCGGCGCCGCCTCGTTGACCAGGTAGCCGATCGGGGGCGCACCCAGGCTGCGGAGGCGGTCGACCGCCTGGTTCAACGTGCTGCGGTCGGTGGCCCTGGGCAGGACCAGCAGGGTCCCGTCCGCCAGCGCCCCGAGGGCGTCGATGGCGGGCCCGCCCTCCACCGGGGTGTCGACCAGGACGATGTCGGCACTGGTGGCCACGTCCTCGACGGCGCCGGCCACCTGGCTGCGGGCCAGCACGGGGTCCTCAGCGGTGGTCCTGCCTGCAGGGATGAAGGGGAGCCGGCTGACCGAGTCGATCGCCCACAGCCGCGACGCCTGGGCCAGCGTCGCCTCGCCCCGAGCCAGCTCGACCAGACCCGGGGAGACACCGGTGTGCCCGAACTGGCTGAGACGGCCGTCGGTGATGTCGCCATCGACCAGCAGCGCCCTCCGCCCCGCCCTGGTGGCCGCAACCGCCAGGTTGAGGGCTGCGGTGGTGGCGCCCTGCCCGTCGGCGACGCCTGCCACCAGCAGGATCCTGCCCCTGGTGAGTGCCTCCATGCGGCTGGCGGCCCGCTGGTAGGCGACCGCCGCCGCCGAGTTGGGCGCGGTCAGCGTCGGGCTGGGGCTGCGCGGGGTGCTCGGGATGCTGCCCAGGCTGGGGAGGTCGAGCAGCTTGCCCACCGGCCTGGTCCCGCCGGCCAGGTACCAGGCCAGCCAGCACAGGGCGGCGACGACGCCGCCGAGGACACCGGCGACGATGGTTCCCCTGGTGGTCGGCCAGATCCGCAGCCCGATGGCGAAGGCGACCAGACCGCCGACAACGGACAGCACGTTGGGCCAGGCGAGGGCACGTCGGAGACGACTCGGATACGGGTTGGTCGCGGTCATGGCCTCATCGGTGCCGGGGGTCGCTCATCTTACGGTTCGCTCCGGATCGTCAGCCGGTCGGGCCGGCGTCGCAGGGTCGGGGTGAGTAGATCCCGAGGACCGTCCCATCCGGGTCGCTCGACGAGACCGGTCCCCACAGCAGGGTGAACCCGTCCGATCGCACCAGGATGAAGCTGAGAACCTGTTCGATCACCTCGTAGCCGATCTCGAAGCCGGCGTAGATCGCCTCGAGGTCGGAGATGGTGTCGCCCACCGAGAGCCCGGACAGCGTGGTCAGGGCGGCGGTGGGGTGACCGGCCGGCTGACCGAGGAGCCGGTACCCGGCAAGCGCTCCGGTCTCGGGGTCGCCGGTGAACAGCGCGGTGAACGGCCCCCACGCCGCGGAGAAGCCCGGCTCGCCGGGGCACAGCCCGAGGCTCCCGTCGTCGATCGCCGTGGCCGTGTCGGGCTGGCCGAGCGCGGCCACCAGACGCCCGAGACCGTCGGCGTCGCCGAGGTCGATGGGCCCGATGGCGAAGCCGCCGAGGTCGAGCTCCGAGATCGGGATCGGATCGCCCACCTCCTCGAACGGGCCGTCCAGCACCGAGGAGGCGATGGTGGTGGTGGGCTCGGGAGCGGCGGTGGCGGTCGGGTCGGGGTTCCCGAGCGTGGTGCCGGGCCCGACCAGCGGCGCCGCCGTGGTGCCGGTCCCGGCCGCGGTGGGGTCGGTGCTCGCCACCGTTGTCGCCGTGGCGGTGGCGACGCCGGGCTCGTCGCCGCTGATCCAGGTGAGCACCCCGAACCAGCCGGCGATGATGGCGGTGACGATCCCGGCGATCAGGAGCCTCTGGTTACGCCTCTCGTTACGCCTCTCGTTACGCCTCTCGTTGCCGAGCCGGTTACCGCCGCCTCCGCCCGCCGGCGTCGCCGCCTCCGATCGGTCCAGGTGGAGTGTCCCACCGTCGACGGGGTGCGGCGGTGGCCCGGAGACCGGGGCCGAGGGGCCCCGGGTGGGCATCGCCGGCGCCGCCGGGTCGACGGGCAGGGTCGACGACGCCGCCGCCGCGGTGGCCGCCGCCGGGATGCCGGTGCCGGGATCGGTATCGGTATCGATATCGGTCTGGGCCGTGGTGGGCGGGGTGGGAGCGGCAGGACCTGTGGCGGTGGCGTGCCTGGCGGGTGCCACCTCGCTGTCGATCCAGCCCCGCTTGCACGCTGCGCAGCGGGGAATCTCACGGGGGCGCGGGCTGCCGCAGAAGATGCATAGCGACAGGAGCTGGGTCATGGGGCGCAAGCTTACGGCCGGCGGTGCCGTAGCCAGAGTCTTGCGACCAGGGATCGATTGCCCGGCGGCGGTCGTAAGCTCCTGGCTGATCCTCCGGTCCGGGCATCGCTTCCCGGCCCTAGGAAGGAGCAGCACTCCGAGGAGCTGGCGGTGCCGTCGAACCCACACCCGATCCGTTACCGGTCATCGATGGTCGGGGCTCCCTCCCTGCCATGAGCACCGTCGCCTCCCGGCCCGCACCCGAGGGCAGCCACCAGCCGCTCCTGTGGCGCCTGCTCACCCTGTGGGGTCTGCTCGGCATCGGGTTGATCCAGCCCATCCTCGACCTGTACGGCAACAACCCCGAGGCCTTCATCGCGGGGAGGGCTGGTGCCGGCCGCATCCTGCTCTTCGTCGCCGTGGTGACGTTCGGCCCGCTGCTGGTGTGCGCCGTCGTCCTGTTGGTCGCCGTTCGGCTGGGTGGGCACGCCGGCGCCCTGTTCGCCTACCGGGTGCTGCTCTTCGCCAGCGGCTTCGTCGGCGCCTCGGCGGTCGTCCTCCAGGTGTTGCCAGACAGCAACCTGGCCACGCCGATCGCCCTGCTCATCGCCGCCGGTTTGGTCTGGGCCGAGGCCACCGTGGATTGGGCCCGCACCTGGCTGCGGCTGCTCGCCCTCGTCGCCGTGGCGGCACCCGCCCTGTTCCTCGGGTTGTCTGACACCGCAGAGCTGGTGTGGCAACCGGAGGCGGTGGCCGACACCTCGGTGACGGTCTCCAACCGGTCGCCGGTGGTGATGCTGGTGTTCGACGAGCTGCCGGTGTCGTCGCTGATGACTGTGGACGGAGCAATCAACGCCGATCTGTTCCCCAATTTCGCCCGGCTCGCCGCCGGATCGCACTGGTTCGAGAACGCCCAGTCCAACTCCATCGCCACCACCAACAGCATCCCCATCCTGCTCACCGGCCGTCTGGCCGAAGGAGCCAGACCCACCTCGCGTGACCACCCGCTCAGCCTGTTCACCATGCTGGGCGACACCTACGCCATGGACGTCGATGAGTCGATCACCAGCCTCTGCCCCAACTCGGTGTGCGCCGGCGAGGGCCGGGTGGCGTCCCCGGCCGCGCCCGACCGGCTGGGCACGTCGGCGATGCTGGTCGACGCCTCGATCGTCTGGGGGCACCTCACCCAGCCGCCGTGGGTCCGCAACCGGCTCCCCGCCATCGACGGCCAGTGGGGCGGCTTCACCGGCGCGCCCGGTGGCGGCGACCCGGCCGTCTCCGACCTCCCGCTCGCCCCGCCCGGCCAGCGTCTCACCTGGATCGACAGGATGCTGACCGCCGCCGAGAGCCTCGAGGGCGCCTCCCCCAACACCCTGCACTACACCCACGTGCTGGCTCCCCACATCCCGTGGCAGGCCAACCCCTCCGGCACCCAGTACCGGCGCCCCGAGGAGCTCGGCTCCAGCGTGCTCGGGGTGGAGAACGGTTACTGGGTCGAGGACCCGTCCCGGGCGACCCAGGGCTTGCAACGCCACCTGTTCCAGCTCGGCTTGGTCGACCGGCTGCTGGGCGGGATCATCGACTCGCTGGAGGAGAACGGCATCTGGGACGACGGGATC
>Ga0136622_10000026_pt1 | contig 47090 bp, 53 predicted proteins | sample AntDrymUQ4482106_2_FD_104803 | JGI IMG/M metagenome (GOLD analysis project Ga0136622, IMG submission 104803) | Polar desert sand microbial communities from Dry Valleys, Antarctica - metaG UQ448 (21.06) | ecosystem: Environmental > Terrestrial > Soil > Desert | place: Antarctica: Dry Valley...
GAGGTCCTCGCCCAGCTCGGCTCCGGTGAGCGGCCGCCGGCTGGGATCGGGTTGCTTCTGGTGCTGGCGGTGGTGGGCAAGTCGGCGCTCTTCCCGCTGCACACCTGGCTGGCCGATGCCATGCCCGGTCCGACCCCGATCAGCGCGCTCATCCACGCCGCGACCATGGTCGTCGCCGGCGTCTATCTGGTGGCACGCCTGCTGCCGCTGTTCACACTGGCGGCGCTCACCGTCCTCGCGCTGGTGGCCGCGCTCACCATGGTGCTGGGCGCGTTGTTCGCGCTCGTGCAGACCGACCTCAAACGCCTGCTCGCGTGGTCCACCGTGAGTCAGCTCGCCTACATGTACGCCGCGCTCGCCGCCTCTGACGCCGACGCGGCGATCGACCACCTGCTGTCGCACGGGGCGTTCAAGGCGCTTCTGTTCCTCGTCGCCGGGACGATCGCCCACGCGACCGGTTCGACGGCGCTTCGGGACATGGGCGCACTCCGCCGCTCGATGCCCCGCACCTTCGCCACCGCAACGGTCGGACTCGCCGCGCTCGCCGGAGTCGTCCCCACCTCCGGGTTCTTCAGCAAGGACGCGGTGCTGGCCGCGGTGCAGGGCGCCACCGCAGGCGACGGTCCGCTGCAGCCGGCCGTGGCCTGGATCCTGCTGGCGGCCGGGTTGGTCACCGTCGTGCTGACCGCCGCGTACGCGACTCGTGCCTGGTTGCTGGTGTTCTTCGGCGTGGCGGGACAGAGCCACGAGCGCGCCGCCCCAGCGGACCCGGGAGCGGCCATGGTCGGCCCGCTCGTCGTCCTCGGCGTACTGACGCTGGCGTTGTCCCTCTCCGCAGAACCCCACGTCGTCGTCGGGATCGTCACCACGGTCCTGCTGCTCGTCGGCGCAGCGGCGAGCGGGGCCTCGTGGCGGGCAGGTCGCGACCCGGCAGTGCTCGCGGGGCCGGCCCGTGCGGCGCTGGAGCGCGAGCTCGACATCGACGACCGGTACCTCTGGCTGGCCGGCACCGTGCGCCGTGCCGGGACGATGGTCGTCGCCGGCGACCGCGACGTCATCGACGCCTACCCGCGAGGGGTGGGCGCGCTGGCCCGACTCGGGTCCGGGCTGCTGCACCGCACCCAGGCGCGCAACGCGCAGAGCTACGCAACGGTGCTCGCCATCGGTGCCCTGGCCGTGGCCGTCGCGGTGATCGGCAGGTGAGCGCGCTCGTCGTCGCCGTCCTCCTCCCGGGACTGGCGGGGATCTGCCTCGCACTCGCCCGCGCGGTGGTCAGCGCGCGGGGAGCGGCGGCCGCCGGCGCCGCGGTCTCGGTGCTGTCCCTCATCTGCGTCGTCGCGTCGTGGTCGGCTCGCGACGGCGCCTACGCCGGCGAGGTCGACCATCCCTGGAGCACCGCGCTTGGCCTGCACTGGCACCTGGGTGTCGACGGAATCTCGCTGCCGCTGGTCGTCATGACGATCCTCCTGTGCGTGCTGGTGTGCTGGTCCCTTGCCGCCGACGTGACGTCGACCACCGACGACCACGAAGGCGCGGGCGTCGTGCTCGTCGCCCTGGTCCTGGTGATCGAGACCGCATCCCTCGGCGTCTTCAGCGCCCTCGACCTGGTGCTCTTCTTCATCTTCTTCGAACTGGCACTGATCCCGATGTGGTTCGTGATCGCTCGGTGGGGCGACCCTGGCGGCGGGCGGCTCGCGGCCACCAGGTTCTTGATGTTCACCGTCACGGGGTCGGCGTTGATGCTGGTGGGCTTCGTGGTCATCGCCGTGACGGCGGGCACCCTGCAGATCCCCACCCTGGCGGACCTCCCGGACCCGCTGACCGGCACCGTGCCGTTGCTCGGCGGCGTCGCGATAGCAGTCGGGCTCGCGGTGAAGACGCCGCTGTGGCCGCTGCACATCTGGCTGCCCGACGCGCACAGCAAGGCGCCGACCGTGGGATCGGTGCTGCTTGCGGGGGTGTTCCTCAAGCTCGGCACGTACGGCTTGCTGCGCGTGTTCGTGTCCGTAGTGCCCGAGCCTGCGGCCCGCCTCGCGCCCTACCTCGGGGCGCTCGCCGTCGCCGGCATCATCGCCTCCTGCCTGGCCTGCCTGCGCGAGCACGATCTCAAGCGGCTCATCGCGTACTCCAGCGTCGGACACATGGGATTCGTCGTCCTGGCGATCTCCACGATGAGTGAGGTGGGTGTGCTCGCCGCGGTGTTCGCCAGCGTCGCGCACGGTCTCATCACCGGACTGCTGTTCTTCAACGCCGGTTGGCTCAAGCAGCGGTACGGATCCGCGACGTTCGACGCCCTCGGACGCGGCCTCTACACGCGCGTGCCGCGCCTGGCCGTGGTGCTCCTCTTCGCCGCCACAGCCAGCCTCGGCCTGCCCGGGCTGGCCGGCTTCTGGGGCGAGATGCTCGCCCTGCGCAGCACGTACGAGCCGAGTCCCGCACTCGACCGCACCCTGGCCTGGACGCTGCTCACCCTCGCAGCGCTTGGCGTGGTGCTCACGACGGCGTACTTCGTACGCGTCGTGCGACGGGTCCTGCAAGGCGCCGCCACTCCCCGCGACGACGACATCGACCTCACCCGGACCGAGGCCGGGATCAGCGCCGTGCTCGCCGTCGCGATCGTCCTTCTCGGAGTCGCGCCCGGCCTGCTGACAGGTGTCATCGAGCCGGCCGTCGGGGCCATCGTGCAGGTGGCACCATGATCGACTGGGCCGCGGTCACCCCGGCGTTGATCCTGGCCAGCGGCGCCATCGCGGCGCTGCTCGTGACGGCCTTCCATGCCACCCGTACCTGGCGGTGGCCCGCCATCGTCAGCACCGTCTCGCTGCTCGCGGCGTCCGCCGTGGCCGTCGCGACCGGGTCGATCGACCGGCTCACGCTCGTGCTCACCTTGGTGGTCGTCCTCGGCACCTTCATGATGGTGCTGGCCGCCGGCGTGATGGACCACGAGGAGTCGATTCCGCCAGGTGAGCTGCACTTCCTGCTGCTGTCCTCGGCCGCGGGTGGTTGCTGCCTCGTCGTCGCACGCGACCTCGTCACCCTCGTCGTCGCGCTCGAGCTGTTGTCGCTGCCCTCGATCGCACTCGTCGGACTTCGCCGCTCGGACCTGGGCGCCGCACGCGCGGCATGGACGTTCTTCCTGCTGTCAGCTGTCTCGACGGCGGTGACGGTGATGGGGGTCTCCATCGTGTACGGGTTCGCCGGCAATCTGGCGTACGACCAGGTGGCAACGGCGCTGGCCGGTTCGACGGCACCGGCGCGGGCGGTCGGTGCCGCGGTCCTGCTCACGGTCGTCGGGTTGCTGTTCAAGGCCGGGGCGGTGCCGTTCCACGTGTGGATCCCGGACACCTACCGCGGGGCGAGCGTCCCGGTCGCCGGCTACCTGTCGGTCGTCTCCAAGTCCGCCGCGCTCGGTGCGTTGCTGGTCGTGCTCACCACGGCCTTCGGTCCGGTGCGGGACGACTGGGCCCCCGTGGTGGCCGTCGTGGCCGCGGTGACGATGACCGTCGGCAACCTCGGTGCTCTCGGCCAGCGTGATGCCGTCGGCATGCTGGCCTGGTCCTCGATCGCGCAGGCGGGGTTCATCCTCGCGCCGCTGGTGGGTCTGCCGGGGACTGCCGCAGTCGCCGCGGCGGTCAGTTACCTGGTCGTGTACTCCCTGGCCAATCTGGTGGCGTTCACCACGGTGGCCATCTGCCGTCGCCGCTGGGGCGGGACGACGTTCGCGCACCTGGCGGGCCTGGCCCGCCGCGACCCGGGCGCCGGCCTCTGCCTGGCGTTCGCGTTGTTGGTGCTGGCGGGATTCCCGCCGGCGGTGATCGGGCTGCTCACCAAGTACGTCGTGCTCCTACCACCGGTCGACTCCGGCTACGGCTGGCTGGCGGTGGTGATGGCGCTCAACGTCGCGTTTGGTCTCGTCTACTACCTGCGGCTCCTGGCGACCGTCCTCGCCCCGCCGAGCGAGGAGGTGGCTACTCCGCCGCCGAGCCCGTCGCCGCCGTACACCGTACGGTTCGCTCGGGCCGCGATGATCGCGGCGACGGCGGCGCTGGTCGCCGCCTCGGTCTACCCGGACCTGCTGCTCGGAGTCCTGTAGGTCGAGCGAAAGTAGGCACGGAGCCGGGCGCAGCGGGGTACCCTGACCGCATGACTACCTTCCTGATGTCATCAAGGGTGACGTGGACCGAGGCGCAGCGCCAGCTGTCCGCCGCCGGCTTCGAGGCGGAGAAGGGGACGCGGAGGCCGGGCGAGAAGGGCGAGGTGCTCGTCGTTGACAACGAGGACCGCGACGCTGACAAGGTCAAGAAGATCGTCCTAACGGTCGACGCCACCGCCAAGACCCGCCACGACATGTGAGCCGACAACCAGGGCGGTTCAGCGGTAGTTGACGAACTGCACCGCGAAGTCGAGGTCGGCGTCCTTGACGAGGGCGATGACGTCCTGCAGGTCATCGCGCTTCTTGCTGCTGATGCGGAGCTCCTCGCCTTGGATCTGCACCTTGACCCCCTTGGGACCGTCGTCCCGGATCAGCTTGGACAGCTTCTTGGCCTGTTCCTGGCTGATGCCGTTGGTCAGGGTGGAGGAGAGTTTGACCTCCTTGCCTGACTGGCGTGGCTCTGCGGCGTCGAGTGCCTTGAGCGAGATGCCCCGCTTGATCAGCTTGTCCTTGAAGACGTCGAGAACGGCGAGCGCCCTCTCATCGGCGTTGGCAGTGACCTCCACGCCGTACTCGCCGCTCCACTCGATGGACGCACCAGTGTTCTTGAAGTCATAGCGCGTCGCGATCTCCCGGGCGGCCTGGTTGAGTGCGTTGTCCACCTCCTGGCGGTCGATCTTGCTGACGATGTCGAACGATGAGTCGGCGGCCATCTGCGTTCTCCCTGGAATATGTCGGGTGTCTCCCCTGCGCTATTGTTTCCCCTTGTTGCCCAGACCTGGCAACGCCCCCTGGCAGGTTGCCCGAGCGGCCAAAGGGAGCTGACTGTAAATCAGCCGGCATTGCCTACGCAGGTTCGAACCCTGCACCTGCCACCGGCCGAGCCCGGCCCCGACACGGGGCCGGGCTCGACCTGGTCCGGTGGACCCCGGCTTTCGCCACCGGCGAACGCGTTGTGTATGTTTGGTCGTCGGCTTGCCCCTTTAGCTCAGTCGGCAGAGCGTCTCCATGGTAAGGAGAAGGTCTACGGTTCGATTCCGTAAAGGGGCTCGGAGTCAGGACGGTCTGACTCGATGGCGGGGTAGCTCAGGTGGTTAGAGCACACGGCTCATAATCGTGGTGTCGCGGGTTCGAGTCCCGCCCCCGCTACTGTTCGGACAGTCCAGCACCCGCCGGCGCAACCGACGCAGCAACTACACCGACCAGCACAGAAGAAGAGGCATCCCGTGGCCAGCAAGAGCTCAGACGTCCGTCCCAAGATCACCTTGGCCTGCACGGTGTGCAAGGAGCGCAACTACATCACCAAGAAGAACCGTCGCAACGACCCGGACCGCCTCGACATCAAGAAGTACTGCCCGCGCTGCAAAACGCACACGGACCACCGCGAGACCCGCTGAGGCAGGTCCAGGTCAGCTATGCCCGTCGATGCCACTCTGGCCGGTCGTACGTTCGAGCCGACCGCGCCGTACGAGGTGAGCGCGGCAAAGATCGCCGAGTTCGCCGCGGCCCTCGGCGCAAGCCCCGACGCCGTCCCCACGTTCGGCATCGTCGTCGCCTTTGCCGCGATGACCGACCTGATGCACGACCCGGACGTCGGCATCGAGCTGCACAACGTCGTCCACGCCGACCAGCGGTTCGAGATCACCCGTCCCATCCGCGCCGGAGACGTCCTGGTGGCCCGGCTGACCGTCGACTCGGTACGCCAGATGGCCGGGACCGACATCATCGCCACCCGTAGCGAGATCACCACCACCGACGGCGCGCACGTGTGCACCGCCTACGCCACCCTCGCGCACCGCGCCGGTGCGGACGTCGACGCATGAGCGTGAGAGCGGGCGCCTCGTTCGGCCCAGACGACTACCGCATCACCCGCGCGGACCTGGTGCGCTACGCAGGCGCGAGCGGTGACTTCAACCCCATCCACTGGTCCGACCGGGTGGCGACCTCGGTGGGCTTGCCCGGTGTCGTCGCCCACGGCATGTACACGATGGGGCTCGCCGCCCGCGCCGTCACCTCCTGGCTCGGTGACGACCAGCAGATCGCCTCCTTCGCCGTGCGCTTCTCCAAGCCGGTGGTCGTGCCCGACGACGACGACGGTGTCGTCTTGAGCGTCACCGGCACCGCCAAGGCCACCGACGACGAAGACAGGATCCGGATCGACCTGACCGTCACCAGCGCCGACGTCAAGGTGCTGGGCATGGCGCGGGCAGTGGTCACCGATGCCGTCTATGGATGAGCGACGCGACGTACCCCTGGCGCCGCTGACGACACTGCGTCTCGGCGGTGCCGCGCGCAGGCTCGTGGAGGTTGACGACGCAGCAGAGCTGGCCCGGACCGTCGACCGTCTCGACGCCGTCGGCGAGCCGGTGCTCGTGCTGGGTGGTGGCAGCAACGCGGTCGTCTGCGACGAGCCGTTCGCGGGCACCGTCGTCCTCGTCCGTACCCGGGGCATCGACGTCGACGTCGACGCCTGCAGCGGGGCGATGGTGACCGCGCGGGCCGGCGAACCGTGGGACGAGCTCGTGGCGCACGCCGTCGAGCACCGGTGGGTCGGTATCGAGGCGCTGGCCGGGATCCCCGGCCTCGTCGGTGCGGTGCCGATCCAGAACGTCGGCGCCTACGGTCAGGATGTCGCCCAGACCATCGCCCGCGTGCATACGTTCGACCGGCGCGAACGGCGCACCAAGACGTTCGCCGCAGCCGAGTGCGGGTTTTCCTACCGCACCAGCCGGTTCAAGGCCGAGCCCGGCCGATACCTGATCGAGTCGGTGACGTTCCAGCTGGGCATCGCAGACCTGTCCGCCCCGGTCCGCTATGCCGAGCTCGCCCGTGCCCTCGGCGTCGCCGTCGGTGAGCGGGCACCCACGACGTCGGTGCGGGACGCTGTGCTGGCGCTCCGCCGACGCAAAGGTATGGTGCTCGACCCCGCCGATCATGACACCTGGAGCGCCGGCTCCTTCTTCACCAACCCGGTCCTTTCTCCGCAGGACGCCGCCGCGCTGCTACCGGCCGAGGCGCCTCGCTGGCCGCAGCCCGACGGCTCGGTCAAGACCAGTGCCGCGTGGCTGATCGACCAGGCAGGCTTCACCAAGGGCTACGGGAGCGGACCGGCGCGCATCTCGGGCAAGCACACGTTGGCGCTTACGAACACCGGTGCCGCCCGCACCGCCGACCTTCTCGAGCTCGCCCGCGAGATCCGTACCAGCGTCACTGGGATGTACGGGATCACGCTCGTGCCTGAGCCTGTGCTCGTTGGTTGCTCGCTGTAGGCCGGTGCAGGAGCTCGTCGTCAGGGGCTGCTGCTCTCCACCGATGCGAGAACCGTGAAGAGGACGGTCAGGCCGACCGCCACCAGGATCAAGATCACGGTCCCGATGATGCCGAGCACGAGGCCGGCTTGCGCCGCTCCGTGGCCGGACCAGCGTCCCGGTTCGGCGTCCATCTCCGAACGCGCCTTGCGACCGATGAACCATGCGAACGGCGCACACAGGATCGGTAGGTAGCAGATGAGTCCACCGGCGAGACCGACGATCCCGAGCACCATTGCCAACGTCGACCGAGGATGGTTCGGTGGAGGAGGCGGACCGTACGCGCCCGGCGGGCCGTACTGCGGTGGTCCGTACGGCTGCGGTGGCCCGTAGGACTGCGGTGACCCGTACGGCTCGTAGCCGAACGGCTGGTCATGGGCCCCGGGGAACTGTGCGGCCTCGTCCTGCGGTTCTGGACCCGTGCCACCGGAGTCGGCGTGGTCATGGCGCCACGGTGCCGGCGGTCGACCCGACGCTGACGGCCGCAATGAGCGCGATCACCAAGAAACCCAAGCCGATCGCAAGACCGAGGCCCAAGAAGGCGGTGCCGATGATGCCGCACACCCACCCCGCCTTGGCCTCACCCGCGCCGGAGAACTGGCCGGGGGCTGCCTCGATCTCGGTGAGCGCCTTGCGGCCCATCACCCAGGCGAAGGGGCTCACCAGCTGGCAGAGCAAGAGCCCGACGATGCCGAGGATCAGCGCCGTGTTGGCGTTGGGGTGGCGCGGCGGAGCGTAGTATCCAGCCGGCGCGGGACCACCGGGAGGTCCGTACGGGCCGGGCGCGCCCTGCTGGTAAGGGTATTGTCCCGGCGGTTCCTGAGCCGGTCCGCCCTGTTCGTAGCCGCCCTGTTCGTAGCCGCCCTGTTCGTAGCCGCCCTGTTCGTAGCCGCCCTGTTCGTAGCCACCCTGCTCGTAGCCACCCTGCTCGTAGCCGCCCTGCTGGTCAGCGCCACGCTCGCGCGCCTGCTGCTCCCAATAGCCTGGTTCGTCGCTCCCGCTCGAGTCGGGGCCTGGACCGTCCCCGGTCGGTTTCGTCATGGCGTCACCCTTTCACGAGGTGTTCCGGTGCCGCCAACCAGTCGTCGATCCCACCGAGTGCCGCGGCCTTGACCGACTCGGGGGCGCGAGATCCGCGCAGCGACATCCGGGCAAGGTCGGCAAGGCCCGCGTCGTCGTAGCCTTGCGCCGCACGCAGCACCGCGTACTGCGCCGCCAACCTGGAGCCGAACAACAGCGGGTCGTCCGCTCCGAGGCTCACCTGCACACCGGCCTCGGTCAGTTGGCGTACCGGAACCTCCTCGAAGGTGGCATAGACGCCGAGCGAGACGTTGGAGGTGGGGCAGACCTCGAGCGTCACCCCGGCCCGCGCGACCTCCTCGAGCACCCGCGGGTCCTCCACACACCGCACGCCGTGGCCGATCCGATCCGCACCGAGAAGCTGCAGGCACTGGGCGACGCTGCGCGCCCCGCGCAGCTCACCTCCATGGGGGACGCTCGCCAGCCCCGCCCTGCGGGCGATGCCGAACGCGGCGGCGAAGTCCCCGGTCTCCCCGCGGCGCTCGTCGTTGGACAACCCGAACCCGACGACGCCGCGTCCGGCGTACTGCACGGCAAGACGTGCGAGCGTGCGCGCGTCCAGCGGGTGGCGGGTGCGGTTGGCCGCGATCACGACGCCGATGCCGATCCCGGCGCGCTGCTCGGCGTCGCGGACAGCATCGAGCACCAGGTCGGTGAACGCGGTGATTCCCCCGAACCGAGCCCCGTACCCTGACGGGTCGACCTGGATCTCGGTCCACACCGAACCGTCGGCCGCGTCGTCGAGCGCGGCCTCGAGCACAAGTCGACGGACGTCGTCCTCGGTACGCAGCACCGAGCGCGCGACGTCGTACAACCGCTGGAAGCGGAACCAGCCCTTCTCATCGGTCGCCACCAGCTCAGGCGGCCACTGTTCGGTGAGGGCGCTCGGCAGCGAGATGTGGTCGCGCTCGGCGAGCTCGACCAGCGTCGCGTGGCGCATCGAGCCGGTGAAGTGCAGGTGGAGGTGGGCCTTGGGCAGGCCGGCGACCTGGCGCATGGACCCTACTGCACGCCCTTGGTCCCCAACAGGTGTTTGATGCGTGTCACGCCCTCCACCAGGTCCTCCTCGGACAACGCGTAGGAGAGCCGGAGGTAACCCGGGGTGCCGAACGCCTCCCCGGGTACGACGGCCACCTCGGCCAGCTCGAGGACGACCTCAGCCAGCTGCGCCGACGACTCGATCAGCACGCCACCGACCTCACGACCGATCACCCCGAGCACCGACGGGTACACGTAGAAGGCACCGGTCGGCACTGGGCACACCACGCCGTCCACGTCGTTGAGCATGTCCACCACGATGCGTCGGCGCCGGTCGAAGGCCGATCGCATCTCCGCGACCGCCGACAGGTCGCCCTCGAGTGCGGCAATGGCCGCCCGCTGGGAGACGTTGGCGACGTTCGAGGTCGCGTGCGACTGCAGGTTGGTCGCCGCCTTGACGACATCGACGGGCCCGATCATCCAGCCGACCCGCCACCCGGTCATCGCGTAGGTCTTGGCCACACCGTTGACCACTACGCAACGGCCCGTGAGCTCCGGCACGGCCACCGGGATCGAGGTCGCTGTCGCGCCGTCGTAGGTGAGGTGCTCGTAGATCTCGTCGGTCACCACCCACAGGTCGTTCCCCAGCGCCCACCGCCCGATCCTCTCGGTCTGCTCGGGCGAGTACACCGCACCGGTGGGGTTGGACGGGGAGCAGAAGAGCAGCACCTTCGTGCGGTCCGTGCGGGCCTGTTCGAGCTGGTCGGTCGTCACGAGATAGTCCTGGGACTCATCGGCGACCACCACGACGGGTACGCCACCGGCCAGGCGAATCGCCTCGGGGTACGTGGTCCAGTACGGCGCAGGGAGCAGCACCTCATCGCCGGGATCGAGGAGCGTGGCGAATGCCTCGTACACCGCCTGCTTGCCGCCGTTGGTCACCAGCACTTGGTTCGGCTCGACCACCAGATGGGAGTCGCGGGCGGTCTTGGCCATGATCGCCTGCTTCAGTGCCGGCAGGCCGCCTGCGGGGGTGTACCGGTGGTTGACCGGTTCGCGGCACGCCGCTACCGCCGCCTCGACGATGTAGTCGGGAGTGGCGAAGTCCGGCTCACCGGCTCCGAAGCCGATCACGGGACGGCCAGCGGCCTTGAGCGCCTTGGCCTTGGCGTCCACCGCCAGCGTCGCGGACTCGGCGATGCCGCCGACGCGGGCAGAGATCCGGGCGGCGGTTGGTGCGTGGTTGCTCATGGACGTATCGTCCCATCGCCGCCGGTCCGACCGGTGCAGGCGGGTCGGTACCGGTGGTAATTCACGCGTGTACTCGGTTCGACTCCCGCCCCGACCACCACGTACACTTGCCCATCGGTGGATCTCACCCTCGTTCGCCATGCCCGCACGCCGGTGCTGGAGCCTGGGGCCGATCCGCTTAGGGCAGTAGCTCAACTGGCAGAGCATCGGTCTCCAAAACCGAAGGTTGGGGGTTCAAGTCCCTCCTGCCCTGCGCACACGACCAGGACAACGAAAGGCGGCACGGTGAGCGAGACGACCTCGAGCGCTCCGGCGGGCAAGGGCGCGAGCGACAAGCGCACCTCGCCGGCGACGTTCTACCGTCAATCAGTCGCCGAGCTGCGCAAGGTCGTGTGGCCGACGCAGCAGCAGGTGGTCACGTACTTCTTCGTCGTGCTGGTCTTCGTACTGGTCATGATGGCGATCGTGGCCGGCCTCGACTTCGCCTTCTCCAAGGCCGTGTTCCAGATCTTCGCCTGACCGTCCGGTCAGCGCGACCCAGTAGCAAAGGTGGCGAAAACTTCCGTGTCGCAGTCGTACGACGAGGTCGATCCCGACCTGCCCCGAGGACAGTCGAATGCACCCGAGGGTGCTTCTGACCTCGAGCAGGACGTCGAGATCGACGAGGTCACCGAGGGGCTCGACGCGGCCTACGACGTCTCCCAGGCCGAGCTGCCCGACCAGGACCTGGCCGTCGAGGTCGAGCCGGACGCCGATCCGGACACCGCCACCGCCGACGATGCCACCGAGGGGACAGACCTCGACGACGTCGCAGGACCTGACGCCGTCGTCTCCTCCGATGCGACAACCTCCGCCGACGTCGTCGACGGCGAGGCAGACGCCGCGGTCGAGGAGGCCGCGACGGGCGAGGACGCCCAGATCGCCCTGGCAGCGGCCGCCTCCGACGACGACGCCCAGCCCGATGTGCTCCAGGAGTTCCGGGACCGTCTGCAGAGCCAGTTCGGTGACTGGTTCGTGATCCACACCTACTCCGGCATGGAGAACAGGGTGAAGACCAACCTGGAGAACCGCATCACCTCGCTCAACATGGAGGACTACATCTTCGAGGTAGTCGTGCCGACCGAGGAGGTGTCGGAGATCAAGAACGGGCAGCGCAAGCTCGTGCGGCGTACCACCCTTCCCGGTTATGTCCTGGTCCGTATGGACCTCAACGACGAGTCCTGGGGGGCCGTGCGCCACACCCCTTCGGTCACCGGGTTCGTCGGCAACTCCCACCAGCCGGTACCCCTGAGCCTCGCCGAGGTCGAGAGCATGCTCGCCCCGGCGGTGCACGCCGAGATCGCGGCGACCGCTGCGGCGTCGGGCGCAGAGCCGCAATCGTCCACCCCCAAGGTCGAGTTCGCCGACTTCGTGGTGAGTGACTCCGTCATGGTCGTCGACGGTCCGTTCGCCACGCTGCACGCAACCATCACCGAGATCAACGTCGATGCCGCGCGGGTCAAGGCCCTCGTGGAGATCTTCGGACGCGAAACACCGGTCGAGCTCAGCTTCACGCAGATCCAGAGAGTTTGATTCCCAGACCGCATCGACCGTCCGACACACCGCTAACCCAGCAACCCGCAAGGATTCCCAGACAATGCCTCCCAAGAAGAAGAAGATCGCCTCCCTCGTCAAGGTGCAGCTGCAGGCCGGCGCGGCAACCCCCGCGCCGCCGGTCGGTACCGCACTCGGCCCGCACGGTGTCAACATCATGGAGTTCTGCAAGGCCTACAACGCCGCGACCGAAGCCATGCGCGGCAATGTCGTGCCGGTCGAGATCACCATCTATGAGGACCGCAGCTTCACGTTCGTCACCAAGACACCGCCGGCAGCCGAGCTGATCAAGAAGGCAGCCGGTCTGTCGAAGGGCTCCTCGGTCCCGCACACCGACAAGGTCGGCAAGATCTCCAAGGACCAGGTCCGCGAGATCGCCACGACCAAGCTCCCTGACCTCAACGCCAACGATGTCGGTGCCGCCATGAAGATCGTCGAGGGCACCGCGCGCTCGATGGGTGTCACCGTCAACGACTGACCAACCCGTACGGACCGCTCCACCCGATGTGGCAGGGCACGCACTGGCCCGATGACCACAACTGGACCTCAAACAGCAGAAGGAACCAGACATGACACAGCGCAGCAAGGCGTACCGCTCGGTCGCCGACAAGATCGACAAGTCCGACCTGTACTCCCCGATCCAGGCGGTCTCCCTCGCCAAGGAGTCCGGGAGCAAGAAGTTCGACTCGACCGTGGACGTCTCGATGCGTCTTGGCGTGGACCCGCGCAAGGCCGACCAGATGGTGCGCGGCACCGTCAACCTGCCGCACGGCACCGGCAAGACCGCCCGTGTCCTGGTCTTCGCCACCGGCGCCAACGCCGAGGCAGCACGCGAGGCCGGCGCCGACCATGTCGGTTCAGACGACCTGGTGGAGAAGGTCAGCGGCGGCTGGCTCGACTTCGACGCCGTCGTCGCCACACCGGACATGATGGGCAAGGTCGGCCGCCTCGGTCGCATCCTCGGTCCGCGCAACCTGATGCCCAACCCCAAGACCGGGACCGTGACGCCTGCTGTTGCCAAGGCCGTCTCGGACATCAAGGGTGGCAAGATCGAGTTCCGTATCGACCGGCACGCCAACTTGCACTTCATCATCGGCAAGGCCTCGTTCAGCCAGCAGCAGCTCGTCGAGAACTACGCCGCGGCCCTCGAGGAGGTTCTCCGGCTCAAGCCGGCGAGCTCCAAGGGCCGCTACATCCGCAAGGTGACGGTCTCCACGTCGATGGGGCCGGGAATCCCGGTCGATCCGAACCGGACCCGCGCGATCGCCGAGGACGGCGAAGAGGACTAGAACCGCGGTGCATTCGTTTGCGGCGGTGAACTAGGCTGAAGTCGCTCGCCTATCACCTTCGAATCGGGGTCACCATGTTGATTCGTACGCGCCTGGCTGCACTCGGTGCAGCAGCCCTGCTTGCTCTCAGCGGATGCGGCAGTGCCGAGGACGCGACGAGCGACCAGACACAGTCCACCGCTGGCGCCAGCGCCGAGGCGCTCACCGCTGACAGCTTCGTCTCCACGCTGTCCGATGCCCAGTCCTCCGCGGAGACGACGCACGTGCAGATCAAGATCGGTGCCAGCGGTCAGGAGATCACCGCCGAGGGCGACGTTGCCGTCGGTAGCGATCCCGCCGACACCCAGATGGCGATGACGATGGACATGGGGTCCATGGGTGCTGGTGGCGCCGAGATGCGACTCGTCGACCAGGTCTTCTACATGAACCTCGGTCCATTGACCGAAAACAAGTTTGCCAGGATCGACCTGTCCGATCCCAACAACCCACTGGGTCAGAGCTTCGGCGACCTGGTCGGACAGCTCGACCCCTCCAAGAGCGTGGAGGACCTCGAAGGGGCGATCACCTCGGTAGAGAAGTCCGGATCGCCTGAGACCCTCGACGGTGTGCAGGCACAGCCGTACGAGGTGGTCGTAGACAGTACCAAGATCGCCGACGCCAGCGGGTTGGCGGGCTCGGCCGGTGTTTCCTTGCCCGACGAGCTGACCTTCACGTTCTGGGTCGGGTCGGACAACCTGCCGCGCAAGCTCACCTCGGACATGGGCGAGTCCACCATCGAGGCGACCTTCACCAAGTGGGGCGACGACGTCAGCATCGAGGCGCCCCCGGCTGATGAGATCAGCAAGCAGGATCCGTTCGGCGCCCCTGCGGCCTGACGACGCAGGCGAGGCCGCCGCGCCGAGGTCGCGGGTGGCCGATTTGCAGGTCGTCCCGGCGGTCGCCTAGGCTTGGCGTGCCAAAGACCGCCGGTCGTCCAGCTCGAACATCGTCCTGGACCGAAGGCCCCGCACAACGGGCGACCTGCGCAGGTTGCGAATGTGGCGGCACGTCTCGTACGTGCCGCGCGCCCCGTGCCCTGCGCCGGGGCGTTCGTCGTTTCAGAAGGAGATCCATGGCGCGACCGGACAAGACGGCGGCCGTAGCCGAGCTCGCGGAGTCGTTCCGTAGCTCGGATGCTGCCGTGCTGACCGAGTATCGCGGTCTCACCGTCAAGCAGCTGCAGGAACTTCGGCGAATTCTCGGTGAGAACGTCACCTATGCCGTGACCAAGAACACGTTGACCAAGATCGCTGCACGTGAGGCCGGTGTCGACGGTGTCGACGCGCTGCTGACCGGCCCGACCGCCATCGCCTTCGTCTCCGGAGACGTGGTCGAGGCGGCCAAAGGTCTTCGTGACTTCGCCAAGGCCAACGAACCACTCGTCATCAAGGGCGGCTTCCTCGACGGCAAGCCACTCGATGCCGACGAGGTCAAGAAGCTGGCCGACCTGGAGTCGCGTGAGGTCCTCCTCGCCAGGCTCGCAAGTGGCATGAAGGCCAGCCTTCAGAACGCGGTCTCGCTCTTCAACGCCCCGCTTGCGGCAGCCGCGCGCGCCCTCGGCGCCCTGCAGGCCAAGCACGAGCAGCAGAACGGCGAGCAGCAGAACTCCGAAGCACAGGCTGACGAGACCACCGAGGGTTGAAAACCCCCGCCACGACAGTGACCCCTCGGGGTCTCACCAACGAAAGGACGCCACCATGGCGAAGCTCAGCACCGATGAACTGCTGGACAGCTTCAAGGAGATGACTCTCCTCGAGCTCAGCGAGTTCGTGAAGCAGTTCGAGGACACCTTCGACGTCACGGCGGCCGCGCCAGCCGCCGTCGCCGCCCCTGCGGCCGCCGCCGGCGGCACCGGGGACGCGGCCGCTGCAGAGGAGCAGGACGAGTTCGACGTCGTCCTGGAGGCAGCCGGTGACAAGAAGATCCAGGTCATCAAGGAGGTGCGCGCACTCACCAGCCTAGGCCTCAAGGAGGCCAAGGATCTGGTCGAGGCGGCTCCGAAGCCGATCCTGGAGAAGGTCACCAAGGAAGCCGCGGACAAGGCCAAGGAGTCCCTCGAGGGTGCCGGAGCCACGGTCTCCTTGAAGTGAGCGCAGCGCACTGAGGTATCACCTCTACAGGGGCATCCACCGCGCGGTGGATGCCCCTGGCGTCTGCGCGTACCAACCCGGACCCCACTTCCGAGCGTCCGCACTCGGCATTACCGTGCCGTAACCTTGGGCGCGGTGCGTCGTTGGAGCGTACGGGAGTTGGGTGGCGCCCCACGCTCTTCGGCAACCGGGTGGTCATGGAGATGGTCCGCCAGGACGACACCTGGCTCGTCTCGGGCATCACCGCACTGTGACCGGCACTTGACCAGGGGCGCTGCACCGGTCATGCTTTCTTGCACAGCGGCGGTATGCCACGGGTTGGTTTTTTCGCGCCCGTAGGACTAGACTGCTCTTTCGCGCTGCCTATACCTCGCTCTTGCCCCCCTGACTGGGGCGATGTGGCATGCGCCGAATTCGGGAACTGCGAGCCTTCGGAAGGACCCCTCTTGGCCGCCTCGCGCTCTGTCGCTGCCTCCACCACGAACCACCACCCCCGCCGTATCTCTTTCGCCAAGATCTCAGAACCCCTGGAGGTTCCCGAGCTCTTGTCCATGCAGACCAACAGCTTCTCCTGGCTGATCGGTGACGAGATCTGGAAGGACGGCGTCGACGAGGCGCTCTCGGCCGGTCGTACAGACATCTCGCAGAAGTCCGGGCTCGAAGAGATCTTCGAGGAGATCTCCCCGATCGAAGACTTCTCCGGAACCATGTCCCTGTCGTTCCGGGACCACCGCTTCGAGCCGGCGAAGGCGTCGGTCGAGGAGTGCAAGGACCGCGACGTCACCTATGCCGCGCCCCTGTTCGTGACCGCGGAGTTCATGAACAACGAGACCGGTGAGATCAAGAGCCAGACCGTCTTCATGGGTGACTTCCCCCTGATGACCGACAAGGGCACCTTCATCATCAACGGCACCGAGCGTGTCGTCGTCTCCCAGCTGGTCCGCTCGCCCGGCGTCTACTTCGAACGGACGCCCGACAAGACCAGCGACAAGGACATCTACACCGCCAAGGTGATCCCCTCCCGCGGCGCCTGGCTCGAGTTCGAGATCGACAAGCGCGACATGGTCGGTGTCCGCCTGGACCGCAAGCGCAAGCAGAGCGTCACCGTGCTGCTCAAGGCGCTCGGGTGGACCGAGGCGCAGATCCTCGAGGAGTTCGGCCAGTACGAGTCGATGCGCCTGACGCTGGAGAAGGACCACACCGCCGGCCAGGACGACGCCTTGCTGGACATCTATCGCAAGCTGCGCCCGGGCGAGCCGCCGACCCGTGAGGCTGCGCAGACGCTGCTGGACAACTACTACTTCAACAACAAGCGCTACGACCTCGCCAAGGTCGGGCGTTACAAGATCAACAAGAAGCTCGGCCAGGACCAGCCGTTCGACCAGCAGACGCTGACGATCGACGACATCGTGGCTGCCATTCGGTACATCGTCGCGCTGCACGCCGGCGAGACCGAGCTGCAGGCCCCGGCGGGCACGACGTTCGTCGAAGCCGACGACATCGACCACTTCGGCAACCGGCGCATGCGTACGGTCGGCGAGCTGATCCAGAACCAGCTCCGCACCGGTCTGGCCCGGATGGAGCGCGTCGTGCGCGAGCGCATGACGACCCAGGACGTCGAGGCGATCACGCCCCAGACGCTCATCAACATCCGTCCGGTGGTGGCCGCGCTGAAGGAGTTCTTCGGAACCTCCCAGCTGAGCCAGTTCATGGACCAGAACAACCCGCTCGCCGGCCTCACCCACAAGCGCCGGCTGTCCGCCCTCGGCCCCGGCGGCCTTTCGCGCGAGCGGGCGGGCTACGAGGTCCGTGACGTGCACCCGTCCCACTACGGACGCATGTGCCCCATCGAGACACCTGAAGGCCCCAACATCGGCCTGATCGGCTCGCTGGCGTCCTACGGGCGGATCAACTCCTTCGGCTTCGTCGAGACGCCGTACCGCAAGGTCGCCAAGGGCAAGGTCTCCGACGAGGTCGACTACCTCACCGCGAGTGACGAGGACCGCTACGTCATCGCCCAGGCCAACTCGCCGCTGACCGATAAGTCGACCTTCGCCGAAGACCGGGTCCTGGTCCGCCAGCGCAACGGCGAGGTGGACTTCATGTCCGCGGCCGACGTCGACTACATGGACGTCTCGCCGCGCCAGATGGTCTCGGTGGCGACGGCCCTGATCCCGTTCCTCGAGCACGACGATGCCAACCGCGCCCTGATGGGCGCCAACATGCAGCGTCAGGCCGTCCCACTGATCCGCAATGACGCCCCCTTGGTCGGCACCGGCATGGAGTACCGTGCCGCGGTCGACGCCGGCGACGTCGTCATGGCCAATCAGGCCGGTGTCGTGGGTGAGGTCTCCGCGGACCTCATCGAGGTCATGCACGACGACGGGTCCTACAAGACGTACCGGCTGGAGAAGTTCCGTCGCTCCAACCAGGGCACGTGCATCAACCAGCGTCCGCTCGTCATCGAGGGTCAGCGCGTCGAGGAAGGCACGCCACTCGCCGACGGGCCATGCACCGACGAGGGTGAGATGGCGCTCGGCACCAACCTGCTCGTGGCATTCATGCCGTGGCACGGCCATAACTACGAGGACGCGATAATCCTCTCCCAGCGGGTCGTCCAGCAGGACATGCTGACCTCCATCCACATCGAGGAGCACGAGGTCGACGCCCGCGACACCAAGCTCGGTCCGGAGGAGATCACCCGCGACATCCCCAACGTCAGCGACGAGATGCTCGCCGATCTCGACGAGCGCGGCATCATCCGAATCGGCGCCGAGGTCGGCAACGGCGACATCCTCGTCGGCAAGGTCACCCCCAAGGGGGAGACCGAGTTGACCCCAGAGGAGCGGTTGCTGCGGGCGATCTTCGGCGAGAAGGCCCGGGAGGTCCGCGACACCTCGCTCAAGGTCCCCCACGGCGAGGCCGGCACCGTCATCGGTGTCCGGGTCTTTGACCGCGAGGAGGGCGACGAGCTTCCGCCGGGTGTCAACCAGCTGGTGCGTGTCTACGTGGCGCAGAAGCGCAAGATCTCCGACGGTGACAAGCTCGCCGGTCGGCACGGCAACAAGGGCGTCATCTCCAAGATCCTCCCGATCGAGGACATGCCTTTCATGCCCGATGGCACACCGGTCGACATCGTGCTCAACCCGCTCGGCGTTCCTGGCCGCATGAACGTCGGTCAGGTGCTCGAGACCCACCTCGGATGGGTCGCCAAGGCAGGCTGGGAGGTCGAGGGCAAGAGCGAGGAGTGGCAGCAGCGGCTGGCCAAGATCGGCGCCTCGAGCGCACCGGGCAACAGCAACGTCGCCACCCCGGTGTTCGATGGCGCGCGCGAGGACGAGATCCAGGGTCTGCTGGCGTCCACGCTGCCCAACCGTGACGGCGACCGGATGGTCGGTCCGGACGGCAAGGCCGTGCTCTTCGACGGCCGCAGCGGCGAGCAGTTCCCGGACCCGGTCTCGGTCGGCTACATGTACCTGCTCAAACTGCACCACCTGGTCGACGACAAGATCCACGCCCGCTCGACCGGTCCGTACTCGATGATCACCCAGCAGCCGCTCGGCGGCAAGGCACAGTTCGGTGGACAGCGGTTCGGCGAGATGGAGGTGTGGGCGCTCGAGGCTTACGGAGCCGCCTACGCCCTGCAGGAGCTGCTGACCATCAAGTCCGACGACATCCTCGGACGAGTCAAGGTCTACGAAGCCATCGTCAAGGGCGAGAACGTTCCCGAGCCGGGGATACCGGAGTCCTTCAAGGTGCTCGTCAAGGAGATGCAGTCGCTGTGTCTCAACGTGGAGGTGCTGTCCAGTGACGGCACCGCCGTGGAGATGCGCGACGCCGAGGAGGACGTCTTCCGGGCGGCCGAGGAGCTCGGAATCGACCTGTCCCGCCGCGAGCCCAGCAGCGTCGAAGAGGTGTAGGGCGTGGCGGCCCGCGCTCGCGCGGGCCACCACCGTCCACATCTGACATCTGAAAGCTCAACAAGCCCGAAAGAAGGAAAGAAGACAACGTGCTCGACGTGAACTTCTTCGATCAGCTGCAGATCGGCCTGGCTACTGCAGACGACATCCGTACCTGGTCCCATGGTGAGGTCAAGAAGCCTGAGACCATCAACTACCGCACGCTCAAGCCCGAGCGTGACGGACTGTTCTGCGAGAAGATCTTCGGTCCAACCCGGGACTGGGAGTGCTACTGCGGCAAGTACAAGCGCGTGCGCTTCAAGGGCATCATCTGCGAGCGCTGCGGCGTCGAGGTCACGCGCTCCAAGGTCCGTCGCGAACGCATGGGCCACATCGAGCTTGCCGCTCCGGTCACTCACATCTGGTACTTCAAGGGTGTGCCGAGCCGTCTGGGCTACCTGCTCGACCTCGCCCCGAAGGACCTGGAGAAGGTCATCTACTTCGCGGCCTACATGATCACCCAGGTCGACGAGGACGCCCGCCACCGGGACCTGTCCTCGCTCGAGGCCCGGATCGACGTCGAGCGCAGCACCCTGGAGTCGCGCCGCGACAACGACATCGAGCAGCGCATGACCAAGCTCGAGGAGGACCTGGCCGCTCTGGAGGCCGAGGGCGCCAAGGCCGATCAGCGCCGCAAGGTCAAGGAAGCCACCGAGCGCGAGCTCAAGCAGCGTCGCGACCGCGCCCAGCGCGAGATCGACCGGCTCGATGAGGTCTGGAGCCGCTTCAAGAACCTCAAGGTCCAAGACCTCGAGGGCGACGAGCTCCTCTACCGCGACATGACGTACCGCTTCGGCAAGTACTTCCAAGGTCACATGGGTGCTGCGGCGATCCAGAAGCGCCTGCAGGATTTTGACCTGCAGGCCGAGTCCGAGTCGCTGCGCGAGACGATCGCGACCGGCAAGGGCCAGCGAAAGACCCGTGCCCTCAAACGGCTGAAGGTCGTCTCGGCGTTCCTCGCCAACGGCAACCGTCCCGAGGGAATGGTCCTGGACGCCGTCCCGGTGATCCCGCCGGAGCTGCGCCCGATGGTCCAGCTCGATGGCGGCCGGTTCGCGACCAGCGACCTCAACGACCTCTACCGCCGGGTGATCAACCGCAACAACCGGCTCAAGCGGCTGCTTGACCTCGGTGCTCCTGAGATCATCGTCAACAACGAGAAGCGCATGCTGCAGGAGGCCGTCGACTCGTTGTTCGACAACGGGCGACGCGGTCGTCCCGTCACCGGCCCGGGCAACCGGCCGCTCAAGTCGATCTCCGACATGCTCAAGGGCAAGCAGGGCCGCTTCCGCCAGAACCTCCTGGGCAAGCGCGTCGACTACTCTGGGCGCTCGGTGATCGTCGTCGGCCCGCAGCTCAAGCTGCACCAGTGCGGCCTGCCTAAGCAGATGGCTCTGGAACTCTTCAAGCCGTTCGTGATGAAGCGCCTGGTCGACCTCAACCACGCTCAGAACATCAAGAGCGCCAAGCGGATGGTCGAACGCGCCCGCCCAGTGGTGTGGGACGTCCTGGAAGAGGTCATCTCCGAGCACCCGGTGCTGCTGAACCGAGCACCGACGCTGCACCGCCTCGGCATCCAGGCCTTCGAGCCACAGCTCATCGAGGGCAAGGCAATCCAGATCCACCCCCTCGTCTGCTCGGCGTTCAACGCCGACTTCGACGGCGACCAGATGGCCGTGCACCTGCCGCTCTCGGCAGAGGCACAGGCTGAGGCACGGATCTTGATGCTGTCGACCAACAACATCTTGAAGCCCGCCGACGGTCGCCCGGTCACGATGCCCACCCAGGACATGATCATCGGCCTGTACTTCCTGACGCTGGACCGGGCCGACCAGCTCGGCGAGGGCCGGGCCTTCGGCTCGGTCGCCGAGGCGATCATGGCGTTCGACCGGCACGAGATCACCCTGCAGAGCAAGATCAAGCTACGCCTGAGCTCGTTCGTACCGTCGCCGCAGACGGCCGCGCCCGACAGTTGGGAGCCAGGGACGCCCCTCACTCTGGAGACCACTCTCGGTCGCGCGCTCTTCAACGAGGCGCTGCCCGAGGACTACCCCTACGTCGACTACCAAGTCGGCAAGAAGCAGCTCGGGGTCATCGTCAACGACCTCGCCGAGCGCTACTCACGGGTCGACGTGGCCACGGCGCTGGATGCCCTCAAGGACACCGGTTTCCACTGGGCGACTCGCTCTGGTGTCACGATCTCCATCGGCGACGTCGTGACGCCGCCGCGCAAGCAGGAGATCCTGGCGACGTACGAGGACCAAGCGGCCAAGGTCCAGAAGCAGTTCCAGCGCGGCCTGATCACCGACGACGAGCGTCGCCAGGAGCTCATCGAGATCTGGACCCAGGCGACCAACGAGGTCTCTGCCGAGATGGAGAAGACCTTCCACGAGGACAACCCCATCTACATGATGGTGCACTCTGGCGCCCGCGGAAACATGATGCAGGTACGCCAGATCGCCGCCATGCGTGGTCTGGTGGCCAACCCCAAGGGCGAGATCATCCCGCGCCCGATCAAGGCGAACTTCCGTGAGGGGCTGTCGGTGGTGGAGTACTTCATCGCCACCCACGGTGCTCGCAAGGGTCTGGCCGACACCGCACTGCGCACGGCCGACTCCGGCTACCTGACCAGGCGCCTGGTCGACGTCAGCCAGGACGTCATCATCCGTGAGGAGGACTGCGGCACCGAGCGTGGACTGCCCAAGCAGATCGCAACCCGGCTCGAGGACGGACGCCTCGTGATAGCCGAGAACGTCGAGACGTCGGCCTACGCACGCAACGCCGCCACCGAGATCACCCACCCCGAGTCCGGCGATACGCTGGTCGAGGCGGGCGGCGACCTCGGCGACGTGGAGATCGCGAGACTTGTCCGAGCCGGACTGGAGTCGATCAAGGTACGCACCGTCCTCACCTGTGAGGCGCGAAGCGGTACCTGCGCCAAGTGCTACGGTCGCTCGTTGGCGACCGGAAAGCTCGTCGACATCGGCGAGGCGGTCGGCACGATCGCCGCGCAGTCGATCGGCGAGCCGGGCACCCAGCTGACCATGCGCACCTTCCACACCGGTGGTGTGGCCGGTGACGACATCACGCACGGTCTGCCGCGCGTTGTCGAGCTGTTCGAGGCGCGCCAGCCCAAGGGCCGGGCACCGATCACCGAGTCCGCCGGCCGGGTGCAGATAGACGACAGCGACAAGTCGCGAAAGATCGTCATCACCCCAGATGACGGTTCGGAGGTGCAGGAGCACCCCGTCACCAAGCGCGCGCGCCTGCGGGTGGCCGACGGAGACCACGTCGAGGTCGGTCAGCAGCTGACCCACGGCACGCCCGATCCGCAGGAGGTTCTGCGCATCCTCGGCGTGCGTAGGGCGCAAGAGCACCTCGTGGACGAGGTCCAAGAGGTCTACCGCAGCCAAGGGGTGGCGATCCACGACAAGCACATCGAGATCATCGTGCGCCAGATGCTTCGTCGCGTGACGGTCATCGAGCAGGGTGACTCTGTGCTGCTGCCCGGTGAGCTTGCGGACCGCGGCCGGTTCGAGGAGGAGAACCGTCGAGTCGTCTCCGAGGGTGGTGCACCTGCCTCCGGACGCCCGGTGCTGATGGGCATCACCAAGGCGTCGCTCGCCGTCGAGTCGTGGCTCAGCGCCGCATCCTTCCAGGAGACGACGCGGGTGCTCACCGATGCGGCCATTCACGGCAAGTCCGACTCGCTGCGCGGCCTCAAGGAGAACATCATCATCGGCAAGCTGATCCCGGCAGGTACCGGTCTCGACCGCTACCGCAACATCCGGGTCGAGCCGACCGAGGAGGCGCGCGCGGCTGCCTACTCGGTCAGCGGCTACGAGTCGTACGACTACGACTTCGGCGCACCGACGACGCAGTCCGTTGCGCTCGACGACTTCGACTTCGGGTCGTTCAGCAACTGACGCACAGCTGAAGCAACAGGTGGTGCACCACGAACCGACCCGTGGCTAGGTGGTCGGTGTGGCGGTGTAGAACAACGCGACGTACGTGCCGCGGCCGGACTGGATGAGCGAGGCCGAGACGCTGAGCCCGGGTTCCTTCGTCCGAGCCGTGTACGTCGTGTTGATCTCGTTGCGGTCCTCCAGCACATCGACGTTGGGGGCTCCACGGTTGCTGAAGTCAAGGACGTAACTGCGCGCGATGGCGTCGGCGTTGACCGATCGGTCGACGAGCAGCATCGCGACGCCCGGAGTGTAGCCACTGAGCAGCAGGGTGGTTTCGCTGCGCACGATCCACGAGTCGTTGAGCAGCCGCGACCCCGTGGTCGATGCCGCCTGCGCCTCCAGACGAGGCCAGGTCGCCTCGACGAGCGGCCCCTGGTCGTCCGCCGGCGGTGTCCTCGGCGGTTTGGCACCCGTCGACGGGTCGGCGTCGTCATCGGGACCTGCCACCGGCGGGTCGCCGTCGTCGATGGAATCCGGAGCAGGCTCGTCGGTGAGCTGCGCCGTCACCGTCATCACCGGCCGCAGGTTTGCCGCTGGCGGCGCCAGCGACTTCTTCACGTTGCCGGGATCGAGCGAGATGACCACCCGTAGCCCCACATCCTCGAGGGTCCGTCCCTCCTGGGTGACGGTGCACCCGGTGTAGAAGCCGTCCGTGGCTTCGCAGTACTGCTGCCACCGGGCCGGGCGCAACCGGCTGTCGGGCAGTACGACGGCCAGCTGGCGCAGCATCTCCTCGAGCACTACGCCGGGCTCACCGTCGACCCGCAGCAGCGCCGTCGTGATGTCCGGTGGCGGCGGATCCTCCAGCAGGGCGAAGGTGTCACTGCCGGGAACGTACGTGGGCAGCGGCGTCGTCCCGGTGACGCCGAGGTCGGCATCTTCTTGTGCCTGCTCGGCGGCCAGCTGCTGCCGCGCTTCCTCCAGGAGCTCCTGGTAGGCGGCGATAAGCGGCTCGCTGCGTCTGCGCACGAGTGGACCGAGCTGGACGGCGCCCTCGGGCACCGACAGGCCGTAGCCGATGGGGCTGTCGCCCGCAGTCTCGTGCTCGGCGATGACCGACAACGGCACGGTCGTGCCCGTTGAGGTGCCGGGTCCCGGTCCGGACTGACTGCATCCGGCGAGCGTGGAGAAGACCATGATCGCGGCCGCCACGGCCGTTGCGATCGATCTCATGCGTCTCCTTCTGCAAGCTGCTCCGGACGGATGATCAAGGTTAGAGCAACGTGTCCACCCGATTGCCTCCGGTTACCGTGGTCAACGCCGGCGGTCACGACGTCGGAGGCGATCACAGCACTGCAAGGAGGAGCAGATGTCCCAGCGCGTGCCGGATCGTACGGAGAGCGTCTTCACCTACAGTTCGCCGCAGCTGAAGTTCGGCGCGGGCGCGAGCGCCGAGGTGGGTCATGACCTGCGCGGTCTCGGCGCCACGCGAGTGCTCCTCGTCACCGATGCCGGTGTCGCCGCTGCGGGCGCACCTGCGCGGATCGCCGAACAGATCCGCGCTTGTGGCATCGCCACGGTGGTGTTCGAGGGGTCCCGCGTCGAGCCGACCGACGAAAGCGTGGCGGTGGCAGTGGCGTTCGGTCGCGACAACGGCCCGTTCGACGCCGTCGTCGCGGTCGGAGGCGGCTCCAGCATCGACACCGCCAAAGCCGTCAACCTCTTGACCACCAACCCCGGCGACCTGATGGAATACGTCAACCTCCCCGTCGGGGGCGGGCGAGCGCCGGTCACCGCTCTGGCTCCGATGATCGCGATCCCGACCACGGCGGGCACTGGCAGCGAGAGCACCACGGTCTGCGTGCTCGACGTGCTCAGCCAGAAGGTCAAGACCGGCATCAGCCATTCCCGCCTGCGCCCGACGATGGCCGTCGTCGACCCCGACCTCACGTTCAGCCAGCCCGCCGGTGTCACTGCCGCGTCGGGTATGGACATCGTGTGCCATGCGCTGGAGAGCTACACCGCGCGCCCGTACACCGCCTACGACCGCAAGCAACCAGGGAAGCGGGTGCCGTACTGCGGCTCCAACCCGATCGCGGACATGTGGTCCGAGCAGGCACTCGCACTGGTCGCCACCTCCTTTCGCGCCGCCGTGCGCGACGGTGCGGACGCCGAGGCGAGGCGCCAGATGGCGCTGGCCGCGACCTTCGCCGGCCTGGGGTTTGGCAACGCCGGCGTCCACGTGCCGCACGCCAACGCGTACCCCATAGCCGGCCAGGTCAGGCAGTTCCGTGCGCCTGACTACCCGCAGGCCGAGGCCATGGTCCCGCACGGGATGGCGGTGTCGTTGACCGCGCCGGCGGCGTTCGGCTTCACCTTCGATGCCTGTCCGCAGCGCCACATCCGGGCGGCGGAGCTGTTGGACCCGGGTGCGGAGCGGCCGGGCGACGCATCGACGTACCTGCCGCAGGTCCTCCTCGCCCTGATGCGCGACGTCGGCATCCCCGCCGGCATCGGCGCGGTCGGGTACACCACCGGGGACGCGCACGCCTTGGCGGCCGGAACCATGCAGCAGGAACGGCTGCTCGCGATGTCCCCACGAGAGCTGCACGAGGAGGCGGCGGTCGCGATCTTCGAGGCTTCGGTCGAGCTGTGGTGACGAGACAGTGGTTTTGACCCCTGTGGGGCCAACCGGTAGTCTTGACCGCTGTGCCACTGGGTCTTCTCCCATGCACGTCCGCTTGCGTGCCCCGGTGCGCCAAGAGCCGACGGATCGGCACCCCGCACCATCCCTACCTCGTCCTCAGACGAGCCCGGGACGCCCAGGACTTGCTCAGACGACAGGAAGAAGTACCCGTGCCAACGATCAACCAGTTGGTCCGCAAGGGCCGCAAGGACAAGCTGGTGAAGCCCACCACACCGGCCCTCAAGGGTTCGCCCCAGCGTCGCGGAGTCTGCACGCGCGTCTACACGACGACGCCGAGGAAGCCCAACTCCGCGCTCCGCAAGGTCGCCCGGGTCAAGCTGTCCAGCGGTATCGAGGTCACGGCGTACATTCCTGGAGTCGGCCACAACCTGCAGGAGCACTCGATCGTGCTCGTGCGCGGTGGTCGCGTCAAGGACCTGCCCGGCGTGCGGTACAAGATCATCCGAGGCTCGCTCGACACCCAAGGCGTCAAAGGCCGTAAGCAGGCTCGCAGCCGCTACGGCGCGAAGAAGGAGAAGAGCTGATGCCGCGTAAAGGTCCGGCAGCCAAGCGTCCGATCATCATCGACCCGGTCTACAGCAGCCCCCTCGTCACCCAGCTGATCAACAAGGTGCTCGAGGACGGCAAGAAGCAGGTCGCACAGCGCATCGTCTACACCGCGCTCGAAGGCGCCCGCGAGAAGAGCGGCACAGATCCGGTCGTCACGCTCAAGCGCGCGCTCGACAACATCAAGCCGACGCTCGAGGTCAAGAGCCGCCGCGTCGGTGGCGCGACCTACCAGGTCCCGGTCGAGGTCAACGCGAACCGCTCGACCACGCTCGCGCTGCGCTGGCTGGTGCGTTTCGCCGGCGAGCGTCGCGAGAAGACCATGGCCGAGCGCCTCATGAACGAGCTGCTCGACGCCTCCAACGGGCTCGGCGGCAGCGTCAAGAAGCGCGAGGACACGCACAAGATGGCGGACGCCAACAAGGCGTTCGCGCACTACCGCTGGTGAGCAACGCGGCGCATCGCCGCTGCTCCCACCACTGCGGGTCATCCGCCCGGCCAACAACGATACGTAAGGGAAGACATCCAAGGTGGCAACAGACATCACCACCGACCTGACGCTGGTGCGCAACATCGGCATCATGGCTCACATCGACGCGGGCAAGACGACGACGACCGAGCGGATTTTGTTCTACACCGGCATCAACTACAAGATCGGTGAGGTCCACGAGGGCGCGGCCACGATGGACTGGATGGAGCAGGAGCAGGAGCGCGGCATCACGATCACGTCCGCCGCGACGACCTGTGCCTGGAAAGACCACCAGATCAACATCATCGACACGCCCGGCCACGTCGACTTCACCGTCGAGGTCGAGCGTTCGCTCTGCGTGCTCGACGGCGCGGTCGCGGTCTTCGACGGCGTCGCCGGCGTCGAGCCGCAGTCCGAGACCGTCTGGCGACAGGCCGACAAGTACGGCGTGCCGCGCATGTGCTTCGTCAACAAGCTCGACCGCACCGGTGCGGACTTCGACTACTGCGTCCGCACGATCGTTGACCGTCTCGGCGCGGTACCGATGGTCATGCAGGTCCCGATCGGCGCCGAGGGTGACTTCCTCGGGGTGATCGACCTGGTGGGCATGCGTGCACTCACCTGGCGCGGCGAGACCACGATCGGTGAGGACTACGACGTCGAGGAGATACCGGCAGCACTTGCGGACCGGGCAGCTGAGTTCCGCGAGAAGCTCCTCGAGACCGTCGCCGACTACGACGAAGAGGTCACGGAGCTCTTCCTCGACGGCGCGGACATCAGTGCCGACGTGCTCACCGCCGCCGTGCGACGGGTGACGCTGTCCGCAGCCGCCGTCCCGGTCCTGTGCGGCACCGCCTTCAAGAACAAGGGGGTGCAGCCGCTTCTCGACGCCGTCGTGAACTACCTGCCGTCGCCGATCGACGTCGGCGCCGTCCACGGCCACGACGTCAAGGACGAGAGCGTCCAAGTCGACCGCATGCCCAACGAGAACGAACCGTTCGCCGGCCTGGCCTTCAAGGTCGCCGCCGACCCGCACCTCGGCAAGCTTACCTACCTCCGCGTCTACTCCGGGCGTCTCGAGGCCGGCACCAGTGTCCTGAACCCCACCAAGGGCCGCAAGGAACGCATCGGCAAGATCTACTAGATGCACGCCAACAAGCGCGTGGAGATCGCGAGCGTGGGCGCCGGGCAGATCGTCGCCGTCATGGGCCTGAAAGACACCACGACCGGCGAGACCCTGTGTGACCCGGCCAAGCCGGTCACGCTGGAGTCCATGACGTTCCCGGCACCGGTCATCGAGGTCGCCATCGAGCCCAGGACCAAGGCCGACCAGGAAAAGCTCGGCACCGCGATCCAGCGGCTGGCCGAGGAGGACCCGACCTTCACCGTCCACACCGACGAGGAGACCGGCCAGACCATCATCGCCGGCATGGGCGAGCTCCATCTGGACATCTTGGTGGAACGGATGAAGCGTGAGTTCCGGGTCGAGGCAAACGTCGGCAAGCCACAGGTGGCGTACCGCGAGACCATCAAGCGCAAGGTCGAGAAGGTCAGCTACACCCACAAGAAGCAGACTGGTGGATCCGGCCAGTTCGCGAAGGTGCTGATCAGCATCGAGCCGACAGGTCACGCTGCCGGCGGCGAGGGCGGGTACGAGTTCGTCAACGGGGTCACCGGTGGACGCATCCCGCGTGAGTACATCCCCGCCGTCGACGAGGGCGCCCAGGAGGCCATGGAGTTCGGCGTGCTCGCCGGCTACCCCATGGTCGACGTCAGGGTGAGCCTGACCGACGGTCAGTACCACGACGTCGACTCCTCTGAGCTCGCATTCAAGATCGCCGGGTCGATGGCGTTCAAGGAAGCTGCTCGCAAGGCCGATCCGGTGATCCTCGAACCGATGTTCTCGGTCGAGGTCACCACCCCTGAGGACTACATGGGTGACGTGATCGGTGACCTCAACTCCCGCCGTGGCCAGATCCAGGCCATGGAAGAGGGATACGGCAGCGGCCGACTGGTCAAAGCACTGGTGCCGCTGTCGGAGATGTTCGGGTACGTTGGCGACCTGAGGTCCAAGACCTCAGGCCGCGCGTCGTACTCGATGCAGTTCGACTCCTACGCCGAGGTTCCAAAGAACGTCGCGGAAGAGATCATCAAGAAGGCCCGGGGCGAGTAGCCGCGGCCCTACCCCTAAGGTAGAACGCGGTCCCTGGACCCGAACACGGCGTACGACATCAATCTAGGAGGAGCCCCAAGTGGCTAAGGCGAAGTTCGAGCGGACTAAGCCGCACATGAACATCGGCACCATCGGTCACATCGACCACGGTAAGACGACGCTGACCGCGGCGATTACCAAGGTGCTGCACGACAAGTACCCGGACCTCAACGAGGCCTCGGCGTTCGATCAGATCGACAAGGCGCCAGAAGAGCGCCAGCGCGGCATCACGATCTCGATCGCCCACGTGGAGTACCAGACGGAAAATCGTCACTACGCCCACGTGGACTGCCCGGGCCACGCCGACTACGTCAAGAACATGATCACCGGCGCGGCCCAGATGGACGGCGCGATCCTCGTGGTCGCGGCCACCGACGGCCCCATGCCCCAGACGCGCGAGCACGTGCTGCTCGCCCGTCAGGTCGGTGTGCCGGCCATGGTCGTCGCGCTCAACAAGTGCGACATGGTCGATGACGAGGAGATCCTCGAGCTCGTCGAGCTCGAGGTCCGCGAGCTGCTGAGCGATCAGGAGTTCGACGGCGACAACGTCCCCGTGATCAAGGTTGCGGCGCAGCCGGCCCTGGCCGGTGACGCCAAGTGGGGCGAGTCGATCGTAGAGCTCATGAACGCGGTCGATGAGTACATCCCCCAGCCTGAGCGGGAGACCGAGAAGCCGTTCTTGATGCCCGTGGAGGACGTCTTCACGATCACCGGACGTGGCACGGTCATCACCGGCCGCATCGAGCGTGGCATCGTCAAGGTCAACGAGACCGTCGACATCATCGGCATCCGTGAGACTAAGCAGACCACGACCGTCACGGCCGTTGAGATGTTCCGCAAGATCCTCGACGAGGGTCGGGCCGGCGAGAACGTTGGTCTGCTCCTGCGCGGCACCAAGCGCGAGGACGTCGAGCGCGGGATGGTCGTGATCAAGCCGGGCACCACGACCCCGCACACCGAGTTCGGTGCGCAGGTCTACATCCTGTCCAAGGAGGAAGGCGGCCGTCACACGCCGTTCTTCAACAACTATCGCCCGCAGTTCTACTTCCGGACCACGGACGTCACCGGTGTCGTCGAGCTGCCCGAGGGCACCGAGATGGTCATGCCCGGTGACAACACCGAGATGACGGTCAAGCTGATCCAGCCGATCGCCATGGAGGACGGTCTGCGGTTCGCCATCCGCGAGGGTGGCCGTACGGTCGGCGCGGGCCGGGTCACCAAGATCCTCGCGTGATCTAGGGACACCAGCGCGAAGGCCCCGTACCGCTTCGGCGGTGCGGGGCCCTCGTCAATTCCGCCGCGCGGCCGCGAGGGCGCCCGCGATCGTCACTGCGATCGTGACGGCGGCGGCCAGGAACAGGCCGGCTCCGACGTGCCAGCGCAGCAGCGCGGCCCCGGCCGCGGCGCCGGCACCGATCAGCAGGACGGCGCCGGCGCGACGCTTCCATCTGGTGCCCTCGCCGCCGCCCAGCGCCCCTTCGGCAGCCAGGGCGGTCAAGGTCGACGTCACCACGACGGTCGTCACGTCCTCGACGGCGAGGCGGCGTGCGGTCGCGGCCTGAAGACCCATGGCGGCACCCAGTGTCGCTGTCACGCCGTAGGTCAGCGGGGAACCGGGCTCCGCCGGTAGCACCAGGAGCGCCCCTGCGGCGGCTGCCAGCGCCACGGCCACGGCGGCCAGGAGCGCGGTGGTTCGCGAGGACCATCGCGCCGCGGTCGGGCGAAGCACCCGACCGCCGATCGCGGCACCGACGAAGAACGCCACGAGGGCGATCGAGGGTCCCACGATGGGCAGGTCGTCGGCGCCGGCGAGACCCATCGCGAGGATGACGACGTTTCCGGTCATGTTGCCGGTGAAGACGCGGTCCAGCCCGAGATAGCCGACGGCGTCGATGATGCCGGTCGAGAAAGTGAGCGCGAGCATCAGGACCAGATGGAGCTGCTCGTCGCCGCGGGAGGCTAACTTCGTGCGCACGGGCGAGACCGTACCCGATTTGTGTTGGGCAGGGGTGCTCTGTCAGACTGTTTCGGTTGCTCCGGCAGGACCGCCGGGGTGCCGCAGAAAAGTTCGTACGGCCTGTTCCAGAGACATTGACGGCCGGTTGCGAGGCACAGCGGCACCGCACCGTGAGGTCCGGCTCGGCTCGATGCATCTAGGTCGGGCTCAACTACCAAACTCGAGAAGCTTGTGGGTCTTGTGCGCCGTGGCGTGTTCGACACACCCGACCTCGGGGGTCGTAGCAGGCGGGCAGCCGCTCGGCCTCACCCGAGGCCGGACGACACACAGGTGAGACGAAGAGAAGGACGACGACGAAGTGGCGGGACAGAAGATCCGCATCAGGCTCAAGGCCTACGACCACGAGGTCATCGACACCTCAGCGCGCAAGATCGTCGACACGGTCACGCGCACTGGTGCGAAGGTCGCGGGACCGGTGCCCCTGCCGACGGAGAAGAATGTCTTCTGCGTCATCCGCTCGCCGCACAAGTACAAGGACAGCCGCGAGCACTTTGAGATGCGCACCCACAAGCGCCTCATCGACATCATCGACCCCACACCCAAGACCGTCGACTCGCTGATGCGCCTCGACCTGCCTGCCGGTGTGGACATCGAGATCAAGCTCTGAGGGACCGATCACTTATGAGCAACCAGAACGCTAACGTGCGCGGGCTACTGGGCCGCAAGCTCGGCATGACTCAGACCTGGGACGCTGCCAACCGCGTCGTGCCGGTGACTGTCGTCGCCGCCGACACCAACGTCGTCACCCAGATCCGCAAGGCAGAGACCGATGGCTACTCCGCCATCCAGATCGGCTTCGGTGAGATCGACGGCCGCAAGGTCAACAAACCCAAGTCCGGTCACTTCGCCAAGGCGGGTGTGACACCCCGCCGGCATCTCGTCGAGATCCGTACCGACGCGGTTGAGGGCTACGAGGTCGGTCAGGAGATCAGCCCCGAACTGTTCGCCAGCGGCGACATCGTCGACGTGACCGGTACGAGCAAGGGCAAGGGCTTCGCCGGCGTCATGAAGCGTCACGGCTTCCATGGTGTCGGTGCCTCACACGGCGCCCACCGCAACCACCGCAAGCCCGGTTCGATCGGCGGCTGTGCCACTCCTGGCCGCGTCTTCAAGGGGCTGCGCATGGCCGGTCACATGGGCAACGACCGCGTGACCACCCAGAGCCTGACGGTCCACTCGGTCGACACCGACAAGGGCCTCATCTTGATCAAGGGCGCCGTCCCCGGCCCCAAGGGCGGCCTCGTCGTGATCCGGTCCGCTACCAAGAGGACCGAGAAGGGAGTCACCAAGTGAGCACCATTGATGTCGACCTCCCCAAAGACATCTTCGACGTCCAGGTCAACGTGCCGTTGATCCACCAGGTCGTCGTCGCACAGCAGGCCGCGGCTCGTCAGGGCACGCACTCCACCAAGACCCGTGGTGAGGTTTCCGGCGGTGGCGCCAAGCCGTACCGGCAGAAGGGCACCGGCCGCGCCCGTCAGGGCTCGAGCCGCGCACCGCAGTTCGCCGGCGGCGGCATCGTCCACGGGCCCACTCCGCGGTCGTACGCCCAGCGCACCCCCAAGAAGATGAAGGCCGCCGCGTTGCGCGGAGCCCTTTCGGACCGGGCACGCGCTGGTCGGATCCACGTGGTCGACAGCTTCGTCACTGGTGGCGCGCCATCGACGAAGACTGCGCTGTCGACGCTTCGCGGGTTGACCGGCCGTCCGCGCATCCTCATCGTCATCGAGCGCGGCGACGACCTGACCGCGCGCAGCCTGCGCAACATCGCCGACCTCCACGTGCTCACCGCTGATCAGCTCAACACGTACGACGTGCTGCACAGCGACGACGTGGTGTTCACCAAGGCAGCGTTCGACGCCTTCGTGGCGTTGCGGTCCAACGGCGAGGCAGAATCGCTGAAGCTGAGCGACGCTGCGGTCGAGGCTGTCGCGCCGCCCGCAGCCACCAAGAAGGCGACCGCCAAGAAGGCGACCGCCAAGAAGGCGACCGCCAAGAAGGCGACCGCCAAGAAGGCCGACACCAAGAAGGCCACCGCCACGGAGCCGAAGCAGGAGAAGGCCACCGAGCCCAAGGCTGCTCCCGCCGCCAAGGCGACGAAGACCGCACCGTACGGCCCTGGTTCGAAGGCTCCGCTCAAGAGTGGCAACGCGCCCAAGGGCCACGACGTCAAGGGCAACGAGAACTCGATGAAGTACCACACGCCGGACGGTCAGTGGTACGACCAGACCGACCCCGAGGTGTGGTTCGACTCCGTCGAGACAGCCGAGGCGGCGGGCTTCAGCCCGGCAGGAGGAGATGACGAGTGAGCGCACTCAAGGACCACCGAGACGTGCTGATAACTCCGGTCGTCAGCGAGAAGAGCTACGGGCTGCTCGACGACAACAAGTACACGTTTCTCGTCCACCCCGAGGCCAACAAGACCGCCATCAAGATTGCTGTCGAGAAGATATTCGACGTCAAGGTGATCGCGGTCAACACCGTCAACCGCAAGGGCAAGGTGCGCCGTACGCGGACCGGAACGGGCAAGCGCCCTGACACCAAGCGCGCGATCGTCAGCATTGCCGAGGGTCAGAGCATCGACATCTTCTCCGCCCCGAGCGCCTGAGGGATTGAGCATTCATGGCTATTCGTAAGTACAAACCGACGACACCGGGCCGACGCGGCTCGTCTGTCGCGGACTTCGCCGAGATCACACGCACGACGCCGGAGAAGACCCTCACGCGTCCGTTGCCCAAGAAGGGCGGCCGCAACAACCAGGGTCGGATCACCACCCGTCACCAGGGCGGTGGGCACAAGCGTGCCTACCGGATCATCGACTTCCGTCGCTACGACAAGGACGGGGTGCCGGCCAAGGTCGCGCACATCGAGTACGACCCCAACCGCACCGCGCGGATCGCGCTGCTGCACTATGCCGACGGAGAGAAGCGCTACATCGTGGCGCCGGAGGGCCTGCGGCAGGGCATGAGCGTCGAGGCCGGTGTGTCTGCGGACATCAAGCCCGGCAACAATTTGCCGCTGCGCAACATCCCGGTCGGCACCGTGCTGCACGCGATCGAGCTCCGCCCCGGCGGTGGAGCCAAGATGGCCCGCTCGGCCGGCGCCCGCGTCCAGCTCGTCGCCAAGGAGGGTAGCCGCGCACAGTTGCGGCTGCCGTCTGGCGAGATGCGCTACGTCGACGTCCGCTGTCGCGCGAGCGTCGGCGAGGTCGGCAACGCCGAGCAGTCCAACATCAACTGGGGCAAGGCCGGCCGCAACCGCTGGAAGGGCAAGCGCCCGACCGTCCGCGGGGTCGCGATGAACCCTGTCGACCACCCGCACGGCGGTGGTGAGGGCAAGACCTCCGGTGGCCGCCACCCGGTCTCGCCGTGGGGCCAGTCCGAGGGCCGTACGCGCAAGCGCAAGGCCAGTGACCAGATGATCGTCCGCCGTCGCAAGTCCGGCAAGCGCTGAGAAGGGCCTGAGGTATGCCACGCAGTTTGAAGAAGGGTCCGTTCGTCGACGACCACCTGACCCAGAAGGTGGACGCACAGAACGAGGCCGGCACCAAGAACGTCATCAGGACGTGGTCCCGACGCTCGATGATCGTGCCGTCGATGATCGGCCACACGATCGCGGTGCACGACGGGCGCAAGCACGTTCCGGTGTTCGTGACGGACTCGATGGTCGGTCACAAGCTCGGCGAGTTCGCGCCGACCCGAACGTTCCGCGGACACGAAAAAGACGACCGAAAGGCACGTAGACGATGAGCACCATGGAGCGCAAGGGCGTGAGCGCGCGACGCGAGAGCCTGCTGGGCGACGAGCCCGGCGCGTTCGCGGTTGCCCGGTTCGTGCGCATCACGCCGATGAAGGCGCGGCGTGTGATCGACCTGGTCCGTGGGCTCGAGGTCGACGACGCACTCGCGTTGCTGAGGTTCGCACCGCAGGCCGCGGCCGAGAACGTCTACAAGCTTGTCGAGAGCGCGGCGGCGAACGCCGAGACGACCGAGGGACTGAACCGCGCGAGCCTCGTCATCAGCAAGGCCAGGGTCGACGAGGGGCCGACGCTCAAGCGTTGGCGCCCCCGCGCCCAGGGTCGGGCCTACCGCATCCGCAAGCGCACCAGCCACATCACCGTGGTCGTCCAGCCGCGAGATACGGTCGGCGCAGCCACCACCTCTAGCAAGAAGGGCGGGAACCGATAGTGGGACAGAAAATCAACCCGCACGGCTTCCGGCTGGGCATCTCCACCGACCACAAGAGCCGGTGGTACGCCGACAAGCTCTACAAGAGCTACGTCGGTGAGGATGTCCAGATCCGCAAGATGCTCACCAAGGGCATGGACCGCGCCGGCATCAGCCGCGTCGAGATCGAGCGCACGCGTGACCGCGTCCGGGTCGACATCCACACCGCGCGTCCCGGCATCGTGATCGGCCGGCGTGGAGCCGAGGCCGAGCGCATCCGCGGTGACCTGGAGAAGCTGACCGGCAAGCAGGTGCAGCTCAACATCCTCGAGGTCAAGAACCCCGAGATCGACGCACAGCTCGTCGCCCAGGGCGTCGCGGAGCAGCTGTCGGGTCGCGTGCAGTTCCGTCGCGCGATGCGAAAGGCGATGCAGACCACCATGCGCAGCGGCGCCAAGGGCATCCGTATCCAGTGCTCGGGTCGTCTCGGCGGCGCGGAGATGTCGCGCTCGGAGTTCTACCGCGAGGGCCGCGTGCCCCTGCACACGCTTCGCGCCGACGTCGACTACGGCTTCTACGAGGCCAAGACCACCTTCGGTCGCATCGGCGTGAAGGTCTGGATCTACAAGGGCGAGGTCGCCGGAACCCGCGCGGAGCGTGAGGCCGAAGCCGCTGCTCGGGCCGCAGCGCCCGGACGCAACCGGCCGACGCGAGGGCGTCGCCCCGAGCGTGGGGACCGCCCTGAGCGTCCTGCTGAACGTCCGCGCACCGAGCGTCCCGCCCGCCAGGACAGCCCCCCGGCGGCCGCTGAGCCAGCCGCCGCTGCCACAGCACCGGCAGAGCCCGCCACGACCGGAACGGAGAGCTGAACCATGCTCATCCCTCGCAGGGTCAAGCATCGCAAGCAGCACCACCCCAAGCGGACCGGTGCTGCCAAGGGCGGCACGCAGCTGTCGTTCGGTGACTTCGGTATCCAGGCGATCGAGGGCCACTACGTCACCAACCGACAGATCGAGTCGGCCCGAATCGCGATGACCCGTCACATCAAGCGCGGCGGCAAGGTATGGATCAACGTCTACCCCGACCGCCCGATCACCAAGAAACCTGCCGAGACCCGGATGGGCTCGGGCAAGGGCTCGCCTGAGTGGTGGGTCGCCAACGTCAAGGCCGGTCGCGTGATGTTCGAGCTCTCCGGAGTCACCGAGCCGATCGCACGTGAGGCGCTGCGCCGCGCCATGCACAAGCTTCCGATGAAGTGCAAGTTCGTGACCCGTGAGGCAGGTGACCTGTGATGGCGACGACATCCGCCGCAGAGCTTCGAGCAATGTCGCCCGACGACCTGGCCGACAGGCTGCGCGAGTCCAAGGAAGAGCTGTTCAACCTGCGCTTCCAGTCCGCCACCGGCCAGCTGGACAACAACGGCCGCCTGCGTACGGTCCGCCGCGACATCGCACGGATCTACACGCTGGTGCGTGAGCGCGAGCTCGGTATCGACCAGACAGCAGATGAGAAGAGTGAAGACGCATGAGTGAGACCACCCAGCGCAAGGCGCGCAAGAGCCGCGAAGGCCTGGTCGTCAGCGACAAGATGGACAAGACCGCCGTCGTCGAGGTCGAGGACCACGTCAAGCACGCGCTCTACGGCAAGGTCCTTCGCCGGACCAGCAAGTACAAGGTCCATGACGAGCAGAACGCTTGTGGCGTCGGCGACCGTGTCCGCATCATGGAGACACGGCCGCTGTCGGCCACCAAGCGCTGGCGCGTCGTGGACATCCTCGAGAAAGCCAAGTAGACCCATCAAGTTCCGCCAGGCTCGGCAAGGCATCGACCGCCGAGAACCAGCGAGACACAGGAGATAATCGATGATCCAGCAGGAGTCGCGACTCAAGGTCGCCGACAACACCGGAGCCAAGGAGATCTTGTGCATCCGCGTGCTTGGCGGCTCCGGTCGTCGCTACGCAGGGATCGGTGACACCATCGTCGCCACCGTCAAGGACGCCATCCCCGGCGGCAACGTCAAGAAGGGCGAAGTCGTCAAGGCCGTTGTCGTGCGCACCGTGAAGGAGCGCCGTCGTCCGGACGGTTCCTACATTCGCTTCGACGAGAACGCCGCAGTGATCCTGAGAACAGATGGTGAGCCCCGCGGAACCCGCATCTTCGGCCCCGTGGGACGCGAGCTGCGCGACAAGCGATTCATGCGCATCATCTCGCTAGCCCCGGAGGTGCTCTGATGGCCACGTCACACAAGACCAGCAACATCAAGAAGGGTGACCAGGTCCGGGTCATCGCCGGCAAGGACAAGGGCGTCGAAGGCAAGGTGATCGAGGTGCTGCCCGAGAAGCAGCGCGTCATCGTCGAGGGCGTCAACCGAGTCAAGCGCCACACCAAGTCGGTCCAGGCCGGCGGCAGAGCCGGCAACACCGGCGGCATCATCACCCAGGAGGCAGCGGTCCACGTCTCCAACGTGATGCTGATGGTCGAGGTGGACGGCAAGAAGGTGACCACCCGGATCGGCTTTCGCCGCGACGAGGTCGAGAAGACCCGGCCCGACGGTTCCACCTACACAGGGCACCGCAGCGTGCGGATCGCCAAGCGCACCGGAAAGGAGATCTAATGAGCGCCCCAGCCACCGAACGGGTGGTTCCCCGTCTCAAGACTCGCTACCGCGAGGAGATCCTCCCCGCGCTGCGCACGGAGTTCGGCTACGACAACGTCATGCAGGTGCCCGGTCTCACCAAGATCGTGGTCAACATGGGTGTCGGCGAGGCAGCTCGCGACTCCAAGCTGATCGAGGGCGCCATCAGAGACCTCACCGCGATCACCGGGCAGAAGCCCGCTGTCACCAAGGCGCGCAAGTCCATCGCGCAGTTCAAGCTGCGCGAGGGCATGCCGATCGGTACGCACGTGACGCTGCGCGGCGACCGGATGTGGGAGTTCCTCGACCGCCTGCTGAGCCTGGCCCTGCCGCGCATCCGCGACTTCCGCGGCCTGTCGCCCAAGCAGTTCGACGGGCGCGGCAACTACACCTTCGGGTTGACCGAGCAGGTCATGTTCCACGAGATCAACCAGGACAAGATCGACCGCAGCCGGGGGATGGACATCACGGTCGTCACGACCGCCAACAACGACGAGGAGGGGCGCGCGCTGCTGCGTAGCCTCGGCTTCCCCTACAGGGAGAACTGACCGTGGCCAAGACAGCACTGAGAGTCAAGGCGGCTCGCAAGCCGAAGTTCGCCGTACGCGGCTACACCCGTTGCCAGCGCTGCGGGCGACCGAAGTCGGTCTACCGCAAGTTCGGCCTCTGCCGCGTGTGCCTTCGCGAGATGGCGCACCGGGGCGAGCTTCCCGGCATCACCAAGAGCAGCTGGTAACCGTTCAAGACAACCTGATCGCCCAAGGTCCGAAGCAGGAAACCGGGGCAGGAGAGTGGCACTGACACCATGACGATGACCGATCCGATAGCCGACATGCTCACCCGTGTCCGCAACGGCAACCAGGCCTTCCACGACGACGTGAGCATGCCCTACAGCAAGCTCAAGATCGGGGTAGCCCAGATCCTGAAGCAAGAGGGTTACATCACCTCCTACACGGTGAGCGACCCCGAAGCGGGCAGTGTCGGCAAGACACTGACCATCACCTTGAAGTACGGCCCGCACCGCGAGCGCTCGATCGCCGGCATCCGCCGCATCAGCAAGCCCGGTCTGCGTGTCTACGCCAAGTCGACCAACCTGCCCAAGGTGCTCGGGGGACTGGGCGTGGCGATCATCTCCACGAGCCAGGGCCTGCTCACCGACCGTCAGGCCAACCACAAGGGTGTAGGCGGAGAAGTCCTCGCCTACATCTGGTGAGGGCAGGAGGACTAACCAGATGTCACGCATCGGCAAGCTGCCCGTCGTCGTCCCGTCCGGCGTCGACGTCACCATCGAGGGCCAGGACGTCACCGTCAAGGGCCCCAAGGGCCTGTTGTCGCACCTGGTCGCCGACCCGATCCGGGTCAGTCGCGCCGACGACGGCACGGTCGCCGTCGAGCGCCCGGACGACGAGCGCGAGAGCAAGTCCCTGCACGGCCTGTCCCGGACGCTCATCAACAACATGGTGATCGGTGTGACCGACGGCTATGAGAAGAAGCTCGAGTTGGTCGGTGTCGGCTACCGCGTGCTGTCCAGGGGACCGTCTGCCGTCGAGCTCAGCCTCGGCTACAGCCACTCGATCGCCTTCGAAGCACCCGAGGGCATCACCTTCACGGTCGAGAGCCCGACGCGGCTGACCGTCCAAGGAATCGACAAGCAACAGGTTGGAGAGGTCGCAGCCAACATCCGCAAGCTGCGCAAGCCCGAGCCCTACAAGGGCAAGGGCGTGCGTTACGCCGGCGAGCACATTCGCCGCAAGGTCGGAAAGGCTGGCAAGTAATCATGGCTATCACTCTCAAGCAGAGCAAGCACACGGCACCGAAGACCGCGACGCGACTGCGTCGTCAAGCGCGGGGCCGCAAAAAGATCGCCGGTACGGCGACGCGTCCTCGTCTGGTCGTGACACGTTCGAGCCGGCACATCGTTGCGCAGCTCGTCGACGACCTCGAGGGACGTACTCTCGCATCCGCCTCCTCGATGGAGTCAGACCTGCGCTCGTCGTCGGCGAACAAGACAGACAAGGCCAAGCGGGTCGGTGAGCTGGTCGCGAACCGCGCCAAGGCGGCGGGGGTCGACGCCGTCGTCTTCGACCGCGCCGGCAACAAGTACCAAGGACGCGTCGCGGCCCTGGCAACGGGAGCACGTGACGGCGGGTTGGCCTTCTGATGACGCCGCCGACACCGCCCGAGCAGATCAACGTCGAGATGAGGAGTTCCACATGAGCGGAGCCCAGCGCCGCAGTGGCGGGGAGCGCCGAGGCCGCGACAACCGCGGGTCGTCGGACAAGACCGCATACATCGAGCGCGTCGTCGGGATCAACCGCGTCGCGAAGGTCGTCAAGGGCGGCCGCCGCTTCAGCTTCACCGCCCTCGTGGTGGTCGGAGACGGCGACGGCATGGTCGGTGTCGGCTACGGCAAGGCCAAAGAGGTGCCCACGGCGATCGCCAAGGGCGTGGAGGAGGCGAAGAAGTCGTTCTTCCGCGTCCCCCGCATCCAGGGCACGATCCCGCACCCCGTCCAGGGCGAGAAGGCGGCCGGTGTCGTGTTGTTGCGTCCTGCCGCGCCGGGTACCGGCGTCATCGCTGGTGGACCGGTACGCGCCGTGCTCGAGGCCGCCGGCATCCACGACGTGCTGAGCAAGTCCCTCGGCTCGTCCAACGCCATCAACATCGTCCACGCGACGGTCGAGGCGCTGCGTACCCTGGAGTCACCCGAGGACGTCGCCAGGCGACGCGGGTTGCCGGTCGAGGACGTCGCTCCCCGCGCACTGCTCAAGGCTCGCGATGCCGAGCCCACAGGGGTGGGCGCGTGATGGTCAGCCTCAAGGTCCGCCAGGTGCGCTCACCCATCGGACGCAAGAAGAACCAGCGTGACACCCTGCGTACCCTCGGGTTGAAGCGCATCGGTGACGTGGTCGTGCGCGAGGACCGCCCCGAGGTACGGGGCATGATCGCAACCGTCACGCACCTCATCGACGTCGAGGAGGTCGACTCATGACGCTCAAGCTTCACCACCTGCGCCCTGCCCCCGGTGCCAGGACGGCCAAGAATCGGGTCGGCCGCGGACAGGGCAGCAAGGGCAAGACCGCTGGCCGCGGCACCAAGGGCACCAGTGCCCGCTACCAGGTCCCCGTCGGTTTCGAGGGCGGACAGGTGCCGATCCACATGCGCCTGCCCAAGCTCGGGGGGTTCAAGAACCCCTTCCGGGTCGAGTTCCAGGTCGTCAACCTCGACCGCATCGCGGCGCTGTTCCCCGACGGCGGAGTGGTCGACGTCGAGTCGCTCGTGGCCAAGGGAGCGGTACGTTCGGGCGCACCGGTCAAGGTCCTCGGAAGCGGCGACATCAACGTCGTGGTCCAGGTGAGTGCCGACGCGTTCTCCACCTCGGCCAAGTCCAAGATCGAAGCAGCCGGAGGCTCGACCTCCGAACTGTGACGTCCCATCTCGTGCATCGCTTTGTTGCCCGACAAAGTGACCGAACCGACGCACCCCCGGCCGAGCGGCGGGGGATCCAGGAGGACTGGTGCTAAGCGCCTTCGTCAACGCGTTCAAGACGCCAGATCTTCGACGCAAGCTGCTGTTCGTCTTGTTCATCATCGTGCTGTTCCGCCTGGGCTCGACGATGCCCGCGCCGGGGATCAACGTCTCCAACGTGCAGCAGTGCATCTCCGATGCGTCCTCGGGCGGCAACTCGCTCTTCGCGCTGATCAACGTCTTCTCCGGCGGTGCGTTGCTGCAGCTGACGGTCTTCGCGCTCGGGATCATGCCGTACATCACCGCGAGCATCATCTTGCAGCTCCTGGTCGTCGTGATCCCCCGGTTGGAGGCCCTCAAGAAGGAGGGCCAGGCCGGTCAGACCAAGATCACCCAGTACACCCGCTACCTGACCCTCGGGCTCGCGATCCTGCAGGCGACCGGCATCGTGGCGCTGGCGCGTAGCCGGAGGCTGATCACCGGGTGCAACAGTTCACTGATGTACGACGAGAACAGCATCGCGCAGTTCCTGCTGATCGTGGTGACGATGGTCGCTGGCACCGTGATGATCATGTGGTTCGGCGAGCTGATCACCGATCGCGGCATCGGTAACGGAATGTCGATCATGATCTTCACGCAGGTCGTCGCCACCTTCCCCGGCGCCCTGTGGCTGATCAAGCAGCAGAAGGGCTGGGCCACCTTCGTCGTGGTGATGGTGATGGGGCTCGGGATCGTGGCCGCGGTCATCTTCATCGAGCAGGCGCAACGGCGCATCCCCGTCCAGTACGCCCGCCGCATGGTGGGGCGCAAGATGTTCGGCGGGTCCTCGACGTACATCCCGATCAAGGTCAACCAGGCCGGCATCATCCCGGTCATCTTCGCCTCGAGCCTGATGTACCTACCGGCGTTGGCGGCGCAGTTCAACCCAGAGGCGCCCTGGGCGGCCTGGGTGAGCGACAAGTTCGTCCAGGGTGACCACCCGCTCTACATGGCGGTCTTCTTCGCGCTGATCATCTTCTTCGTCTACTTCTACGTGGCCATCACCTTCAACGTGACCGAGGTCGCGGACAACATGAAGAAGTACGGCGGGTTCATCCCGGGCATCCGTGCCGGCAAGCCCACCGAGGAGTACCTCGGCTACGTCCTGTCCCGGATCACCGCGCCCGGCTCGCTCTACCTCGCCCTGGTCTCGATGATCCCGCTGGTGGCGCTCGTCCTGCTCAGCGCCAACCAGAACTTCCCGTTCGGCGGTGTGACGATCCTGATCATCGTCGGCGTCGGTCTGGACACCGTCAAGCAGATCGAAGGCCAGCTGCAGCAGCGCAACTACGAAGGGTTCCTTCGCTGATGCGGCTGCTGTTCATGGGTCCACCCGGTGCCGGCAAGGGGACTCAGGCGATGCGCCTCTCCGCCGAGCTCGGTGTGCCGCAGATCTCGACCGGTGACATCTTCCGGCACAACGTCGCCGAGCAGACCGAGCTCGGGCAGGCGGCTCAGCGTTGCATGGACGCCGGTGAGTACGTCCCGGACGAGGTCACCAACGAGATGGTCCGTGCCCGGCTGGCCGAGGAGGACACCTGCCAGGGCTTCCTGCTTGACGGCTACCCGCGCACCGTCGACCAGGTGCAGACGCTCGATGAAATCCTGGCCGAGCTGGACCAGGAGCTCGACGCCGTCGTCGTGCTCTCGGTCGACTCCGAGGAACTGATCGCGCGTCTGCTGAAGCGGGCCGAGACCAGTGGTCGCAATGACGACAACGAGGACGTCATCCGGCACCGCCAGGAGGTCTTCAAAGCCCAGACCGCGCCGCTGCTCCAGACCTACGAGCAGCGCGGGATCGTCGTGGAGGTCGATGGTCTCGGCGACGTCGACGAAGTGGCCGAGCGCATCGTGGGCGCACTGGCGGCCGCGGGCAAGAGCTGATCGCGGGTCGATGGGACTCTTCGACAAGGGCATCGAGATCAAGACGCCGGCCGAGGTCGCGGTGATGCGCGAGGCCGGTGTGATCGTGGGCGAGACCCTGCAGATCCTGCAGGACAGTGCGGAGGTCGGCATGACGACCTCCGGCCTCGACGCGATAGCCGAGGAGCACATCCGCTCACGCGGGGCGACGCCCAACTTCAAGGGCTACCACGGGTTTCCCGGCACCATCTGCACCTCGGTCAACGACGAGGTCGTGCACGGTATCCCCGGTAACCGTCGTCTTGTCGATGGAGACATCGTGGCCATCGACTGCGGCGCGATCGTCGACGGTTGGCACGGCGACGCCGCTGTCACCGTCGCCGTCGGAGGCGTCGCCGACGAGATCGCCGCCCTGATGGGAGTGTGCGAAGAAGCGCTGTGGCGGGGCATCGCCGCGGCCAGGCTCGGCGGACGGGTGTCCGACATCGGGCACGCCATCGAGTCCTACGTCCGCGCGCAGCCCGCCGGCGACACGTACGGGATCGTCGAGGACTACGTCGGTCACGGGATCGGCAGTGCAATGCACATGCCCCCCAACGTCCCCAATCACGGGCGGCCCGGCAAGGGCCCCAAGCTGGTGCAGGGACTCGTGCTGGCCGTGGAGCCGATGATCACGGCCGGAAGTATCCAGACCCGGACCCTCGCTGACGACTGGACGGTCGTCACGACCGACGGCTCCTGGTCGGCGCACTTCGAGCACAGCTTCACCCTGACACCCACCGGGGCCTGGGTGCTGACCGCGCTCGACGGGGGCATGGCGCGACTCGGGGACCTCGGCGCCGCCTACGGCGGCCCGGGCTGAGCGCACCGCCATAGGCAGGTTGTGATCAGGTGTCGCCAATCTCGGCGAGCACCTGGCGGAACGTGGCGTAGCGGCGTTGACCGACTCGATCGGCCCACAAGCGTTCGAGTCGGAGCATCCGGGCGTTGAAGTCCGCGACCGTGCGGCCACCCGATGCGGTCAGCCGGACAATCCGGGCGCGTCGGTCAGCGGGGTCGGCGAGCACGACCAGGTAGCCCCGGTCGGCGAGGAAGGTGACGAACTGACCGCTGCCCTGCTTGGTCATCCTCAGGCGAGTGGCGAGGTCGGTGATGCGGATGCCTTCGGGGGGTACGTTGCCGAGGAGCCGGTGGTGCGATGACCTCAGTTCGTCCGCGTCGGCGTCCAGAGCCGCACGGATCTGGTCCATGAGTGCACCGGCGAGGACGGCCACGTGGGCGTCCTCGGCGGGCGGGACGAGTTCCCCCTTGACAGAAATCATAAAGTAACTTTACCTTATCGGTATTAGGTAAAGTTACTTTACTAGAAGGGGTGCCCGATGCACGACCGCACCGCTCTCGGCAACGCCGACATCACAGACGCGCAGCTCGCATTGATCGTCGCCGACAGCCTCGGCGTCGAGCGCGTCGACCTGCTGTGCTCGCGGGCCGACGTCGCGCCGTACGACCTCGAGGCCCTGACGACGGCCAGTCGACACTGGGTTCGCGGTCGCGCCAAGCACTCGGGGGGTGAGGAAGAGTTCGCGATCTTCGTCAAGGTCATCCAGTCCTTTGCCCGGTCGGCGATGTTCGCGTTCGTTCCCGAGGATCTGCGTGCAGAAGCCCTGTGCATGGTCCCGTGGGAAGCCGAGGCTCGTGTCTATCTCTCGGACCTTGGTGACCGTCTACCGTCGGGGCTGTCGATGCCGCGAGCGTTGGCCGTCGTCGACATCGATGCCGCGTCCGCGGCCCTGTGGCTGGAGGGGGTCGACGTCGATGACAGGTCATGGACCGACCCCGAGTTCGGCACGGCGGCGTACCTGCTCGGTCGCCTGGCCGCGAGCGTGTCGGTCCGACCGCTCGCCTGCCTCGCCGACCGCGGCATGGCGAGTGTCCGTGGGTACGTCGGTGGGCGGGTCGCCCACGAGGTCATCCCGGCGCTGCGCGACGCAAGCACCTGGTCACACCCGCTCGTTCAACCCTGGTTCGACGACCGCCTCCGGCGGGATCTGTTGGGCGTCGTCGACCACCTTCCGGCTTTGCTCGACGAGCTCGAGACGCTTCGTCTGGGCACGGCGCACCGTGATGCGTGCCGCGCAACTTGCTGAGGGCAAGGGGCCGGGAAGGACTGGTACTGATCGACTTCGGGTTCTGGGGTGAGGCGCCACTCGGCTTCGACCTCACTCAGCTGCTGGTCGGGGAGGTGCAGCTCGATGAGCGCTCCGCCTCCTGCCTCCCCGCGCTCGAGGCTTTGTGCCTGCGCGAGTACGTCAGGGGTCTCTCAGCCGAGGGCACCGTCGTACCTGAACGGCACGTACGCCGTGCCCATGCAATCTGCATGATGATCTTCGCCGGGCTGTCCGCCATTCCCTTCGAGAACCTCAGGTCCGCACCCGACCAGCGGCTGCACGCGATCTCCCGCACCCGCGCGCAGAGCGTCCGTTTCATGCTCGATCTGCTTGCCTCGACGAACCCGTCCTGAAGGTGCGGTCCTACGGCGGCGGCATCGCGGGAGCTCGGTGACCTGCATGTGCCGTGCGGTTGCCCGCGCACGTCAAGAACCGAGATCGCCTGGGTGTGATGCGCGCAATCACCTGTGCTGTTGGCGCTGCCATCGCGATGATGGTCGCCGGCTCATGCGGCCCAGCTGAAACGGACGCTCGCACCAGGATGACGGTGTCATCGACGCCTACCACACTGACTTCGGCGATCGCGGGTGCCAGGCGGCGATCGATCGTGGCCGCGGACATCGAGACCAGCTGGGCCGCGACCTCATCGGTGATGTGCAGCTCATCATGGGTCGGCAGCGAAGCCACCAGCTCCCCATCAGCGGACACAACCGCTCCAGGATCACCGCCTTCCGCCCGCATGGCCTTGACGTCTTCCGCACCATCACCGCGGTGACCTGCCTACGAACCGCCAACTCAAGCTCCGTCCTCGATGCGCTCCCACGCGGGCATCTTCAGATGAGTCAACGAATCGCCCCACGCGGGCATCTTGGATGAGTCAACGCGGAGATTTGGCTCGTGCTGCGCTGCGGGCGTAGACTTGCACGTCGGCTACTTCGCCGCGATTCACCATGCCCTGCGGCTGCCGCACCGTCTATGGAGATCGTAACGTGCGGCAGTGGCCAAGCCAGGACACGACAACGGATTGCGGAGGATATGCCGAAGAAGGAAGGCGTCATCGAGATCGAGGGCGCGGTGGTCGAAGCACTGCCGAACGCCATGTTCCGGGTGGAGCTGACCAACGGGCACAAGGTTCTTGCGCATATCAGCGGCAA
>Ga0136622_10000027_pt1 | contig 46633 bp, 44 predicted proteins | sample AntDrymUQ4482106_2_FD_104803 | JGI IMG/M metagenome (GOLD analysis project Ga0136622, IMG submission 104803) | Polar desert sand microbial communities from Dry Valleys, Antarctica - metaG UQ448 (21.06) | ecosystem: Environmental > Terrestrial > Soil > Desert | place: Antarctica: Dry Valley...
GCCGGCCACCGCAACGCCGCAGTGGGCAGCGACGCCAACTGCCTGACGGGCACGGTCGCCCATCTGGTGTTCCAGGGCCCAGCCACGCAGGCGATCGTGCGGGTCGCGGACACCGAGGTGATCGCGCTGATCCCGCACGCACAGGGGGCGGTGCCGGGATGGCTGTGCGAGGGGGCGACGGTCGAGGTGATCATCGAGGTCGCCGGCGCGAGGCTGCTGCACGCCGCCGGGTAGCCGGCCAGTCGAAGCCGAGCGTCGTCGACGCGAACCGCATCGCGATGCGGTGCGCGCGCGCAGGGTCGACCACCGGGTCCTCGAGGGCGACCTGGATCGACAATCCATCGAGCAGAGCGGCGAACGTGACCGCGAAGTCGCCGACGTCGACGTCTTCGATCTCCCGGTCGTTGACCGCGTCGCGAACGACACCGGCAATCATGTCGCGCCATTGCTGGTCCAGCTCGATCCGGTCCCGGGCGACCCCGTCGTGCCGGAAGGCCTGCGCCCAGAGGTCGAACCACAGACCCCAGGCTCCGGTGGACTCACCCTCGTCACCCCGTGGGACGCAGGTGAGCCGGACCAGCGACTCCAACCGGATGGAGATGCCCTGGCGCTCGGCGAGCATTGTGTGGGCATCGGCGTAGAAGGCGCGCTCGGACCAGCGCAGCGCTTCGGTCAGCAGGTGATCCTTGGTGCCGAAGTAGTAGACAACCAGGGCAGGGCTGGCCCCAACCCGTCCCGCGACGTCGGCGATGCGCGTGTCGGAGAAACCGCGCTCACCGATCAGCTCGGCGGCCGCTCGCAGCATCTGGTCGCGGCGGACGTCGGGGGTGGCCTCCGGGGTGGGGCCCGCATGCACGGTCATGTTGCCGCGCAGGCTAGCACTGACTTAGACTGAACAGTCAGTCAGTGCCTCCGGCAACCCGGCAACGTCGAGGTCTCGTGGTGTCGTCCCAGCCCGCGCAGCGCCACCGTCTGGACTCGCTCCGGTCGATGTTGCACGCCCGCAGCATCGCGGTGGTCGGCGCCAGCGCGCGTACGGGGTCTTTTGGTCATCGACTCACCTCCGAGGTGCTCGCCAGCCCCGCCGGTCCCGACGTACACCTGGTGAACCCTCGGGGCGGCGAGGTCCGCGGGCTGCGCTGCGTCCCCTCGCTGGCCGACGTTCCGGCACCGGTCGACCTGGTGCTGCTCGGGGTACCCGACTCCGCTGCCGCGAGCCAGTTGCGGCTGGCGGCCGACCGCGGGGATGCGGGGGCGGTGGTCTTCGGCACCGCCCCTGGCCAGGGTGAGACGCTGCGCAAGATCGCCACCGACGCGGGGATGGCCCTGATCGGCGGGGGGTGCATGGGTTTCGTCAACGTGCAGCGCGGCGTCCGGGCGGTCGGCTACCAGGAGCGGGACGAGATCCCGGCCGGTCCGGTGGCGCTGGTGAGCCACTCCGGCTCGGCGTTCTCGGCGCTGCTGCGCACCCACCGACCGCTCGGGTTCACCATTGCGGTCTCGTCCGGGCAGGAGCTCGTCACCACGACCGCTGACCTGCTCGACCACGTGCTCGACCTGGACGAGACCCGGGTGGTGGCACTGGTGCTCGAGACCCTGCGCGACGCCCCCGGGATGCGGGCGGCGCTGGCCAGGGCGGAGGCCGCGGACGTGCCGGTCGTGGCGTTGACCGTGGGTGGCTCGCCGACCGGCCGGGCGCTGGTCGGGGCGCACTCCGGCGCGGTGGCCGGCGACGACGCCGCGTGGGAGGCGTTGTGCGACGCGCACGGCATGCACCGGGTCGGTGACCTGGACGAGCTGGTGAACACCCTCGAGCTGTTCGCGGTGGGTCGGCGGGCGGCCCCCACTCCTACGCCTGCGCAGCCCACCGGTGCGGTGCACGGGATAGCCACGGTGCACGACTCCGGGGCCGAGCGGGCGCACGCCGCCGACCTGGCGTACGAGCTGGGCGTCCCGTTCGCGGCGATCGGCGAGCAGACTCGCGCGCGGCTCCAGTCGTGGCTCGACCCCGGGCTGGTGGCCGACAACCCGCTCGACGTGTGGGGCCGGGGGGCGGACACCGAACGGCTGTTCGCCGACTGCCTGCTCACCATGAGCGAGGACCCGGCGGTGACCGCGGTCGCGTTCGCGGTCGATCTGGTCGAGGAGTACGACGGCGACCTCTCCTTCCCCCGGGCTGCCGCGTCGGTCCACACGGCCACCACCAAGCCGGTCGTGGTGCTGAGCAACATCGCCGCTGCCGTGGACCGTGGCCAGGCCGACTGGCTGCGGGCTCGAGGCGTGCCGGTCCTCGAGGGGACACGCGGCGGGCTGCGTGCCCTCGGCCACCTGCTGGCCCAGGCCGAGCGACGGCACCGGGAGCCGCAGGCCGCAGTGGCCTGCGACCCTGCGCGTCAGCAACGGTGGCGCGATGTTCTGGCCGCTGGACCGCTCGACCTGCCGACGTCGCTTGCCCTGCTCACCGACTACGCGATCGAGGTCGCCCCCACCCGCTCGGTGCGGTCGGTCTCCGAGGCGGTCAGGGCAGCCACCGAGCTGGGGCTGCCGGTCGTCCTCAAGTGCGACGACCACGCCGTGTTGCACCGCACCGAGAGGTGCGGGGTCGCTGTCGGACTCGCCGACACCGATGCGGTGGCCGCGGCGTACCTCGACCTGTCTGCGCGGCTCGGTCCCTCGGTCGTGGTGCAACCCGCCGTCCCCGCGCTCGCCGAGCTCGCCCTCGGCGTAGTGCGCGACCCGCTGCTCGGCCCGCTGGTCGTCGTCGCCGCCGGTGGCGTCCAGATGGAGCTGGCGGCCGACCGTACGGTGGCGCTGCCCCCGATCGACGAGGCCGGGGCGGCTCGGCTCGTCGACCGGCTGCGGGTGCGGCCGGTGCTGGACGGGTTCCGCGGTGCCCGTCCTGCTGACCTCGGGACCGTGTTGCGCGCGGTCGTGGGGGTGAGCACCCTCGCCGTCGAGCTGGGCGACTGCGTCGAGGCCATCGACATCAACCCGCTACGTGTCGGGACGGTCGGCGCGGTCGCGGTCGACGCGCTGGTTCTCCCCCGCGAGCTATCGCCATGACGTAACGGGGGCTCTAGACCGCCTCGGGGAACGGCAGCGCGATCGGGTCGGCCGCCAGTCGGCTACGGCCGTGCTCGTCGAAGCGGTCGAGCCCGAGGTCCCCGGTGTCGACCACGTCCGTACGCCCGTGCAGCACCAGGTCGGCAGCCGCCTGGGCGACCGCGGGACCCCACATCATCCCGTGGCCGCCCGCGCTGGCGACGATGCTGCCGCGAAGCGGCCCGTCGGCGGTGAGCGCCGGCCCGAGGATCGGCAGGTGGTCGGGGGTGTAGTCGATCGTCGCCGCCCACGCCTTGCGCAAACCGAGCCGACTGGTCACGGGGACAAGCTCGACAACGCGCTTGCGCGCCCGTTCGTAGTAGTCCCAGTCGAACGACCTGGCCTCACCCGGTCCCTCGTCGGGGTTGCTCATCCCCCACAGCAACCCACCCTCCTCCGGGCGCCAGTAGATGCCGGACGCCAGGTCGAACACCATCGGCAGCTGTTCGGCCGCGAGGTCGGGGTGCGGCTCGGTCACCACCACCTGGTGGCGCGCACCACCGCTGGGTATTCGCACGCCCGCACAGCGACCGACCGCCGCGAGTCCGGGTCCACCGGTGAGGACGACGCGTGCGGTGCCGACCGTTCCCGCCGAGGTCTCGACTCCGATCACCTGCCCGTGCCGCGTGCGCAGGCCGGTGAACGACGTGTGCTCCTGGACCTCGACTCCACAGCTGGCCAGAGCGGCGGTGTAGGCGAGCACGTTGCGCGGCGGGTCGAGGTAGCCGTCGTGCGGTGCATACGAGGCGCCACGGGTGCGGCCAGGCGCCAGCGCGGGGTTCATGGCGTCCACCTCGGCGGGCTCGCACCAGCGCACGTCCAGGCCCAGTGACTGCTGCATCGCGATCCTGGCGCGCGCCTGCGCAACCTCGTCAGCGGCGAAGCACGGCATGAAGTACCCCTGCTCGACGAAGCCGGAGCCGAACCCGAGCAGGTCGCGCTGCGCCCGGTAGAAGTCCTGGCTAACCATCCCCAGCCGGACCGCGGTCGGCGTGCCGCCCTGAGCCCGTACCATGCCCGCGGCCCGGCTGCTCGCGCCCGAACCGAGGGTGCCTGCCTCGACCAGGACGACCCGGTCCAGACCGGCCCGGCGCAGGAACCAGGAACACCAGGCGCCGAGCGTTCCCCCGCCGACGACCACGGCGTCCGCGAGGCTCGTCACGGGGTCAGACGTTGGCATAGACTGAACAGTCAGTCAAGAGCGTTCGGAGAGGATCACCATGTACGGCTTGAGCAGCGACGACCTCGAGCTGCAGGACCGGGCTCGCCAGCTGGCCGACGAGCTGATCCCGTACGAGGTCGAGGCCGAGCTGGCGGGTGGGCACCTGCCGGAGGAGCTCCGCGCCAAGCACAAGCAGCTGGCGTCGGACCGGGGACTGGTCGCCACCAACATCGCGGTCGAGCTCGGTGGGCACGGGTGTTCGATGCTGCAGCAGGTGCTCGTGCAGGAGCAGGCCGGCCGGGTGACGAACGCGCTCGGCTGGGTGATGGCGACTCCACCCGCCTGGTGGGCGCAGGTGGCGACGGACTTCCAGCGTGAGCGCTGGCTGCTGCCCACGGTTCGCGGGGAGATGTCGGAGTGCTACGCGATCACCGAGGAGAACGCCGGCTCCGACGTCGCCGGGCTCGCCGCGACCTCCCGGCGAGACGGCGACGAGTATGTGATCGATGGCGAGAAATGGCACGTGACGTCGTACAACGAGGCGGCGTACGTCTTCGTGCAGGCGGTGCTGACCGACGGTCCGCACGCCGGCGAGCACGCCATGTTCGTCGTGGACCTGCCCACGCCGGGCATGCGGGTGGTGCGTACGCCCGCCTACTCGCACTCGATCGGACACGAGCATCCGATCGTTGCGTTCGAGGGCGTACGGGTGCCGGCGACCCACCGGGTCGGCGCCGAGGGCGAGGGCATGGTGTTCGCACAGGAATGGTTCCGCTTCGAGCGGCTGATGGTGGCCGCGCGTTGCGTGGGTGCCGCCGACCGCCTCCTGACGGAGGCCTCGGCCTTTGCGGCCACCCGGATCATCGGCGAGACACCCCTCGCGAACCGCCAGCTGGTGCAGGCGATGCTCGCCGACTCGCTCACCGAGCTGTTCGCGGCGCGATCGATGCTGTACGAGACGGCCCGCGGCGTGGGCGAAGGACTCGACCGCAAGGTGCAGCACGCGAGGTGCTCGATGGCCAAGCTGTACGCGTCGGAGATGGCTGGGCGCGTTGCGGACCGGGCCGTACAGGTGTTCGGCGGTCGCGGCTACATGCGCGAGAACGTGGCCGAGCGGTTCTACCGCGAGCTGCGGGTGGAGCGGATCTGGGAGGGCGCGTCCGAGCTGCAGCGGGTCATCGTGGCCGACCAGCTGGCCAAGCGCGGCGTACCCGCCCTCGCCTGACCGGCGGATCGCACCTCAAACGTCACTGCCACGTGACTGTAGCCAGCCAGGCGGTGACAGGTCGGTCAGGTGGTGGCGACCGAGTCGGCGGCGACCTGTGCCTGCCTTGCCAGCGCCCGGGCCCGTGCCGGACGCGGGTCGTGGCCGAAGGCGTCCACCCCGTCGAGGTTGACCGCCACCAGCTCGGCGGCGGAGCGGGCCGCCGCCGCCGCGACGAGCGCCGCCGCCAGCGCGTCCCCGCGCAGCCTCGGGTTGCCGTCGCGCGCCAGTCCGGCCGCTTGCGCGGCGACCTCCGCCGCTGCCTGCACCATCTGCATCGGTACGTCCGCGGCCGCGGAGAGGGTCTCGGTTACCCGCTCGGAGCGTCCCTCTGCGTCGCGCGGCATGCGGACGGCGTCGAGGTAGCGCCCGTAGGCCGCGCCGTCCTCGTCTGCCAATGGCGCGGCCCGCTGCCTCAGCCGCTTACACGCCTGCGCCGCCACTGCGTCGTCGGAGAACCGCGCCACCATCTCGGCCAGCGCCGCGGACAGCGTGGCGGCCAGCCCGGTCACCGCGCCAGCGCCCGGTGCGGACGTGCGGGCGGCGACCGCGTCCACCAGCGGGCCGACCCGTGTGTCCACGAGCGCGCCTTCGGTCACTTCGACACGCTCAAGACAGCCCGACGATGCGTCCGTCGTCGGCGACGTCGATGCGGAAGGCCGCCGGCGTGCCGCCGAGTCCCGGCATCGTGCGCATCTCGCCACAGATGGGGTAGACGAAGCCGGCTCCGACCGAGGCGCGCACCTCGCGGACCGGCAGTCGCCAGCCGGTCGGCGCGCCCTTCAAAGACGGGTCGGACGAGATCGACAGGTGGGTCTTGGCGATGCACACCGGCAGGTGCCCGAACCCGTTGCGCTCGTAGGTGTCCAGGTGGCGCGACGCGGCCGGGCTGTAGTCGACCCCGTCGGCGCCGTACACCTTGGCCGCCACCGTCTCGATCTTGTCCCGCAGAGAGGCGTCGTCGCGATACAGCATCGCGAACTCCGACGGCTCGTCCGCCGCCTCGGCCACCACCTCGGCCAGCTCGGTCGCGCCCCGCCCCCCGTCGGCGAAGTGCGTGCACACCGCCACCCGGACTCCCAGGTCGGCGGCGATCTCGCGGATCGCCTGGTGCTCGGACTCGTGGTCGCTGGGGAAGGCGTTGATAGCGATCACCGGAGTCACCCCGTGCAGCTGGATGTTCTCGACCTGCTTACGCAGGTTGGCACCGCCGGCGTGCACCTCGTCCGGGTTCTCAGCGAGCATCGCCTCCGGGATCGCCTTGCCGGCCACCAGCCGGTGCTTGCCGGAGTGCGCCTTGAGGGCCCGCACGGTCGCCACCATCACCGCCGCGTCCGGAGTGAGCCCGGAGCTGCGGCACTTGATGTTGAAGAAGCGCTCCGCGCCCATGTCGGCTCCGAAGCCCGCCTCGGTGATCAGGAAGTCACCGCTGCGGATGCCGATCAGGTCGGCAACCACCGAGGAGTTGCCGTGCGCGATGTTGCCGAACGGTCCCGCGTGTACGAGCACCGGCGTGTTCTCGTACGTCTGCATGAGGTTCGGCTTGAGCGCCTCGCGCAGCATCACCGCCATCGCGCCTGCACCTCCGATCTCCTCGGCAGTGACCGCATCGCCGGTACGCGTGTAGCCGACGACGATGCGCGACAGCCGTTGCCGAAGATCGGTGAGCGAGGAGGTCAGCGCGAGCACCGCCATCACCTCGGATGCAGCGGTGATGTCGAAGCCGGTCTGGCGGGTGACGCCGTCGGCCTTGGACCCGAGACCGACGACGATGTTGCGGAGGGCACGGTCATTGACGTCGATCACCCGGCGCCAGGTGATGTCGGACAGCTCGAGCCCGGAGGCGTTGCCCTGGTGCAGGTGGTTGTCGAGCAAGGCGGACAGCATGTTGTGCGCGGCGGTGACCGCATGGAAGTCGCCGGTGAGGTGCAGGTTCAAGATCTCCATCGGGACGACCTGGCTGTAGCCGCCGCCGGCGGCCCCGCCCTTGATGCCGAAGGTCGGGCCCATCGACGGCTGCCGGATGGCGATGGTGGCCTTCCTGCCGACGTGCCGCATCGCCTGGCCGAGCCCGACCGTCGTCGTCGTCTTGCCCTCCCCGAGGGGGGTGGGCGTGACCGCCGAAACGACGACATACTTCGCTCGGGGTCTGCTGGCGAGCTCATCGATCGCTTCGAGCCGGATCTTGGCGACGTCGTCACCGTGCGGCTCGAGCAGGTGCGGTCCGATACCCATCTGCTCGGCGATGTCGCCGAGCGGCTTCAGGGTCGCGGCCTGCGCGATGTCGAGGTCGGAGGGGAATGCCATCAGGCTCCTTCTGGGGAATCGCTAGGTGTCCGGCTGAGGACCAGTGTGGGGGGTAGGCCGTCGGGGTCGAAACCGTCGTGGGCGAGCCACCAACCGACGTCCGCGAGCGCGTTCATGACCAGGTCGTGCCTGCCGAGGACGCGGTACGGCCGCGCTGATGCAGGAATTGTCATGGGCCTGCGCCGTCCCCTCGTACAGCCCCCTGCGGCTGCAGGAACTCGAGTCGGTTGCCCACCCGATCGACGGTGTAGAAGCGACGGTAGCCGGGAAGGCAGTCGTCCCAGACCACCTCGACGCCATCGGTCGACAGGCGGGTGGCCAGCTCGTCGATGCCGTCCACAAGTATGCCGGGGTGGGACCTGCGGGCCGGCCTGAAGTCAGCCTCGACGCCCAAGTGCACCTCGAGGCCGCCGCCCCGGAACCAGCACCCGCCTCGGGCGGCGAGCACCGGGGGTTTGTCGAGCTCCGTCATGCCGAGCGTGTCACCCCAGAAGGCGCGGCAGCTGTCCTCGGCGCCCGCCGGGATCGCGAGCTGTACGTGGTGCAGGCCGTCGAACTCGTACTGGCCCGCGGTGCCAGGTGTCATCCGGCCACGCCCCACCCGACGGCAATCACGAGGGTGCGCTCGAACCCGAGGACGGCGGGAGCCGTGACGTGCCCGGCTGGAGATGGATCGGTCACGGACCCGATGGTGTCAGCACCTCTCAGCAGTCTTGATGCGTCTGGCCGGAGCGGGGCCGGCGAGCAGCGTGATGGGGCCGCGACGGCGCCTAGCCCGCCGCGCTCAGACGTGGTCGCGGTCGGCGCGGTCGGTGAGGATCTGCTGGCTGGCCAGCTTGCCCGGAGCACCCATCACGCAGCCGCCTGGGTGCGTCCCCGACCCGCACTGGTAGTAGCCGTCGATGGGGGTCCGGTACTGACTCCAGCCCGGCGCGGGACGGAAGAAGTACATCTGTGGGGCGAAGAACTCCCCGGCGAAGATGTTGCCCTCGCTCAGCCCGACGACCCGCTCGATGTCCAGCGGCGTGACGACCTCACGGTGCAGCACGAGATCGCTGAAGCCCGGGAAGAACGACTCCAGCGTCGCCTGCACCGTGTCCCCGAAACGGTCCCGCTCGGTGTCCCAGTCGCTGCCCTTCAGGTGGTACGGCGCGTACTGGATGAAGCAGCTCATCACGTGCTTACCGGGGGGAGCCATGTCCGGGTCGACGACCGACTGGATCGCGCCGTCGATGTACGGCCGCTTGCTGTACCAGCCGTACTTCGCGTCGTCGAAGGCCCGCTCGAGGTACTCCAGGGACGGTCCCATGTTGACGAACCCGCGGTATTGGTCTGAGCGGTCGCCGAGCGCCGGGTATTTCGGCAGGCCGTCGAGGGCGAAGTTCACCTTCGCCGACGTGCCCTGGAACCTGAACCGGTTGATGGTGTCCACCAGTTCTCCGGGCAGCTCGCGCGGCTCGACCAGCTCGAGGAACGTGCGACGGGGGTCGAGGGCGCTGACGACGATGTTCGCGTTCAGCTCGGTTCCGTCCTGCAGGGCCACGCCGGTCGCTCGGCCGTTGCTGGTCAACACGGTGTCGACCGGTGCCTCGAGCAGGATCTCGGCGCCGTACGCCTGCGCGGCGCGAGCGAGTACCTGGGTGAAGCCGCCGTTGCCGCCCTTGTGGAACGCCCATGCGCCGAACTGCCCGTCGTGCTCGCCCAACGAGTGGTAGAGCAGCACCAACCCCGAGCCCTGCGACATCGGGCCGACCTTGGTGCCGATGATCCCCGACGAGGCGATGTAGCCCTTGAGGATGTCGGACTCGAAGTAGTCGTCGAGGAAGTCTGCGGCACTGCCGGTGAGCATCCGGACCAGGTCGTGCATCACCTTCGGCTCGACGCCGCCGAGGTGGGCGACCAGATCGGCGGTGGCGGCCAGGTCCTCGGGAGCCTTGCCGAAGATGTTGGGCGGCACCTTGTCGAGCAGCGGCTTGACGACCTGGCAGACCCGATTCACGTCGTGCTCGTAGCGGTCCATCGCGTCGGCGTCGTGCGGCGAGTGCCGCATGATCTCCCTGATGTTCTCGTCCCGATCCTGGCCGAGCAGCAGGTAGTCGCCGCCCTCCATCGGGGCGAACGACGAGGGCATGAGGATGGGCATGAAGCCGTGCTTGACGAGCTCGAGCTCGTGGATGATGTCGGGGCGCAGCAGGCTGAGCGCGTACGAGAACGTGGTGAAGCTGAAGCCTGGGTGCAGCTCCTCGGTGATCGCCGCCCCGCCGACCAGGTGCCGGCGCTCGATGATCAGCGTCTTCAGCCCTGCTTTGGCCAGGTAGGCACCGTTGACCAGCCCGTTGTGCCCGCCACCGACGACGATGGCGTCGTAGTCCCGGGTCTGTGTCGATGTCGCCATGTCGGTCACGCCGTCTTTCGCTCGGGGTTGAACAGGGGCAGGCGGGCCACCTCGGCGCCCACCGTGCGGTACTCGTGGTTGACGGTCAGCTCCAGGTTGACCCGGGACCCGGTACGTGCGAGGTCGGGCCGCACCCGGGCCATCGCGATGTGCCGCTGCAGCATCGGCGAGTACATCAGGCTGGTGGCGTAGCCGATCCGCTCGGCGTCGTCGTCGTACAGCATCGACTCGTAGTCGAGCGGCGTCTCGTCCTTGGGCGGGATCAGCCCGGCGTCGGTGTACAGCCGGTCGTAGTCCTGCCAGTCGACGACGAGGCCGACGCTGGCCCAGCGCGACGTCTTGTCGGCCAGCTCGCGGCGGATTGCGCGTCGGCCGATGAACGGCCGGTCGTCGGCGTCCAGACCGCGCAGCATCCACCCGAAGCCGAGCTCCTTCGGCGTCACCCGCTCGTGGTCGGTATAGGCGAACCGGCTGGAGGAGAACTCCACCCCGATCAGGACCAGTCCGGCCTCGATCCGGGTCATCAGCAGCGCCTGCTCCCCGAACGGAGACAAGCCGTGGCCCTCGCCCGCCCCGATCACCTCGTCCAGCACCGGCAGAGCGTCGTCGGAGCTGACGAACACCTCGAAGCCGAGGTCACCGGTGTAACCGGTGCGTGAGATCGTCACCGGCGCGGCGCCGATCTTGGCCTGGGTGAGCTCGAAGAACCCGAGGTCGCTGACCTCAGGAGCCAGCTGGCCGAGGATCTCACGCGAGCGCGGCCCCTGGACGGCGAGCATGCCGTACGCCTCGGTCGCGTCCTCGATGGTGACATCCAGCCGGCCGACGAGGTCCCGGAAGTAGCCAAGGTTGGGCTCGGCCGCGGTCATGAGGAACTCGGTGTCGGAGTGCCGGAACACGACCCCGTCCTCCAGCACGAAGCCGTGGTCGTCGCACCACAACGTGTACTGCGCCCGGCCCGGCCGGCACTGGCGGATGTCGCGGGTGAGCACCCCGGCGAGGAATCGCTCGGCGTCGCGCCCGCGGAACCAGTACTTGTACAGAGGGGAGGTGTCGAAGAAGCCGGCGCTGTTGCGCACCGCGAAGTACTCGTGCTTGGCCGAGGTGTCGTAGCGCAGCGCGGACAGGTAGCCGGACCAGTGTCCCCACAATCCGGTCCGGTTGAGCGCGCTCAGCCGCTCGTGGAAGGGCGTGGTTCTGACCATGACACTCACCGTAGAGGTTTGTTGGACAGTTGCGCAACAAGCCGTACGCTCGATGCCGTGGCCCGCCTGCCTGCTGCCGTACGCCGCGACGCCATCGTGGACGCCACGGTGGCGGTGATGGTGCGCCGCGGCATGGCGGCCACGACTGTCCGCGACGTGGCCGAACAGCTCGGCACGTCCAGCGGCCTCATCCACCACTACTTCTCCTCGATGGACGACCTGCTGGCGGCGGCGTTCGAACGCGCTGCGGTGCGCGACCTGACCGCGACCAGGGAGGCGATGAGCCGGTTCGACGGGGCCGTCGAGCGGCTGTCGGCCTTCTTCGCCACCTACGCCCGGGCCGAGCAGGACTGGGCCTTCCAGCTGTGGCTGGACGCGTGGGCAGAGGCGTCCCGACGCCCCGCCGTACAGGCGACCTCGCGGCGGTTGAACGTCGAGTGGCAGCAGCTGCTCGAGCAGGCGGTGCGGGACATCGTCGAGCACCGACAGCTGCCCTGTCGCGACCCGGACGGTGCCGCCTGGCGGATCTTGTCCCTGTTGGACGGTCTGGCCCTGCAGACCGTGGCGCACCGAGGAGCCGTCGACCGCCGCTCGGTGATCTCCTGGTCGGTGTCGTACGCGGAGGCGGAGATCGGGCTGCCACCCGGGACGCTGGCCCTGTGACGCTGGCCCTGTGACGTTGGCCCTGTGACGTCGGACCCTCAGAGCACGGCGTCGAGGAACTTGCGGGTCTCGGCCTCCCGGGTCGCGCCGAAGACCTCCGAGGGTGGCCCCTCCTCGATGATGAGTCCCTCGTGGAAGAACGCCATCCGGTCGGCCACCTCCCGCGCGAAGCCCATCTCGTGGGTGACCACCATCATCGGCATGTGCAGGTCGGTGGCCAGCGACTTCATCACCCCCAGCACCTCGCCGGTCAGTTCCGGGTCCAGCGCTGAGGTGGGCTCGTCGAAGAGCATCACCTCGGGTTGCATGGCCAGCGCACGGGCGATCGCCACCCGCTGCTGCTGCCCCCCGGACAGCCGGATCGGGTGCTCGTCGGCCTTGTCGGCAAGCCCCACCCGGTCGAGCAGGTCGAGCGCTCGCCGACGGGTCGCCGTCGCGTCCTCGTCCCGGGCACAGATGGGGCCAACCATGACGTTCTGCAGCGCGGTCATCTGGGGGAACAGGTTGAACTGCTGGAACACCATCCCGACGTGCAGTCGGAGCCGACGGATCTGATCGCGCTTGCGCCGGGTGCGGTGGCCGCCGCAGAGCCGGTAGCCGACGACCTCGATGGTGCCCTCGGACGGGTCCTCCAGGAAGTTGACGCACCGCAGCAGGGTGGACTTGCCCGACCCCGAGCGGCCGAAGATGACGAGCACCTCGCCCTGGCGAAGCTCCAGGTCGACGCCCTTGAGCACCTCGAGGTGGCCGAACCGCTTGTGCAGCCCCTCAACTCGTACCAGCACCTCTTTCGCGCTCATGCCGGCCCCGCCCCACCACTGGCGCGGGCGCCGCCCCGCTGCGGGGCGAGCCGGACATAGCCGCTGGACAGGCGCCGCTCGAGCCTGCCCTGGAAGAAGGTGAACACCACGGTCAGGCCCCAGTAGAGGGCTGCTGCGACGATGTAGGCCTCCAGGTTCTTGAAATCGGCCTTGCCGACGAGCTGCGCCCGCCGAAAGATCTCTGCGCTGTCCACCTGGACGCCGATGAAACCGATGAGCGCAGTGTCCTTCATCATGGCGATGAACTCGTTGCCGGTCGGGGGGATGATGACCCGCAGCGCCTGCGGCAGCACCACCTTGCGCATCTTCTGCCCATACGTCATGCCCAGGGCGTCGGCTGCCTCGCCCTGCCCGCCGGCAACGGACTGGATGCCGGCCCGGAAGATCTCAGTCATGTAGGCGCCGTAGTTGAGGCCGAGGGCGAGGATGCCGGAGACTGTCGCACTCAGCAGCAGCGAGTCTGCGACGTACTGCGGGAAGCTGTCATACCGGGCCGCCAGGTTGGCTCCGATCTGCGGCAGGGCCAGGTAGATGAGGTAGATCTGCACGATCAACGGAGTGCCGCGGAAGAACGACACGTAGAAGCCCGAGACGCCGTGGGTCACCGGGTTGGACGAGAGCCGGCCCAAGGCCCCGAGTCCAGCCAGCACGATCGCCAGCGCGATACCGCCTACAGCGATGATGAAGGTGTACCGCAGACCCTCGGCGATGAAGCCGATGTTGTCGCGCATCCACTGGATGTCGAATCCGGACAGATAGAAGAACACGACAAGCAGAGCAAAGATCACCGCCCAGACGGCGGCGGTCTTGAGCTGGAACGGGATCCGGGCGCTGGCCAGAGCCAGACGCTCCCCAGCCGGCGGCCCAGAGTCGCTCACTGCTGGACCGAGAGATCCACCCCGTCGTACCACTTCTTCGACAGCTCGGTCAGCGTGCCGTCCTCGTGCATCTCACCGACGATGTTGTCCACAGCCTCGGTGAACGAGGCCGGATCCGCCTGTGAGTTCTTGTCGATGGCGACCGACAGCGGCTCGTAGAAGACCGGCTCACCCACGATCTTGACCGGGTGGTCAGCCGCGAAGCGCTGCGCGGTAGTCAGCGATGTGATCACGGCGTCGAGCCGGGCACCGTCGCCGAGCGAGAGGTCCTGCAGCGCCGTCGTGTCCGTGTCGTAGCCGGTGACCGTGGCGTCGTCGATCATGAAGTCGAACTCGAACCCCCTGATTACCAGCGACTTGTTCAGGTACTGCTCGTACGTGCACGCGCTGCAGACGCCGATCTCGGCGCCGTCGAGATCGGTGGTCACGTCGGACACGCTGGTGTTGTCCTCGTGCACGACCACCACGGCGGGGGTGAAGTAGTACGGCTCGGTGAAGTTCAGCACCCGCTGCCGGTCGTTGGTCGGCGTCATCGAACCGACGCTCATCTGCCAACGGTCGTTCCAGCGCCCCGCGGTGAGGACCTCCCACGCCGGCTCCTCCCAGGCCACCTCGACACCGAGGCGGGTGGCGATCTCGGTGGCGACGTCGATGTCGAAACCCTCGTACCCGCCGCTGTCCTTGTCGAACGACGACTGGGGCGGGTAGGCGGGGTCGGTGGAGACGGTCAGCGTGCCGCGCTCGCAGACCTCCGCGAGCAGGTCGCCCTCGCTCGCGTCGGCGCAGGCACCCTGGTCGGACGGCCCGGTGGCGGTTCCGCTGCGCTCCTCGCTGCCGCCGCAGGCCGCAAGGGTCAGGGTGAGGGCAGCGAGCCCGGTGAGCAGTGACAGCACAGTGCGGTGGTTCCGCATCGGTTCCTCCATCTGACGCGTGAGACCCGCGACCGCTGCAGGATGCCACGGCCGGCGCCGACGGGACAGCCTCAACTCGCGGTGTGACCGCACCGTGACGCGACGACAACGAGCACGACAGTGACGGCCGCAGGGAGATTGTTCGCGTGGCAGTCACTGCGCCTATGCCGTCGTGATCGTCACAGCAGTCACCGCGGCGACGGCGGCCCGGTCTACAGTGAGCGTCGGCAACCGTAACGCGGGGGTGAGGTCATGCGATCGCTCGCGCTCGTCTGCGCTGTCCTCGCATCGAGCGTCCTGGTGTCGGCACCGGCATCGGCCGAGACTCGCGGCTTCCGCGACGACGACCGCGCTGGCGGTGGCACCGGCGTGACGAGCTTTCGTGTGCAGAACGCAGTGCGGGCGATGCGCGTCGACGTCCGGCACGAGCGGCGACTGGCGGTCGATGACGTGTGGATTGACAGCCGGGCCGGCGATCGGGGGCCGGAGTACCGGGTCCGACTCATCGCCAACTCCGACTACGCCAAGCCGCTGCGCCGGGTCGAGGGCTTCGGCAGCGAGAACGGCCGCCCCTGGCGCTGCCGGGGTGTTGAGCTGCGCTCGGACGATTTCGAACCACGCGCGGTGAGCCATCTCGCGATCCCCCAGCGATGCATCGCCGGTCCTGGCCGCGTCCGGTTGCACGTCGACTCGTACGGCAACGGGACCGGCAACGACCATGCCCCGGACAAGGGGACCCACGGCCAGGGCTACTTCACGCCCTGGATCACGCTCGGGTGATCGACGACTGCGGGCTGGACCTGTCGTTCGAGATCAGCCACCAGTACCGACCATTCGAGCTGATCGCGCCGGGCTTCGAGCAGATCGACAGCGGTCCCGCGGTGGTCACGGGCCTCGAGCGCGCCGGTGCCTCGCCGGTCGCGCCCTTCGTTGCGGTCGAGCTCGACGTCGACGACCTGCCGGAAAGCGGGGTGACGGCCGGGCTGTCCACGGCCACCGGCGACCGGCTGCTCGTCTCGTACGAGCCGGGCCGAGGCAGGATCGCCATCGAGGTCTGCCGCGACGGCGTCAACCGAGTCGTCCGGGCCGGATGTGCATCGCTGCGGGCCCCGTTCCGGCTGGCGTTCGTGCTCTGTGAGAACCAGGTCACGGCCGTAGCGGGCACCGGAGCTGGCTGGCGGCCGTTGCTCAGCGAGCGGGGCGAGGTCGCCCGGCTGGTCGACCTTCGCGAGCCGGACACGCTGGCGGAGCACGCCTTCACCTACGGCGCCCGCGGTGACGGCGAGGTTCGGCTCGCCGGGGTGCGAGCCGGTCCCTTCGGGTACACCGGGGTGCGGGACCCGCATCTGGTGCAGCGTCCGGACGGCACCGCTGTGATCAGGGACGGCAAGGCATACCTGACGTTCACCTGTGCCGGAATGGGGTTCTTCCAGCAGGCGCACTGGGGCGTCTTCACCTTGGAGCTTGCCTGCCCGTACCGGTTGGAGCAGGTCGCGCAGCTGTACTCGCTACGGGACGGGCTGCTGCTCGGCGACCACGCCGGCCAGCTCGTCGTCGACGAGGAGCACCAGCGCACGATCGTCGGGCTCAGCTCCTGGGGCGACTTCGCCTACGCCGGCGTGCAGGTCCGCCACACCGTCACCTCAGCCGACCTGCTGAGCGGTGTGCACCTGCTCGAGACCGAGCCGCTCCGGTTGCCGACTCGGGTCAGCGCCTGGGACCCCTCGCTGACACGCATCAACGACAGGTGGCACGTCGCGTTCGTGGAGAGCCCGTCCCAGGACCCGTTCTCCTTCCACCCCGCGCTTGCCGTCGGCGAGAGGGGGGCGTCGTACGAGTCCGGGCTCACCCTCGCGGGCTCGGACGGCAGCGCCCGGGAGTGCGAGGGCCCGATCATCCAGCAGGTGGACGGGACGTGGTACGTGGTGGCCAGCAACAAGGACACCGAGCGGTACCCGGTGTACGACCTGTCCATGCGACGGCTCGGCAACCTCGACGCCCCGTACGTCACCAACATCCCCCACCCCCAGATCGTGAACCTGCCCGACGGCGGACACCTGCTGGTGACGTTCAACGGCACGCAGTACGGCCACGAGGTTCTCGACTACGGGGGGCACGGGGATCTGGTTGTCATGTCGTCACAGTGAGGCCGGGAGGTCCCATGTCTGTCACCACATCCCTCGTGACCATCGCCGCGGACTCCGCGTGCAACAGCAGCGAGCTGGCCCGGCTGCTCTGGAGCATGATCGCGATTGCGACTGGCGCAGGCCTAGTGGTGATCGTCCGGCCGCGATGGGTCGGCTTGGCCGCGCTGGTCGCAGCCGACCTGTTGTGGGTGTGGATCGACATGGAGGGCCCGACCCTTGTCGAGATGGGCAGCCACGGTATCCATCTCGCCGACATCCCGGTGCTGGTGACCGCGCCCGCCCTCGTGATCGCCGCCGGCAGGCTGTGGCTTCGCCGCCGCTCCGGGTAGGCGGGACGTCGAGCTTGCAGACCGGATCCGAGAAGTCGTGCGGGCCGAACGCGGTCCGGCCGAGGTACTCATGTTCGGCGGCCCCGCTCACCTGGAGCTCGTGGACCTTCCCCCGTGCCGGAACTCCACCACGTCACCGTCGGCCATCACGTAGTCCTTGCCCTCCATCCGCACCTTGCCGGCCGCCCTGGCCGCGACCATCGACCCGGCCGCCATCAGCTCGTCGTACGACACGATCTCGGCCTTGATGAAGCCGCGCTGGAAGTCGGTGTGGATCACTCCGGCCGCAACCGGCGCGGTCGCGTCCCGCGGGATCGTCCACGCACGCGCCTCCTTAGGACCTGCGGTGAGGTAGGTCTGCAGGCCGAGGGTGTCGAAGCCGACCCGGGCGAGCACGTCAAGGCCGGGCTCGTCCACGCCGGACTCGGCCAGCATCGCCCGCGCCTCCTCGTCGTCGCCGAGCTCCACCAGCTCTGCCTCGAACTTCGCGTCGAGGAAAATCGCCTCGGCCGGCGCCACCAGAGCCCGCATCTCGGCGCGCAGTCCCTCGTCGCCGAGCTCGTCGGCGTCGCAGTTGAACACGTAGAGGAACGGCTTGGCGCTCAGCAGCGACAGCTCGCGCAGGGCACCGGGGTCGAGGCCGGACCCGTGGATCGTGTCACCACACGCCAGCACCTCGCATGCGGCCTGCGCGGCGTGGAGCAGGGCCAGCTGCGACTTGTCCTTGCGGACGTCCTTCTCCAGCCGGGGCAGCGCGTTCTCCACTGTCTGCAGGTCGGCGAGTACCAGCTCGGTACGGATCGTCTCCAGGTCGTCCGGCGGGGACACCTTGCCGTCCACGTGCGAGACGTCGTCGTCGTGGAACACCCTGGTGACCTGGCAGATCGCGTCGGACTCGCGGATGTGTGCGAGGAAGCGGTTGCCGAGACCCTCGCCCTCGCTGGCCCCCTTCACGATCCCGGCGATGTCGACGAACTGCACGGTCGCCGGCACGGTGCGCGCGGACTCGAACAGGCGCGCCAGCTCACCGAGCCGCGGATCCGGGACGCCCACGACGCCGATGTTGGGCTCGATGGTGGCAAAGGGGTAGTTGGCGGCCAGCACGTCGTTCTTGGTCAGGGCGTTGAACAGTGTCGACTTGCCCGCGTTGGGGAGTCCGACGATGCCGATGGTGAGAGCCACGAGGGTCCAGCGTACGGCGCCCGGCGTTTCGCGGACCGCACCGTCGGTGGCAGGTGTCAGGGTCGTGGGTATGGATCTGATCACGCTCCTCGTCACCGCCGTGCTCGCGCTGCTGGCCGGTCTGGGGCTCGGCGCACTTGCCGGCGCCGGGGTGCTGCGCCGAGACCAGGCCAGCGTGTCCGACCAGATGGGCGCCAGCCTGCAGGCGACAGCCTCGGTCGTGGCCCCGGTCAAGGACAGCCTCGACCGCTTCGACCATCGGCTCCGGGAGCTGGAGTCGTCCGGCGTCGCCTGGCAGGAGCGCCTAGCCGCCCAGGTCGAGTCGGTGCGGGTCACCGGCGAGCACCTGCGCCGCGAGACCGTGTCTTTGTCCACGGCGTTGCGCCGGCCGCAAGTCCGGGGTCAGTGGGGCGAGATGCACCTGCGCCGCGCGGTCGAGCTCGCCGGCATGGTGGACCGGTGCGATTTCACCGCCCAACCCAGCGTGACCACCATCGACGGCGTCCAGCGCCCCGACCTGCTGGTCCAGCTCGCGGGCGGGCGCCGTGTCGTCGTGGACGCCAAGGTGCCCCTGGACGCGTTCCTCAGCGCAGGTGAGGCGGCCGGCGACGGCGACGACGAGGGTCACCGCCGGCACCTGGCCCGGCACGCCGGTCAGGTACGCGCCCACGTCGACGCGCTGGCGGCAAAGGCGTACTGGCGCCAGTTCGCCCCGACCCCCGAGTTCGTCGTCATGTTCGTGCCGGGCGAAGCGTTCCTGTCCCACGCGCTCGAGGCCGACCCGGCGCTGCTGGAGTACGCCGCCGCCAAGCGGGTGGTGCCGGCAACTCCGACCACCCTGATCGCCCTGCTCCGCACGGTCGCGTACGGGTGGACCCACGAGTCGCTGGCCGACAGCGCTCGCGAGGTGCAGACGGTCGCCCGCGAACTGTACGAGCGGCTGGGGACGCTGGGTGGGCACGTTGACAAGCTGGGCCGGTCATTGACCACCGCGGTTGGTGCGTTCAACGCCACGGTCGGTGCGCTGGAGGGACGGGTGCTGGTGTCGGCGCGTCGGCTGCACGACCTCCGGGTGGGCGACCGCCCACCGGAGCTCCCGCAGGTGGTCGAGCACGCCGTCCGGCCACTGTCGGCGCCGGAGCTGGTGACCGACGCGGCCGCCGTGCGCGAGGCTGCCCAGCCGCCGCGCGCGGCGCGTCGCGCCAGCTGAGGCGAGGGGAGGTCTAGCGTGGCCGGCGTGCACGGCGCGCACCTTCCCGGGTCAACGACCGGTGCCACGACCGACGCCTCGCCCCCCGACGAGCGGCCGCGTCGCGCTCCCTGGGTCGGGGCCGAGCCACCCGCGAGCCAGGTCGTCGCCGGGGCCGTCGTGCTGCTGCTCGGCGCCGCGGTGGTCGAGGTCTTGCTGCGGGGCAGCCTCGGGCTCATCGTCGGCCTCACCCTGGTGCTGGTCGCAGCGACCGCCGCGCTGCTCGTCCCGCCGCGGGACCTGTTCACCGCCGGGGTGCTCCCTCCGTTGCTCCTGCTCGCGCTGCTGGCCGTGATGTCGGTGGTCCATCCCGACGCGATCGCCGCAACCCTGCTCGCCTCCTCGGCGAGCGTGCCGCAACGGGTGATCGCCGGTTTCGTCGACCTTGCCGGTGCGTTGGTGGTGGCGCACGGGCTCGCCCTGCTGCTGGTGGCGCTTCGGGTGCGGGCGAGCCGGCCGAGGCTCAACCGAGCGGTGCCGCGGCAGCCTTGATGTCGCGGCGCAGCTCCTTGGGCAGCGAGAAGATCAGGCTCTCCTCTGCTGTACGCACTGACTCCGCCGGCGGGAAGCCACGCTGCAGCAACCAGTCGAGCACCCCGTCGACGAGATCCTCGGGCACCGACGCCCCGCTGGTCACAGCGACAGTGCGGACCCCGGCCAGCCAGGACTCCGCAACCTCGCTCGCATCGTCGACCCGGTGCGCAGCCGTGGCACCCGCCTCCAGCGCCACCTCGACGAGGCGAACGGAGTTCGACGAGTTCCCGGAGCCGACGACGATGACCAGGTCGGACTCCGCCGCCACCCGCTTGACGGCCTGCTGCCGGTTCTGGGTGGCGTAGCAGATGTCGTCGCTCGGCGGGTCGAGAAGCTGCGGGAACCGCTGGCGCAAGCGGTCGACGGTCTGCATGGTCTCGTCGACCGACAACGTGGTCTGCGACAACCAGGCGACCCGGGACGGATCCCGCACCTCGACGGTGTCCGCCTCGGACGGGTTCTGGACCAAGATGGTGCTGTCCGGTGCCTCACCGGCCGTGCCCTCGACCTCCTCGTGTCCCGCGTGACCGATGAGCAAGATGTCGTGGTCGTCGGCGGCGAACCGTTTCGCCTCGTGATGCACCTTGGTGACCAGGGGGCAGGTCGCGTCGATCGTCTTCAGCGCCCGCTCCCCCGCCTGGGCGTGCACGGCCGGCGACACACCGTGCGCCGAGAACACCACCGTCGCCCCCCGGGGGACCTCTGCGAGCTCCTCGACGAACACCGCCCCCCGACGCTCCAGCGCCTCGACAACATGCTTGTTGTGCACGATCTGCTTGCGTACGTAGACCGGCGGGCCGTACAGGTCGAGGGCCTGCTCGACCGTGATCACCGCCCGGTCGACCCCGGCGCAGTAGCCGCGGGGAGCGGCGAGCAGCAGGCGACGCCCGCCGGCCGGGGCGGTGGGTGTGGTGGGGGGCACCAAACCATCGTAGGTGGCGGCTGGCGACGGGCTCCCGCCCGAGCCGACCGGGACGGATCTCGAGACAACAGGGCCGTTGTGGCGACCGCAATGTCTCGACTTGCGTCCCTGCCCGCGACACTAGGGTGCTGGCGTGGCCCTGCAGACCTCCGCCGACCACCCCGCTCCGTTGCGGGTGGTGTCCGGTGCGCTGGGCCAGTGGGTCGAGCGCCTTGGGTGGGTCTGGGTCGAGGCGCAGATCGCCCAGCTCAACCGGCGCGACAACCTGTGCTGGCTCACGCTGCGCGACACCGAGGCCGACCTGTCCGTCCAGGCGGTGTGCCAGCGGGCAGTGCTCGACTCTGTCGACCCGCCGGTGATCGACGGTGCCAGGGTGGTGGTGCGGGCCAAGCCCCGCTACTACGACAAGCGCGGCTCGTTGTCGCTGTACCTCGACCGGGTGCGCCCGGTGGGGCTCGGCGAGCTGCTGGCCCGGCTCGAGCAGCGGCGGCGGCTGCTCGCAGCCGAGGGTCTGTTCGCGCCCGAGCGCAAACGTCGCCTGCCGTTCCTGCCACGCGGAGTCGGGCTGGTGACAGGGCGCGACTCGGCCGCGGAGCGAGATGTGCTCCAAGTCGCCCGCGGTCGCTGGCCAGGGGTCAGGTTCCGTACCGTGCACACCTCGGTCCAGGGCGACACCGCCGCCCGGCAGGTCATCGAGGCCGTCCGGCTGCTGGATGCCGATCCCGAATGTGACGTCATCATCGTGGCCCGCGGCGGCGGTTCGCTCGAGGACCTGTTGCCGTTCAGCGACGAAGGTCTCGTCCGCGTGGTCGCGGCACTGCGCACCCCGGTGGTGAGTGCGATCGGCCATGAGCCAGACACCCCGATCCTCGACCTGGTCGCCGACGTGCGGGCGTCGACGCCGACCGACGCCGCCAAGCAGGTGGTGCCTGACGTCGCCGAGGAGCTGGCTCGCGTGCGCCAAGCCCGAGACCGCGTCCGCCGCGGGATCGATCAGCAGCTGGCCCAGGAGTCGCAGCGGTTGGTCGCCTTGCGAACGAGACCCAGCCTGTCCGCCCCGTACGGCCTGGTCGAAGACCGGCGCGACGCGGTCGTCCTGCTGCAAGACCGCGCTAGTCGCACCCTCGAGCACCGCCTCGCCCGAGTAGGCGACGACCTGTCGCACAGCCTTGCGCGGGTGCGCGCCCTCTCGCCGCTGGCGACACTGCACCGCGGCTACGCCGTCGTCACCACCCCCTCCGGCCACGTCCTGCCCGGCGCCCGCGCAGCCGAGGTCGGTGACCAGCTGACGGTACGACTGCACGACGGACGGCTGCAGGTGCTTACCACCGGCATCAAACCGGACGGGACGGCCACACGTGACTGAGCAGGAGCCGGTCCCCGCGGAGCTGTCCTACGAGCAGGCGCGCGACGAGCTCGTTGACGTCGTACGCCGGCTCGAGGCCGGGGGCACCTCGCTGGAGGAGTCGCTGCGCCTGTGGGAGCGCGGCGAGCAGCTCGCACAGGTCTGCCAACGCCGGCTGGACGGAGCGCGGGCACGCATCGACGCCGCCTCAACGAATGCCACGCCAGCCGGGGAACCAGGCGGGGAACCGGCTGGGGCCGCGGACACCGACGAGCCGACCGACCAGTAGCACTGATTGCCCCGGGAGCGGGCCCTGGCCCGCGCCGCCGTGGTGATGACCGCACGGCCCGCCGGGTCAGCGGTGCTCGTCCTCGCCCGTGACGTCGTGATCGCGCCGTGTTGGGGAGTCGCCTAGCATCATCGGCGAGCACCTTGTGGCCCAGCCCCCGCCGAACAGAACGAGGTTCACATGATCGTCATCACCGCCAAGTTCCGTGTGCTGCCTGAGGACGCCGACGGCTGGCCCTCGATCGCAGCCGAGTTCACCCAGGCCGTCCGCAACGAGCCAGGCTGTCTATGGTTCGACTGGTCGCGCAGCGTGGACGACCCGACGGAGTACGTGCTGATCGAGGCGTTCCGAGACGACGAGGCCGGTGCCGCGCACGTCCAGTCCGAGCACTTCAAGACCGCGCAGGAGACGCTGCCACCGCACCTGGCCGAGACGCCCAAAGTCATCAACGCCGCTGTGCCGGGCGACGACTGGTCGACCCTCGGCGAGATGGCGGCGCCGGAGCGGCGCTGAGCAACCGCACTGAGCAGGATCGACCGCTGCCGGCTGGAGCCTCAAGCAGCGCGCGACCCGGCCGAGGCGGTGCCGAGCCACGAGTGCGGGTTGCCGTCCCAGCACCAGCCGAGCTTGGGTGCCTTGTTCGAGATCCACAGCGCGGGCACCCGGCGGTCTGCGCGCCGTGACCCCGCAAGCATGAAGCAGTGGTTCTTCTCCAGCGCGGCCGGGAACTGGGCGACCAGGGCGAGGCCTTCGTGGATCGTCAGCGGCGTGCGTCCGCGAGCCCAGATCGTGGGCAGCGCGTCGGCGGGTCGTACGCCGCAGAACTCCTCGCCGCGGTCGACGTCGACCAGCGCGTACGCGGGTGCCTCCGGGACGTCGAGTACCGCCAGCGGTTGGTAGGACGAGAGGTCGTCGCCGCCGTGGTTGCGGTCGACGACCCCCGGTCGAGTTCCGCCGGCGAGCGTGATGAGCGGCACCAGGTCTTCGGCGCGGGCCAGCTTCGGCGACACCACCAGGACGAAGGGGACCACGGACGGTGTGTCTTGCGACCAGCTGTCTACCGCTTGGACGACGATGGCGCGCAGGGGCTCGACGAGGTCGGCAAGCTCGCCCGGGCCCAGCCCCGTCGCCGCGGAGTAGCCGGACGCAGCCAGGGTGTCCCGCTGCCGGTCGAATTCGGCATCGACACGGCTCACAGCTCCGACCGTACTCGACGGATCTGGCGACATCGAGGTCGTCGCAACAGCCCCGATGTCTCGAGATCCATCCCCCGGTTGAAGCTAGCCCTGCTCGGGAAGGCCGGCGGCCACGAGGACCAGGGTGGCTTCCGCAACGGTGCCGGTGACAAGCGTTGATGCCCGCGGCGCGGACAGCACCAGCGCCACCTCGCCGGACTCCTCGTCCACGAAGCGGCGCCACGGTGTACCGGCTACGTCCACGGTGCCCGCCTCGACGGCAGCCGATGCGTACTGCGCCACCAGCTCTGACACGTTGGCAGTGGCCTGCTCGACCCCGACGTACTGGTCGTCGTCGGTGAGGATGCCGAGATGCCACTGCTGGTCGAGTGGCTCCCAGCGGGCGCTGGTGGCCCGCCAGCCGTCGGGCAGGTCGCCCGGCACGGCCAGCGTGAAGTCTGCGGCTGGTTGCGCCTGCGCGGCGACTGCCCGAAAGTCGACCGGGTCCGGTTCCACGACCGTCTCGTCGCGAAACAGCGACCCGACCCACACCGCGAGCAGCACGCCGACGGCCAGGACCAGCACCCCGCGCACCACCTCGCTGAACGAGCGGTCCGGTCGCCGCCCACGTGCGGTCGGCGGCGGGGGGTGGCTCACGTCTGGATTGTCGCCCCACGGGCCGGCGTGGCGGCGAGGGGCCTGCGCTGCGATCGTCGTCGGGTGGCAGACGACACCCGCCGGGTATACCGGGCCGTCGACCTGGCCCTGCGGGTCGGTGAGGTCGTCCTGTCCAGCGGAGCCGGCGCAGCGGATGTGAACGCTGCGGTGCTGTCGGTGACGCGCGCGTGCGGCTTGCGGGCCGTGCACGTCGATGTCAACTTCACCACGCTGACGGTGTCGTACCAGTCCGAGGCGGAGGAACCGCCACAGACCTACCTGCGTACCGTCACCTACCGCGGGCTCGACTACGGCTTGCTAACCGACGTCGACCGGCTCGTGCATGCGCTGGTGCACGGCGAGATCGACCCCGAGACCGCCAGCCGGCGGCTCAACGAGCTGCGGTCGGCAGCCCGCCCGTTCCCTCGCTGGGTGGTGTCGCTGTCGACCGGCCTGATGGCGGCGGGGGTGGGTCTGCTCCTGCAAGGCCGCCCGCTGGTGGTCGCCATAGCTTTCGCCACCGCCATCGGCATCGACCAGGTCGTGCGACAGCTGGCCTGCAGGCGCATTCCGGCGTTCTACCAGCAGGTGGCCGGTGCCCTGGTGGCGTCGATCGTCGCGCACGGGGCCTACCTTCTGGACGACGACATGCGACCGTCGGTGATCGTCGCGTCCGGCATCATCGTGCTGCTCGCGGGCATAACCTTGGTCGGCGCCGTGCAGGATGCCTTGACCGGCTACTACGTAACCGCCGCCGCGCGCACCTTCGAGGCGATGCTGCTGACCGGCGGGATCATCGCCGGAGTCAGCCTCGGCATCACCATCGGCGTGCGGCTGGGCTTCGACCTGCCGCTGACGGCCCGCTCGACGGCCGCCATAGACGACCTGCCGCTCGCGCTGCTCGGCGGCACGCTGGTGTCGATCAGCTTCGCGCTGCGCTGCTATGCGCCGCTGCGCTCGCTGGCCGCGGTCGCCGCGGTGGGGCTCACCGCCCAGCTGACGTACCTGCTGCTGGCTGCCGCCGGCACCGGTGTGGCCTGGTCATCCGCGATCGCGGCAGTGGTGGTCGGGGTGATGAGCTACTCGCTGGCTGGGCGGGTACGGGTGCCACCACTGGTGGTCGTCGTCAGCGGCATCGTCGGCCTGCTGCCCGGGTTGACCATCTACCGCGGGTTGTTCCAGCTCCTCACCGAGCGGGACGTGGGCGGACTGGTCCCGCTGATGTCGGCGTTGGCGGTCGGCGTCGGGCTCGCGTCGGGGGTCCTGCTGGGCGAGTACGTCGCTCAGCCACTCAAGCGCGAGGCACGCCGGCTGGAGAACCGGCTCGCCGGCCCCCGGCTGGTCGGCCCGCTACACATGCCGAGCCGCCGGGCGCGTCATGCCCGGCGCCGGCGCCGGGCTGCCGCCCGGGAGGAGCGTCAGCGGCCCGCGGACACACAACCTGGGTAGGTGGCTGCCTGCCCCCTGCGGTCAAGCGCTGAACCACTTCCGAGATGCGACTAGTCGGCGTCGTAGCCCTGCCAGCTGGCCTCAACCGGCTCGTAGGTGGCGCGGAGCCGGTCTGCGTACCCGGCCCCTCTGCCAGCGCAGTAGTCCTGCCAATCCGGCCCACCGCTGTCAGCGTTCGATTCCCACATCTGTTCGCAGCGGTCGACGCGTTGGTCGAAGAGGTCGGCCCAGTTCGCCTCCGGCACGCTGGGCCAGCGGGTTGTCGCGTCGAGGCCCGCCTGCCCGGCAACCATCGCGGCTCGCGCGCGGGCTGTAGCAGAGGAAAGCGGGTAACCGCATTTGCGGCGCAGCCCAGCGTGCGCTTGCGCCGCAGCAGCGGTTAGGGTCCGCTTGTGACCGTCTTCAGCATGGCCGACTCCGCCACCGTCCTCGGGGTCAGCGACGACACCCTGCGCCGCTGGGCCGAGCAGGGCCGGGTGGCGACCACCACCACGGCATCAGGTGCCCTCGGCGTCGATGGTGCCGCTTTGGCCGGCCTGGCCGCCGACCGCGCCGGGCTGGCAGCCGACACCCCCTCTCCTGGCCCCGCAGGGACCAGCGCACGCAACCGGCTGCCCGGCATCGTCACCGCCGTCAAGCGCGACACGGTGATGGCTCAAGTCGACCTGGTGTGCGGTCCGCACCGGATCGTGTCGCTGATGAGCCGGGAGGCCGCCGACGCGTTGGGCCTCGAGCCTGGCGTGCTCGCGGACGCGGTCGTGAAGGCCACTACTGTGGTCGTGGACAAGCCCGCATGAACCGCAGCATGACCGGGCTGGCTCTGGCCACGGGTGTCTGCGTCGTCCTTTCGTCGGCTTGCGGCGGCGGCGAGGCAAGCACCGGGGGCGGTGCCGGCGGTGACTCCACGACGTTGAAGGTGTCGGCGGCGTCGTCCCTCACCGATGCGTTCGGTGAGCTGGAGGCGACGTTCGAGGCCAACAGCTCGGGCACCGACGTCACGTTCACCTTCGACTCCTCCAGCACGCTGGCCGAGCAAGTGATCCAGGGCGCACCGGTCGACGTGCTGGCCACCGCCGACGAGGCCACCATGCAGGGCGTGGTCGACGAGGGGCTCACCGCTACCGATCCGGTGCCGATCGCGCAGAACAAGCTCACGGTGGTCACCCCGGCCGACAACCCGGCAGACATAGACTCGATCTCCGACCTGGACAGCGGTGCTGTCGACTGGGCGGTCTGCGTGCCGGACGCACCCTGCGGCGTCGCGTCGGAGAAACTGCTGTCCATCGTGAATGTTGACGCGCAACCGGTCACCGAGGAGGCCAACGTGCGCGATGTCCTGACCAAGGTGACCACCGGAGAGGTGGACGCCGGGCTCGTCTACGTGAGTGATGCGCAGGCGGCTGCTGACGACGTCACCGACATCGAGGTGCCCCAGGCCGACCAGGCCCTGAACTCGGACGTCATCGCACCGCTCACCGACGCCGCGGAACCCGAGCTCGCCCAGGCTTGGGTCGATCTGGTCGCCTCCGACGAGGGCCAGCGGGTGCTGGAGAGCTACGGCTTTCTGCCACCCGCCTGACCACGGAGGCACGGTGCCACAGACCGACCAGCCGATCCGGGCTGCCACCGGGCGGCTGCCCTGGCAGTTGCTCGTCCCGGCCGGCGCCGGGCTCGCACTGCTGGTGCTTCCGGTGGTCGGGCTGCTGGTGCGGGCGCCTTGGTCGACGCTGCCGGCCCGGATCGGCGACCCCGGCATACGGCAGGCGTTGCAGCTCAGCCTGCTGACCGCGACCTCCGCCACCATCTGCTGTGTCGTCCTCGGAGCGCCGCTGGCCTGGCTCCTGGCCCGGACCACGATGCCGGGCAGGCGAGCCGTTCGGACGGTAATCACCGTGCCGCTGGTGCTGCCACCGGTCGTGGGGGGCGTGGCCCTGCTGACCGCCTTCGGCCGCGAGGGACTGGTCGGCCAGCTCGCCTACGACGCGTTCGGCTTCCGGCTGCCATTCACGACCCTCGGTGTCGTGGTCGCGCAGACCTTCGTCGCACTGCCCTTCCTCGTGCTCGCGGTGGAAGGCGCGCTGCGCTCGGCCGACCCCCGCTTCGACGACATCGCCGCGACCCTCGGCGCCTCGCGCTGGCAGGTGTTCCGCCGCGTGACCCTGCCGCTGGCGGCCCCCGGCCTCGCCTCGGGGGCGGTGCTCGCTTGGGCAAGGGCCCTCGGCGAGTTCGGCGCGACGATCACCTTTGCCGGCAGCTTCCCGGGCACCACCCGGACGATGCCCCTGGCGGTATACAACGCGCTCAACTCCGACTTCGACGCGGCGATCCTGCTGAGCCTCGTGCTCCTCGTCGTCAGCATCGCGGTGCTTGCGCTGCTGCGGGACCGGTGGCTGAGCGGCGCGGCCGCGTGAGCGTGTGAGCGACGTGTGAGTGACGCACCGGCAGTGAGCTCCGCACCGACCGGGCTGGACGCCCGCGTGGTCGCCCAGCAGGGCGACTTCCGCCTGGACGTCGAGCTGCGGGTGCAGGACGGCACGGTGGCAGCGGTCCTGGGTCCGAACGGCGCCGGCAAGACCACCGTGCTGCGGGTGCTGGCCGGGCTGCAGGGGCTGACCGACGGCTACATCCACCTCGGTGACAAGACCCTGGAGGACCCGGTGGCCGGAGTCCGCCTGTCCGCCCAGCAGCGCCGGGTCGGGTTGGTCCCTCAGGACTCACTGCTGTTCCCGCACCTGCGGGTCACCGAGCAGGTCGCCTTCGGCCCGCGCCACCGCGGCCGCTCCCGGGCGCAGGCCAAGAGCGAGGCGCAGCGGTGGCTGCACCAGCTGGAGCTCACCGAGCTGGCCGACCGGCTGCCGCACCAGCTCTCCGGGGGGCAGGCGCGGCGGGTGGCGATCGCGCGAGCTCTCGCCACCGGGCCCGGCCTGCTGCTGCTCGACGAGCCGCTCGCTGCCCTCGACGCGGGCGCAATGCTGCAGATGCGGGCCTTCCTGCGCCGGCACCTGGCCGGGTTCGCGGGGCCGACGCTGCTGGTCACCCATGACACCTTCGACGCCATGGTGCTGGCCGACGAGCTGGTGGTGCTCGACCGCGGCCGCGTGGTGCAGACCGGCAGCCCGGCCGAGGTCGCCAGCCATCCGCGCAGCGGTCACGTCGCCGCGCTAGTCGGTCTCAACCTGGTCCGCGGCACCGCCGATGGGCACGTCGTACGTGGTGTCGCGGGGGTCGAGGTGCTGACTGCGCAGGTCTGCGGCGGCGAGGTGTTCTGCGCGTTCGACCCGACGTCGGTGTCGCTGCACCTGGATCCGCCCCGGTCCAGCAGCCGCAACACCTGGCGGGGCACCGTGACCGGCATCACCCCGTATGGCGACGCGGTGCGGGTGCAGGTGGCCGGGGACCTGGGGTTGCTCGCCGACGTCACACCGGCCGCTGTGGCCGACCTTGGGCTGGAACCGGGCTCCCAGGTGTGGTCGAGTGTCAAGGCCACCGAGGTTCGGGTCTACCCGGCCTGAGCGCGGGGGTTTGTACGATCGCCACAGGTGCGGCCTGTCATCCGCTCCGCCAGCCGGGAGGATGGACCGATGCAAGCCGACGAACACCGACCGCCGGGGCACCTGGACCCACCCGCATCCGTTCCAGACCGCAACCTCGCTCTCGACCTGGTGCGGGTGACCGAAGCCGCCGCCATGGCCGCTGGGCGCTGGGTGGGCCGCGGGGACAAGAACGGTGCCGACAACGTGGCGGTGAACGCCATGCGGGTGCTCATCAGCACCGTCGGGATGAACGGCGTGGTCGTCATCGGGGAAGGTGAGAAGGACCACGCGCCGATGCTGTTCAACGGGGAGCTGGTCGGGGACGGAACCGGGCCGGAGTGCGACGTGGCCGTCGACCCCATCGATGGCACCACGCTTGCCGCCAAGGCGATGTCCAATGCGCTGTCGGTGATGGCGGTATCGCCGCGCGGCTCGATGTACGACCCGTCCGCCGTGTTCTACATGGAGAAGCTGGCCACGGGCCCGGACGCCGCGCAGTCTGTGGACATCAGGCTGCCGGTCGCCGAGAACATTCACCTGGTGGCCAAGGCGAAGGGCGCCGCACCGGAGGACGTGACCGTCTGCATCCTGGACCGCCCTCGCCATGACGAGATCGCCGCGGAGATCCGGGGCACCGGCGCCCGGATCAAGTTCATCACCGACGGCGACGTGGGCGGAGCGATCATGGCGGCCAGGCCGGGCACCGGCGTGGACCTGCTGCTCGGCATCGGCGGGACCCCCGAGGGGATCATCGCCGCCTGCGCCCTGAAGGCGATGGGCGGCGTCCTGCAGGCGCGGCTGTGGCCGATCGACGACGACGAGCGCCAGCGCGCGCTGGACGCCGGGCACGACCTCGACCGGGTGCTGTCCACCGACGACCTGGTCTCCGGTGACGACTGCTTCTTCGTCGCCACCGGCATCACCGACGGCGAGCTGCTCCGCGGGATCCGCTATCGCGCGGGCAGCTGCAGCACTCACTCGCTGGTGATGCGCTCGCGCAGCGGTACCATCCGCGAGATCAGCAGCGACCACCGGTTGTCCAAACTGCGTGCGTACTCGTCGGTCGACTTCGAGCACTGACCCCGATGGCCGCGCGGGTGCTGGTCGTCGGCGAGGCGCTGGTCGACGTCCGGATCGACGAGCGGGACGGGGCCGGCCCCGACCCCCGGTCCGAACACACCGGAGGCTCCCCGCTCAACGTCGCTGTCGCCCTGGCCCGCCTGGGCGTGTCGACCACGCTTGCCGCCCAGGTCGGCGACGACGCGCACGGAAGGCAGATCGAGGCGCATCTGGAGGCCTCCGGCGTCGATCTGGTGCGCCTGTCGCCGACGCGGCGCACCTCGACCGCCACCGCACGGATCGGCGTCGACGGCGGGGCCGGCTACGAGTTCGACCTGACCTGGGACCCGTCCGAGCTGCCCGGCCCGAAGGGATTCGACGCAGTCCACGTCGGGTCGATCGGGGCGGCGCTGGCGCCCGGCGCGGATGCGGTGGCGAGCCTGGTCTTCAGCGCAACCGCGGCCGGTGTGCCGGTGTCGCTCGACCCCAACGTGCGCCCGCAGATCACCCCCCGGCTCGGCGACGTACGCCTGCGCATTGAAGTGCTCGAGGCCTGCGCGACGGTGATCAAGCTCAGCGACGAAGACGCCGCGCTGCTGCGGCCGGGCTTGCCGCTCGACCGGGTGGTCACCGACCTGGCCGGCGCCGGTCGGACCCAGCTGGCCGTGCTGACCAAGGGCTCCGGCGGCCTGCTGCTGAGCAACGGCGGCGGGCCGGTGCTGGTGCCAGCCCCCCAGACCCGGGTGGTGGACACCATCGGCGCCGGCGACACGGTGACTGCAGCCCTGCTCGCCGGGCTGTTGAGCCGTGGACTGCCAGTCCCAGACGGCGCGATCTCGGATGCCGACGCGGTGGCCGTCGCCCAGCTGGCGGTCGGCGCGGCAGCAGTGACCTGTGCCCGTCCGGGCGCCGACCCGCCGTGGCGGCACGAGCTGCGAGGCTTCGACCCGAATGGGATGGACGCCCACCCGTAGCCTTGGGGAATGGACTCCCTTGGCGACGCCGAGTCCGTCGCGGCGCTGCCGACCGGCATTGACATCGCTTACGACACGTTCGGTTCCCAAGACGCCGAACCGCTGCTGCTGGTCATGGGGCTCGGCGGCCCGATGACGTGGTGGAACCCAGACCTCTGCCGGATGCTCGCGGACCGCGGCTTCCTGGTGATCCGCTACGACAACCGCGACGTGGGCCGCTCCACCCGGGTTCCGGGCCGGACCAGGCTCCGCACGCGCACCATCGTCCGGGCCTTCCTCGGCGACCGCCGCCACGCCCCGTACACGCTGGACGACATGGCTGCAGACGGGTTCGGGCTGCTCGACCACCTCGGCATCGAGCGGGCGCATGTCACCGGGGTGTCGATGGGCGGCATGATCGCCCAGACGATGGCGATCACGCACCCGGATCGGGTCCGGTCGCTGGTGTCGATGAGCTCCACGACCGGATCGCGGCGGGTCGGGTGGCAAGACCCGCGGCTGCTCCCGCTGCTGCTGTCGCCCGTCGCCCGCACCCGCGAGGACTACGTCGAGCGCGCGGTGCACAGCTGGCGGCAGATCGGCTCGCAGGTGTATCCGACTCTAGACGACCAGGTGGCGCTGCGCGCAGCTGAGACCTGGGATCGCGGGTACGACCCCGCTGGCGGCGCCCGCCAGACCCTCGCGCTGCTGGCCCAACCCGACCGGGCCGCCCGTCTCGGGGAGCTGACGATGCCGGTGTGCGTGGTGCACGGTCTCGACGACCGGCTCATCCACCCGTCCGGCGGCCGGGCCACCGCGCGGGCGATTCGCGCGGCCGAGCTGGTGCTGGTGCCGGGCATGGGCCACGACATCCCTCGCCCGCTGTACGGCTTGGTGGCCGACGCGATCTGGCGGACCGCCGCGCGTACCGGTCAGTCGGACGCCAGCGCGACGAGCGTGTCCAGCTCGTCCCGGAGGAACCCCGCCATCCGCCACACGTCGGGCACCATCTCCCGGCAGGCCACGAAACCGACGTCGAGCGAGCCGTTGTAACTGAACAGCGTGATGTTCAGCCCGCCGGAGATCGTCGTGACCGCCGACACCGGGAACAGTCCCTCCACCCTGGCGCCGGCGATGAACAGCGGCAGCTGCGGACCCGGGACGTTCGAGATGAACAGGTTGAACGGCACGCCAGGCACGCTCACCAGCCGGAACATGGCGCGGGCGGCGAGTCCGGACAGCGCGGTCGGCAGCACCGCGGACAGGTCCTGCAGGATTGTTGCAGGTAGCGCATCGAATGCGAGCTTGGCGACCTCGACGTCGTCGGCCACCGCCTCCAACCGTGCCAGCGGGTCGGCGAGCTGAGTGGGCAGTGCCACCGACATCACCGAGACCTGGTTGCCAAGCTCTGCGCTGCTCTCGTCGCGTACCGACACCGGGACGGCGGCCACCAGCGGGATCGTCGGCAGCGCGTCGCGGTCGAGCAGCCACCGGCGCAGGACGCCGGCGGCGAGGGTGAGGACGACGTCGTTGACCGTCATGCCGAAGGCCTTCTTGACCTCCTTGACCTCGTCGAGGGGCACCGAGGTGTACGCAAAGCGGCGATGTGCGGTGATCGGGCCGTTGAACGGGGTGCGAGGGGCGATGAGGTCGCGGCGTGGGCCGAGCACCGGCGGGTTCAGTCCGGCCAGGCCGCTGATCGCCCGCGCCACGTCGGCCACGGTCTGCGCCCCGGGCACCAGGCGTGCGCCGGGGACCGCGGTCAGGTGCGGCAGCGACCGCGCCAGCCCGGTGACGGCTGTTCGGGTGCGCGACACCGACGAGAGCGCCATGGCAGGCAGCAGCTCCCACGGCGCCGGCAGAGGCTCGGGGTGCCAGGGCTCCGGATCGACATCGCGGGTTTCGGGGGTGGCGTCCATGATCGTGGCGAGAAGCTCGGCGCCGGAGATCCCGTCGATGGCCGCGTGGTGCACCTTGGAGTAGAGCGCGCACCGGTCGTCCTCGAGCCCATGCACCAGGTACATCTCCCACAACGGCCGGGATCGGTCGAGCGGGCGGGCGTGGATCCGGGCGACCTGCTCGGCCAGCTGCTCGGCGGTGCCCGGACTGGGCAGGCCGATCTCGCGCAGGTGATACTCGATGTCGAAGTCGGGGTCGTCGGCCCAGTACGGGTAGCCCAGCCCGAGCGGGCCCTGCACGAGCCGCTGACGAAAGGGCGCGGCCAGGTGCAGCCGCGGCTCGAGCACCGCGCGTACCGCGTCGAGGCCGAGCGTCCCGCCCGGCCTCCGGGACGGGTCGAGGACGATGAGCGCCCCGACGTGACCGAAGGTCGAGCGGTCCTCGACGTTGAGGAACTGCGCGTCCAGCGCCGAGAGCTGCCTCACTGCTCGACACTATCCGCCCGGTCTGCGCCGGGGGACTAGCCTGCCAGCGATGACGCAGCGGTCGGGACCAGACTGGACGCTGCCGCGCGGACTGTTGCTGCTGCTCGGCCTCGCCGCGACGGTGGTCACCGTGGCCGGCATCCGGAGCGGTGCGGGCATCATCGGGCCGACGTTCCTGGCGCTGGTGCTCACGATCGCGGTGCACCCGCTGCGCGACTACGTGGCCCGGGTCGGGCTACCGCCGTGGGTGGGCACCGTCGTGGGGATCTCCGGCGTCTACCTGGTGCTGCTCGCGCTGAGCACATCCCTGGTACTGGCCGTTGCCCGCTTCGGCACGCTGCTGCCCGAGTACGAGGATGAGTTCAACTCGCTCGTCCAGCAGGTGATCGACGAGCTCCGCACGTACGGCGTCGGGCAGGACCAGATCGACTCGATCACCAGCGCCTTCGACGTCGGCCAGGTGGTGAGCGTGGCCGGCACGGTCCTGACCGGTCTGCTGGCGCTGACCTCGAACCTGCTCTTCATCATCACGCTGCTGCTGTTCATGGCCATCGACGCCAACCACTTCCCGGACAAGCTGGAGGCCCGGCGCGGGCAGCGCCCCGCGGCGGTGGAGGCGCTGCACTCGTTCGCCGGCGGGACCCGGCGCTACCTGGTGGTGTCGACGGTCTTCGGACTGATCGTCGCGGTGCTGGACACCGTGTTTCTCGCGTTCACCCCGGTGCCGGTGCCACTGCTATGGGGGCTGTTGGCGTTCATCACCAACTACATTCCGAACATCGGCTTCGTCGCCGGCCTGGTCCCCCCAGCGATCTTGGGCCTGCTGGAGGGCGGCCCCGGTCTGATGCTGCTGGTCATCGTCGTCTACACCGTGCTGAACTTCGTGATCCAGTCGGTGATCCAGCCCAAGTGGGTGGGCGACTCGGTCGGGTTGTCCGGCACGGTGACGTTCTTGTCCCTGGTGTTCTGGGGGTGGGCGCTGGGTGCGGTCGGGGCGCTGCTCGCGGTGCCGCTGAGCCTGCTGGTCAAGGCGCTGCTGGTCGACGTCGACAAGGACTCGCGCTGGTTGAGCGGGCTGCTCGGGGGTGGCGCGGCGGCCCCGGGCGACGAGGAGTGAGCGAGCTGGCGCGCACCCGCTCCGAGCGCGGTGAGCTGGTCCTGCTCGCCCATCCCGACTCGGCAGGCGGTAAGCGGGTGCTCGAGCTGCGGGTCAACGGGTTTCACGTCATGGACACCGAGGAGACCACCAGTGAGGTCGCCCTCGCTCAGCTGGCGCTCGACGCCGCCGACCGGGTCGAGCGGGTCGTGGTCGGTGGGCTGGGCCTCGGCTGCACGCTGCGCCGGGTGCTGGCCGACCGGCGGGTCGAGTCGGTGCAGGTGGTCGAGCTCGAGCCGGCCCTGGTCGCCTGGCTGCGTTCCGACCTGGTTCCCGGCGGCCGCGACCTGCTCGACGACCCGCGGGTACGCGTCGACGTCGGAGACGTCCGCGACCGGGTCGCGGCGGCGCGGCCGGGCTCGGTCGGGGTGCTGCTCCTCGACGTCGACAACGGGCCAGACTTCTTGGTGCACGAGGCCAACGCAGTGCTCTACCGCCCCGAGTTCGTCCGTACGTGCGCACACGTGTTGGCGCCGGGCGGGGTGCTGGCGGTCTGGTCGATGAGCAGGTCGGCGGCACTGCAGCAGGCGCTGTCGACGTCGTTCGACACCCGGGTGCACCGCGTGCCGGTGCGGCTGGAGGGTCGTGACCTGACGTACTGGGTGTACCTCGGTGTACGCGCCGCCGGCCCGGATAGCCTCACGTCCATGGAGCACCGCACCGAACGCGACACGATGGGCGAGGTCCAGGTGCCCGCCGACGCGTTCTACGGCGCGCAGACCCAGCGCGCGGTGGACAACTTCCCGATCTCAGGCAGCCCGCTGGAGTCGGCACACGTACAGGCGCTGGCGGCGATCAAGGCGGCCGCCGCCCAGGTCAACGGCGAGCTCGGCGTCCTCGACGCCGACGTCGCGGCGGCGATCGAGGCGGCCGCCCGCGAGGTCGCCGACGGTGGGCATGACCAGCACTTCCCGATCGACGTGTTCCAGACCGGTTCCGGCACGTCGTCCAACATGAACGCCAACGAGGTGGTGGCCCGGTTGGCCTCGCGGGCGCTGGGGCGCGACGTGCACCCCAACGATCATGTCAACGCCAGCCAGTCGAGCAACGACGTCTTCCCCACCTCGATCCATTTGGCCGCGACAGCCGGCGTGATGCACGATCTGCTGCCGGCGCTGGAGCACCTGCATCGCTCGCTCGCGGCGAAGGCCGGGGAGTTCGCCGAGGTGGTCAAGGCCGGCCGCACCCACCTGATGGACGCAACCCCGGTCACGCTGGGCCAGGAGTTCGGTGGCTATGCCGCCCAGGTGCGAGCCGGCATCGCTCGGGTGGAGTCGGCGCTGCCCCGGGTCGCGGAGGTGCCGCTGGGTGGCACCGCGGTGGGCACCGGGATCAACACACCCGCGGGCTTCCCGCAACGTGTCATCGAGGTGCTTGCGGCCGACACCGGGCTGCCCCTCACCGAGGCCGCCAACCACTTCGAGGCCCAAGGCGCTCGCGACGGGCTGGTCGAGCTGTCCGGCCAGCTGCGTACGGTCGCGGTCAGCCTGACCAAGATCTGCAACGACCTGCGCTGGATGGGCTCCGGACCACGTGCCGGGCTGGGCGAGATCGCGCTGCCGGACCTCCAGCCCGGCTCCAGCATCATGCCGGGAAAGGTGAACCCGGTCCTGCCGGAGGCGACGCTGATGGTGTGCGCGCAGGTGATCGGCAACGACACCGCCGTCACGTTGGCCGGGGCGTCGGGCAACTTCGAGCTGAACGTGATGCTGCCGGTGATCGCCCGCAACGTGCTGGAGTCGCTGAGGTTGCTGACGCGCGTCAGCCGGCTGCTGGCCGATCGCTGCGTCGACGGCATCACCGCCGACGTCGAGCGGTGCCGGGAGCACGCTGAATCGTCACCGTCGATCGTGACCCCGCTGAACCGCTACATCGGCTACGAGAACGCCGCGAAGGTGGCCAAACAGGCCGTCGCCGAGCGCCGGACGATTCGCGAAATCGTGCTCGAGCACGGCTATGTGGAACGCGGCGATCTCACCGAGCACCAGCTGGACGAGGCGCTCGACGTCCTGTCCATGACCCACCCCTGACCGCGGTCAGCGTCATGGGAATGACGTTGGTCCCGACGGGACGCGCCGGGCGATCAGGTAGCGGCCGACCGGGGGCCGCTCGACGTAGCTCGCCCCAGGGTGCCGCTGCTCGGCCCAGGAGACGACGTCGGTGCCCGGGTCCCAGCCGATGGAGGTGTCGACGACGATCCAGTCGACGGCGATCGAGTCGGACCCGTTGTTGGTCCCGGTGAAGTAGACGTCGTGGTCGGGCACGAGCGGCGCGAGCAACCCGATGTCGGTCTCGACGCTGGTGTGGTCGGGAAGCAGCGCCAGAACCCGCTCGGCGTCACGTTCGCGCGGGGTGTCGGAGTACGTCGTCGCGGAGAACAGCCCGGCGACGGGGAGCCGCAGGCACAGCACCACCGCCACCGCGAGCGCAACAGCGGGGGCGTGAGCGGCGTACCGGCGAAGCCCGGGCGAGCGGCCGCCGCGGCTGCGCACCACCGCGTCGATCAGCGCCACGAACACGATCGGCATCGGCACCAGCGAGTAGTGCAGGTCGATCCCCCAGTAGAACTCGTAGTCGCTGCCGAGCCGCCACAGCATGGTCGGCGCCACGGCGATCACCCACGGCGAGCGCAACGCGAGGAAGCCGGTGACCCCGAACGTCAGCAGCCAGGTCTCGACCTTGACACCGGGGGTTACCAGTTGGGCGGGCACACCCAGCAGGGCGCCGAGGACGCCGCCGGAGCCGTCACCTGCTCCTTCGAGCCGGGCCCAGTAGTCCCAACCGCCGTCGGGGCTGACCGCCGGGATCAGCACGAACAGTGCGAGCAGCGTCGCCGCCAGCCCGAACACCGCGAGTCCAACCCCCCACCTCCGGGCACCGGCCAGTGCCAGTGCGACGCCGATGGCGGCGACGGTGAGCCCGAGATCCTCCTTGACCAGCACCAGCCCGGCCGCCCACAGGCAGGCCGGCAGCCACCGGCGGCGGAGGTAGGCCTCGCCGGCGAGCGCTAGCAGCGGCGCGGCGAACGCATACTCGTGCACGTCGAAGTCCACCGCCGCCTGCAGCCCGAATGACAGCCCGTACGCCACGCCGACCGAGCTGCCGGCGGCCGGGCCGAGCAGGCCGATCCCCACGCGGGCGATCGGCACGATCGAGAACGCCACCACCACGGCCTGGCTGATCAGCAGCGTGACCGGCGACGGTGCCAAGGCCCACAGCGGCCCCCACAGGGCCACGACGGGACTGAAGTGGTCGCCGAGCAGGGCGAAGTCGGGTCCCTTGATGTCCACCACCGGGTAGCCGCGCTCGGCGTAGCTCTGCGCCGCCTGGGAGAAGATCCCGAGGTCCCAGGAGATGACGTCGAGGCGGTCGTAGCGCGCCACTGAGATGGTCGCGTAGGCGGCGGCGAAGACCGCCCAAAACCCGTAAGGCAGCCACTGCCACACCCTGGCCGGGCGGGCGTACGACGAGCCGGTGGCGACCGGGCGCCGGTCCGCACCCGGCCCGGTGGTGGGCCTGCTGCGCGGCGCCATCGTGCTCATCGCGGCCCATGGTGCCACCGCGCCAGGCCGCTGCCGCGCGCTTCGGTCCAACCGCCCGTCAGTACCAACCGTTGGCGAGCTTGAACTCGTTGGCCGAGCAGGGCGTTCCGTAGCTCAGCCAGATGTACTTCAGCCCCCACTCGATCTGGGTGGCCGGGTTGGTGCGCCAGTCGGGCCCGGCGGTTGCCATCTTGCCCGCCGGCAGCGCCTGCGGGATGCCGTAGGCGCCCGAGGTCGGGTTGGTCGCGGTGTGATCCCAGTTGCTCTCGCCGATCCACAGCTGGTCCAGGCAGACGAACTGGCTGCTGTCCCACCCGTACGCCGGCAACATCGCCATCGCGATCTCGCGCGGGCTGGACGGCTGCTTCCGGCTCCGTTGGTCCCGGTTGTCGCGGCCCTGCTCGTCGCGGTCCCGCCGGCGCTGCTCCGCGGCAATGGGAGGCCGGGCGCTGCTGCGACTGGCCTCCGCCGCGGCCGCCGCTCGCGCGGCCGCGATCTCGGACGCGGCGTCTGCTGTACGGGAGGTGCTGGCCTCGCTACGCGTTGCGGTCGCGGCCGCAACGCGTACGGGATCCGAGGACGCGGGTGCCGCCGCGGGAGCGGACCCGAGCAGCCCGGCCACCACCAGCGCGGCGGCGGCCGGGCGGGTGAGCGCAGCCGAGGCGGTGCGGTGACGAGGGGCGGGGCGGCGTCTGATGGGCGCGGTTCGCACGAGAAAGGGCTCCGGACAGTCGACAATGGCGCTACGAGCAGCCCTCGACGATGCCGTGCCTCCCCGACGCTTTGCAAGTCAGGGCTGTGCACACTGGCGATTGCGGACTTGCGGGCGTGGGGCGGGCGCGTCAGGTAGAGACGCGGTCCCCGGTGTCCTTGCTGAACAGCAGCACGTCGTCGGACCTGACTGCCAGGCGGACGTCTTGGCCCGGTTCGAGGTGCTTGCGGGCGTCGGCGCGGGCCACCAAGGTGACGTTCTCGCCGTCGTCGCTCTTCATCGTGGCGTACAGGAAGGCGTCCGCACCGAGCTCCTCGACCACGTCCACGGTGACCGCAAGCCCCTCGTCGTTGTCCCCGACGACCTGGAACGACTCCGGCCGCACCCCGACGGTGACGGTCTTGGCACCGTCGAGCTTGCCCATGGCGGCCCGGTCGACCGGCACGCTCTGGTTGCCCAGCTTGATCCCGTCGGACGTGGTATCCACGCTGAACAGGTTCATCGCCGGCGAGCCGATGAAGCCCGCGACGAACGCGTTGCGCGGCTTGTCGTAGAGGTTCAGCGGAGTGTCGACCTGCTGCAGCTGACCGTCCTTGAGCACGCAGACCCGGTCACCCATCGTCATCGCCTCGACCTGGTCGTGCGTGACGTACACGGTGGTGACGCCCAGGCGGCGCTGCAGCTGGGCGATCTGCGCGCGGGTCGACACGCGGAGCTTCGCGTCCAGGTTGGACAGCGGCTCGTCCATCAGGAAGACCTGGGGTTCCCGGACGATGGCACGGCCCATCGCCACCCGCTGGCGCTGCCCGCCGGACAGTGCCTTCGGCTTGCGGTCCAGGTACTCCTCGAGGTCGAGGAGCTTGGCCGCGTCCTGCACCTTCTTGGCGCGGTCCTCCTTGCTGATCCCGGCCATCTTCAGCGCGAAGCCCATGTTGTCTGCGACCGACATGTGCGGGTAGAGCGCGTAGTTCTGGAACACCATCGCGATGTCACGGTTCTTCGGCGGCATGTGGGTGACGTCGCGGTCACCGATGTGGATAGTGCCCTCAGAGACCTCCTCCAGCCCGGCGAGCATGCGCAGCGAGGTGGACTTGCCGCAGCCCGAGGGCCCGACGAGCACCATGAACTCGCCGTCCTTGATCTCGAGGTCGAGCTTGTCGACAGCGGGGTGCTCAGCACCGGGGAACTGCCGGGATGCCTTGTCGTAGGTGACCTGTGCCATGAGAGATGCCTTCCTTCACCGGCAGGAACGTGCCGGACGATCCGTTGTGAGGGGCAGTGCAGGTCAGGGGGTTCTGGTCACCCCTTGACCGATCCCGCGGTGAGGCCGCGGACGAAGAAGCGCTGCAGGGAGAAGAAGACGAACAGCGGGACCGTCATCGTGACGAACCCACCGGCAGCCACCAGCTGCCAGCCGACTTCGCCGAGCCGGCCGAGCAGCTGCTGCAGCTGCACGGTGACCACCGCGTTCTCGGCGGTCCCCAAGAACAGCAGCGCAATCAGCAAGTCGTTCCAGACCCAGAGGAACTGGAAGATCGCAAAGGCCGCTAGCGCCGGCACCGACATGGGGACGATCAACCGCCAGAACGTCTGGAAGTGCGTGGCGCCGTCGATGTCGGCGGACTCGATGATCGACTTGGGCAACGTGGCCATGTAGTTGCGCAGGATGTAGATGGCCAGCGGCATGCCGAAACCAGTGTGCAGCAGCCAAACGGTGACGAACTGGCCGACGATGTCGAGTCCGTTGCCGCCGAAGAGCTCCAGCATCGGCACGAACGCCACCTGCATGGGCACGACGAGCAGGGACACGATGATCACGAAAAGGAAGTCCCGGCCCCAGAAGCTCATGAAGGTGAACGCGTACGCCGCGAATGCCGCGAACATGATCGGGATGACCGTTGCCGGGATTGCAACGGTGAGCGAGTTGATGAACGCCGACCCCATGTTGTTGCCGTTGATCGCCCCGTCGAAGTTCGTCAGGGTCCAGTCGGTGCCGAACGGGTTGAAGACGGCCGTCCACCAGCCGGTTTCGCTTGCGTCCTCCACGCTCCGGAAGGAGGTGATGAGCAGGCCCACTGTGGGCACGGTCCACAGGAAGCAGGCCACGATCAGCGCGACACGCGTCAGCCAGCCACCCTTGCGGGTGGGGTCCTGGTGACCACCGGTGAGCGCCTTCGTCTTCGGCTTGGCCGCTACGGGCGTGGCCGCCTGGGGCGCCGTCGTGGTCATCGGGTCGCCTCCTCCTCTCGGAAGTGCCGCACCTGGTAGATGAGCACGGGGATGACTGCGAGCATCAACAGCACGACGATCGCGGACGCGATCCCGTTGTTGCCGAACTGGAAGATCTGCAGGAAGAACTCCAGGCCGATGACGTTGGTACCGGAGTCACCTCCGGTCATCACGTACACCACGTCGAACACCTTCATCACCAGGATCAGCACGGTGATGAAGACGGTGATCAGGGTGCCCCTGATCTGTGGCACGACCACACGGAAGAAGGTCTGCACCTCGCTGGCACCGTCGATGCGCGCCGCCTCCAGCGTCTCCTCCGGCACGCTCTTGATAGCAGCGGACAGCAGCACCATGGAGAACCCGACCTGCAGCCAGACCAGGATGACCATCAGGAACAGATCGTTGGCGCTGAGAGTCTCGAGCTGGAGCCAGGCGACCGGGTCGAAGCCGAGGGCAGTCACGATCGCGTTCTGCAGGCCGATCTGGTCAGCCTGAGTCGTGTCGATGTCGTACACGAAACGCCAGATCGTCGCCGCACCGACGAACGAGATCGCCATCGGCAAGAAGATGATCGACTTCGACGCCTTCTCCCAGTTCTCCGACAGCTTGTCGGCCAGCACGGCGACCATGAGGCCGAGGGCCACGGTGACGGCCGGAACGATGAGGATCCACAGGAAGTTGTTGAACAGCGTCTCCCGGAACTCCGGGTCGCCGAGAACATCCTGGTAGTTCTGCAGCCCCACCCACGCCGTCGTGTCGTCGTTGGCGAAGCTGTAGACGACTGTCAGCACCGTCGGGTAGATGAGGAACAACCCGATGAACGCGATGGCCGGCAGGACGAAGATGTACGGCTTCAGTCGCCCTTCAGCGCGCTGGGGCAGACCCTCGACGGTCTTGTTCAGGAAGTAGAACAGCGCCGCCGCCCCGCCGACCCCGGCCAGGATGGCGATGCCGCCCTGGAGCGGTTTGGACATCTCGTAGATGACGATCGCCTGGAATGCGGTCACCATCAGGTAGACGGTGATGATCAAGCCGACCGCGCCGAGCAGCAGCGTCTTGACGCTGCCGTGTCCTAGTTCCGCAGGACCGCCGCGCGGCGGTGGCTCCTCCGTCGCCCGTGGTGGTTGCTGATCGACCGACGTGCTCACGGTGCCTCCCTGAGAGTTTGGTGGCGGCCCTCGTCAGCTCGGCCAGCTCTCCTCGATGTCGGCAGTGACCTCCTCGGTGGACGCGTCCCCGCTCGTCCACTCGACCATTCCGTCCCAGAAGGTTCCGGCACCGACCTCACCCGGCATCAGGTCAGAGGCATCGAAGCGGAACGTGTCCGCCGAGGTGGCAATCGTCGCGATCTGCTTGATCGTCTCGTTCGGGTACTGGGAGGCGTCGAACGAGGTGTGCGGCGACAGGAAGGAACCCGTCTGCGCCCATTCGTTGCCGAACTTGTCGCTGGTGAGGAAGTCCGCCACTTGCTGGGCCTCCTCGTCCTCGCCATTGAACAGCGAGACCAGGTCTCCGCCGCCGAGCACGGCGTTCCCGTCGTACCCACCCTCGATCGGCGGCAAGTCGAACACGACAAAGTTGTCGTCCAGGTTCTTCTGCACGTCCGTCGGGTAGAAGTCGACGACGAAGTTGCCCTGGCGCTGCATCATGCAGCCCGGGGGGTCCTCGAACTGCGGGTTGTCGGCGTCCTCGACGTTGGTGTTGATGATGCCCTCGGTGCCGCCGAGCACGAAGCCCTCGGTGAACACGATCTCGCCGTACGCGTCGAAGGCTTCCTGGATCTGCGGGTCGTCGAAGGGGATGTCGTGGGTGTACCACTGGTCGTACACCTCGGGGCCAGCCGTTCGCAGCACCATCTCCTCGACCCAGTCGGTGCCGTACCAACCGGTCGCCGAGCCGGCGCCCATGCCAAGGCACCACGGGGCGATCCCGTCCGCGGCGATCTGCTCGGAGAGCTCGAGCAGCTCCTGGTAGGTCTTGGGCTCCTTGTAGCCACCCTGCTCCCACGCGTCCCTGGGCACCCAAACCAGGCTCTTGACCGCGAGCTTCATCGGGGCACCGAAGACGGTGCCCTCTTCGTCGGTTACCGCGTCGAGCAGGCCGGGCACCAGGGTCTGCTCGAGGCCCGCGGTGTCGAGGTAGTCGTCGATCGGGACGATGTCGCCATCCGCCGCGATGTCGAGCAGCAGGCCTGGCTGGGGGAAGATCCCGATGTCCGGTGCGTTGCCCGACTGCACGTTGGACTGAATGAGGGTGGTGAAGTCGGTGTTGCCGGTGTACTCGATGTCGATCCCGGCGTCCTCCTCGAACGGCGCGACCGTGTCCTCGAACGCCTTCTGCTCGGTGCCGGTGAAGGCGCCGAAGACCTCGACGACCCCGTCGCCGCTGTCGCTGCCGCCGGACGAGCTACTGCTGCTGCTCTCGTCGCTGGACTGCAGGCAACCGGTCAGGACGAGCGCCCCCACCCCCGCCATGGCCGTCAGCCGCATCCCACGTGTCCCGCGCATCGCCACTCCCTTTAGCTCGTACAACTCAAACGTCACCGAACGTTCACGGAACTATCTCACCGTGTGACAGGGATGGCACCCCGTGGAACCCGATCGTTATGTCACGGGATCGAGCCCTCGAGCATCTCAGTGACCAGCGCGGCGATCGGGGACCGCTCCGAACGCGTCAGCGTGACGTGCGCGAACAGCGGGTGGCCCTTCAGCCGCTCGACCACAGCGACCACACCGTCGTGGCGGCCGACCCGCAGGTTGTCGCGCTGGGCGACGTCATGGGTGAGCACCACCCGCGAGCCGGCGCCGATGCGCGACAACACGGTGAGCAGCACCCCGCGCTCCAGACTTTGTGCCTCGTCGACGATGACGAACGCGTCGTGCAGTGACCGGCCGCGGATGTATGTCAGCGGCAGCACCTCGAGCATGCCCCGGTCGAGCAGCTCGTCGACCACGGCGCCGCCGGCGACCGCCCCGAGGGTGTCGAACACGGCCTGGGCCCAGGGCGCCATCTTCTCCGACTCGCTGCCGGGCAGGTAGCCGAGCTCCTGCCCGCCGACCGCGTACAGCGGGCGGAAGACGACGACCTTCTTGTGCTGGCGCCGCTCCAGCACCGCCTCCAGCCCGGCGCACAGCGCGAGCGCGGACTTGCCCGTGCCGGCCCGGCCGCCCATGGACACGATCCCGATCTCGGGGTCGAGCAGCAGGTCGAGGGCGACCCGCTGCTCGGTGGAGCGGCCCCGGATGCCGAACACGTCCCGGTCGCCGCGCACCAGCCGTACCCGCTTGTCCGGTCCGACCCGGCCGAGCGCGCTGCCGCGCTCGGACAGCAGCACCAGCCCGGCGTGGCAGGGCAGGTCGCGGGCCTCGTCCAGGTCGACCGACCCCTCGTCGTACAGCACGTCGACGAGCTCGCCCGCGACCTCCAGCTCGACCATGCCGGTCCAGCCGGTTGCGGGCGTCAGCTCGGCGCGGTACTCCTCGGCGGCCAGGCCGACCGCGGCGGCCTTCACCCGCATCGGCAGGTCCTTGGAGACCAGGGTCACGCGCCGATCGTCGGCGGCCAGGCTGCGGGCCACCGCGAGGATGCGGGTGTCGTTGTCGCCGAGCCGGAGGCCGGCCGGCAGCACGGCCGGGTCGGTGTGGTTGAGCTCCACCCGCAGCGTCCCGCCGGCGGGTCCGAGTGGCACCGGCGCGTCCAGCCTTCCGTGCCGCAGCCGCAGCTCGTCCAGCAGCCGCAGCGCGGAGCGGGCGAAGTAGCCGAGCTCGGGGTGGTGCCGCTTGGCCTCCAGCTCGCCGATCACCACCAGCGGCAGCACCACCTCGTGCTCGTCGAAACGACCGATGGCCGAGGGGTCGGCGAGCAGCACGCTGGTGTCCAGTACGTACGTCCGGTGCCCGTCGCGGGTGTCCACCTCATGAGACACGTGGTGCCCTCCGTCCGTCGCCCCGACGCTACGACCGCCGAGGCGACCGGCCGGCACGACACGCCCGGCCCCGTGGTGAAGTCGGCTGGACCGGCGCACGCCTGCTGGCCCGCCCGCCCGTCCGCGCGCCCGCCACGGAACTTCCGACCGCTCGGCAGCCCTGGCAACCAAAGCGTCGGAAGATCCGTCAGGACGGCGGTCACCCGCCCCTCCCCGCCACGGAACTTCCGACCGCTCGGCAGCCCTGGCAACCAATGCGTCGGAAGATCCGTCAAGGCGGCGGTCGCCCGCCCCTCCCCGCACGAAACATCCGACCACTCGGCAGCCCAGGCAACCAAAGCGTCGGAAGATCCGTCAGGACGGCGGTCCCCTAGCCGCCCCCCGCCACGAAACTTCCGACCACTCGGCAGCCCTGCCAACCACAGCGTCGGAAGATCCGTCAGGGCGGGCGGCGATCGGTACCGATACCCGGCTGGGTCGGTCAGGAGCCGGATCTGGCCAGCGCGGAGTGCCGATACGAGTAGCCGCCGTAGACGATCAGTCCGAGCAGGAACCAGATCCCGAACCGCAACCAGGTTTCGGGCGACAAGAACGTGATGAGCCAGATCGAGAACCCGATCCCGACCAGCGGGACGAACGGCACGGCCGGGCACCGGAACGGACGGCGCAGGTCGGGCTGGGTGCGCCGCAGTGTGATCACCGCGAAGCACACCACGATGAACGCGAGCAGGATGCCGATGTTGGTGAGCTCAGCAGCCTCGCCGATCGGCAGGAATCCCGCGATTGCCGCGGAGCCGACACCGGCGATCCACGTGATCCGGGTCGGGACGTGACGTACCGGGTCGGTCTTGGCGAACCACTTGGGCAGCAGCCCGTCGCGGCTCATCGCGAACCACACCCGGGTGACACCGAGCATGAAGGTGAACATCACCGTCAAGATGCCGATGATCGCGCCGACGGCTATCACCGACGCGATGCTCTCCAGGCCGACAGACTCGAAGGCGGTGGAGAAGCCGCTGGTCGGGTTAATCTCGTTGAACGGCTGCATGCCGACCAGGACGAGGCAGGCCGCGACGTACAGCACCATGGAGATGGCCAGTGAGTACAGGATCGCCTTGGGCATGTGCTTCTCGGCGTCCTTGGACTCCTCC
>Ga0136622_10000028_pt1 | contig 45608 bp, 37 predicted proteins | sample AntDrymUQ4482106_2_FD_104803 | JGI IMG/M metagenome (GOLD analysis project Ga0136622, IMG submission 104803) | Polar desert sand microbial communities from Dry Valleys, Antarctica - metaG UQ448 (21.06) | ecosystem: Environmental > Terrestrial > Soil > Desert | place: Antarctica: Dry Valley...
AGGGCGCGACATGCTCGCCTTCGGGGAGCCGGCCGGTGTCCGGGTCAAAGGGCGGGAGCACGCCACAATACTATCGTTGTGGTAGTCGCTGCCTGCCCCCCTCCCACCTTGCCCGGCCGAGCCGGGGTCAGGAGGTGAGCGTGTCGGCCATCGCGGGGGCGGTGTCGCCGGGGAGCGGCTGGTCGGCGGGCAACGACCGGGAGAACCGGTCGAACAGGGGGCCGGTCATTGCGGTGGTGATCAGCGCCATCAGCACCGCCGCCACCTGGGCCACACCGGTGATCACCCCGGCCTGGACGCCCTCGAGCGCCACCACCAGCACCAGCAGACCGCGGCAGTTCATCAGCACCCCGAGAACGTTGCCCTCTGCCCAGGACATGCCGCCGGCCCTGGCGAGAGCCGCACCCCCGATCCACTTGCCGGCGATCCCGGCGGCAAGGAACAGGGCGATGCCGCCCATCGCCGCCACCGACAACCTGGTGAAGTCGGTGCCCAGACCGGAGAAGGCGAGAAAGATGGGGAGCAGGATCGTTCCCGTCATCTCGGCCAGACGGGCGCTCATGTCGGCGAAGAACCGCTTGCGTACCGGCATCACCAGCCCGGCCATGAAACCACCGACGATGACGGTGAGCCCGAGCCGATGGGCGGCGTAGCCGGAGGCGAGCATCACGATGAAGGTGGCGGCGAACAGCCCGGAGTCGAGGCTGCCGCCCGCTCCGTACGGCTGGGCCAGGCGGGCCATCAGCGGACGAACCATCAGCATCATGATCCCGAGGTAGACCACCGACAGAGCCAGCTTGAAGGCCAGACCGGAAGCCGCCTCGCCCCGGGCCAGCGACGCCGCCGCCGACGCCACCATGAACATCACCACGGTGCACACCGCGGCGGCGGCGATCCCGGTGGCCCCCATCGTCGACAGGGTGAGCCCCTTCTCCTGGAGGATGCGGACCATCACCGGGAAGGCGGTGACCGCCAGCATCGCCCCGACGAAGAGGATGAAGCCGAGGTTGGAGGCGGCGGCCGGCTTGAAGACATCGGTCGCCATGATGGGGCCGATGAGCAGCCCCAACCCCATCGGGATGGCGACCACCCCCACCCCGACGAGGAAGATTCCCTTGAGACGGCCCTTGAGCACCTCGGCATCGACCTCGAGCCCGGTGAGGAACATGAACACCAGCAGGGCGACCTGGCCGATCCCGCCGATGATGGTGCGCGCCTGGGCGGGGAAGAGACACCACGTGGGGCTGGCCACCGTCCCCTCGGGGGCGGCGACCAGCGCCGAGGCGCACTGCATCCACTCGGGGGCGGAGAACCCACCCCACAGCGCCGGTCCCAGCAGGGTGGGCCCGAGCAGCACCCCGGCGACGATCTCGCCCACCACCCGCGGCTGGCCGATCCTGACAAACAGCCCACCCACGAGGCGGGCCATCAACACGATCAGGGCGAGGTCGAGCAGGAGAAACCCGACGACCTGGCCTGTATCGAGAGGCGTCATCTCACCATCCCCTTCCGGAATGGGCGGCGGACAGGGGAGCGGGCCGCGCCCATCCCCCGGTCAGCTCGCCTCGCGCAACCAGGCCTCGGTGGATTCGAAGTCGCTCAGCGTGGAGTTCCACAGCCGAGCCCGCTCCGGGTGGAAGCGGGACCCGATGGGGACCGAGTACAGGCCCTCGTCGTCGTAGGTCCGCTCCCGCTTGAGCAGCCGCCGGAAGTCGCCGAGCGCCGTGTCGAAGATCGGGTCCTGCATCATGTCGTCGTAGATACGCCCGGCGAACACGTCGGTGAGCGGCGACCGGTACTTGTTGTGCACCAGGTAGGTGAACGCCAGCGGGTTCTCCCAGAACGTATCGAGCACGTCCTCGAGCACGTCGATGCCCTTCTCGACGGTAACCATGTAGTCGTGGAAGGGGACTTGGCTGTCGCGGCCCTTGCCGTCGAGCCAGTCGAGGATCGGGTCGATGACCATGTGTGCCTCCCGTATCGCCACATAGAGCCCGAACGAGAAGATCGGGTCGACGAAGCGGTGGGAGTCCCCGACGCAGATGTAGCCGGGCCCGGCGAAGCCGCGCACCTGGAACGAGTAGTTGGGGACGGTGCGGGCCGGCTCCACCATCACACCCTGTGGGACCCGGGCGGCGAGACCCTTGTTCAGCTCCTGCATCTCGCGCAGCACGAACTCCTGGCGCGACTCGCCCTGCTCCTTGAAGTAGCCGGCGGGGACCACGATCCCGACGCTGGTGACCTCGTCGTCGATCGGGATCGCCCAGGCCCAGTGGTACTTCTTGGTGTAGAAGATGTGGGTGTTGCCCGGCTGGTCGATGCGTTCCTCACCCCCAGGGCCCCGCTGATAGTCGGAGATGTGGGTGAACTGGGCGATCTGCTTGTCGTAGGAGCCGAGGTACTTGGGCCCGGTCACCTTCTTGTTGGCGAGGAAGCTGGCCTGGCCGGAGCAGTCGATGGTGATCTGAGCGCCGATCGAGATCGAGCGGCCGTCGGCGGTCTGCACCACGACACCGGTCAGGGCCCCGTCCTCGTCGACGATGGGATCCGAGGCACGACCGTCGATGAGCTCGGCGCCGCGCTCCAAGGCGGCGTCGATCAGCATGCGATCGAAGACGCTGCGCCGCACCTGCCAGGTGACCACGTCGTGGAGCCCCTCCTCGTCGCGGCGCATCACCGGCACCCACCAGTCCGGGTTGCCCCTGGTGCCGAACACGGTCACCCCGTGCTTGACCGGGTGACCGGCGGTCTTCATCTTCTCCTCGAAGCCCATGCCCCGCACCAGGGCACCGCACTCGCCGGTCATCGACTCGCCGATGTGGAAGCGGGGGAAGACCTCACGCTCCACGATGATCGGGGTGATCCCCCGGTCGAGGAGCAGGAGGGCCACCGTAGCCCCGGCCGGCCCCGCTCCGATGATGAGGACGTCGGTGGTTCTGTCCGTGGTCATACTCGATCCCCCCGGGGGCAGGTAGTGGCGTGTGTCTTGCAAGGCATAAGTGTTTGGCGGCGAAGCGTATCAGCCCGTCCGGGTGGCGCAATGGGTCCGATGCCCCAATCGGCCGTGGCGGCCTTCCCCGCGGTCACTGGTCTCGAGCCGTCCCCAGCCGCCTTGCGAACTTTGAGCGCCTCACTCCGTCTGACGGGGTGAGGCGCTCAAAGTTCGCGACGACGGCGTCGTCGCGGCCCCGTCCCCGACCGCCCGTACGATGCCGGCCATGTCGCTCCGTGGTGCCACCGAGGTCCGACCCGTCGGCGACGGCCGCTTCGAGGCCGACATCCATCCCGGGTGGGACATCATGGGCAACGCCAACGGGGGCTACCTGCTGGCGATGGTGGCCAGGGCCGCCGCCGTCACCGCCAGCAAGCCCGACCCGGTCTCGGTGACCGGCCATTTCCTCGCCCCCGGCAAGCCGGGACCGGTGACCATCGTCACCGACCTGGTCCGCACCGGGAGGCGTTTCTCGACCGTCACCGCCACCATGTCGACGGCAGACCGCCCCATGCTGACCATGGTGGGGAGCTTCGCCGACCTCGGCATCGGCGGAGGAGACGACCCGGTCGAGCGGCACGTCACCGGCCCGCCCCACCTGCCCCCACCCGAGGATTGCGTCGCCGTCGAGCCCACCGAGACCTTCCCGCCCCCGTTCGTGGCCAACGTCGACCTGCGGATCCATCCCGACGACGTCCCCTTCGTCAACGGGCCCACCGGGCGAATGGTGATCCGGGGCTGGTTCCGCCTCCCCGGCGACGAGCCGGTGGATCCCTTCGGGCTGATCCTGGCCGCGGACGCCTTCCCCCCGTCGATCTTCAACGGCGACCTGCCCGTCGCCTGGACCCCGACCCTGGAGCTGACGGTCCACGTCAGGACCAGGCCGAGCGACGCCTGGTACGCCGTGGTCGTCTCCACCCGGTTCGTCACCGGCGGGTTCCTCGAGGAGGACGCCGAGGTGTGGGACCGGTCGGGCCGTCTGGTGGCCCAGGGCCGCCAGCTCGCCCTGGTGCCCACCGGCTGACCGGCCCCGGACGCGCTGCGGGCCCGGGCGATGAACATCTGGGAGCCGACCGGTCGGGCCCCACCCGCGATGCGAACTTTGAGCGCCTCACTCCGCCTGACGGGGTGAGGCGCTCAAAGTTCGCGGCAGCGGCGCTGGTGGCGCAGGGGCCGCCGGCTCGCCCTGGTACCCACCGGCTGACCGGGCCGGCTGACCGCCTACGCTTCCCCGATCCCGAGGAGGACAACGTGCGCTCGAGACTGATGACGACCCTCGCCCTGGTGTTGGCCCTGGTGGCGGTCGCCTGCGGCGGCGATGACGACGCCACCACAACCACCGCCGCCGGGGACGGCACCGGGACCACGATGGCGGCCGGCGACGACTGCGCCGTCGAGAACCTCGAGCTGGTCACCCCAGGCACCCTGACCGTGGCCACCGGCGAGCCCGCCTTCCCGCCATGGGTGCTCGACGACGACCCCAGCCTGGGTGAGGGCTTCGAGGCCGGACTGGTCTACGCCGTCGCCGAGCAGATGGGCTTCACCGCCGACCAGGTGGTGTGGATCGGGACCGACTTCAACGAGGCGATCGCCCCCGGCCCCAAGGACTTCGACTTCAACATCCAGCAGTACTCGATCAGCGCCGAGCGCGACGAGGTGGTCGACTTCTCCGACGGGTACTACACGGTGAAGCAGGCCATGGTGGCCTTCGCCGACTCGCCGGCTGCATCTGCCACCACCGTGGCCGATCTCCAGGATCTCCGCCTCGGCGCCCAGATCGGCACCACCAGCCTCGACTACATCGAGGACGTGGTCCAGCCCACCGCCCCGGCCAGCGTCTACGACACCAACGCCGACGCCAAGTCCGCGCTCGACGCCCAGCAGGTGGACGCCCTGGTGTTCGACCTGCCGACGGCGTTCTTCATCACCGCCGTCGAGATGCCTGACACCACCATCGTCGGCCAGTTCGAGACGCCGGGCGAGGGGGCCGAGGAGCTGGGCATGCTGTTCGCAGACGGCAGCTCGCTGGTGGGCTGCGTCAACACCGCCCTCGCCGCGGTGGTCGACGACGGCACCCTGGCCGACCTGGAACAGCAGTACCTGGCCAACGGCGGCGACATCCCGACCATCACCCCCTGACGGGTGATCGGGTCGGGGCCACCGGCGATCGACATCCGGGGCCCGGAACCGTCCGGGTCCCGGTGGCGCGACCTGACCTCGGAGCAGGGAGCCCGCGGCGCCCTGATCGCCGCCGCCTCCACCGTCGTCGTGGTCTCGGCGGCGCTGTGGTGGATCCTCACCTCCGAGACCTGGCCCGCCGTCCAACAGCAGTTCTTCAACCCGGAGAACTTCGCCGAGTCGTGGCCGGCGATCGTCGGCGGCTTCTGGCTCGACGTCAGGATGTTCCTCGTCGCCGAGGTGGCCATCCTGGTCCTCGCCCTGCTCCTGGCGGTGGTGCGGGCGCTGCGAGGGCCGGCGTTCTTCCCGCTGCGGGCGCTGACCGTGGTCTACATCGACCTGATGCGGGGCATCCCGATCATCCTCCTCATCCTGCTCCTCGGGTTCGGGATCCCGGCGCTCGACCTCCCCGGTGTCCCCCGCAGCCGGATGTTCTGGGGGCTGACCGCCCTGGTGCTGTCCTACTCGGCATACACCGCCGAGGTGTACCGGGCCGGGATCGAGTCGGTCCACGAGAGCCAGCGGATGTCGGCTCGGGCGCTGGGGCTGACCCAGTGGCAGGCGCTGCGACACGTCCTCGTCCCCCAAGCGGTGCGCAACGTGGTCCCGGCGCTGCTCAACGGGTTCGTCAGCCTGCAGAAGGACGTCGCCCTGGTCTACATCCTCGGGATCCGGGAGGCGGTGCGGGAGGCGCAGATCTACAACGCCCGCACCTTCAACTACACCGGGTACGTGGTGGCGGCGGTGCTGTTCCTGCTGGTGTCGGTGCCGGTGGCCCGCTTCACCGACTGGTACAGCGAGCGGGACCGGCGCCGGAAGCGGGCGGGATGACGGCCACACCCAAGCTCGAGATGCGTCGGGTGTCGAAGGCATTCGACCGCAATCCGGTGCTGGTCGACGTCGACCTCACCGTCGCCGAGCACGACGTGGTGTGCCTGATCGGTTCGTCCGGTTCGGGCAAGTCGACCCTGCTCAAGTGCGTCGACCTGCTGGTACCCATCGACCGGGGCCAGATCGTGCTCGACGGCAGGGTGATCACCGCCCGGGGGGTCGACGCCGACGCCGTCCGCCACAGCCTCGGGATCGTGTTCCAGGCGTTCAACCTGTTCCCCCACATGACCGTGCTCGACAACATCACGCTGTCGCCCCGACGGGTGCACGGCGTCGACAGGGACGAGGCCGAGCAGCGGGCCCGTACCCTGCTCGACCGGTTCGGGTTGGCCGAGAAGGAGGCCGAGTACCCCGACCGGCTCTCCGGCGGCCAGCAGCAGCGGGTGGCGATCGTGCGCGCTCTGGCCACCCAGCCGGCGGTGATGCTGCTCGACGAGATCACCTCCGCCCTCGACCCCGAGCTGGTGGCCGAGGTCCTCAACGTGGTTCGCCGGCTCAAGTCGGACGGAATGACGATGGTCATCGCCACCCACGAGATGGGGTTCGCCCGGGAGGTGGCCGACCGGGTCTGCTTCCTCGACGGGGGCCGGATCCTCGAACAGGGCCCGCCCGAGGCGATCTTCACCGCTCCCCAGGAGGAGCGGACCCGCCGCTTCCTGCAGCGCATCATCGAAGCCGGCCGGATGTAGACAAAGCCGGCGGCACGCGTGCGGGATCAGCGCGGCATCGTGATGGCGTCTTTGAACCCCCGCTCCGGCAGGAACTTTGAGCGCCTCACCCCGTCAAGCGGTGTGAGGCGCTCAAAGTTCGGGATGCACGGCGAGCCGCGCGGACGGCGGTCGACTCGGTGAGTACGCCCCCGGTATGCGCGGTCGCCTCGACCGGCGACGGGGCCTATTCCTCGAAGGAGTTTTCGTCGAAGCCGAGGTGGTTGGCGTTCTCGTTGACGGTGCGGCGGGTCTTGTCGTCGTACCCGTCGGGAGCTGTCGCCTCGACGGTGACCGTCAGGGTGACGTCTCGGCCGAGGTGGGTGACCACCTCGTTGACGATCGACCCGAAGTCGCGGATCGCCCGCACCGGGTCGAGTTCCTTGTGGCCGTGGTACCGGGTGGGCAGTCGCTCCGACGGAGGGACGACGTCTGGCGGGACATCAATTATCCCAACCGACCGGTCCCCCACCAGGACAGGCGGCTGGGGCGACACATCATCGAGCTGGCGCAACGCACGACCCGGCTTGACCAGGACGGCTGTGCTGCTCGGTCCAACATCGACGTGGGAACCGGTGGCCAGCCCGCGGAACGTGTCCGCCTCGGCGTCGTACGCCTCGGCGTAGGCGAAGGTCTCCTCCGACCAGGCGGTGCTGGCCACCCCATCCGAGATGGCGACGTGGAGCACACCTCTACCGGCCAGCCGCGGCATGTAGAGCCGCTGGGCGTAGTGCCGCCACAACGTGGCGACCTCGACCCTGTCACCCTCCCACAGGGTGGCCTCCGGGCGATCGAGGTCCATCCGAACCCGGATCCCGGAGTAGCGGGTGATCAGGTGCTCGCTCGATTCGAGCTTGCGCGCCGTGCGCTCGGCGAGTGAACCCTCACCGGCGGCCCGAGCGGCGTTCCAGGTGACCTCCGCCTCCTTCGGAGCCTGACGTGGGGTCAGCACCCACTGGAAGGTCTCGCCGATGCGGGCGGTGATGGTCTTGTCGGCCTCGTCGAGCTTGGTCTCTGCCAGGCGGACGTCGGACGGGTTCAGGTTGAGTCCTTCCTCACCCCGCTCGGCCAGGATCGACTCCCAGGCCTTCCACCAGTACACCGACTGGCGAAGCTCCTCGACCCGGTTGGCGTCGGCGGCGAGGAACACCAGCAGGTTGCGGTTGAGCCTCGGACCGCCCTGGCGCTGGCCCAGGATCCCGATGGCGGCGTCGACGGCCGCCGAACCGTCACCGGCGACGTGCGAGGCGTCGAGCGGCAGGATGACCAGACGCACCGCATCGTCTTCGTCGGGTACGTCGCCCGGCCCGTCCGGGAACACGTGGACCCCCCCGAAGGGCCCCCTCCCGACAGTGCCGTGCAACCGCTTGCGTAGCTCGATGTCGGCGTCGTCCGGGCCGAAGTTCGATGCCGCCCGGTCGGTGGCCATCCGGGTGAGCGTCGGCTTGGTGTCGTACCAGTACTGGGCTCCCTGGCTGTAGAGGAACGTGGCGGACGACGACAGGTGTCTGATGGCGTCCTGGAACACGCCCGGCGGCTCGCCGGGTTGCACCGAGCCGAGCAGGATGTGCTTGATGTCGACGCCCTTGCGGTTGTCCTGTCGCGGCGCCGAGCCGACGTACGTGGTTCGGGCCACACGTCGCGTCGCCGAGTACCGACCCAGGTTGGCCCGCTCCCGGTCGAGTCGCAGGGGAAGCGAGTTCGGTCCGTCGACGTCTGTGTTGATGATCGGTTCCCACTTGTCGTCGAGGTACTTGGTCAGCTCCGACAGCACCGAGCCCTCGTCGATGGGGATGCTGCCCGGCATGATCATCAGCGACCGGTCGTCCCGTTTCCACAGCTCGGAGATCACGGTTGCCATCAACCGCAGCATGCCCCGGGTTCGCTGGAACCGGTCGAGCGTCGACCAGTCCTCGTACAACCGGTCGAACAGCTCGGGATGGATCGGGTAGGCCGCCTCCATGCGGCGCCGGTACTCCCCCTCCTTGCTCTCCGAGGGGAAGTCGCTCGGATGGTCCTGGTACAGCTTGGAGAAGGCGCGCACCACCGCCTCGCGTTTGGCCGCGGCCTCCGGGGGCACCGGCTCGAACAGGCGGCGTCTGACGATCTCGAACGACTCGTCGGTGGATGCCGGTCGCCAGTGCGCCGCCTTGCGGGAGACGACGTTCTTCAGCTTGTCGAGGGCGAGTTGACCCTTCTCTCCGCCGACCTCGATGTCGGAGGACGGTATCGACACCAGCACCAGGGTGTTGTCGACGGCGGCGGCGGCCTCGGTGAGGGCCTGGGCGAAGGTGAACTGGGTGTCGAAGTCGCCGCCGGGCAGCCTGACCTCGTTCCGGCGGGTGGGGAGGAGGCGGGCGTATGCCACCCATTCGTCGATCAGGATCAGCACCGGCCCGTACTTATTGAACAGGTCGATCAGCTTTGAGCCGGGGTTGGTGCCGTGCCGGTCGTCGTCGGCGACGATCTGGTAGGCGTCGGGGCCGCCGATCTGCCAGGCCAGCTCACCCCACAGGGTGTTGACCTGGATGCCGCCCGGCTTGGGATGCGGCGACGCCGGCGACTGCATCTGGCCGACGAACACCGCCCGCCGCACCGCCGTCGGCACGGTCAGGTCATCGACGGCGAGGGTGTCGTCGACCCCGGCGAGTTTGGAGGTGGCGGTGCCCGAGGCGAGGTGGTAGAGGGCGATCAGCGAGTGGGTCTTGCCCCCGCCGAAGCTGGTCTGCAACTCGACGATCGGATCGCCGCCCTTGCCGGAGAGGCGGCGGGCGGCGGTGCGGAGCAGATCGCCCAGACCGTCGGTGATGAAGGTACGGGCGAAGAAGGACTCGGGATCCCCGTACTCGGCGGCGACGCTCTTGGAGAAGGCGACCTGGTGCAGGTCGGCGGCGAACTCGGCCTGCTGGAACCGTCCCTGGGCCACGTCCGGATGCGGGGTGACGATCTCCCGCCACGGCGCCAGCCCTGCTTGCGGCTCCCCCTTGGTGGCGGCGGTCGACACCCTTCTCGTCTCGTCGCGGGCATCCCGATCGAGCTTCTGGAGCACCAGGTCCTGTTTCGAGCGGCGCACCGCTTCGACCTGATCCGGAGCGGCGAAGGCGGCGAGCAGCCGCTCGGCGGTGTCGAGCACCCGGTAGGTGTCGTCGTAGGAGAACCGCTCGTTGTGTGCCCAACGGTTGCGGGCCTCTCGCAGCTCCGACACGTAGTTGCGCTCGGCGTGCCCGAACTGCTGACCGAAGAGGGGCCGCCAGGTGTTCCACACGCCCTTGAGAAGGAACGCCAGATCGTCGGGCGACGGATCGCGCTCGGGGTGGTTGTCCAGCCGGTTGACCTGGTCGATCCAGTCGTCCCCGTAGTGGGCCTGCCAGATGCGTTCGAGGACGGGCTGGATCCCGTCTCGGACCGCCTTGATCGCCTGACCCACCCGCTCGTAGAAGGAGATCGACGCCATCTACACCTCCGTCCCCAACCTCTGTTGAACCGGTGCCCTAGCACCACCGTCGGTGGCGAGTTGGGCGATCGAGGGCCACGCCTGGCCCAGACCGTTGTAGGCCACCGCCTCCTTCGACCATCCCTTCCCGTCGGCCACCTGGTACAAAAGGTACCCGAGCTGTCGGGCCCGCTCCCCCATCCCCACCCCCACCTTGCGCAGCAGGTCCGCGGCCGGTTCCTCCCCCTGGGCGAGGCGGGCGATGAGGTGCTGGGTGACCTCCCAGACGGAGAGCCGCCGATCGGTGCGGGGGTCCCATTCGCCGGGCAGTTCGGCGCGATCGACCAGCCGGACCTGGCCCGCAGCCATCGTGGCCACCCCCGTCTCCACCACGACCGAAACCGAGGTGTCCTTCGCCTTCGACAGCGTCTCGGCGTCACCGAACGGCCCGGGGTTCAAACCGTGCTGGCGGTACCAGGTGAGCGCCCACCGGGTGGCGGCGTCGAACTCGGTCTCCTCCTGTGACAGCACCTCCTCGAGCGCCTGGTTGATCGACACCAGCGCCTGTCGCACCGTCATCGTCGATCCGTCCGTCTCGATCACCCGGGCGTACCGGGAGAACACCGCCATCCCCGGCCCGATCGCCGCCTGGGCCATGTCGACGGGAGGGATCGACTCGTTCTGCAGCAGTCGGATCGCCTCGGGCAACTCGGCCTCGAGCGCCCGCAGGAACTCGGACCGGGTAGCCAACGGCGCATCGGTGGGTCGGGGGCGGCAGGCGATGACGATGGAGGAGGCGAGGGCGGCCGTGCCAATGGCGACGGATCGGCCGGGTTTCTCGGTCCGGTTCGGCCAGGTTGCGGTGACGGCGAACCCTGCCCGGATCAGCCCTTCCAAGAACGTCTCCCAACCGGTGGATGCGGTGCCGACGGCATCGCTCTCCGCCTGCTTGAAGGCGTAGAAGAAGGTCGCCGGCGTGTGTTCGGGATGCGCCTTGGCAACGGCAGATAGGACCGCCTCCATCCCCGCCTCGAAATGCTGCTGGGCCGCTTCCTTTGAACCCGCCCGGTACCGATTGGCGATCAGCTCTTCTGCCTTGGGCGTGAGGACCGTCGAGAACTCGTCGGGCCACACGTCGCGAAGGTTCCGGCGCAGCCAGACGTAGAAGAAGTCCGACAGGTCAGCATACGAGATGTTGTCGTAATACGGGGGGTCCGTGACCACGACCGCACCCGCCTCCTCTGCGATCCGTGCGCTGGCGTCGCGCTGCGCCACCTCACCCTCCGTGGATGCCGGGAGGTTCGCCACCACCTTCCACCCCCAGTCCACCATCGCCATCCAGTTCCCGGTTGAGTCACTGAACGGGTTCCCCTCGGCAAAGTCCCATGTCATCGGGATCGCCTGGCGGGCGAACGTGTTCCGCAGTTTCTCGCCGGGTGCGTTCCATGTAGAGATCGTGGACCAATAGTCCGCACACTTGTCCACGGCGAACGCGAGGTACGTGGCTACGGCGTCGACGTAGGCGACAGCACCGGAGCCGCCGTCTCGGAGGCGCTCACCATCGCCTGCCAGTCCCGCCGCCTTCGAGTCGGCCTCGATAACCGGCCGAACCTCGTCGATCAGATCCGAGAACGTGTTCAACGCGACAAGCTGCCGATCGGTGAATAGGTCATCCCACTCGGTCAGGCCATACCCGTAGCATGTCCCTCCTGTCAGACGTTCGGGCACCGCACCGGCTGGGCGCCATTCGGGAGTCGGGACCCCTGCGGAAGGCATTGCCGGTAAATACACCCGAGTTCGGGAGCCTTCGGCCACGATCGCCATCAACGAGGCAGCCATCTGCCCAAGCCGTCCCTGCGCCTTGATGTACGAGCCGGGAATCGGAGCCCCGGTAGCGACACACCTCCCGTTACCACCGGACACACTCCCATCCGGCGGCTCACCGCCCTCGCGGATCTCGTAGCGGATCGTCTGGGTCTCGCGGTCGACGATCGGCTCGATCCATACCACCGGCTTCTTGCCCTTGGCCTTCCGGAGGACCCAGGAGCGCACCAGGGGGACGTGGCCGTTCCACGACGGGTCGGGGGACTCGACGGTGCGGGCCCAGATCCAGGCGATGACCGTGGCCTCTCCCCCGCCCTTCTCGGCGGGGAGCGTCACCTTGGGGTACAGATGCCCGATCCGCTCGAAGGCCCGGTCCCGCATCCATTTGCCGTAGTAGCGGATGTCGTCGGCGAGACCCTGGGCCCGCTCCCAGGTGCGCATACCCAGGTCGGCGTCGCCCTCGGAAGGGTGGACCGGCGGCCTGCCGGCGAAACGGGGTGGGATCTCGACCATCGCCTTGGAGATGAGCACCGCCACCGGGTTGAGGTCGCCGCCGTAGGCGGGGAGACCGAGCCGCTGCGCCTCCAGCGGGATGGTGCCCCCACCGCAGAACGGGTCGAGGATGGCCGGCAGCTCCCCGTCGCACGACCTGAGGATCTCCGCCCTGGCCGGACCGAGCACCGTCTCGTTGTTGGAGTTCTCCCACTTGACCAGCTCCTCGAGGATGCGGAACAGCCGCTGCCGCTCCTCCTCCTGGGCCTCCTCGGTGGGGAACCGGTCGGGATGCGCCGACGGGTCGTCCACCAGCGACGACCACAGCACCGCCCGCACCGCCGCCAGCGGCCGACGCGCCCACCACAGGTGCAGCGTCGACGGATGCCCGTGGCGGATCGACTTCTCCCGGGCCGACTCCCGGTTGATCGCCTCCAGAGGCAACGCCACCTCGATCAGCTTCTTCTTGTACGTCACGCGCCCCCCACGTAGCTGGTCGTGTCCTGCACCGCCCGGTAACCATCCTCGTCGATCCAGTGGCACCACATCTTGGCACCAGGAAACCCGAGCCTCCTGGTCCGCACCCCGTACTTGGCCCAGGCGGCAACCTCGACCCGGAGATGCGAGAAATCCTCGGCCACCGCAGCGAGGGCGGGCTTGAGATCGGTGTCGAGCGACATGATGATGCCGACGTCGTACCACCCCTTCATGGCCCCTCGAAGGAAGTCGATGGCGATGGAGACGTCGATGCCCTTCTCCTCCGCCTTCGACATCGGCCAGTCCGACGGGTATCGGATGGGGTGGGAGACGGCCGTCACGTCCTGGTCACCCGACCAGGCGGCGATCTGGGCGCGAGCGGCGCCGAAGCTCCTCGGATCTCGTTGGGAGGATGGCAGGCCACGGTAGATGCGCACCCCGGCGAGCGTGCGAGGGAAGCGATCGCGCCTTACCAGCAGGCGACCCAACCCGCCCGGGTGGAACTGGCCCGCGTGCGCCGGATCCCAGGCGTCGTGGTACAGATCCCGGGCGACGCGGTAGGCGTTCTGATAGTCGACGAACACCATCACCCGCTCAGCCACGGACGTCCCCCAATAGACAAACCCCGCGAGTGCGGGTGCGAACACCCGGACCGCGGGGAGTATTGACTGCGACTATACGCCGCGCGACCGTCAACCGCCAACTTCCCCGTCTCATTCCGGCCCCCCGGACCGGCGGAGCAGGTCCATCAGCGCCAGGGTCACCGAGACGGCGGCGAAGCCGAGTTCGGTGTCCTCGAACGGCCTCACCAGATAGTGGACGGCTGGCTCGGCGGTCTCGTCCCGGGGGACGATGGCGATGACGAGACGGAACCGGTCGGGGTTGTTCTTGGCCTGGCGCACCTGGCGGGCCTTGACCGTGACCGTGTCCTGACCCTCGATCCGCCCCTTCACCTCGATGAAGTACAGCATCCCCGTCTCGGGATCGAGCGACTCGATGTCGTACCCCGGGTTGGTGTGGGCCATCTCGGTGGGTATCCGTCCGATCGACCGCTCCGCCGCCATCACGGCGGCGACGGCGCGACGGTCGACCTCCTCGACGTCCCTGACGATGGCCTCCATCGGCTCGGTCCGGGTCCCGGAGAGACGGTCGAGCAGCCCCTGGGGCACCACCAGGGCACCGCCCACCACCACCGGGGGCAGGTTGGACAGATCGAGCTCCTGGTCCAGCTCGCGCGTCCTACGTTCGAGGCGGGATTCGAGGTCGTCGGCCCGCTGCCGGGCCCGACCGGAGTTGAGCCGGCCCTTCTTGCCCTGCAGCTCCTTCTGCTTCAGCTCGGCCGCCCGCCCATCCCAGTAGAGGATCTCGGCCTTCAAGCGTTCCTCGACCGCCCGCCGGACCCGGGCCACCCTGGCCTGGATGATCGCCCGGACGCGGGTGAAGTGCGGCCCGGCCAGGTTGGCGACTGCGTAGCTGCGGGCGGTGTCGTTGAGGGCGGTGCTGATCCAGTCCGCCCCGACGACATCGGCCAGCAAGCCCCGCTCGGCATCGGTGGCCGGCCGATACAGCAGGTAGGGCCCGTCGCCGGCGTCGGCGGCGGAGCCGTCCGGGCCGATCTCGACGAATTGGAACCGCGACGACACCGGGCGCCCGCCCCCGCGGGCGTCGGCGACGGTGTGCTCCAGATACAGGAGCGCCTTGGCGGTCTCGGTGGGGTCGTCGGGGTCGACGAACACGGTGCCCTCGCTCAGGGTGGCGCCGTGGTGTTCGAGCACGGTGTCGATGAGAGCAGCCAGCAGCGGATGCCCCGGGGCGAGCAGGTCGGCCGGCGGCTTGCCGGGCACCATGGTCCGGTCCTTGTCGAAGGTGACCCGCTCGTATGCGGTAGCGATCGGTGCCCCGACCCCGATCTCCCGATCCCGGGAGCGGAGCATGGCGGGAACCCTGGCGATCTCGAAACGACCGGATTCGCGCTCCGAGATCCGCCCGCCGAACTGACGGAACGCCGCCAGGAAGAACTCGCGGATGAACGACGGCTGCAGCTTGCGGGCCAGAGCCCGCTCCATGTCCTGTCTCAGCGACTCGATCTCGGTGGCGTCGAGCAGGTTCGAGGCGAGCGACCGCTCCTCGAGAACCGAGACCAGCCTGGTCCCGATCTCCTCGTCGATCACCCGCTCCATCCGCTCCCGGACCTCGGGCCGGTCGCCGTAGCGGATCGCCTCGATCAGCAGGGTCTGCAGCGACCGGTTGATCTCGGCGTCGCCGAGCACGTCGTACACCTGCCCGCCGAGCGCCTGCCCCTGCTGCTCGATCTTCTCGAACAGCCGCTCGAACACCTTGCCCTCCCGGGTCTGGTGCGCCACCAGGTTCCACAGGAAGCAGGTCTCGGTCTGGCCGATGCGGTGGATCCGCCCGAACCGCTGCTCGATCCGGTTCGGGTTCCACGGCAGGTCGTAGTTGACCATCAGGTTGGCCCGCTGCAGGTTGACACCCTCACCGGCGGCGTCGGTGGCCACCAGCACCTGGGCCACCGGCTCGCTGGTGAAGGTCTGCTGGATGCGACGCCGGTCCTCCCGACGGACACCCCCGTGGATGGCAACCACGCGTTCCGCACCGCCCAGCACCGAGCGGATGCGATCGACCAGGTAATCGAGGGTGTCCTTGTGCTCGGTGAACACGATCAGCTTGCGCCTGGTGCCATCGGGGGCGGTCATCTCGTCGCTCTGCAGGATCCCGTTCAGCTCCTCCCACTTGCGATCGGTCTTGGCGGCACGAACCTGGTCGGCCAGCTCCTCGAGCTGGTTCAGGCGGTCCACCTCGAGGCGTAGCTCGGCCAGGGTGGCGGCGCCGGTGGCCTCGCCGATGACGGCATCCTCCAACGCCTCACGTTCGGTGTCGTCGAGGTCGTCGGGGTCGAAGTCCTCGGACGCCACATCGAGGTCGGCCACCGAGAAGCCCCGGGGAAGGTCGACCTCGGCCACCCGGTTATCGACCCTGGGCCCGGCCTCGGCGAGCCGCTGCTCCAGACGCTGGCGACGTCGCTTGAGCGAGCGGTAGATCGCCTCGGGCGAGGACGCCAGGCGCCGTTGCAGCGCGGCGAGGGCGAACCCCACGGCCAGGCCGCGCCGCCGGTCGCCACCCTGCTGGAGTCGGTCGGCCCGGTTCATCCCATCCAGCACGTACTCGGTGACCTCCTCGTACAGGATGAGCTCGAGCGGTGACAGGTCGTAGTTGGCGGTGGTGGCGATGCGCTCGGTGAACAGCGGTCGCCCATCGAAGCGGAGCATCCGCTCCTTTACGTAGCGGCGCATCAGATCCGAGACGTCCCCCAGCTGGTTGTGGCGAAGCCGCCCGGCGAACCGGTCGGGGTCGAGCAGCGACATGAACTGCTGGAAGTCCTCGTCCTTGCCGTTGTGCGGGGTGGCGGTGAGCAGCAGCAGGTGGCGGGTCTTGTCCCGCAGCAGCTCACCGATCTGGAAGCGTTTGGTCTTCTTGAGCTCGTCGCCGTAGTAATGGGCGGACAGCTTGTGCGCCTCGTCGAAGATCACCAGGTCCCAGTCGGCCACCGCCATCTTTGCCTGCAGGTCCTCGTTGCGGGCGAGCTGGTCGATCCGGGCGATGAGCAGCGGCCGCTCGGTGAACGGGTTGCCGGTGCGAGCCGACTCGACCATATCGCGGGAAAGGATGTCGAAGGGCAGATCGAACCTACGGTCGAGCTCCTCCTGCCACTGCTCCACCAGGCTCCCCGGCGCCACGATCAGACACCGGTCGAGATCGCCCCGGATCATCAGCTCCCGGATGTAGAGCCCGGACATGATCGTCTTGCCGGCGCCCGGGTCGTCGGCGAGCAGGAAACGCAGCGGCGACCGGGGCAGCATCTCCTGGTACACCGCCTCGATCTGATGCGGCAGCGGGTCGATGGTCGACGTGTCCACCGCCAGGTACGGGTCGAACAGATGGGCGAGTTGGATCCGCTTCGCCTCGGAGGCCAGCCGGAAGGCCGCCCCGTCGGCGGTCAGCGGCCACGGCCGGTCGGCCGCCTGGATCGAAAGCCGATCCTCATCGGCACGGCCGAGAAGCCGATTGCCCAGCGCCCCATCGGCCGTCCGATACGTCACCTCGACCGTGTCGGTCCCGTGCTGCTCCACGGCGAGCACCGTCACCAACTCACCGACGACCAGACCGGCCACCCGGGTCTTCGCCTTCAGTTCCTCCAGCTCCGCCACCAACCCCTCCCACACTCAACAGAGCGAACATAGCCGCACCCTGTGACAGATTCCGGGGGCGGGTGACGCCGTCGTGGTTGTTGCGGTTCCCTCCCTCGACCGGATCCATCTCCTGTCCACCGCATCCCGCACGGCCGGCGTGCTGCGGAGGTTCCTCCGGGGACGAGAACCGCGGCCCGCGGTGCGCGTTCTTGTCACACCCGGTTGATACGTTGATGGTGCTTCCCCACCACAGAACACGAACCCGATCGTGAGGAGCCGATCGCATGGAGAGACAGCAACGGTGGGAGAGACGCACCCCGCAGGAACGCACCGACGTCATCGTCCAGATGGAGGCGTTGATCTCGGCGGCCCGCGGGGTCCAGCTCGAAGCGATCGCCGCCCACGACACGGTTGGATCGTGGCGGGATGACGGGGCGGCGCACATGACCGGATGGCTGGTCGCCACCGTGGGGATCGAGCACCGCACCGCCTCAGACCTGGTCGAGGTCGCCACCAAGCTGACCGAGCTGCCCCGGGTCGCTTCGGTGCTCGGGGAGGGTCAGATCAGCTGGGACCAGGTCAAACCGATCTGCCGGTTCGCCACACCCGACACCGACGAAGCGGTCGCCGCGGCGGTACCGGGCCGGTCCGCAGCCGAGCTGCGGGCCATCGCCCGCCGAGCCCGGACGGTCAGCGCCGGTGAGGCCGCCGAGGCGAAGCAACGCCGCTCGTTGAGGATGTGGTGGGACCACCACGACAACATGCTGCACCTGTCGGGTCGGCTCCCCCACGAACAAGGCGCCGTGGTCGAACATGCCCTGGAACGGCTCGCCGCCTCAGCACCCAAGAACCCCGACAGCGGATTCTTCGACCCCTACGAGTGGCGGATGGCTGATGCGATCATCGAGATGGCATCGATGAGCCTCACCGCCGACGGTGACGCCGACCGGGCCACCATCAACGTCGTCGTCGACGCCGACACGCTGTTCACTGGAGTCGGACCCACCGAGATCGTCAACGGCCCGGTCGTCTCCACAGACACCGCCCGCCGGTTGATCTGCGACGGCCGGATCGAGCTGGTCGCCCAACGCCAAGACGGGCAACCCATCGGCATCGGACGGGCCAGCCGCCGCATCCCCCCATGGCTTACCCGTGCCATGCGCCGACGCGACCAGGGCTGCCGCTTCCCCGGATGCGGTCGCACCCGCTGGACCAACGGCCACCACATCGCCCAATGGGTACGGGACCAGGGACCCACCAACCTCGACAACCTCATCACCTTGTGCGAATACCACCACCGCATCGTTCACGAAGGCCAATGGACCCTCCACGGCGACCCCAACGGCGAGGTTCGATTCCACCGCCCCGACGGCACCACCTACCAACCCCAACCCCCACGGCTCCAACACGATATCCGACAACGGCTACTCGACCCCCACCTCCCCACCCTCATCGACACCAACTGACCCCGAAGCGATCCCGAACCCGTCGGGTTGATGGTTAGACTAAGTCTGGTCAAGGGGTCTGCCTACGTGAAGCTCGTCAACGTCTACGAAGCGAAGACCAACCTCTCGAAGCTGCTCGAAGCGGTCGAGCGTGGCGAGGAGATCGTGATCGCCCGAGCCGGGAGGCCCATCGCCGACCTGAGGCCCCACGTTCCCGCACGCCGCTCGGTCGTGATCGGCGGTCTCGCCGACCAGATCGACTACGACGACGAGGACTTCGAGCGGATCGATCCCGACATCATGAGGCTCTTCTACGGCGACGACGGAGAGCCTGATGCTCCTGCTCGATAGCCACGTTCTGCTCTGGGTGCTGACCGGTCGACGATCACTCGGCCCGTCCGCCGCCAAGGCGATTCAGGCGGCAGCCGCGGTCTACGTGTCCGCCGCCACCGTCTGGGAGCTCACGATCAAGGCGATGCTCGGCAAGGTCCGACTGCCAGACCGCTTCGCCGACCAACTGGAGGAGCAGGGGCTCGCATCTCTCGACGTCACGGCGCAGCACGCCGCCGGCATTCAGGCGTTCCCCGAGCTGGCTCTCCACGACCCTTTCGATCGACTTCTCCTTGCACAGGCGACCATCGAAAGACTTCGGCTGCTCACCGCCGATCGAGTCCTGCTCGCACTCGATCGACCGTTCATCGTCGATGCCCGGGCCTGACCCACAGACCTCGTCAGGCTCGTGTCGCTTCGGGAGACGAGCGGCTGCCTACTTCGGCTCCCGGGAGAAGAGGACGTGCACGACGGAGGGCGAGCTGGCGGGAACTTTGAGCGTCTCACTCCGTCAGGCGGTGTGAGGCGCTCAAAGTTCGGGATCCAGAGCGAGACGCTGCGATGCCACCTCGGCCATCTCGACCAGGTGTCTGACCGCGGTGGAACGCTTCACGGCGCCATTGTCGCCGATCGGACCGGCGAGCGCTTCGCCGCCAGCCTGCGGTCGCTCTCGGTGAGGTGGCGCTTCCGCACCCGGATCACCTTGGGGGTGACCTCGACCAGCTCGTCGTCTGCGATCCACTCGATGGCGGTCTCCAGGGTGAGCCGGCGCACCGGGTCGAGCCGGACCGCCTCGTCCTTGGAATGGGTGCGGATGTTGGTGAGCTGCTTGGCCTTGGCGGGGTTGACGGTCATCTCCTCGGGACGGGACGCCTCGCCGATCACCATGCCCTCATATACGTCGGTCCCCGGCTCGACGAACAGCTCGCCCCGCTTCTGCAGGTTGTCGAGGGCGAAGGACGTGGCCACGCCCTGACGGTCGGCGACCATGGCCCCGCCCACCCGGTGGGGAAGCTCCCCGGCCCACGGCATCCACCCGGCGTGGTGCTGGTGGACCAGGGCGGTCCCCCTGGTGGCGGTCATCAGCAGCGAGCGCAGCCCGAGCAGCCCCCGGGCGGGCGCCTCCACCGTGACCACGGTGCGGCCGGCGTCCCCCTTGCGCAGATCGGTCACCGTGCCCTTGCGGGGGGCAACCGCCTGGGTCACGGTCCCCACATGGTCGTCGGGGACGTCGATGACGGCCCGCTCCACCGGCTCGTGCGGCCTGCCCTCGATCGCCCGCAGGATCACCTCGGGCCGGCTCACCTGGAACTCGTAGCCTTCGCGCCGCATCGATTCGATGAGCACGGCGAGCTGGAGCTCGCCCCGCCCGGCCACCTCGATGATCTCGGGTGAGGCGGTGGGGCCGATCCGGATCGACACGTTGCCTCTGACCTCGCGCTCCAGCCGCTCCCGGATCTGGCGAGAGGTGAGGAACGAGCCGTCCCGACCCGCCATCGGTGAGGTGCTGACCCCGAACGTCATCCGCAGCACCGGCTCGTCGACCTCGATCCGGGGCAACGCAACCGGGTCGTCGGGGTCGGCCAGGGTGTCGCCGATCTCGACCTCGGGGAAGCCGGCGATCACGAACAGGTCGCCTGCGGTGCGCTCGTCGACCGGCTCCCGACCCAGCCCGACGAACCCGAGCAGCTGGGTGAGCCGGCGGCGTAGGGGCGGCTGGTTGGGGTCGTCCTGGCACAGCGCCACGTTCTCGCCGCTGCGCAGGGTGCCCTGGGCGACCCTTCCGATCGCCAGCCGGCCCAGGTAGTCGGAGGCGTCGAGGTTGGTGACCAGTGCCTGGAGCGGGGCGTCCGGGTCGCCCGAGGGGGCCGGGATGGTGGCCACGATGGTGTCGAGTAAGGCGGACATGTCGGCGTCCTCACCCGGCACACCCAGCCCGGTCATGCTCCGTCCCATCCGGGCGACGGTGGAGACGATGGGGAAGTCTATGTGGTGGTCCTTGGCGTCGAGGTCGAAGAAGAGCTGGTAGGTCTCGTCGACCACCTCGTCGAGCCGGGCATCGGACCGGTCGACCTTGTTGATCACCACCACCGCCGGCAGGTGGAGGGCAAGCGCCTTGGAGAGCACGTAGCGGGTTTGCGGCATCGGCCCGTCGGCGGCGTCGATCAGCAGCAGCACGCCGTCGACCATGGTCAGCGCCCGCTCCACCTCGCCCCCGAAGTCGGCGTGGCCGGGGGTGTCGACCAGGTTGATCCTGGTGCCCTGCCACTCGATCGAGGCCGCCTTGGCCAGGATGGTGATGCCCCGCTCCCGCTCCTGGTCGCCGGAGTCCATCACCCGCTCCACCTGGGTCTGGTGATCGGCGAAGACACTGGTGGCGCGCAGCATGGCATCGACCAGGGTGGTCTTGCCGTGGTCGACGTGAGCGATCAGCGCAACGTTGCGGAAGGCGTCGGACACGACCGGCGGATGGTACCGGTCCCGGCGAGGCCCTCTACTAACGTCACCGAGGACCAACCGGGAGGAACCGTGCCTTTCATCCTCAGAACGCTGATCAGCGCCGCCGCCGTCTGGGTGGCGGTGGGCGTCGTGTCCGGGTTGGATTGGGACGGGAGCATCTGGCAGCTACTGCTGATCGGGCTCATCGTCGGGCTGGTCAACGCCCTGGTCAAGCCGCTGGCAACGCTGCTCAGCCTCCCGCTGATGATCCTCACCCTCGGACTGTTCCTCCTGGTGATCAACTGGCTGATGTTCGCCATCGTGGTGTGGCTTGCCGGCCCCGATCGGCTCGATCTCGGGCTGACCAGCGCCGACGGCCTGTCGACCTTCCTGGGTTCGATCGTGGTATCCCTGGTGTCATGGGGTCTGGCGGTGATCACCCCCGACGGACGGTGATCCGACCCCGGTCACGGCAGCCTTGAACCGCCCCGCCCGCTCCCATAGGTTCGGAGTGTGCCCACCTACACCGCCGACCCCGGGCTGCTCCGAGCACTCGCAGTCGCCACCGGCGAGGCGGCGGACGGCGCCATGGCCACCGCAGGCAACGCCGTGCTGCTCTCCGGGGACACGGCGGTGGCGTCGGCCACCGGTCCCGTGGCGGCGTGGGGACAGGCCTGGGCACACAGCCTGAGCGAGCGGGCCGACCTGCTCGACCACCCCTACCCGGTCGCCGCCACCGTCACCGACGCCGCCCATCTCACCGCCAGGGCCGACGCCGTCGACCACGCCCTCACCACCCCGCTCGCCGTCACCTGGGAGGCGTTCGACGCCGACGTCTCGGCGGCGGTGTCCGCCTGGGATTGGCTGGCGGCCCACCAGACGCCAACGGTCGCTGCCGGCTTCCTGGCCACGCTCGACCAGGCGACGGCGACCGCGGTGGGGCGGAGACGCCCCGAGATAGCCGAGGTTTCCGGGGTGCCCCTGGAGACGGTCTTCGCCGCCAACCGGCGCCGGATCGAGCTTGCCATCGACGAGATCGACCGGCGGATGGCGGGTGCGGACCCTTGGGCCGGGCTCGCCGCCGAGCGAGACACGCTCACCGGACTGCTCCACCGCAGCTTCGTCGTCTTCGACTGGGCGGGGCACGGGCGAATCGCCGAATGGGTTGGCCCGATCGACGCCGAGCACATCGCCGTCCTGCTCCCCGGGAGCGGCACCGATAGAGGTGACGTTGATCGGTTGGCCGGAGACGCCGCCCGCCTGCTCCGCCTCGACGGGGGCGGCGACCTGGCAATGGTCACCGCGCTGGTTTACGACGCCCCCGACCTGGCAGCCGCAATCCTCCCCGTCGCCGCAGCCGAGGGCATCGCCGGCCTGGCGGGGTTGCTCGGGCTGCTCCCCGCCAGCGATCGTCACCTCACCCTGATCGGCCACTCGTACGGCGCGCTGCTACTAGGCACGGCGCTGGCCGCCGGTCTCGCCGCCGACCTACCCGCCAGGCACGACATCGTCCTCATCGGGGCGCTTGGCAGCGGCAGTCGCCAAGCGGGTGATCTGGGAATCGACCCCGCTCGGCTCTGGGTGGGCGAGACGACGGACGACCTCGTTGTCGATGGGCGGCGGGTGGCCGATCTGGTCGGGGCGCTCGAGGGGCCGCTCTCCGCCTTCGGGCTGCTCTCCACCGTGCTCGACGACACGTTCGGGTCGATACCGACCGAACCGGGCTTCGGTGCCACCCGCTTCGACGCAGGCGCCGGGGGACACTCCGGGTATCTGGCCGCAGACATGGTCAGCGGGCACGATGGCCGGTTCCATCGCGCCTTCGAGCTGGCCTCGGTGTCGGCGGCGGCGATCATCGCCATCGCCACCGGTCGACGGTTCGCCATCGGCAGGGCGCGCAAACGAACCGCCAACGACGAGGACAACGGCGCCGCCAGCGGCTGACCCGGCTCTCTGTTTCCCCTAGGCCGGCCGAGGACGCCGACGTCTCCGTATCCCACCCCGCCCAGCTTCGCCGGGCACCCCTCCCAATGGGAGGGGAAAGGAACCGGGGGAGGGTCGGTGCGACCCGCAACGGCAGGGTGGTGGCATCATGGCTACGCCGCCGACCGTCATCCGTCCGGGTCCGGAGGGACACTGCATGACCGAGACCACCCGCATCCTCATCGTCGAGGACGACCGAGCGGTCCGCCAGGCGCTGGAGCGCGCCCTCACCTTCGAGGGCTACGACGTCGCCACCGCCAACGACGGGTCCGAGGGGCTCGCCATGGTCCTCAACCACCCGCCGGACGCCATCGTCCTCGATGTGATGATGCCCCTCATCGACGGACTCGAACTGTGCAGGCGGATCCGAGCCCGGGGCGACACCACCCCCATCCTGGTGCTCACCGCCCGCGACACCGTCACCGACCGGGTGGCGGGGCTCGACGCCGGGGCCGACGACTACCTGGTCAAGCCCTTCGCCCTCGACGAGCTGCTGGCTCGGCTGCGTGCCCTGCTGCGGCGCGCCACCGGGTCGATCACCGAGATCTACCGGGTCGACAACCTCGAGGTGAACGTCGGCACCCGGCAGGTGACCAGGGGCGGCGAGCCGATCGAGCTGACCAAGACCGAGTTCGACCTACTCGAGCTGCTGGTCGAGCACGCCGGCAAGGTCCTCAACCGGTCGGTGATCTACGAGCGGATCTGGGGCTACGACTTCGAGACCACCTCCAACTCGCTCGACGTGTACGTCGGCTACCTGCGCCGCAAGACCGAGCCAGACGGTGCCCCCCGTCTCATCCACACGGTGCGCGGGGTCGGCTACGTGATCCGTGCCCCTTCGTCGTGACGCTACGGGCCCGGCTGGCGTTGGTGACGGCGGCGGTGGCGGCCCTGGTCGTGGTCACCGGGGTGGTGGTGGCCCGGACCGTGGCCCGGGCGGAGCTGCTCGACCAGATCGACGAGAGCCTGGTGCAGCGCGCCGCCGACCTGAGCCGGGCCGAGCTCGGCTCGCTCGGTCTGGGCGGGTCACGACCCGTGGCCGAGCCCGGCCCCGACGACCCCTTCGGCCGCGGGCTGCGCGGCTTCGACGCCCTCTACCTCCAGGCCATCACCGCAGACGGCGTGACCGTCGCTCCATCCGACCAGACGCTGGAGCTGCCGGTAACCGACGATGACCTGGCCATCGCCACCGGTGAGGGGAGGGGGGCGGTCCGCACCGTGCAGACCGAGGCCGGTCCGATGCGACTGCTCACCGCCCACGTCAGCAATGGCGCCATCCAGGTGGCCCGATCCATGGACGAGTTCGACCGGACAATGCGGGGCATCACGGTTCGCCTGCTCGTGGTCGGGCTGGGCGGTGTGATCGCCGCCGGGCTGCTCGGCCTCTGGGTGACCCGCCGCGCCCTGCGCCCCGTTGACGAGCTCACCCGCACCGTCGAGCACGTCACCGCCACCAAGGACCTCGACACCGCCATCGCCGTTGATCGCACCGACGAGGTGGGACGTCTCGCCGCCGGCTTCAACCAGATGATGCACAGCCTGCGCCGCTCCCGGACCGAGCAGGAGCAGCTGGTGCGCGACGCCGGCCACGAGCTGCGCACCCCGCTGACGGCGCTGCGCACCAACGTCGAGATGCTGGCCAGGACGGACGGCCACATGACCGAGGACCGGCAACGTCTCATCGACGCCGCAACCCGGGAGATCGAGGAGCTGTCCACCCTGGTCAGCGAGCTGGTGACCTTGGCCTCCGACCCGGATGTCGGCGCCGAGCCGATGACCCCGGTGGATCTCGAGGACATCTCCAGCGAGGTTGTGGCCCGCTTCGGACGGCGCACCGAGCACCGCATCGTCCTCGACTCCAGGCCGAGCATGGTGAACGGCCGGGCGGCGGCGCTGGAGCGGGCGATCTCGAACCTGGTCGACAACGCCGTCAAGTGGAGCCCGCCGGAGGCGACGGTGCGGGTGTCGGTGGGTGACGGCATGGTCGCCGTCTCCGACGCCGGCCCGGGGATACGGGACGAGGACAAGGCCAGGGTGTTCGATCGGTTCTACCGGTCCGTCGAAGCCAGGACCACGCCGGGCTCGGGGCTGGGCCTGGCCATCGTGGCCAAGGTGGTGGAACAACACGGCGGCACGGTGTTCGTCGGGGACGCCGCCGAGGGGGGTGCCACCGTCGGGTTCCGGCTCCCCTGCTGAGACGACGACTTCTCACCCCGCTTTCACCCTGCCTTCAGGGGCCGCTCACCCGGATCGCCGACGATGCAGGCAGACGATGAGAAGAGCCGCGAAAGGAGAACGCCGATGCGCCGATTCCTCGTACCGCTGATCGCTGCCGGCGTCCTGGTGGGCGCAGGCGCCGTCTACGCCGCATCCCGAGGGCAGGACACCGCAGAACCACGGGGCGGCGACGCCACCACCAGCACGGTCGCCACCGAACGGGCCGCTCCGGACGACACCAGAGACCGCACCAGCCAGCGGGGCGGATCGGGTCTGGTCACCGACACCCTCGAGGGGCTGGTCGCAGACGGCACCATCACCCAGACCCAGGCCGACGAGATCGCCGCCGCCCTCCAAGCCAAGCGCGAGGAGGTGCGTGCCGGCATCCAGGCCCGAGACGAGCACGAGAGCGAGCGATCGGACGCCGCCTCCGGGCTCGGTGACCTGCTTGAGGACGGGGTGATCGACGCCGCCGAGCTGGAGACCCTGCCCGAGAGCCACCCGCTGCGTGACCCGGACGGTCCGGCCGCCGACTTCCTCGACGACGGCCGGATCACCCAGGACGAGCTCGACCAGATGGGGAAGACCGCGATCACGGCCCCCGGGCACGGCGACGACAAGCCGACGGAGGGGGCGACCGACACCACCACAGACGCCGCCGCCCCCAGCACCGTCCCGTAGATCCGTCCCTCCCCCCGCCCCGGTGCCGCGTCACGGCCGTTGATCATTGGCCGCAGCCGTGGCGTCTCCTAGGCTTCCGTATTGCAAGCGAGCACCACAGGAGACCCTCATGCACATCGGTAGGATCGTCGCCCTCCTGGGCGTCATCGTCGGCGTCATCGGCCTGGTTCTCAAGGCCCTCACCAGCCCGGGCGAGTCCATGCTCGAGGCGCTGTCGCAGAGCGTGGAGACCATGCCCGCCGGACTCCCCACCGTCTGGGGCGGGTTGGACACATGGGCCCAGATCGTGGTGGCCATCGCCATCCTGATCGTGCTCGCCCTCGTGTTCCAGCCACCCCGCAGCGCGCCGTTCACCAAGGCAGGTGCCGGCATCGTCACCGTCATCGGGGTGGCCCTCACCGCATATGCGGTCACCAAGTGGCTCGAGGCCGGCGACAATGCCGACGCCCTCCGGGCCGGCTTCCAGCAGGTCGCCGATGCCGGCGTCGAGGAAGTCCAGGCGTTCGACGTCACCACCGGGCCCGGCTTCATCGTGCTCATCGTGGGCACGCTACTGGTCACGATCGGTGGGCTGCTCGGGATGGGCCGCGGCGGCGACGACACCACCACGGCCACGACCACCACCACGACCATCTGAGCGTTCGCCCAGCGGGTTCGGCGATCACCCGTGCGACCGGGTGATCGCCGATCGACCCCTGAGACGCGGCGCCCGGCCTGGTCCGGTCCGTGCCCGCCGATCCGGCGACCACCCGGGGGGTAGCGTGCGGACGCGCCAGACGAGGAGGATGCATGCAGCTCGGGATGATCGGGCTTGGCCGCATGGGGGCCAACATGACCGAGCGGCTGGTAAGGGGCGGCCACGACGTGGTCGGCTACGACCTCTCCGCCGAAGCGGTCGACCGGGTGGTCGGGATCGGCGCGAGCGGGGCGGAGTCGCTCGAGGAGCTCGTCGCCAGGCTCGACACCCCACGGGCGGTGTGGATCATGGTCCCCCATGGCGATCCGGTCGACCAAACCATCACCGGGCTCGAGCCCCACCTCTCCGCCGGCGACACCGTCATCGACGGGGGCAACACCTTCTACAAGGACACCATGCGGCGGGCCGCCGAGCGCACCGCCGCCGGGCACCACCTGGTCGACGTGGGCACCTCGGGCGGGATCTGGGGCCTGGCCGAGGGCTATTCGATGATGATCGGGGGCGACCCCGAGCCGGTGGAGCGGCTCCGACCCATCTTCGAGACGCTGGCGCCGTCGCCCACCACCGGCTGGGGCCGGGTCGGTCCCAGCGGGTCCGGCCATTTCGTCAAGATGATCCACAACGGGATCGAGTACGGGATGATGCAGTCGTTCGCCGAGGGGTTCGGCGTGATGCGGGCCAAGCAGGAGTTCGATCTCGATCTCGCCGACATCGGCGAGATCTGGCGGGAAGGAAGCGTCGTCCGCTCCTGGCTGCTCGACCTGACGGTGCGGGCGCTGGCGGAAAACCCCGAACTCGACGGCATCGCCCCGTACGTCCCCGACTCCGGCGAGGGCCGGTGGGCCGTGGTCGAGGCCATCGATCTCAACGTCGCCGCCCCGGTGATCAGCCTGTCGCTCTTGCAGCGGATCGGGTCGCGCGACGAGGTCGGTTTCGTTGACAGGCTGCTGTCGGCGATGCGGGGCCAGTTCGGCGGGCACGCCGTGAAGACGGAGGGCTGATGGAGCAGCCCGACCGACACCTGTTCGTCATCTTCGGAGCGACCGGCGACTTGACCAGACGCAAGCTGCTCCCGGCGCTGTACCGGGTGATGAACGAGAACGACATCGCCGACAGCTGTGTGATCCTCGGGGTCTCCCCCACCGAGCTCGATGACGCCGGGTTCCGGCAGCTCTCCCACCGGGCTCTGGCCGAGGCGGGCATCACCGACACCTCGAGGGATGCATGGGCGGCGGAGCGGCTCTTCCACCAGACGGTGCCCAAGGACGCCCCGCTCGACCAACTCCGGGATCGGATCGAGCGCTTGGAGAAGGAACACGAGCTCCCCGGCAACCGGGCCTTCTACCTGGCCCTCCCCCCTACGGCGTTTCCGGGGGTGGTCACCGCACTCGACGAGGCCGGGCTCAACAATGCGCCGGGGTGGGCCCGGCTGGTGATCGAGAAGCCGTTCGGCACCGACCTCGAGTCGGCCCGCACCCTCAACCGCTTGGTCCACCAGCACTTCGACGAGTCGCAGGTCTACCGGATCGATCACTACCTGGGCAAGGAGAGCGTCCAGAACCTGCTCACCTTCCGCTTCACCAACCCCATCTTCGAGACCACCTGGAGCCGGGACCGGCTCGATTGCGTCGAGATCACCGTGGCCGAGGAAGTCGGGGTCGGGTCGCGGGGCGGCTACTACGACACCGCCGGGGTGCTGCGGGACATGGTCCAGAATCACCTCACCCAGCTGCTGACCCTGGTGGCGATGGAGGCGCCCAGCTCCTTCACCGCCGATTCGATCCGCCAGGAGAAGGTGCAGGTGCTCGAGGCAATGCGGTCGATAGATCCCGGGCTGGTGGTGCTCGGGCAGTACACCGCGGGCACCATCGACGGGAAGGCGGTGCCCGGCTACCGCGAGGAGGAGACCGTCGCTCCGGATTCCACGACCCCGACCTTCGTCGCCATGCGGGTTTACGTCCACAGCTGGCGTTGGGAGGGGGTCCCCTTCTACCTGCGGACCGGCAAGCGGCTCCCGGAGGGGACCACCCAGATCGCCATCACCTACAAGCCGCCCCCGGTGTGCATCTTCCACGGGATCACCGACGACTGCCCGATCAGCCCCAACGTGCTGGTCCTCACCCTGCAGCCCAACGAGGGCTTCGAGGTCCGATTCGAACTCAAGGCACCGGGCGAAGCCAACGTCGTCACCCAGCCGATGTCGTTCAACTACGCCGACCGGTTCCACGAGCTCCCCTCCGCCTACCAGACCCTCCTTCTCGACGTGGTCACCGGCGACCAGACCCTGTTCGTCAGGGCCGACGAGGTCGAGGCGAGCTGGCGGCTGTGGACCCCGCTGCTGGAGCGAGACGACCTCCCGGTACACCCCTACGCCGCCGGCACCTGGGGCCCCGACGAGACCAACGACCTACTGATCAAGGGGGACGACAGCTGGACGATGCGGATGCGGTGGTGACGTCGCGGTCCGGCGCGCCCTCCCCTGAACGTCATCGGACATACCAGTCACGCCCGGCCGCAGACACGCAGCAACCTCAGGTTCGGCGAGCCGCGCCAACTCTCGCCGAACCTCAGCGGATTGGTACTCGCCAGGGGTACGCAGAACCTCAGGTTCGCCGCCAAAGGCCGCCGCCGCTCGTTGAACATCAGCGGATTACGTGGCGACACCCAGCGGATTGCGTGTCGTGGCGACACCCAGGAACCTTAGGTTCGGCGAGCCGCGCCAACTCTCGCCGAACCTCAGCGGATTGGTACTCGCCAGGGGTACGAAGAACCTCAGGTTCGCCGCATCCCATCGATGGATCATCCATGGCGAACCGGGAGCTAGTCCCCCTGCGTAACTAGGTTGACATGCATGCAACGGCGTACCGTCGGGTGGTCATGGTGACCCCCGACACCGAGCTCGTCGCCCGATTCGTGACCGGCGACCCCGAGGCGGTCCGCGACCTCTACCGTCGCTATGCCCGACCCATGTACGCGGTGGCGCTGCGCTCGCTCGGCGACAGGGGCCTGGCGGAGGAGGCGGTGCAGCAGTCGTTCCTGCAGGCGTGGCGGGCCGCCGATCGCTTCGATCCGCACCGGGAGGTGGCCCCGTGGCTGTTCACCATCACCAGGAGGGTGGCGGTCGACCTGTTCCGCCGGGAGCGCCGTCACAGCAACCAGGGCCCCCTCGACGACCGGCTGGCCGAGCACCCACCGGGGTTCGAGGCGGCATGGACCACCTGGGAGGTGCGCCGTGCCCTGAACGGGATGCCACCGGACGAGCGGGCCGTCGTCGAGGCCACCCACTTCCTCGGGTTGACCCACGAGGAGACCGCAGCAAAGCTCGGTATCCCGGTGGGGACGGTCAAGTCCCGCTCCCATCGGGCCCACCGGCGCCTGGCCGAGCTGCTTCTCCACCTCCAGGAGGCGAGCGCGTGACCTGCGCCGAGTACCGGACCGCCAGGCTCAGCGGGGACACCGGCCCCGAACTGGACGCGCACCTGGCCGGATGCGTCGCCTGCACCGCCATTGCCGCCGAGGTCGACGAGGCGAGCGACCTGCTCGCCGCCCCCACCACGTGGGCCGATCCTTCCGCGGACCTGGAGGACCGGATCGTTGCCGCCGTGGTCGAGGCGGCGACCGTAGCGGGCTTGACCCCAGGCGGTGACGGGGCGGCCGCCCCGGACCCCACGGCCGAGCCCCCTCCCATCCTGCGGGTGGCGGAGGCGCCGTCGAGCCCGCGGCGGGGGTGGCTGGCTTGGGTCGCCGCCGCCGCCGTCGCTGCCCTGATCGCCATCCCCGTTCTACGCGCCAACGAGCCGGACTGGGAGCTGACCCTGTACGGCGAAGGCCCGTCACCGGAGGCAACGGCGACCGTGGTCGGATGGGCCACCGATGCCGGAACCCGGATGCGGATCAACGCCGTCGACCTTCCCGTCGCCCCCGCCGGCTACGTCTACGAGATGTGGCTCAGCAACGGGGACATCCACCTCTCCGCGGGATCGTTCCGCGCCGCCGACGGTGTCGACCTGTGGATCGGGGTGAGCAGGGCCGACTTCCCCCGGGTTTGGGTGACCCTCGAGCCCGTCGACGCCGATGCCTCGGTCAACGGCGAAACCGTGCTCGATCTCGAGATCTAGGTGGCTCCGGCGAAGAACCTGAGGTTCCTGGGTGTCGTGGCGACACGTAATCCGCTGATGTTGAAGGAGCGGCGGCCGTTTGCGGCGAACCTAAGGTTCTGCGTACCCCTGGCGAGTACCAATCCGCTGAAGTTCGGCGATCGGCCGGCGGCCCGGCCGTCAGCCCTCGATGACGCTGCCCGGAGCGTCGGGCAGCCCTGACGCCCGACGCACCGTTCGGACGGTGGCGGCGGTGCCGAGCGCCACGTCCGCGGTCCCGTCGACCGCCACCACCTGGCCCCAATGTGCTCACCGGTGAGCTCGACCAGCAGGGCGGACCGCTCCAGGAAGGCCCGGCGCTGCTCGGGTCGTTTGTCCCTGATCCGCTCGGTCCATCCGATCGACTCCAGCCGAACGAAGCAAAGGTCGATCGGGGTCGAGACCACCACCAGGACGTCGGGCACCGGGATCAGGTCGAGGTAACGGACCAACTCCCGCCGGTCGCGCTCGGGATCGAAGTCGGCGGCGAACAGGCTGGTGACCCGGTTGCAAAGACCCTCGTCAAGCAGCAGCCAGGCGTCGGGCGCCATCGTCTCCTGGGCCAGCCGGAAGGCGACGAGGTGGTTGAACATCATCCCCATCACCAGGTCCGGGCGGGCGTCGCCGTTGTGTGCCTCGTTAGCCTCGATGACCGCGGTGGCGAGCTGGGGATGGGCGACGATGGCCCGGCACAGGACGGCCATCCTGTCGCTCGATCGGGCAAAAGCCTTCTTCCAGACCGCCGGCGACCAGCGGCCCACGCTGTTGGCGACGACCCGGCTCAGCGGGTCGCGCCCGGTCCTGGCCAAGGCGTCGCGGGCGACGTCATCGAGCCGCGGCCACGGGTACCCCGGCAGCGGCCGCCCCGGTCTCCACCACACCCACCAGCGTCGACTTGCCACTCCCGGGAACCCCGAGGAACTCGACCAGCCGCATCCTCGCTCCCCCACGGACGGATCTCCAACGGTCCGTGGACCCTAGCTCGCCGGACGGATCCCTGCCGCTGCGGGAATGGCTCCACCGGCCCCTTACACTCGCCCCATGGTGTTCCCGGACGAGGGCGTCTCCCGGTGAGAGAGCGCCGCCACATCGAGCAGGGCCGGCTCCATCCCGATCGGATTCGGCGGGCGGTTGGGTGGCGCTGGCGCATGGCCACGTCGTCGCGCCGCGCCCTCCCCGACTTCGTGATCCTCGGTGCCCAGAGGAGTGGCACCACCTCGTTGTTCGACCACCTGTCCAGCCATCCTCAGATCCTCCCGCCCTACCGCAAGGAGATCCATTTCCACGATCTCCACCACAACAGGGGGGTGAGCTGGTACCGGGCCAACTTCCCGCTCGCCCGGTCCATCGGGCCCGGCCAGATCACCGGTGAAGCGACCCCGAACTACCTGGTCCACCCCAATGTGCCCGGGCGGCTGGCCCGGGTGACCCCCGAAGCCAAGCTCATGGTGCTGCTGCGCAACCCAGTGGACCGCGCCCACTCCGCCTGGCGTCTCCGTTCGAAGGAGGGTCGGGAGACGGCGACCTTCGAGCAGGCGGTGGAGAAGGAGCAGGCGAACCCCTTCCCTGCGATCGGGGATTACCAGGAGGACCGGAAAGGGGTCGGTGATGCGTTGCGGTTCCTCTACCTCGCCAAGAGCCGGTATGCCGAGCAGGTCGAGCGCTGGCTCGACCACTTCCCGCTCGACCGGTTCCTGTTCATGAGGAGCGAGGACCTGTTCTCCGACCCCGAGCCGGTGCTTGGCGACGTATCCCGTTTCCTGGGGATCGGGGAATGGGACGGGACCACGTTCCCCGCGATCAACCAGACCGCCCCGTCGCCGATCGAAACCGAGTTCCGGACCCGGCTGGTCGACTACTTCGCGCCGCACAATCGCACCCTCGAGAAGCTGGTGGGGCGCCGGTTCGACTGGGACTGACCGTCCTCTGCCCGACCGGGGCGACGGCACCGGGGGGCGGTAGCCTGCCGGCATGCACAATGATCTCGCCGCCGCCGTCGACAGCCTGTTCCCCACCGTCCGCTCCGAGCTGGAAGCGATGGTCCGCATCCCGTCGGTTAGCGCACCGGCGTTCGACCCGGCGCAGGTACGGCGGTCGGCCGAGCACGTGGCCGAGACGATGGGGCGATACGGCATCTCCGACGTCCAGCTGCTCGAGGTCGAGGGGGCCCACCCCGCCGTCTACGGCCGGGTCCCCGGGCCGGAGGGCGCTCCCACCGTGCTCCTCTACGCCCACCACGATGTCCAGCCCCCCGGCCCTGACGACATCTGGACGACGGCGCCGTTCGAGCCGGTGGAACGCGACGGCCGTCTCTACGGCCGGGGATCCTCGGACGACAAGGCCGGGCTTGCGGTCCACTTGGGCGCCATCGCCGCCCACGGCGGCAGGCCCCCTGTCGGGGTCAAGCTGTTCATCGAGGGTGAGGAGGAGATCGGATCGGTCCATCTCCCCGAGTTCCTCGCCCGCTACCACGATCTCCTGTCCGCCGACGTGTACGTGATCGCCGACAGCGGGAACTGGCGCGTCGGAGCACCGACCCTGACCACGTCGCTGCGCGGCCTGGTCGACTGCGTCGTCGAGGTGCGCACCCTCGACAAGGGTGTCCACAGCGGGCAGTTCGGCGGCGCGGTGCCGGATGCCCTGACCGCCCTGTGCCGGCTGCTCGCCACGCTCCACGATGACGCCGGTGACGTCGCCATCGAGGGCCTGGGCGGCTACACCACCGACCCGCTCGACCTCACCGAGGTCGAGCTGCGCCTCCAGGCGGGGGTGCTGCCCGGCACCGAGCTGATCGGAACCGGCACCCTGACCGAACGCACCTGGACCCGGGCGGCGTGCTCGGTGCTCGCCATCGACAGCCCGCCGGTGTCCGAGGCCATCAACCAGCTCCTCCCCTCGGCCCGGGCCAAGGTGAGCGTGCGCATCCCTCCTGGGACCGATGCCGCCGCCGCCATGGATGCCCTGGTGGCACACCTCGAGGCCAACGCCCCGTGGGGGGCAGAGGTCATCGTCACCCGTGGCACCACCGGGAGCGCCATCGCCCTCGCCACCGATGGCGCCGCCTTCGATGCCTGGCGGGCCGGGTTCGAGGCTGCCTGGGGGACCCCGACCGTCGAGATGGGGGTCGGTGGCTCGATCCCCTTCGTGGCCGAGTTCCAGGACGCCTACCCGAACGCCGCCATGCTGCTCACCGGGGTGGCCGATCCCACCAGCCGGGCCCACGGGCCCGACGAGAGCCTCGATCTGGCCGACTTCCGCAACGGGATGCTGGCCGAGGCCATCGCCCTCAGGGTCCTCGCCGGGTAGGGCCGGCGAGCCCCGGCATCACGCCTTCCCGCCGGCGGAAATCTCGTGCAGGTAGAGCCCGCCATAGCGGTTGACAGCCACCACCCGCCGGTACTCCTCGAGCCGATCGGGCTCGGTGGCCAACTCGATGAACCCCACCGGCTTGAACCCGGTGGCGAGCCCGGTCTCTCTTCCAAACGGCCGTGGAGTCTCGCCTAGGAGGGCCGCCTACGCCGGAGAGTCGTCAGTACGTCAAGACCCTGTCGGTGGCGAAGGTGAGCTCCACCAGCTTGGAGGGCATGGCGAAGGTGGCTCCTTTGCTGGCGGCATCGGCCTCGCTGACGCCCCGGCTCTTCGAAGACATGCCAGATACCCAGATCGGCACCCCGGCTTCCACCAGTGCCGGCAGCGTGTCGGCCAGGGCACCGGTGCCGATCCCCTGGACGGAAGCGACGATCTCGTCCTTCATGAGCAGTGCCGCGTCGCCGGCGAAGAACATGGAGACATCGTGACCTGCGTCGACCGCGGCCTTGGCCACGAGACACGCAAGCGCAGCTCGCGTCGGTGACTCGGGACCATGAGTGACGTGAACCAACAGCGAACCCAAATCGTCTCCTTGTCAGGTGACGGAAGAGCTTACGGGTTTTCATCCATCGGCTGCGATGCGATGGCCTCACAGCGCTCCTCAAGCAGCTCTGCCAGGTACTTCTCGACGGTGGCCGCCTGTGCTGTGGGCGGTGGTGGAACCTCCTCTGTCGGTTGAATCGCAAGCTACCAAGCGGGTGTGACAAGATCCGGGGAAGGGGTCACCGGGTCGGGGCCAGCACCACATCCACCGTCCGCCCGTCGGCCTCGGTCACCACGACCTCGGCCACCGTGACCGCGGCCACGTTGGCGGCTCGTGCCAGGTCGTCGAGACCGGGGGCGACCCTGTCCAGTTGGGTGGCGGTATCGCTCACCACCAACCGATCGACCGGGGCCCGCATCGACACCGCGGCCTCGGTCTTGACCCGGCGCACCTCGGCGAGCAGCGACGCCACCGCCTCGAGGGCCCCGACATCCCCGTCGTCCGGGAGCGATGACGTCCCCGGCCAAGGAGCGCGGTGGATCGAACCCTCCTGCCACCACGACCACACCTCCTCGGTGACGAACGGCAGGAACGGGGCGAACAGCCGGAGGAATGTCGAGAGGGCCGAACGCAGAGCGCTGCGGGCCGACTGCGCCGCCCGCCCCGACTCGTAGGCACGGCCCTTCACCAGCTCGAGGTAGTTGTCGGTCCACCACCAGAAGTCGGTCTCGGCCCGGTCCAGCGCCCTGGCGTAGTCGAACCCTTCGAGCGCCTCGGTGCATGCCTCGACCGTGCCCGCCAGCCTGGTCAGCATCGCCCGGTCCATGGCCTCGGCGACCGGCGCCTCCACCTCCTCGGGATCGCCCAGCCCGAGCACGAACCGGGAGGCGTTGAGCAGCTTGATCGCCAGCCGCCTCCCCACCCTCATCTGGCCCTCGTCGAAGATGGTGTCGCTCCCCGGCCGGCCCCGGGCCGCCCAGTACCGCACCCCGTCGGAGCCGTGCCGGTGGAGCAGCGCCATCGGGGTGACGGCGTTGCCCTTCGATTTCGACATCTTCTTGCGGTCGGGATCCATGATCCACCCCGAGATCGCCGCCATCCGCCAAGGGAGGGTGTCGTGCTCGAGATGGGCCCTGACCACGGAGGCGAACAGCCAGGTGCGGATGATCTCGTGGGCCTGGGGTCGGAGATCCATCGGGAAGGTCGCCGCGAACAGCTCGGGGTCCTCCCCCCACCCGGTGGCGATCAGGGGCGACAGCGACGAGGTCGCCCAGGTGTCCATCACGTCCGGATCGCCGACGAAACCGCCCGGTCTTCCCCGCTGAGCCTCGTCGTAGCCGGCGGGAGCCTGCGACGATGGATCGACGGGCAGGTCGGCCGCGTCGGGGACGATGGGCCGGGAATGGTCCGGCAGCCCGTCGTCGCCAACCGGGTACCATACCGGGAAGGGGACGCCGAAGAACCGTTGCCGGGAGATCAGCCAGTCGCCGGCGAGCCCGTCCACCCAGTGCTCGTAGCGGACCCTCATGTAGTCCGGAACCCACCGCAGCTCCTGGCCCCGCTCCCTCAGCCTCGCCCGCAGATCGGGGTCTCGTCCGCCGTTGCGCAGGTACCACTGCCGGCTGGTGACGATCTCGAGCGGGCGATCCCCCTTCTCGTAGAACTTGACCGGGTGGGTGATCGGTGTCGGGTCGGGGGCCATCTCCCCCGAGGCGGTCAGCAGCTCGACGATGGTGCGCCGTCCCTGGGCCACGGTCTTGCCCGCCAGCTCCCGGTAGGAGGCGACGGCGACGTCGCCGGTGAGCCATGACGGCGTCTCGTCGAGGAAACGGCCGTCACGCCCCAGCACCCCCCTGGTGGGGAGACGGAGCTCGCGCCACCAGACCACGTCCGTGGTGTCGCCGAAGGTGCACACCATGGCGATCCCGGTCCCCTTGTCGGGATCGGCGAGCTGGTGGGCCAGCACCGGGACCTCGATCCCGAACAGGGGGGTCCGCACCGTGGCTCCCACCAGATCGCCGGCCCGCCCGTGGTGGGGATGGATCACCAGGGCAACGCAGGCCACCACCAGCTCGGGTCTGGTGCTCTCCACCTCCACCGTGCCTCCGGGCCCCACAAAGCGCAGCCGGTGGAGGGCGCCTGGGCGCTCCCGGTCCTCCAGCTCGGCCTGGGCGACGGCGGTCCCGAAGTCGATGTCCCAGAGCACGGGGGCGTCCTGCTGGTAGGCCTCGCCTCGGGCCAGGTTATGGAGGAACGCTCGCTGCGCCGTCCGCTGCGACCGGTCGTCGATGGTGGCGTAGTCGTGCCTCCAGTCGACCGACAGCCCCAGATACCGCCACAGCTCCTCGTAGACGGCCTCGTCCTCGGCGGTGAGGCGATGGCACAGCTCGACGAAGTTGCGCCTGCTCACCGCCAGGGGCGGTTCGAACGGCTGGTCGGGGGCGGCGAGCCCCGGCTGGTAGGGCAGCGAGGGGTCGCAGCGAACCCCGTATCGGTTCTGCACCCTGCGCTCGGTGGGCAGCCCGTTGTCGTCCCACCCCATCGGGTAGAACACCTCGTCGCCCCGCATCCGCCGGTAGCGGGCGATCACGTCGGTATGGGTGTACGAGAATACGTGGCCGACGTGGAGCGAGCCGCTGACCGTCGGCGGGGGCGTGTCGATGGAGAACACGGCGGAGCGGGGCCGGGACCGGTCGAACCGGTACACCCCGTCGGTCTCCCACCGGGTCGACCATGCGGCTTCGAGACCGTCGAGCGTGGGTCGTTCCGGGATCGTGGTCGCCATGAGACGGTCAGGCTACCGACCGCTGCATCCCTCGAATCAGGGCAAGTTGCGAGGCGACAGACGATACTCGGGGGATGCAAATCGGATCACTCGGACCCGTCGAGCTGATGGACGACGACGGCGCCCATGTCACCCACCTCTACCGCGACTGGGAGAGCCCGGCGTGGCTGCACTGGCAGCGGCCGGACGGCGGCCTGACAGGGGCGCCCGGCAGGGTGGCCGGATGCCGTCCGACCGCCGCCCCGTCACAGCCGTGACCGCACCGGCCCCGATCGACGGACCGTCGCCGGTGCACCGCCCCGGTGCGACCTCGATCCGTCCCCTGCTGGTTGCCGCCGTCGTCGGCGGCGCCGTCTCGCTGACGGTCGGAGCCTACGGTCGGCTCCACGCACCGACGGGTCAGGCCATCGTCGACTTCGGCTTCCCCACGGTGATCTCGATGAAGGCATGGCTTGCCACCGGTGCCTTCGTGTTCGCCCTGTCCCAGCTGACCTCGGCGTTGTGGATGTGGGGGCGGCTCCCCTGGGTGGGGCCGACACCGGCCGGGCTGGCCACCTTCCACCGCTGGTCGGGCACCACCGCCTTCCTGCTCACCCTGCCCGTCGCCTACCACTGCCTGTGGTCGCTCGGCTTCCAGGACAGTGACGCCAGGGTCATCACCCATTCGATCCTAGGGTGTGCCTTCTACGGGGCCTTCGCCACCAAGCTGCTCGTCCTCCGCTCGGACCGGCTGCCCGGTTGGGCGCTCCCGGTGGTCGGGGGATCGCTGGTCGCCCTGCTCACCGGGATCTGGCTCACCTCCTCCCTCTGGTACTTCTCCACCACCGGGTTCCCCGGTCTCTAGCTAGGAGCCTTCGTGGGTCGTGTCACCCCCACCCTCGTCATCTGCCTGGCCGCCGCCACCGCCACCGCCGTCGCCTTGGCCCGTCCCGCCGATCCGGCCGCGGTGTCTTCGACCGGAGCCGCCGACGCCCGGCTGGTCATCGACGACTTCGCCTTCGGCGCGGTGACGGCGGCGGCGGGTGCGTCGGTGGCTGCGGTCAACCAGGACGGGGCCAGCCACACCGTCACCTCGGCCGACGGTCTTTTCGACACCGGGCCGATCGCCTCCGGAGCCGAGAGCAGCTTCACCGCGCCGGCCGAGCCTGGCACCTATCCGTTCTTCTGCGCCATCCACCCGTCGATGTCGGGCCAGGTGGTCGTGGAGGGATAGCGCCGTCGATGGCGGCGGTCCTTCGCGGGCCCGGCAAGAGCCGGGAAAGCCGTTCCGCCCAAACGCAAGACGGGCGAGCGGCGCCGGACGTGCCACTTCAGAGCATCTGAGTGCCTCTCTTGTAGATTTCTTCACGCCTCAGGAATGACCAGGAGGATTACAGCGTTACAGTGGCCAAGCTTTCCTCCGAAAGGACCAGCGTGGCCGACACCCTCACCCAGACCCTCCCTGTGCTGCCGCTCCGCAGCGGCGTGGTGTTCCCCAACATGGTCGTCTCGGTCTCCGTCGAGTCGGCCGAAGCCAAGAACGCACTCGCCGCCGCCGAATCGACCGGGGGGCGGCTGGTGATGATCCCCCGCACCGACGGGCGCTACTCCCCGGTTGGCACCATCGTCACCGTCCAGGAGGTCACCCGCGATCAGGGAGTCACCGCCCTCATCGCCGGCGTGGGCCGTGCCAGGATCGGGGCGGGGTCGAGCGGCGACAATGGGGTCCTCTGGGTGGAGGCCGAGGAGGTCGAACCGCTCACCGACACCACCGATCCCGTCATCATCGAGAAGATGGCCGAGTTCCGCGCCGTCGTCGCCGAGATCATGCAGCTACGGGGCATCGGGCCCGTCGCCGAGCGCATCCTCGACGTCGACGACCCGGGGCAGCTCGCCGACCTCGTCGTCTACGCCCCCGAGCTCAGCCTTGAACAGAAGATCGAGGTCCTGGAGACCATCGACGTGGCCGAGCGGCTCGACAAGGTCCTCGGATGGATGGACCAGACCTTGGCCGAGATGCAGCTACGCACCAAGATCCGCCAGGACGCCGCCGGCCGCATCGACAAGAGCCAGCGCGAGTACCTGCTCCGCCAGCAGCTCGAGTCGATCCGCAACGAGCTGGGCGAGGGCAGCGACGACGTCGCCGGCGAGTACCGCACCAAGCTGGCCGAGGCCGAGCTCCCCGACAAGGTGCACGAGGCGGTGAGCCGAGAGATCGACCGGCTCGAGCGCATGTCCGAGCAGAGCCCCGAGCACAGCTGGGTGCGCACCTGGCTCGACACCATCTTCGAGATCCCGTGGAGCAGCCGCACCGACGACAACCTCGACCTGGTCAACGCCAGGACGGTGCTCGACGCCGACCACACGGGGCTCGACGACGTCAAGGATCGCATCGTCGAGCACCTCGCGGTGCGCAAGCTGCGCGCCGAGCGGGGGCTGACCGCCTCCGAGGAGGGCAGGCGGGGCGGGGTCATCCTGCTCCTGGTTGGCCCTCCCGGCGTCGGCAAGACCTCACTGGGCGAGTCGGTGGCCCGCGCCCTTGGCCGTACCTTCGTGAGGGTCGCCCTCGGCGGGATCCGGGACGAGGCGGAGATCCGCGGCCACAGACGCACCTACGTCGGGGCCAGGCCGGGCCGGGTGGCCCGTGCCCTGATCGACGCCGGTTCGATGAACCCGGTGTTCCTGCTCGACGAGATGGACAAGGTCGGGGCCGACTGGCGGGGAGATCCGTCGTCCGCCCTGCTCGAGGTCCTCGATCCCGCCCAGAACCACACCTTCCGCGACCACTACCTGGAGGTCGACCTCGACCTGTCCGACGTGATCTTCGTGGCGACGGCCAACATGCTCGACACCATCCCGGCGCCGCTGCTCGACCGCACCGAGATGATCAGGCTCGACGGCTACACCGACCGTGAGAAGCTGGCCATCGCCCGCCAGCACCTGCTCGATCGCCAGATCGAGCGGGCCGGGCTCAACCAGGACGAGCTGGTCATCAGCGACGCGGCGCTGGCCGCCGTCATCGACGGCTACACCAAGGAGGCCGGGGTGCGCAGCCTGGAGCGCCAGCTGGGCAAGCTGGTGCGCAAGGTGGTCACCCGAATCGCCGCCGACGGGGCGGCGGCACCGGTCGAGATCGGGCCGGACGACCTGTACGACCTGCTCGGGCATCCGCCGGTCCACCACGATGACGCCGCCGACCGCACCCAGGTCCCCGGTGTCGCCACCGGGCTGGCCGTGACCGGAGCCGGTGGCGACGTCCTGTTCATCGAGGCCACCGCCATGGATGGGGAGCCTGGCCTCAACCTGACCGGTCAGCTCGGCGAGGTCATGAAGGAGTCGGCCCAGATCGCCCTGTCCTTTGTGCGGTCGCACGCCTCCGAGCTGGGGATCGACCCCAGCCTGTTCGAGCGAAGGTTCCACCTCCACGTCCCCGCCGGGGCCATCCCCAAGGACGGGCCCTCGGCCGGGATCGCCATGACCACGGCGCTGGTGAGCCTGCTCACCGGGCGCAAGGTGAAGGACTCGGTGGGGATGACCGGCGAGGTCACCCTCCAGGGCCGGGTGCTCCCCATCGGCGGGGTGAAGCAGAAGCTGCTCGCCGCCCACCGGGCGGGGTTGACCCGGGTGATCCTGCCCGCCAGGAACGCCAACGATCTCGACGACCTCCCCGAGGATGTCCGCGCCGAGCTGGAGATCGACGTGCTCGACGACGTGCGCCAGGTGCTGGAGATCGCCCTCGAGCCGGCGGGTGCACTCGACCAGGCGCAGAGCGCCGCCTGACACCTCTCCAGCCGATCTGGCGAGCGTCTCGCTCGAACCTGAGGTTCCTGCATGTCGCCACGACACGCGATCCGCTGATGTTCGGGGGAGACCACCAACCTAAGGTCGTGACGTGTCGTCATGACACGCGATCCGCTGATGTTCGGCGAGCATCGCCCTCCTGCCCGGGCCACCTTTTGGCAGTCTTCTAGGCCTGAAGCCGGTGAGCAAGGTCTTCCCAGCCGTTGACGGCGTAGCCGTCGACGCTGGGCGCCGTGTGCCGCGGCTGGACGCCCTCGCCGGTGGCGCAGCGGGCCGCCACCCATGGCACCCCATCGCGCTTGCCCACCACACCCCGGAACCGCCGCCACCCGAAACGCCCCCGGGCAGGGCCCAACTCGACCGGGACCCAGGTGGAACCGTCGACGCTGAGGTCGACGGACTCGATTGCCCCGCCGTCACCGAAGGCGACCCCGGACACGGCCCAGCCTTCGTCCAGCGGCGCCGCCTCGAGGATCATCGCCACCGGCTTCATCGCCCACACGGAGGGGTGCAGGGGCGACGGCTCCTCCCCGGGCGGCACCATCCGGTATCGCACCGCCTGGATGCTGGCATCGGTCTCGGTGTCGGTGAGGGCGAGGCGGCGAACCCACTTCACGCTGTTCACCGCGTAGTAGCCGGGCATCACCAACCGAACCGGGCCGCCATGGACTTCTGGGATGGGCTCGCCGTTGAGCCGGTCGGCCACGATGGCATCGGCCATGGCGGCTGCCAGAGGAACCGAGCGCTCCACCCGGGCCGGATCGTCGGCGGTGCCGTCCCCGCCGAGGGTGGTGAGAAATGTGGGGTCGCCCGCAGGCCCCCCGCAGGCGGCGACCACATCGGCCACCCGGACTCCTGACCAGTCGACACAGGCCATCCCACCCAGGTCCCACTGCACACCCGGAGCGGTCTCGGGGAGCCGGCGGCGGCCGTTGCCGGCGCATTGCAGCACTGCGGTGAGCTCCACGCCGGGCAGCGGCCCGAAGATCTCGGAGAGGGCGAGGATCCCGGGCCGGGTGGTACCGGCAATCTCGATCGTCCAGGGTCCCTGGCCGTCGACCGCGCCGCGGTTGTTGCGGATGTAGACGGCGTCGAGGGGGGTCGGGTCGCACCGGAGTGCCGACGGGAGGGTCTCCACGGTGAGCGGGTCGGTCCCCAGCGACCGGGTGAGGTCTGCGTTCTTGGTCACGGGCCGATTCTCCCCGGGTTGCGGCGGTGCGGCTCGGCCCGAGGTTACGGGTCCCGGCGCCGCCGAGCGGCGGTCACCTGGTGGGGGCCACCATTCGAGCCGACCCGTCGCCACCACCACCCGGGCAACGGGGTGGGGGCAGTTCCTCCCCGGTCGGCCCCCGAAGCCAGCAGCCGGCCCCACCGTGCGTCGGCCGAGCCGGTACGGCCAGGAAAAGGGACCGGGCCGGTACCTGGCCCACGAGGCTAGGTCCGGCCCGGTCCACCAGCTCCCTGCGGGGTCGGGGCTGGAGGATTGGCGAAGGGACGGTCAGTCCTTCTCTTCGATCTCGATCTCAGGGGCGCCGCTGCTGGTCTCGTCCGCCCGGAACTCCGAGTCGTGCTCGTCGCTCTCGAACTCGACCTCGACCCGGTCGGGTCCGCTCTCCTTGACCTCGATGGAGAACCCTGGGTTGGGGGCGGCGCTGACCAGCTCGACGATGCCGGGGCCGTAGGCGATGGTGACCCAGCCGCCGACCAGGTTGTAGGTGGCGGTGGCGGTGGCCACGGGTGCCGGTGCCTTCGTGGTGGAGGTCGATGTCCCGCCCGACGAGGACGAGGTCACGGATCCGCCGTTTGTAGACGAGGTGACCGTGCCGCCGTTGGATGACGAGGTCACCGACCCCCCGTTGGAGGACGAGGTCACCGACCCCCCGTTGGAGGACGACGTCACCGACCCGCCGTTCGAGGACGACGTGGCCGAGGAGCCGGACGATGAGCTGGTGGCGGCCGTAGCAGCAGGCGGCTGGTCGACCACCTGGTCGGCGACGCTGCGCACCGCAGCTACGGCGATGCCGGTGGCCGCGATCGTGGCAACGACCCATGCGATGATCATTCCGGTTCGGCGGATCATGGTTCCATTCCTTTGCGAGGCATGACCCAATGATGCGGGACCCATCGCTAAGCCGGCGCTAAGCCGGCCCCAAGCCTGGCCCGTCGCCGCCGAGACGTGCCCGCCGCCCCCGCACCCGGCGGTATCGTGCTCGGCATGGTCTCGGTGCTCCTCATCGAGGATGACCAGCGGATCCGCCAGTCGCTGGCGACGGCGCTGGCCGATCTCGGCTACGACGTTCGCTCGACCTCTACCGGGATCGCCGGTGTCGAGGAGGCGGTGACCTCCGCCCCCGATGTCGTCGTGCTCGACCTGGGGCTGCCCGACGTCGGCGGGGACGAGATCCTCAAGATGATCCGCTCGGTATCGGGGGTGCCGGTCATCGTGGCCACCGCCCAGGACGACGAGGTCGGGATCGTCCGGGTGTTCGACTCCGGGGCGGACGACTACGTGATCAAGCCGTTCTCCTCCGATCACCTCGCCGCCAGGATCAGGGCGGTGCTCCGGCGCTCCAGCGGTGATGGTGTGGATACCGAGATCAGGATCGCCGACCTGGTTGTCGACCTGGCGGCGCGCGAGGCGGTCCTCGGCGGCAGGTCGCTCGGTCTCACCGGTAAGGAGTTCGACCTGTTGTCGTACCTCGCCGCCCGACCCGGCATGATGATCCCCAAGCGCGAGCTGATGGCGGAGATCTGGCGCCAGCCGTACGGCGGCGCCGACAAGACCGTCGACGTCCATCTCTCCTGGCTGCGGCGCAAGCTGGGCGAGAGCGCCTCCGAGCCCCGTTTCATCCACACCAGGCGGGGGGTCGGGGTCAAGCTGGTCGATCCTTCGGCGTGAGGCTCCGTCTGATGGCCGTGGCGGTGGCGGTGGCGTCGCTGACAGTCATCGCCTTCGTCGTTCCCCTCGCCTTCCTCACCCACGAGCTGGCCAACGACCGCGCCCTGACCAGGGCGGAGCGGGACGCCCAGCTGATCAGTGTGCAGCTCGCCGCCGCCGGGGGGCAGCCGTCGACGCTAGCCAGCATCGTCGGGGATGGGACCATCAACGGCAACGAGTTGACCCTGGTGCTCGCTGACGGCACCACCGTCGGCTCGCCGCTGCGCCCGGGCGAGGTGGTCGAGCCCTCGCAGGTCACCGCGGCGGGGCGGGTCGCCGTCGCCGGTGGTGTTGTGGTGTACGCGCCGGCGGTGGCCGCCGACGGCGGGATGCAAGTGGTCCGCATCTTCGTGGCCGAGGCGGAGCTCGACCGGGGGGTGCGGACCGCCTTCGTGGTGCTCGGGCTGCTCGGGCTCGGGCTGATCGTGATCTCGGTTGCCTTTGCCGACCGGCTGGCGCGCAGCTTCGTCCGGCCCATCGAGGAGCTGTCCCAGGCGGCGAGCAACCTTGGCGCCGGCGATCTGGCCACCAGGGTCGAGCCGGCGGGACCCCCCGAGATCCGGGAGGTCGGCAGCCAGTTCAACCACCTGGCGGAGCGGGTGGCCCGGCTGCTCGAGGCGGAGCGGGAGACGGCGGCGGATCTGTCCCACCGGCTGCGCACCCCGATGGCGGCGCTGCGGCTCGATGCCGAACGGCTGGAGAGCGGCGAGCCCAGGGAGCGGGTCCTCGACGACCTGTCGGAGATGGAGCGGGTGGTCGACTACGTGATCCGCGAGGTGCGCAGGCCCGGCCGCAGCGTCGAGGCGGCGGGCACCGATCTGCGCCTGGTGGTCGACACCCGAGCCGGTTTCTGGGAGGCGCTGGCCGACGAGCAGCACCGCACCACCACCACCGTGCTCCCCGAGGGCGACCCGCCGCTGGTGAGGATCGCTGCCGAGGATCTCGAGGTGGCCATCGACGCCCTGATCGGCAACGTCTTTGCCCACACCCCCGAGGGAACCGGCTACACGGTGGCCTGTTCGCACGGGGACGGGGTTGCCGGGGTGATCGTCGACGACGCCGGTCCCGGTTTCGGTTCGGAGGCGCTGGTGCGGGGCCACAGCGGCGGGGGCTCGACCGGGC